>Ga0308169_10006452_pt1 | contig 10338 bp, 10 predicted proteins | sample PhyBR1_2_FD_202139 | JGI IMG/M metagenome (GOLD analysis project Ga0308169, IMG submission 202139) | Phyllosphere microbial communities from UC Gill Tract Community Farm, Albany, California, United States - DLSLSB.R1 | ecosystem: Host-associated > Plants > Phyllosphere > Unclassified | place... | reverse complement strand
ATCCAATAACTTCGCAACGTCTCCAACAGGTAACCTTCCAAACTCCTTGACAGTAGCGACACCTTGCTTCTGAGCTTGAGCGACGAGTTCGGCTGAGACGTGAGGGAGTTGAAGGAGTTGAGAAGAAGTAGGGTGGACAGCTTGGAGGAGGAATTGTTGCAAGTGAACGATGGAGATGTAGGTTGAGAGCCAATTGTGAGCGAGTGCGATCGAGGCGAGTCCGGAACAGAGGGGAAGAGCGATAGATGCGGTGAGGTGTTTCTCTGTGAGGGATAACCGATCCCTTCAGGTGAGCACTCGCTGAACTGGAGAGTAGAGCGACTCACCTCTGAGCAAGTTTGAATCTTTGACGGGTAACCTCAACATGTGAGCAGCGATGAAAACTCTCGCGCGTTTCTTCGCAGGAGTCCAAGTAGCGTAGCCCTCCCAACCCATCTTTCCATCGAGTCCTTCCCTGACCGTCGAGTTCAACCTAGCGTACTCATCGATTCCAGCTTTCCCAACTGACCTTCTGAGCTTGAGGAGTTGAGGATCGGTGGCGAATTCGTCGGAGGAAGCGAGGATGTCGAGGAGTTGGGGGAAAGTCGTCTCTTCTTTCAAAGCGTGGAAATATTTCGATGCGGTCGAGTTCAAGACTCCATCTTTCGTCAACTTACGAGTACCATACCACCATCGACCCTAAATTGAGAAGAATCGTGAGCTTCCAGAGTCGAAGGAGATCAGGAGAGAATGGAAAACTCACGACGAGGAAAGGTAGAGCTACACCCAGAACTAAAGCGTATACTCCCATAACCCACCAAGTATTCTGAGACTCGACAACCCAAGCAGGGAGTGCGATACCCTGACTGAATTCCTGTTTCCCATCGGGATGTCCGTACATTTCGTAATTCGTTCGACTCACTTCATCCGTCAAGCTGTGAAAAGGGAATTAACTCTTCTCGTCAACTTCTGCAACGTGGGTAATGATGAAGGGGAAGAGAAGAGCTCACGCTTTGTACGCTTTCGTGAGTTCGACGAAATGGTTGTCTGCTTCTTCTTTCGTTTGATTCGGTGCGAGTACAAGCTTATCCGGGTGGCTGTCAGAAGTACGCAAATGCAACATCAGTATTCTCCACGAGTGTAGCGATGTACCATGACCTCTACTGACAATTTGAGTGACATTCGCTTGTAATGTTTCTTGATTTGCTTTTCCGTCGAAGACTGTGACACGCTCTTCCCTCCATCAGCTCCTCGCAAGTAGGATCGAGAGATAGAGAATACTCACAGACGATACACCGAGAATCGTGAACGGATCAAACTGAGCGGCTTCACCCTCTATCCGACTAGCTTTCTGAACGACCAAAGCGAATGCAACCCATCCCAACATCAACAACAAATGCCTGTACGCTCTTCCCTCATCTCAGCTTCATTTCTAGCTCACAGTAGGGATAGAAGCGCACCTGAGTGAGATGAATGATTTCCCTCCCTTTACTTTCCTAACCTCATCACTCTTCTTGTTCCATCCGACACAGGGAGCTGGAGCTTTGGATAGTTTGCGATCGACCGTATTGAATAAAGTAGAATAGGTGAATGGAAACAAGATCAAGAGCAAGACTGTCAACGCAAAGAAGTATGACTGTTCAAATTCGCGTAAAGTGTCAATGGGTCGATTCTACGTGTTCGACGAGACAGGAGAAGGCTTACTTGACCAGTCGTATCATAAGTGTATTGACCCGCCATCCTCTACGTAACCGGATCGAGAGAGTCGAAATCGAGAGACGTGTAAATCGAGGTAACAGTAACCCCTAAATTTCGGGATGTAAGGAAAAATCGAAAACTTTGAATTGAAACACAAGCAACACAAGTGGAGAAAGCTACAAAGATATCCTACAAACAGACACGAGAGAGAGAGAGAAGGCGATATGAACACAGTAGAAATTTATGGACAGAAGTTGCGAAACACCGGAAATAGAGACGACACTCCCCTCCTTTTTAAGCAGTAGCTTCAGCTCTCCTCCTCTCGACAGTATCCTCCAATCTCTCGCCTCTCTTCCCACTCCATTGATGTACCGCAATACTACCTTCCAAACTTCCCCTCTCCTCCCAAGAAGTACTCATCAATTCCGCTCTCTCCGGATGCCAACTCACATCCCTAACCGTAACCCCTCCACCATATCCTCCATACCCACCTTTCCTCGATTTGTTCGGTTTAGCTCGGAGGTTCCAATCGGAAGGATCATTGTACTCTCCAGTTTTACGATTCAGGAGAGGGTGAGTCTTGGATCGATCAATCGTTTCGACGATTCGTCCGTCGAGAGAGTAGATGTGGATCTTTCCGTCAGCCGAACCGGTGTAGAGGTAGCGTTGACCGGTGGTTGAGAGAGGGGACCAGTGACAGCGAATCAGGGTTGAAACGACAGAGTGCCCTCGGTAAGTCATGACCGAGGTATCGTGTGGGTGTTGCTTGTAACCTGTGAGAGACGACCCGAGGTCAGGTCAGTCTCCTCGAGTGCGAGCAAAGCGCGAACGGTGCAGAAAGAGAGAGTCGACAACTTACGAGGTTTTGGATAGACTGCAGCAAAGGGAGCGCAACCGAGAATATTCGTCAGCTTCCCGCCCTTGTTCGTGACGATATCCCCAAATCAGAGAGCAGGGAAGACTCACAACCAGATCGATAATCGTAACCACTCGAGAAATTCTTCCTATCCAACCTCAACTTTTCAAAATCTTCATCATTCGTCATCATCCTCAAACTACCCTCAACCAACTCATCAGCATTCTTCCAAGACAAGAAAGAGAGAGAGATAAAAGAAAGTTTTCGACAAAAAAACTTACTCCCAAAGTTTCATAGCCTGATCTTTTCCATTCGTAATGCAATACCTCCCATCACCTTTTGGTGAAACCCACGTGATCCCTTCTGTGTGACCTACTAGGACTCCGGAGGCTCGTTCACCGGAGAGAGAACGACGGTCCCAAACTTTGACGAAACAATCATCGGAACCTGCGTCCGAAGTAGTGAGAAGGGGAGTGAGCGAGTGAGAGAGTGAGGGAAGAGAGGGCGATCGGAAGAAAGGGATATGGGAGGGAAAGGGAGAGAACGAGAACGAGAAGGAATTTTGTTAGGATTCACTCCTCAGATCTCAAGGAACGTCGATAGAAATGAAAAACTTACCGGACAACAGCAAGTTTGAATCTGAATCTGATCCGAAAGCTACAGCATTAACGTCGTCTCTGTACGTCACGACCACACTATACTCGTCAGCTCCTTGAATTATAATAGTAAAGAATGATTCCTCGACGTACCTATGAGCATTCACCCTCAACACAGTCCTCTTCATTTCGACATCATAAACAAACATCTGACCATCACTAGCGCCCGCAACGATCTCTTTCGAATCATGACTGAACCTCAAACTCCAAATCCCGAACCCACCCATTCTTCCCCCTTGACCACCACCACTCGCAAAATTAATCGTCTCTTGCTCTGATCCATCATCTCCAGCTGAACCGGAGAGTGAATCGAAATGACCTTTTCCAGTCTTGACGAGATGGGATCGGGGAGAGATAGAAGAGTAAATGAGCCATGAGTTGTCATCGGAGAGTTCGGCATCCGTAATGGTCCATCTACAGTTTGAAGGATCTGCTCGAACTATTTTCGACGTCTTGAGAGAAGTGCGATGTTGCCAATCGTATTGAAATCCTGTACGAGTTCGACCAGAGGGTGCGGTAGTGTCGGTAACAGATTTCGAACCGACTCGAGGAGGAGATTGTGTATCGTAAATATAGATACTACACTCGATCATTAGAGCCGACACATCAGCGAGTGTCTCGAGTAGTAAAAGAGAGAGAAGAAGAAGAAGAAGGAGGGAAGAACAAACCAGAAATCTTGACAAGCAGTATAAAAGAAAGTACCATCATTCGAATACTGACCCGAATAGACTTTACTCGTGAATTGAGATACTTCGACCCCGGATGAATTCGGAATCAACATATCCCCCAACAAACGTTTGTTTCGGGAGGATTGGGTCGGAGAGAGGGACAGTTCTCGTTGAGTGAAATAAGAGGAGAGGGAAGTTGGAGTTGGGTTCGACCAGTTTTTGGTCAAGGAAGAAGAATATTTCGATGGGATCTGGGGCAAGGAGTTGAGGTAAGTATGAGGGAAGATGAGGGAAGGAGAGGAGGAGCAGAATTACTCGGGAGAATAGACCACTACGTTCTAAATTCATTCCTGCTTCTTGAGGTTCCTTGATCACTTCATACCATTGTTTGTGAGCTCCCCTGTACCTCTCGTAACTGTCGATCAGTATCTAGCCCTAAAAGTACGGAGTTGAGCAAGAGAGCATACCTCCAATCTCCATCTTCGTCCATTTCGTCCTCATCGATGAAATCTTCGACCTCCTCATCATCATCGTCCTCGTCCTGTTCAACCCCACTTCCTCCTCGTCTTCCAAACCTATTCAAGAGCATTGATCGAATACTAGCGAGGGATAAAGTAGTCCCCCTCAAGTCTTGCGAAGTCAATCTTCTAGGATTCCCTTCAGAGTCGATCAAGAGGATCGCTCCAGTCGAAGCTGTTTCGTCCATTAGATCAACCTCATTCGAGGGTCAGTGAGGAGTAGAGGGTACGCACGATCATACCCGATTCTGAGTTGAGATCCATCAGTCGCTGTGCCGCCTCCACTCTCTTCCTCTTCCTCTTCCTCTTCCTCTACTGGATCTGGTCCAGGTGTACCCTCCTCGTCATCATCGATATCTATAAAGTCTTCATCGTCGTCTTCTCCTAATAGAATAGGACCGAAATCTGAATCATCTTCTTCCTCATCTGAAGTGGTTTGAGTAACTTGAGCCATATCTGCCATGTCGATCGAATCTGATGAATCTGAATCTGATGTGAATGAACCTGGTAGTGACATGTTCTGAAGTGAGTGAATAGTTAGAATGAGAGAGAGGCTCTCGGCATCGGACATTCGAAAAGAGGGGAAACTTTAAACTCTCTCTCTCCCACTCACTCACTCACTCCCCGAATCAGGAAATAAGTTGTATGGGTTCATCAAGTGGTGAATCAGATCAAGGTATTCAAGGCAATGTATGGAGTGGATTCTCATTGAGTCAATCAACGGGTTCTTTAGGAGGAGGAAGAGCAGATGGTTCTTTCCCATTCCTGAACTTCAATGGAGGTCACACGATAAACGAACCAGGTTCATACGAAGGTACGCTACTCACTCTCCTCTTCCTCTTCCAACCGTATTACTGATATCCCTTTATGGTTAGATTTCACTTATCCTTCCCCCTTCCCTTCCACCTCTATCCCATCAGCCTATCAATTCTCACCTCAATCCCCTCCCCACCACTCCTCGACTTCAACCTCGTCATGGCTCCCCTCATTCTTCTCTTCCCCTCCCCCTCTCCCACCTCCTCCTCCGAATCTCCCAAATTCAACCTCCTCCTCTGAACCCGCTCCTTTACTAGATCAAACCGAACAATCCCTCTTCCAAACCTTCCTCACGACACTTGATATAGATCCTCAATTCCTCTTCAACCCTGTACTCCCGCCAGGAATGCCTAGTCCTCCCAGTTCAAACATGTTGCCTTCGAATCAAGAACAGTATGAGAAGGAAGGAAAGGAGAGGGAAGTCTTGGGGAGAGAAGTAGGTGGATTGGAACTAGGTGATCAAGCTCAATATGGAAGGGAAGGAGGAGGAGGATTACCTGGAAATTTGAGACAGAATTCATCGAGAGATACTGTACTCCCAACTAGTCCTCCTCGTCGGCGTCCCTCAAATTCCATTCCTCATGCAGATTACTCAACTACAACGACGAATCTCGAGAGACCCCCAATAAACTCGTCAAAGAAACAACGAGTTTCTCTCCCACCTCTCCCTTCCCATTCAACCGATCAAATCACTTACGAAGACACTCTCATGTCCCCCACCTCTTCTCACTCCCCCGAACCTTCCGGATCCGATTCAGACTACTCCGAATCCTTCTCCGTCTCGAAACCCACCTCAGTCCCAAAACGTTCAAAACGTTCCCGACCCGTTTCGAATCAACCTTCTCGAAGAAACTCTCTCTCCTCCCAATCCGAATCGACCACTATTTCCACTGCTGCCCCGACTAAACGTAAACCAAAACCCGATTCTCAACCACCTCTAATCATACCCACTTCAATCCCTCTCCAACCCGCGACTCTAACCGCATCCGAAAAACGTTCAAACCATATTCAGTCTGAACAACGTCGAAGAAACGCAATCAAACTAGGATTCAAAGACTTGGTAGAACTCGTGATTTCCGGTGAAAAATTATCAAAGATCGTTTTAGGTTCTTCTTCCTCCCTTCCTGAATCCGAGGATGAGGATAATCTAGGAGGAGGGAAGAAGAAAGGGAAGGGGGGAAAGAAAGGAGGGAAAGTAGCGAGTGGGAGGGGAAGAGGGAGGAAGGGAGATACGGGAGCTAATGCACCCAAGTCAGTCGTGTTGGAGAGGAGTAGGGAATATATAGAGTGGTTGGAGAGGGGTAATAGGGCACTCTTGAGGGAGGTAGAGAGGGTCGAGAGGGCTCTGTTGGAATGACGAGCTGGAGGAGCTGCGAGTTTTTTGATTTCCCTTCGTTGTTGCTTATACCCGTTTTAACTAGATTCTCGTAGTTCTCACTCGTCCTCATACGTTGTACCCGCAAGTTTTGTAGTATCTTGTCGTTGTGAATATCTACTCTCTTCCAATCCGCCACCTTTCTCTCGTTCTTCACCTTTCCTCTCTTCCTCCTCATCCTCCGATTCGACCGCGGACATCAACCCTCCCATTTCCCTATCGCCCTCGCCATCCTCTACGACCCCGCTCTTCGACTGTGTCATCCTCCTACTCTTCCCGTTACTCAAGGCCTCCTTCAGCAGCGAGTTACAGCTCAAACAGCAGTTTCGCAGGAGGAGGAGGAGAAAGCGCGAGTAGTTCAGAGATCGTCATCAAACAGGATGTACTCGACAGGTTGAAAGGAAGTTTATCACCAGCTATCAGCTGGGCTAATCGTAGGTCAAGCTTTCCCCTTTCGCTCGTTCGTGCTTGAGCTGATTTTTCGAAAGTTTCGCAGGCAGACCTTCGTTCTCATCCTCTCGCTCTCTGAGCTCAATTTCATCCTGTAATACATACTCTCCGACCGAGAGCATCGCGCAAAAGTCGAATGCATCTCTCGTGAGCTTTCCGACCTCCCAACTGAACTATCGGAACTGACTCTACTCGTTTTTGCAATCAACCCTAGGTCGATTCACTTGATCTGTCGAGTGCTCTCTCAGACTTCCTCACGTACTACCTCGACTTCTATCTACCTTACACCGATTTCTACCCCTACTTCCCATCGACGACTCCGCTTCCCTCTTCGATTCCGTTCGAAATCGTTTCGACTCCCGATTCTTCGCCTACCTCTACTCGCTTCTCGTGTAGTACCCTCAAGAAGACTTCAAAATGTATCTGGATCCGCGCGCCCGCGCTCCTTCCTTCTTTCGGTCACCTCTCGCTCAAGCAACAGAAAGAAGCAAAGAAACAAACGATTCCTGCTTTTCCCGCACTCTTCGACAAGGCAGAGAAGCAGAAAGTCATCAACCTCGATGGTGCGTTCCATCGACTGTGATGGTGCATCAGAGTAACGCTGATGTGTCGGGTTTTGGGAGTACAGGCGATTTCTGGCAATTCGAAAAACTTGGTCCCGAATTGGATCAATCGTTTTGGCATCTCAGGTTGAAAGGGCATGAAGATATCGTCGTCAAGGTCGTCTTTGATCAAGCTTACGGAGTGGTAGGGAGGTAGCTGTAGCGAAAAGGTGCTTTCGAGGGACAGGAGAATTTGTTCGTAAAAAAAGGGTGCGAAAGGAAACGCAATGTGATCAATTCAATCAGTCCTCGAGTCATACGGCTTCTCACGGGAGATGCTACGAGAGAGATGTTACGAGAAAGAGAGTGAACAAAACAGTAAAGACATTGCAGATTCGTCGTAAAACTTCCGATGACACCAGACTCCCTAACTGCTAGCGTGAACTTCCTTACGCCACGTCCTTCTTCATCGACTTGCGCTTCTCCTCCATCTGCCTTCGATGGAACTCCTCCGAGAAGTACGGATCAACGTTTCCGATGCTATCCTTAGGCTGGACCTCGTAACACACTTCCACTCCCTTCTCCGAACATGCCCTGAGGAGATCAGTCACCGAGGCGGCAGCGGCAGCGGGCAAAGTCGAGGCAGGTGCGAGGGAGATGTCAAGGTAGATTGAACGAAGCGTCGGTTTCTCTTGACTTGCGACGGCTTCCGCAAGGGGCGTGAGACTATCAAAGACATCGAGCGGCGACCTAACGTCTAAATTGAGGATGCGAAGATGTTTAGCGCCCTGCTTGATCCCAACTACGCCACTTCTGACGGTATAACATTCGAAAAGAGTGCGATCGAAGGCCGCTCTGAGATAGGTTGGCGCTACAGTGACTAGATCCCCATCGACATAGATCACATCGAGCTGCTCAACGAGGTCGCTTAATCGAGATTTAGCGAAGAAGGCCACCTCGTCCTCGTTATCGATCAAAACTAGGGCGAGTTGTCGAAGCGAAGGAAGAAAAGCGGGATCGAGCATGGTTGTGAGCCTAGGTAAAGCCTGGTAATCTAAGCTGAATGATTCGAGCTTGAGAAGGGTGATCGGAGAGGAGAGTGAAGTAGATCCCGAGAATCGGAGGTGCTTCAAATCTGCACAGTTGCGATGAGCAGCTTCCGAAGAATACATGAATAGGAGACGCACTTGGGAATTCTTGCAACACCTTGCAGTCGAGCGTATCCGAGTTCGATACATCGATTCGAAGATTTTGTATTCTCAGACCGGCGCGAGCGAGTCTCTCCATCTGACCCGTTCTGGATCGACCGTCGTCAGGGTCTTCGATCACCATATCGCGAATCACGTCAAGCCATCCTTTGATCTCCACTTTGTCGAGGATATCGTCGAGTTTGTCGAATGAGTCCATCCAAACGATTTCGAAGAGCATAGGTTGAGCAATTGAAAGGAAACGGCGATTGACGAGGCAGAGGGAGCGAAGAGTTGCTTGTCGTTCAATGTTAGTGGTCGAATGGAAGGTAGAGGGTGCAGTAGATTCGATGATTTGGTGAACGAGTTCAGTCGGAAGTGAAGAGAAGGACATTGTCGAAGGTGAGGTGAGGGGGAAGCTGAAACGGTGAAAGGAGAGAGATAGGATCGTAGTCGATCTGCAGCAATAGAGTCTGAGTCAGCTGTGTGGTTGTAGAGGGCATGAAAGGGAGATTGAGATGAAGGAGGAAATAGGAGTAGAAAACTCACTCGAGAAGAGTCTGTAAAGCACCTAGCTGATATTCACTGATCGTTGAGTACTAGTAGATGCTGCTACTGCCTGGGAGTGTTCGAGTCGAGAGAGGAGAAAGCGATGTTCGATGAAGGAGGGAAGCTATTCAAGTTGACAAGGAGAGGCTTGAGGGACCCTGCGAGTGGCGTGAGGTCTGATTAGAGAAGTCTTGAATTTGGGCTATGAAGTTGAGTCAGTTTCGAGTTGATGACGTGAAAGGTAGAGAAGTGAGATTTCATTTCGCAAGTTCGCGATCTGGTCACCTCGAGAACTCGAATACTCTCCTTGCTTGCTGGCAGCGATGAGGTCGAGGCAATAGCATAATCACGCTGTCCGACAGCTTTCTCACGTCAATTCGTCAGAGGATGCCCTATACGACGATTTCGCAAGACAGAGATCGAATGAATCAGACGTCGTATTTACCCATTGATAGACTAGAAGCACACTCCAATATGATACAAAGATGATAAAGAATACGAACTACAAACCCCGAAAGCAACCGCGAAAACTCCCTACGAAACAAACCCAATGAAACGAGAATCTAATCTTCGAAACTACAACCCTCAAGCCCTTCTATCGTTCACTCTCGCTGCGCCACAATACATCTCTTGCTGATCTTGTCATATCGATGTCCATCTGCGCAAGACCTGACAACAAAAGAGACTCGCGTCAGTGATCGTTTTCCGACGGGTGAGCAGAGGGAGACTCACAGAATGATGCATGAACCCTCCGAGCAATTGACTCGATCGACTCCAGGTAATTCAGTACAATCCGTTCCATCACAACTTCCACATCTTTCGATATTCGACTGCGAGAGACAAAAAACGAGAAAACGAAAGAACGCGAGAACGAGAGAACAAGAGAATGAGAGAGTCAGCTTGAACTCGGTCGACAGCACGAGTCAAATGAAGACTCACCATCGTATCAATGCATTCGTAACCGAAAGAACCGACGAGGCTACATGCCTCATGTTGAGGGGGACATTGAGCCTTACTCAACGCGATTTGGTTTCGACGTTGACG
>Ga0308169_10006451_pt1 | contig 10339 bp, 4 predicted proteins | sample PhyBR1_2_FD_202139 | JGI IMG/M metagenome (GOLD analysis project Ga0308169, IMG submission 202139) | Phyllosphere microbial communities from UC Gill Tract Community Farm, Albany, California, United States - DLSLSB.R1 | ecosystem: Host-associated > Plants > Phyllosphere > Unclassified | place... | reverse complement strand
CTACTCGGGTTCAGTTGCGAGAAGCCCGGTTGGGACGCAGGGCGAAAGAATAAATTTTGAATTGGCTTTTTTGCCGGGTCACTTTGAGCGACTTGAACGGGAGGCGGCCTGCCACTTCTTACGCGTTTGTATCTTACCGCAGGAACAACTAAACGAGCAAGAGGCACCAACCTGTTGTGCCGACAGGAAGTTGAGTGCGGACGATGCGCCGCACGCCATGGAAAAGCGGCCGTCGACCTTAAGCATTCGGTCGGCGACTCTGCGGCATAACCGGGCGTCCCCATTGAAAAGGAGATATATAAGAGTATCTCCATGCATTGCAACGAGTATAATATTTGCCTAGGCGCATCAACATATAGTAGACATTTTTGGCAGCAGGGAGACTTTTTGGCCATTTCTATCCGTGACGTGGAAAGCGTACTTCAAGCTCGCTCACTAGCGAACCCATCGCTTGATGCGTTGAATCCCAATGACCAGTCGTATCGCGCCCTGTTACTGCAACCTGCCGGTCCCATCTTGGCCGATACCACGCGCATCGGCCCGCTAAGCATCGATTTCGCCGACACGCAGGCAATGAAGTTTCTTCAACTTGCAACAGTGAAGGGCCACCACCTCGTTGTCACTCCGGAGTACTACCTGCCTATCAAGACTCTGCTCACGTGCGTCCAAGGAGCCACCTTCCCGGCAGTTGGAGCTCTGTGGGTGTTGGGTTGCGAAAGCATGACTCCGGAACAACTCGAGAAATTTAAAGCGGACTGCGCCGGGTATTGCGACGTCATCTTCGAAAACGAAACGGCCGCAGCAGTGCAAGGCATCTACTATGACCCAGTAGCGTATTGCTTTGTCACCAAGGACAATGGAGGCACCGACCGTCGAGTTGTCCTTTTACAGTTCAAGACAATTTCGTCACGCGACCAGCATTTCTTCGAGAACAAAAACCTTCGTTGCGGAAGCGTCATCTACCAGTTCAAGGGCGCAGGCGATGAACTCGCTCTCTCTACCATTATCTGCTCCGACGCGTTCAACGTGGCGGCCGACGAGAAGGTTCGCAGTAAATTGACGCGCTTCGCGACACTCATCCACGTACAGTTAAACCCAAAGCCGAGGCACACCGACTACCTACGGTACCGCCTGGATACCTTCAGCAAGAACAAGGACCTGAACAACTGCGACATTGTGTGCCTGAACTGGTCAGAGAACATGATTCAGTACGACGCGCCTGACGGGAACTACGAAGCTTGGAAAAACGAGAGCGGTTCAGCCTGGTACATCTCCGACCATCGCTGCTCATCCAACGACGATGAGGTAGAGAACAACGAACGGCTTGGTCTCTATTACTCAAGGCACGTCAAGCATCGCCATGTGCTCCATTTCCATTTCAGCGCAGCAGCATTCGAACTGACGGTCGCTAAGGTCGCCCAAGTTGGCTCATATCTGCACGACAATAATCTGGGGCCGAAGTTGGACGCTCGCTACACTTGGGACGAGGAGCATGAGGAATGGAGGCCCAACGCAGAGTGTCCGGACCCAGGGCTGTCTAAACTCTTGTCACTAACACCTCAAGTCGAAGTGGGTTTCACAAGCCTGAAGGCCTTGGAGAGCCGACTGCGAGTGGAGCGAGCCATTGCGCTGTCCTGTGGCCTCGCAAAGAGCAAAGTGAACTGGTTCCGAGCCAGTGAGCTCGACGGGTGCAAATTGGGTGAGGACGAAATTGTGCGACGCACTACCCTTTGCCTTGACCGCGACCCTTTAGCGCGACATGAGCGGGAACATCGAGTGAAAAGAGTGGCCGCGCTCGACACCATCCTCCGCACGCAGAAGCTGCCACCCCAGATTCGTGACCTCACCGGCGGCGGTACGCAAGTCATGTGGCACGCCAGTTCCCCGCATACCAACGTGGTCAAAGACGGCTCGCACCCTGCGTTAGTTGTCTATCTCGGAATGGACCCGAGCTCTGATACCGTGCGCAACGTAAGCGATGCAGCGTTCGAATTGCTGCGTATTGAGAACAACGACAGCCACAAGCACCGTATTGCGGTTTGCTATCACACGATGGACCAAACCGGAGCTACCCCGCTTGAGTTCGCGAACATCCGGCAGCTTACCGACATAACGCACGGCGGTGGCAGCGCTACATCCATCACAGAGGGACTTTAAATGGAAGAACTTCAAGCGGCTCGCCAAAAGGTGGTCAACCTGTTGGGCGAGGTAAACGACGTGGAAGAGGCTGTGGTGCGCGCCGAGCGCCGTTACAAGGGCAAATGCTACGCCATGGCATACGTTGACCTTGCTGACAATGTGGTCGGGAGAGCCAGCGAGCTTGATGACTTTCAGGAGCGTATCTTGGGGGACGACTTCTTCGGTACGCCTAGTGACCTGCGATGGAACAAGTATCTCTACATCGTTGCTGGCCCAAAGTCGTTGAGTCATGCTGGCTTTGACAAGGCCAAGGCTGCGATTGAGTCGGATAAAGAGTACGCCCGCAAGCGCGTCGTCTCTGAAGAAGAGCTTGTGTCTATCTTGGGTACCGCCCCGCACTTTACCCCTGGCAAGTCTGGAAAGGAATTTAACGTCGTAGCCGAGTGGGAAAAGCGCCTCGCTGCTGCAGACTTGGACGAGCTTCTCGACCGTCCTACACGAAAGGACGTGGTAGAGCGCATCGGTACCCGCTCAGCCAAGCGTGTACCGGTTGCCGACAAGAACCTAACGCTCGACTCGGCCGACGTCCTGCTCGCTCAAAAGTGGCTCGCCACTATTTCGATTGATAGGTTTCGTCCTGTACACGACGGAAAGTCATACACATTTGGTCAGGTCACCCTCATTGTTGGACCCAACGGTACGGGAAAGACGTCGTTACTCGAGGCCATTGAGTATTTCTATTGCGGTTATAACCGCAGAGCAGGGACAGCTGATACTCCGAAGATTTCTGGCACATTAGATGGGGGCACTGGCCCGCTGTGTGCTTCCGTAGAGTCGAGGCGAATCAGGGCACGCTGCTTCAGTTGGTATAACCGTGATGAACGTCTCGCAAAGTCGATTTTGGGCGGGTTCACCCGTTACAACTTCCTGGACACAGACGCCGCGTTTAGACTTTCGACGGAACTTGAGCCGTCGGAGATTCCAGATGACTTGAGCAGGTTGCTTGTTGGTGCTGACGCCTCAACGATTTGGGACTACCTCACCAAAATCTCGCCCGAAGTCGAAACTGCTCATATCCGGGCAATGGCTAGGGTCGACGAGAACAAGAGGTATCTCGAGACGGCACAGAAGGAGCTGGAAGACTTAAAGGCGCGCCCCTCCAACGGCAAGGCTCTGACAGAGGCATTCCGCACCGCCTTAGCCGGGCTACAGTGGCAAGCGCGGAGAAATACAGCGCCTCTCGTCTCCCCAGAGGAAGCAATGGGCCTTCAGGAAGCGCTCGGCCATATTCAAGCAGTGCTGGCAGCTGGCTCGGCCGCAGTGTCTTTGGACGCGATTTCGACACGTATCCTAGAACTTGAATTAGCAGTGACTCGGGCTCGCCCGCTGGACAGTGACCGAACCAGGTATGCGCAGGAGGTAAGGCGCCTTCCTGAACAGGCGCTGGCTCGCGAACGCGCATCTCAAACTCTAGACCGTTGGCTCACATACGTGAATAGTGGATTCTCGGCTGCCCGGGCACGCATCACGAAAGCCAAAACAGCAACCGATACCGCGCTGGGCCGGCTTGGCCGGTATGCGACCGGCGATATCCCCGGGGTGCCCGGAGAGTATGCCTCCATATCGCTCGAATCCGTCCTCCAGAAGATAAACCTCAACGTCCAGAACGCTGCTACTCAAGCGGCTAATTTGGAGCGGCTGTCCGCCAACTTCGGCAAGGCAGCTTCTGCTCGTGCTCAAGCTGCGCGTCAACTGCGAGAAGCCGCGCAGGCATCCTTCGACGCCGGCCATCCGAAGGATGATTGCCCCATCTGTCGGAGGAAGTATCCGCCTCAGGATTTAGCTGCCCTCGTCGACCAAATCACCGGCGCACTTGAACAGCCAAGTGAGCTCACTGAGGTTGCGGTTCAACTTGCTGAGGCTCGGAACAGCCTTAAGTACCAGCAGGAGTTGGCTGCGGTTTTCGAATCCCTGCAGCAAGTCGCAATGGCTATCAACATGGCACCAAATCCGGTCTGCGCAGCCATCCCCGCCAAGCTAATCGAGCTGAGAGCCGAATTAGCCAAGGCCAACTCTGAACTTGAAGGAGCAAAGAAGGACTGGGAGCAACTTGCCAATTCCGGTTTGACCACGAACGAACACGACCTCCTCAGGGGCGCGATTTCCAAAATTCTTAGTGCTCCGGAAGCAGAACTCGATGCAGCTGCTATCGAGGGAGCGCGCGCCAAGCTTCTCGATGCTGCTGCTGTGATTCGAAAGGAGGAGGCCGAGAACCTCGAACTATTCAACCGCGTTTCGGCGCAGCTTGCGGAAATTAGTGCTGCAGCCGCCGAAGGTTGGAACACGCGAGCGTCAGCAAATGGTGGCATGCCGTCCTTGGTCATCATGCAAGGCGAAATAGCCTCAATTCAGAGCCGAGCTAGCGCGTTGCAAGGTCTCATAGCCGTTGACGGCAGCGCATCACTGGCTGAGTTAAGCGTAGGAGTCGTCGGCGCTGCCCGAATCCACTTGGAGGCGACTCAGGCTGCGAACATTGAAGGTGCGATGTCCGAGAGTATTTCGACGCTCACGCAGCGCGTTAAGGAGTCCAGTAGGCAGTTGGAACAGGCGTCGGCACAGGCAAAGAACTACCAAGCGGCGAAAGATACTTTGGAACTGCTTCGTAGCGAGTGTTCTCTTGAAAGAGCTACGCAGGAATCATTGGACGCCATCGGCTCCCAGATTAACGATATTTTCGGTCGTATCCATGCACCGAACGAGTACGAATATATCGGACGAGGTGAAACATTTCTACAGACGTCCGCTACACAGGAGAAACGCACGCTTGAGCAGGTAAGTACTGGCCAGCGCGCGGCTTTCGCACTATCCGTCTTCTTGGCGATGAATCGCAGCGCGATATCGGCACCGCCAGTTCTTTTGATTGATGACCCAATTGCGCATATCGACGATTTGAATGCGCTGTCGTTTCTCGACTACCTACGCGATTTAGCTGTGAATTCCAACCGGCAGATTTTTTTCGCTACAGCAGATACACGAATTGCTTCGCTCTTTACGCGCAAGTTCGGTTTCCTCGGGGAATCATTCCGGACCATTTCACTTGTGCGCTAGCTAACATCGACTACGGTCGCAAGTTAGTCGAGGTAGCCGATTTGATAAGTAATACGGTCGTGAAGGTAGGTTGCCTTAGCAAATCCGACTAGCGGCCGAAGCCCTCCTGTCAGTGAATTGTTACTTCGGGCGGGTAGCCTTAGCCGTGCGGCAAGCGGCAGCTGCTGCAAGTTGCTGCGGCGCGATGCGGGCACAATCTGCGGAGTAGGTGCGCCCCCAATGAAAACTAGGTTCAGCTTGGCCACCAGGCGAACAAACCGGAGTTTCCGGGTGGCATCAACGGACAGAGCTTGGGCGGCGCAAATGTGTCACTGAGACATTACTGAGATTACTCGTAGGGAGTTACCCGTAAGTCCGGTGAATGGCGAGCGCCGTGTAGCGTTTCACGGTTGTGCCGAGGCCGGCACTGGCCAGCCGAGAATCTGCGCGACCCGCCGGATGGTAAATCGTGCTTCGGCCTCTGATGTCCACTTAGTAGCGATGAGTCGCGGTAGATACTGTTCTAGTATCTCGACTTCGGACATATGCCGCCGTTTGCCATCTTTTGACTCTAACGACTTTGCTGCTAAGTGACGCGCTAAGTCTTCGCAGTGCTCCCACCTTGCGTAGAGTTCTGGAGGGGTACATCCAGGACTATACAACTTACCCTCGTGCCTCGTGAGAAGCAACTTTGGCTGAAATCCGCTGACAGCGCCGCCAAGTTCTGGACGAGGGAAATCGATGGGCACTTGGGAATAGTCCCGGTGGGCCTCGTTGATGTCGGCGTTCCGTTCATTTTCACTGCGCATAGCACCTCCGTTGCGCTAACAATACTTGCCTTCCGGTGTGCGGTCAAGGTAAAAACATCCTTAAAATCATGATGTTACGTGAATTTTGCTACGCTATAAAAGACAGACTGTAATACATGAAGGGTTTCAAAAAGTGCGAAAGGCGACTCTCGCTCTGTCTCAGCCGAACCTTGCATCACCTCAATCTTCGCTTACCAGTGGTGACTGTCTGGCCCCCAGGGCTAGGCACGTCCGTCGGAACATTGGGACCCTCGAAAATGGTCAACAAAAGGCAGAGAACTTCGACTTCTAGCTCTAACAAGGGCCTGGATAGGCGCGTAGACACTAGCGCTATAGAGGACTGCGCGCCCGCGTAGGTGCCGACGTGCTAGCTTTTGCTATAGAGTTTTACAGCACAAGTCATTGATTTTAAACGAAATTTTAGTTGACTATGAGATGCCTCGTCTCTACCATTTGGCGTCCACAATAACGTCAGGAAAAGGCTAATGCGAGTGACCGGTATGCGACGCAGCAAAACGACAGTCCAAACCCACGAAGTGGACGTAAGGATAAATGCCATGCCTCGGCTGGCATATCCGTTATCGCACTATTCGATTAGCCCAGAAGCCGCAGATGTTTGTCTCTTCTAAGGTACGTGTCTTGACGGATGAAACCGGCGCGAGCACTGACTTACCTGGTCTGATAACGCCAAAAGGGCTTCTGACGCCATTACTGGATTACTGTCTATCTCGCGCTCAGGACAGAAGCCCTGCTTGGATGAGGAAGGTGGTTCGGTCAGTAGGGATGTTCCTGGAATATATGGCCGCCAATCCAGCGGAGCACGACACGCATCTGTTGTTCCAGAACTTTGCCCAACGCCTTTACTCTGGCACGTTTGACCTAAAGACGGGAATCGACCCCAGCGGACTCGCTTGGCCGGCTCGTTCATCCCCAGACGCTCGACGTATTATTACCGACCTAACTTTTTTCTTCGAGTGGCTCAGCAAAAAGTCAGCCGGGGCAGGTCAAGTAAATCCAAGGTATGCAGGAGATTCGTTCGACCAAGCATGCTACAGAGCCGCTTATCTTCATCGGCGGGACGCCGCAATATTGGGACACACTTGGGGCACCAAAACTTCTGCATCTTCCAAAGGTTTTGCCGTGGGACCACAGCGTTCTCAATATGTATATAAGTCGGAACCGCCCGCCTTTCCGGAGGACCGTTTATTCGAGTTGCTTACTAACGGGTTCAAAGTCGGCAATCGTTATGACTACCGTGGAATCCTCCTAACCTTACTCTGCGATGCCGGCTTTCGCGAATCGGAGCCTTTACATCTCTACTGTGAAGACGTGGTCCCGGACCCATTTAATCCTAAGTCTGCCCTGGTGCGCATCCATCATCCATCGCAAGGCTTCGCTCCGGCCGGATGGCGAGACGCACAAGGTCGGGAGCGTAAGGCAAATAGGGCCACTTATCTAGCCGAGCGGTTTGGATTATTGCCCCGCAATCAGCTGTATGGTAAGCAGGCTGCGGGCTGGAAAGGAGGAATGCATGACGGAGAATACTACAAGGAAGTTCATTGGTTTCCGCCTGAAGCGGGGGAGTTGTTCTTAACAATATGGAGGAAGTATCTGCGCCAAGTTGCCCAAGTAAACAGGACTCATCCATTCGCTTTCATTAACTTGGGCGGAGAGCATCGAGGCGAAATGTACACTTTGTCGTCATTCAATAAAGCGCATGCACGGGCGTGCGCACGTATTGGGCTGGTGGTGAAAAAAGAACTTGGCACCACCGAGCACGGCCATAGACATGCTTACGGACGCAGGTTGAAGAACGCAGGTGTCGAACCGTCGTTTTTGCGCAGGTTTATGCATCACAGTTCTGAAGAGAGTCAAAAAGTGTACACAAATCCAACTACCAAGGAGACTCGCGAGGCCCTTTTACGAGCTGCAGAGAAGCTGCAAATCGCGTATCCAGCCCGTGCGTTTTTGGCTGAATGACTTAAAAACTGACTGTACAAGATGACTTCAAAACCTACGCACCCGTCTGATGTCCTGCAGACGTTACTCAAAGCGACAAGTACGGCTTCCCGTAGAAATAAGCTTGCCGCCATACATGCAGTCTGCGGCGCGCGTTTCGAATCCGGCCAAACTGACTTTTCAATTGCATCTATTGGGCGTTTATGCGAGGCCGAAAATATCCTGATGGCTAGAGGATTATTTAACAAAGGTTGTGAGCCATATCGGGACTTAATCGGCGCATGGGCAATATTCGCGGACCCTATAACTGCCGATGAGCTTAATCAGCTGTCCGAGAATCACCCGGAAGTTGTGTTTCGAAAACTGCTGTCAAAAGGCGGGCGCGCTGATAAGCAGCGAAACTTAAGAGCGCTAAATAGCCTATGTCGAAAACATCATGCTGCAGGGTCAATGGATTTTTCTTTTGGCACTATTGGGCAGCTCTGCGAAGCAGAAGCAATTTTGAAGAGGGTCAGCTTAAAAAGCGCCGATTTTGTAGACCATCGTACGCTAATTCAAGCGTGGGACGCATTCGCTCGGCCTTGGTATAGCGAAAAGCCCTCTGAGGCAAAAGCCACGAAACGCGTGCAAAAAGCCCACGACCTCGAGTTGACGTGGGTAACCCGCGACCATCCGGAAATGATACGTTGGCAGACACTAGCGGCAGAATGGCTCAAGGGAGAAACATCTGGGCTTGGTCACCGGATGGCGGCGCTCATCGCCTTCTTTGACGTCTACCTGGCGCACCCGGCGGTCCCGAAGCAACCGGAAGAGATGTTATCAAGAGGGTTGGAACTTCCTGATTTCAAAGACACCGCCTGTCCTGCATCGAAAAGCGGTGTTAGCTACAACAACTGCATTCACGAAATGCTTGAATGGGTCTTAGTGAAGGAATTTAGTCTGCTTGCAGACGACGGAAGTCTAGTTGTGGCACCCGCGTTTCGAAACCCCGTGCCGTACCTTAAGACTGTAGGAGGGGCATACTCCCAAAACGAAAGCGTCCGTTCGCCGTTGCCTTACGGATACATTGACGAACTTCGGCACATTCTAGCGGGTGGTGAAAATTTCTGCGACTGGACGTTTGCACAGCGAGCTCTCGGCGCCGATATCGGCGAGAAGGGCGCCCCTGGCAGGGACTGGTTTGATGTAACTGAAGAAATGGTCGACCGAGAGGACCCCGACTGTGTTCTTCGAGTACGAACAAGGTCAAAAAACAATAAGACCGAGAACGTGCTTCAAATGTGGAGTCCTGTTCGGTGGGTAGCCATAATGGTAAAGCTGTTATTGCCGCTGCGCACGACCCAAGTTCGTCTGTTGGATTCCGGGGAATTAGACACGTGGGTGTTTGCTAAAGGTCAGTGGTCAGTGAACGAACATGTAGGAATGCTCGAGAATCGCCGCGGCCGTCGGCGACAAGGAGTGTTTCGCCGGCATCAAGACCCACTAGACGGTTCTAAGGCAGACCTCCTCCTCTACATTAATACCAATAAGTCTGCGGACATAGTCAAGGACGGACCAGACAAAGGTTATGTTGTTCCATGGCAGCCGTCGCCGACAATCATCGAAAACGTTTATTACTGGCTTGAGAAATTGCGCGACTGGCAAGCGAGATACAACCCGATTTCTCGTGCGGTACCTTGGGTCAACCTTGATGCCCGACATATCTCTTTGAAGAGTCAGCAGCAGTTGTCGAGTTACCCGGATGCCTGTTTCCTTTTCCGGCAAGCGGAAGCAGATGAGCGAGAGAGAGACCTGCCTATGAGTGATGGCATCTTAGATAGCGCTTGGTGCAATTTACTTGCGGAATTTGAAGCGCGACTTTTTGCGAGAGGGGAGGTACATGCCGATGGCTCGCCAATACGGCTGGTTTTTGTAGACGGTAGTGGTCGGCTGAGCACTCAGTTCCCGATGCACAGCTTGCGAGTGTCGCTTGTTACCGCATTGGCTTTGGATGGTGAAGTACCGTTCCCAATCTTGCAGAAGCTGGTTGGGCACAGTCGCCTACTAATGACCCTTTACTATACAAAGCCTGGGGCTGCAAGAATAAGAGCGGTTCTGGCCGAAGCAAATCAAAAGTTATCAGCATCGAAAGAAAAGAGCATTAGCGAATTTCTTAAAAATGCAGAATATGCACAACTGGTCGAGAAGGCAGTATGCAATAGTCAGGCAACGTTGGCGGCATCGCTCCCGGAACATCCAGCCTCACGTAATGCTGCCGGGTGGATGTTGATGCATCATGGTTTATGCCTAGTCGGCGGGAACACAAGCGAACTTGAAGATAACAATAAGATTGGCGGCTGCCACAA
>Ga0308169_10006450_pt1 | contig 10340 bp, 13 predicted proteins | sample PhyBR1_2_FD_202139 | JGI IMG/M metagenome (GOLD analysis project Ga0308169, IMG submission 202139) | Phyllosphere microbial communities from UC Gill Tract Community Farm, Albany, California, United States - DLSLSB.R1 | ecosystem: Host-associated > Plants > Phyllosphere > Unclassified | place... | reverse complement strand
AGGAATGGTGGCCGTAGTCGGACTGATATACCACTCGCTTGACATGGAGCGAAGATTGGGGAGAAACGAGAGAAGACGAGTCAATTGGGCGAGATCCAAGGGTTTAACTTCGATATCGTCGAAGCAGAAGTCGAGTTGGACGGACTGGGTTTGAAGAGACAATTCGGGACGATCGCTGAGACTGCGGATAAGACTGGGGAGTCGAGAAGGGTCTGCGATTCGGATATGATGGTAAAGGGTCGATTCGTAGAAAGGGACGAAGCGTTTCGCGATGAGGGCGCCGACTCCATTGTTATCCAGGTAAGTTTCGTCGAAGATATGCTGGAGGATCTCGTTCGGTAGAGCTGAAAGGTATTCCTGAGGATGACGAAAAGGAGATCAAGGAAAGAAGTGGAGACATAGGAGCGAAGGAGCTTACCTTCCCTCCTTCTATTCGTGCTTCAGACATGACTTCGAGTTGATCAAGAACACGAGCAAGTGAATGGTAGAGGAAGAAGGAGCAGCGACTTTCACTTCGATCATCTCGGCAACTCTTTCTTACTCCTCCAAACATGTCGTGGCTTTCCTCCCCCGCGTTAGCACCACCGAATTGGATCTTGCCCGTTGCGCAACCCTTAGCGGATCGAATTGGACTCGCACAACTAGGGCCGACTCTTCATCTCGCTTTGTACAGTTGTGTCACTTCATTCGCACTACAAAAGCTTAGTTCCCTAGTCAGTCCATTATCGAAGCATTACCCAAAGACTAAGAGAAAGCAGGATGATTGGGATCTACACATCGTGAGCTCCTCTCTCCTCTCTCTCTCCCCCCCCCTCATTCGATCCGATTCGACCTTTTACTCCCCTTCCCCACCTCCTCTGATTACCAAGCTAAACACACTCGTTCACTCCTCAGGTCGGTTGGGTATTCTCGTTGTTCGCGGCACCTTTAGCTTTCCATCTCCTTCGAAATCCTTCACCTGAATTGGGTTTCGATCCTTTGACGGGTAGTGCCTTGAGGGAAGAGCGACTCAGTGCTATCGCTGCTGGTTACTTCGTTTGGGTTCGTGGTATCACTTACCATCGCATGTAGATTCATGGCTGATGGATGATGAGAGTCGAACAGGATACTTTCGTTTCGGCACTTCACATCAACAGTGCGTTCTACTGATCCCTCATTATTCAGATCTGGACATGTGACTGATGAGGAGTAATGGTGATCGTTTCCAGCTCAAGGTTTCGGATTCTTCTTACATGGAATCGGATGTTGTATAGCGTTCTCGTTCACTCTCCGTCCTTTCCTCCTCTGGTGTGGACCTGCATTCCTCATCGTAAGCTCTCGTCTCCTTCTACAAGTCGTTTTGCAGACCCGCCTGCTGACCTGTTTCTCGCCAACGCTATGTCAGTGGGAAGTTTCGACCATCGTAAGCTTTTCATTCCCTTCAGACAGTCAATACGAGCCTCTACTGATCCCTCCACCACCATTACAATGATTAGTTCCTCAACCTACATTGGTTCCTCGACAAAACCGGAAGAACCGGTTCCCTACTTCAAATGATCAATGGTTTCTTCCTCGTGTTTGTCCCTTTCCACATCCTGCCTCCCTTCCCGAACCCTACTCACCTCTCTTCCGTAATAGCTCGGCGTACATTGTTTGTCGATTGATCTTTGGAGTCTACAACTCTTTCAAATTGTTCAACTTGTTGTTCTCGACGAGTTCAGTCTTGACCAAAGCTACTCAGGAAGGGACTGGGTGGATCAGATACCTCTACCTAGGTACGCCCTGATCTCTTACCTGATCTGTAAAGAAGGAGTGCTGATCGGAAGGAATGACGAGTGTAGCGATCAATCTCACGATGAATGGTTTGAACTTTTTCTGGTTCAGAGCTATGTTACTCGCTTTGAGGAAACGGTGAGCTCTTGCTTTCTTACACTCATGACCATGAGGATAGGCTGATCATGATGCGGAGGTCGGGGTTCGTGTAGATTCGTGTCGAGTTCGAGTGCGGAAGCTAGAAAAGAACCAATCATGATTGATGGCAAGTTGCGATTGGGTAAGGGAGACAAGAAAGGACAGTAGGAGGTTTCGAGTGGCGATGAATGAGAGCGAGAGAGCAGTACATAGCAGGAATGAGAAGGGAGGTAGACGACACATCTTTCAACGGATGCAATCTTAGGTATTTTGTAGTACTGTCTCCGGGAGGAGACTCGGTGAGACGCGGCAAATCACCGTGAAGACATCCTCGGAAGCGACACTCGTGCAGAGAGCTCGAAATATCCGAATGAACAGATTGCAAAGATAACAGCAAGATGCCAGTGGAGCTTCGAAAAGGACAGGATCAATGGGTAGACAGAAATACGAAAGGTTCAAAAGATGGAGCTACATGATATACGTATTGACAGAGTCGGAGAAGGCTACATGAGGAAGAGGCCGAGAAAGAAGGAAGCCGATTAGTAGCGCGGTAATGCGATACCGATTCGATTTTGCGATACATCCTGTTCACGGCCAGAGCACAGGTCAGCCGAGGCTCGGAGCAGGAAGGGAAGCGAAGGAGAGACGTACGAAGATCATGAAGGTAGACTTTTCGAACCACGAAAAAGTCAGCATCGGAGTATTCAGGTCAATGTTAGCAGGGACTCGAGCTCACCTTGAAGAAGATGTCTCCTAGCAACCAAGCATCTCCCAAGTTGAGGTTCTGTCCAATGATAGCACCCAAGCATCGTGTTGGATCGCTCGCGAGTGGTCCGAGGTTAAAGTCTATGTCCGATGGGGCGTCAGCAAGACTCGGATAGGAGCAGAGGCAAAATTGGGACGTACCGAGAGGATCGATGTACCACTTGCGAGAGATGAGTCGGTCAAACGTGAATGCGACTTTCGGAGGAGAAGCACAAAGCTTTGTGCGAAACGAAATTGACGTTAGATGGTATTCCCAGCACGAACGATGGATCATTGAGACTCACGAAAGAGTAGTAGCCGTTGTCTTCTTTACGAGACCTCGGAATGGAGGCCCAAAACTCGTCGGCAGCGTCGGGAGGAGCCTGATTTCTTGGAAACTCGTTAGCGGCACTTGAGGCAAAGTTGAGAGGTCGCACTTACGATAATGAGAGGAGATCCAGAGTCGAAAGCAAAGTTTGCGGCACCCCTCCATGCGTTACGGTTATTGGCCCACACCGACGCTGGATTCGTCGAAGGGATTAGCTGGACGGAATTGCGAGAGGAGAGACGAATTCGAGCTTACAACGTCCAATCATCCATAGAGTGCGGAACTGCTCATCGATAGCTTTACTGACTGGGTACCACTGAACGCCCGATTTGGCGTATCTTCGATCGTAACCGTTGAACGAAATCTTGGATTGACCGGGATTGCGACTCAGTAGGAACGAGAAGAACTCGGAACCTCCTTGTTGAAAGAGGGTGAAAGGGAATGCGTAGGAGCGTGCCGCAGAGTTGTCGCGGAACGAAAGTCCTACAACACTGTGATTTCAGAAAGTGGGTTTGGTTTAGTCGAGTCTCGAGTAATGATGGGGCAAAGACAAGGAGTAGGTTAAGGGAAAAGAAAAGCTCACCCATCTGCGGCTCGAGAACTGACGGAACTTCCGATCGAACTCGCTGCGACGACGTCCTGAGAATTGACAGTGGCTTTACCGATAGTGACAGTATCCCTCACGAGTAGACCGCTCCCACTCGATCCGCTCGACCACGTACTGATCACGTTGAATTTTGTTGCGGACGCCGTCGAGCTCGCTGTGTAGTCGTATCGAGCTTTACCGTTACAGGTTTGATCCGTGCAAGTCGAGGCAGCCAATGCGAGATCAGCTGATCCAGTGTCGAAGTAGACGTCGAAGGACTGTGGTGGAGAGCCAACGGTGAGAGGGCCCGACCAAACTAGGTACGAGGCGAATCAGAGGAGGAGAATCAGTTTCGAGCAAAACCTTCGATGAATTCAAAGCGAACGTTGACATACGAGACTGTCCATCGTAGGACAAGGGCAGTAAGGCTGTGTCCCTCTTTGCGAGCTCTTCGGTGGAATTTGTAGGGCGATATCGTATCTGAGAATATCAGACAATCGCAAGAGGTCAGCTTGCGAAATCTACCTCACTCCTTTCGCTCGCTGCCGAAGAGCTCTCTACTCACAGTATTGTATTTGCTGTTGATCCAATATATTCTGGTCAGTCATAGGTGATAAAAGCAAAGCAGGCATAGTGGACGAACTTGGTCAATCTGAGTCGTTCAGCATCTAAAGCTTCAATAGAGACGCTGCCGTCTGCTTGTCGAAATCCAACATCTCGTCTGTGAGCATTCGATACCATCAGCGCTCAGAACGAGGAGAGGGAGAGCCAGAAGACATACCTTTGCAGCGGTACCTCGAATCTACGACTTTGAGCTACTCCTACGAAAGGCAAGATCAAAGCGATTGATGACGGGATCAGCATGATAGCGGGGTGGTCGGGGAGTGTAGCAGAGAGATGGAGAGAAGAGAAGAAGGAAGGGAGGAGAGCTCGCAAAGCCGAAGATGTTGATTGATCATTTCAAGTTGCCGCACGAAAAGGTTTTACGAGACGCACGAGACAGTGGCATTACGATAATTACATTGATCGAAACGCTCGTGGAAACGAAAGTTTCCTTAGTTTGCTAACATCTTTGTCTGAGAGAGGAAGGAGTCAAATCTCGGATCCTTCCAAAGAGGCAAGAAGGAGGTGCGACATTCATTTTCGCAAATCAGGAGAGCGACACAGCGAGCACCGGTGACAATATGCGCATCCGAATTCATCTTGAGTTTGAGGTGAACGTCTGCTGTCGACAGTCGAAAGGTCTACTCAGAAGTGCCCGTTACCCGCTCTCCGCTCTCCCAAGCAGAAACGGCTTACAAGAGCCACGAGAGAGGCCCACGGTACGATCAAAGAGCAGGAGTCGAGGTTGTGAGAGAAGATGGCAAAAGATTGAAGTCGTCCAGCTCGAACCGGCGAAGTTCCAACATGGAGAGAGCTACCTCTCCAGATCAAATACCGATAATCAAGGCAATCTCCAGGTTGTGAGAAGATACAGATTGACGACGTCCGCAGGCGTCGAGGTATCGAGGGAAGGACAGAGAGAGAAGAGCGTCGGGAGAGAGTTGCGGGAGGGAGTGGAGAAGGGCATAAGTCTACATCAACTTTGGTTTGGCGATACCGATCCTAGGTATAGAAACGTCCTGTACACAATGGGTGGGAGTAGTCAGCAAGATGGACGGAAACGGAGAGTTGCGCTATGAGAAGGCAGAAACTCGTCGAAGAAGTCCGGAAGTCCGTTGATCGACTCGGGTTGAGGTACGGTGTACGAAAGAGGGAAGTGAGGCGAGAGTCGAAACGCGAGCTTACGAAGATGAGTAGCCAGGACTGATAACCCGGTCAACAATGGAAAAGTCAGTTTCTCGATATTTCGAATCTGAAGGCGTCGACTCACCTTGAAGAAAGCTTCCCCGATAACCCACGACGAGTATAGATCCAAGTCTTGTCCAACGAGAGCACCGAGGCATCGAGTCGTATCGTTCGCGACTGATCCGATGTTGAAGTCTGTAGCCGGACGAGGTCAGTAGTTGAGCGAATGGAACCCTCAGTAGACGAAGCGAGTAGCTTACCTTCCGCGTTGATAGCAAAGCGCTGAGCGGTATTTCCAAAGCTCAGCTCGATGACAGGAGGATTGTCGCAGGGCTGTGAAAGCAGCGAATAATCAGATTCAACGTTCGGAAATGCGGCAAGAGAAATGGGGAGCCTACGTAGCTGTAGTAACCCGATCCTTCAGCTCGACTTCCGGAGAATCTTGACCAGAATTCAGCTGCAGCATCGGGAGGAGCCTATTTCGAAAAAGAGATAGATGAGCGAACTCGTCGTTTCTGAGTGGAAAGCAGGAAGACTTGCGATAATGAGCGATGATCCAGAATCGAAGATGAAGTTGTCTCGTCCGTCCCAAGCTTGAGTACCGTTGATGAAAGCGGTAGCTATAGAATTGAAAAGCAACGTCAGTGTCGTCTCGTAGGATTGAACGAAAAGCGTGCTCGTCAGACTCGCATTGGCCGATCTGCCAGAACGTCCTCCATGAGCTATCCGGATCCTTGGCGACAGGGTACCAGACGGGGGTAGAACCAACGATGTTGCGATCGATTCCGAAGGTGAGACGACTTTTGCCCGCTACTCGACTGAGAAGCATGCTGAACGATCGAGATCCACCTTGCTGGAAGAGAGTAAACGGGAAGGAGTAGGATCGAGCGGTACTGAGATCTCGGAAACCCAATCCGACGCTACGAGAGACAACAGCGAAAGTCAGCATCTTGAGCCATGTGAGAATCTGCAAATATAAGAATCTGCAAACAAAGGGAACCCTGACTTACACGCTGCGAGAGAGGAAGAGACGAGAGGAGGATGTCAGCCGAGTTCGGTAAGGAGGAAGAGAAAGCGAAGCTTACCCGTCACTCGCTCGACCCGCAACAGAAGACCCGATTACCTCCTGCGCGACGACGTCTTGGCTCGCAACAGTCGAAGATCCGATTGTGACGGTGTCTCGGACGAGGAGCCTACGAAGCACTCTAATCAACTTTCGAGCTCGTCGAAGAACAGGGCAGAAACTTACCCGCTTCCCGCAGTTCCTTCGTGCCAAGCGCTCGTAACCGAGAACGCGGTTCTATTCGCTGTCGTACTAGCTGTAACGTTGTAACGAGCCTCCTTCTGCGTGCAAGAGACGTCGGTGCAGAACGCTCCGGGTAACGAAAGATCTGCCGAAGCGGTATCGTAATAGACGTTGAAAGACTGAGGTGGAGTACCGACAGAGATGGAGGAAGTCCATACTGGAGGAAAAGAGGTGAGTGAGATGAAATAGAGCAGAGACCGGAGAGAAGGCTTACACGATTTTCCGTCGTAATCCAAATATCGAGTATTGGCTCGTTTCTCGAGGGCATATGAAGCGTTGTGGGCTGACCAGAACGACAATGAGTGCTGAAAGATGGTCAAACGGGTCAGCTCTGAGCGTCTTTCGTCAAATTAGCAACTCACAGGAGCATATTTGCTGTTTCGACGAAACGAGCAACCTTGTCAGCTTAGCCTGACCTCCGTCGATCCTGCAGGACAAGAGTCGAAGAACGGACGTACGCAGTCAACCTCTCTCTTTCTTCGTCGAGGGCTTGCATATTGATGGATCCGTCTCGCCTGCGAAACTCGGTATCTCGTCTGAATGGCGAAAGCGAGTCAGCTCGTTGAGAAGCAGCGAGACTAAGAGAGATAGACTAACCTAGCGAGAGTGATATCGGTCGATTTGGCGAGGACAGTCGCCAGGACTGTCGCGAATAAGACGAGAGTTTGAGATGGGTGCATATCAGGGTATGGGAAGCGAGAGCAGGGGGGAAAGGGCGCGAGGTGAACGAGAAAGAGAAAAGAAGAGAAAGAGAAGAGATGCGTGAAGAGTAGAAAGTCGAGATTGATCGAAGGCGAGAGAAACTTGCGAACCAAAAGAAAACTCGCGAGAGGAGGCGAAAGCTGAGAAACAAGGGAGTGAGTACAGGGATTTGCGAAGGGATCTGCGGTGTAGAGACGGGACACACTCGTAGTACTCGAGTCGGGGAAGAGTTCATTAGACGGTAGAGGAAGGAGCGAAAGATGAGATTCTCCAAAAGGAGGATTTCGAGACATTCGGTCTGGACCACTCGAGGAGTCGAGAAGCGAGAGCGAGCTGTACGAAGCTAAGACAGGAGAAAAAGCGCGGAGCAAGCACAAGCAAGGAGGAGCTTGGTGGTAGCGAGAGAAAGGTCGGTAGGGCGAGAAAGGAGGGTCTGTGAGAAAAGGGGGGAGGCGAAGCCAAATTCTCGTTCAGAAGCGAGAGGCGATGAATCCTCTGCTCAACACCGTGAGCGTATCGTTCTGGTTCCGACGTCGACATGTGTACTTTACTTACCATTTCCAAGCGTACGTTCACTTCAAGCGTTTCTTCGTCTCTTCTCCTTTCTTCGAAGTTTCACCTTCGCTCTTTCTCTTCCCACGACTACCTGTGACTCCCGATTTCCTCGTGGCGTAGAATCCATTCTGTCCATGTTCCATAACGCAAAGTCCATCTCGAATTGTCGAGTTCGGATCAGGTGAGTGAAGCGATGAGAGCAGAATTTCGGCGGAGATTGCTGGAAAGCTCGAAGGTGAAACGTGACTCTGAACTTGCGCGGAGAAGCGGGAAGCGAAGAAACGCGAGAAATCGGAAACTGGTGGATTTGAGGAGGAAGGAATTGGTGCTTTGCGAAGTTGAGAGGGAGAAGATTCGTTTGGCTTCGTACCCTCGAGAGTCGGAGAGCGAGGGTGTTGATCTGAGGGATTGATCAAGGAGCACGTGACTTTGGGAGTGAACCTGAGAGGGAACAAAGGCGAAAGTCAGCTTCGAAGGGGGACAGAGGCAGGATTATAGGCACTCACATCTCCTTCGTTGGCGCCTCAGTTTCAACTTCAGCTACGCTCATGTCGTACGAATTCGAAGGTTCTGCTCGTTCTGAAATATTCGGCGTATCTTGCGATTCGACAATTTCCGTTTCGTCTTTCAAGCTTGAGATGCCTTCCACGCTTTCGATCGCTTCCTCACCTTTGAGATCGTGCTCACCGAGCTGTAGGTTCTGCTCAATCTGATCTGAACCTGTGGTGAGAAGAAGCTCGGGATAAGAATTCGATTGATGGTTGCCGAAAATACCCTCAGTCTCGACCTGGTCGTCAGAACTGCTGGACGGATCGTTTGCTTCTGGTTGTGGCTGACGGTTTGAACGAGTCTCATTCCTCGTATGGCTCGGATCTGACGGAACGATGAAGGTTCGAGAGTGCATCTTGAGGATTCTTCGAGGTAAGAAACGTTTGACGTTGCGAGGAACGGGTTCGACTGTGTGAGAAGCAGGCAGGGGAGCTTGACTAGATGAGTAAGGGCTGCGCAAACGAGTCTATATCAGTAGACATGACCGAATTTGAGGCAGAGACTCGACGAACTGGAGAAGAAGTCGAGCAACCTCTGCTGCCGAATCTGACGAGTCTCCTTCTGTCTCTTCATCATTCACGACACTGGGATCTACAGGATCTCCTTCTCGAGCCACTCGACCCACGAATTCAGGGTGCGCTTGATCGACTTTCTGAGGGGAATCGTTTGAAGCTTCGAGATTCGCGAAGAGGTACGGTTCAATATTGACTTGTCGTTGCTGCTTGATCGATTCGAATATCCAGCTTTCGTGTATCGCGTCGATCTCTATAGCTCTGAGCCTGCTCTGAGTCCAGAGTGAGAGTGGTTGAGTGATAAGCGAGAACTTGGGAAGGAACACACCTTTCAATCAGTTCGCACTGACGCCCATAACTTCCAAAGTGCATCTGTACACAATATGGTGTCTCTGCTGTGGCCAGTTGTCCTCCGTGGTGACACCAGCTTGCTCTTGTTGATGGAGGAATTTGAGGAGAGAAGAAAGCAGTCAATCCAGTGAATAGACGAGGCGGAGTAGCGTTCATTGGTGTGTGTAGCATATTTCGAGCTGATCTAGAGTATTCAAGCGGTACAAGGTGGATTCGAGTGACTAGGAAGAGTGGGAAAGGTTCTTGCTCTCTCTCAAACAATTTTGACCTCCTTCATCTCACGAGTTGACCTATTCCAGCTTAATCAGTAATCAAACGTACCACCTCAACCTGCATATCGACCGTCTCAAGTCTCAAACCTCGTCGTCCCTTTGTTCGATTCCTTCCCCCACCTAGATCTCTCCTCTCGTCCCTCTCTCCTTCCCCACTCTCAGTAGCTACGTAGATGACCACGATACTCATTCTAGGAGGTCTCGGTACGTCCTGCTTTCCCTTTGCACTCGGCTCGTCACTCCTGACAGGGAGAAAGCACCTACCTTTCAAATGGCTGACTCGCCAACTTCTTCTGCGCTCGAATTCTAGGTGGTGATGGTCCTCGACAGCTTCTCCCATATCTCTTCTCCTCGACCTGCCCCGAGAAAGCGAAACCTTCTTTCGTTCGAGTCGTCGACAAATTCCTAGCGATTCCTCAAGCAGATGCATTCACTTTCTTCGCAGATCCTCGAGTCAAAGAAACGTTCAAGAAGGGAATAGAGGCTGGAACTGTCGAGTACATTCAGGGGAACTTGTTGACCGAAGGTGAGTGAGGAGATCTACGAGAGAGCCATAATGCGAAAATCTGACATTCTCGGAATCTGTTCGGTGTACAGCTACACGAACGAAAGTCTTCGGTCTACCTGAGACACATAGCGGTGATGGGAAGAGCTTCGATTACGTCTTCGACTTTACCGGCGAATCAGATTTCCGAGCTCCTGATCTCGTAAGTTCTCATGTCGATCTCCTATTAGAAGCCTGAACTCATCGTCTATT
>Ga0308169_10006449_pt1 | contig 10341 bp, 10 predicted proteins | sample PhyBR1_2_FD_202139 | JGI IMG/M metagenome (GOLD analysis project Ga0308169, IMG submission 202139) | Phyllosphere microbial communities from UC Gill Tract Community Farm, Albany, California, United States - DLSLSB.R1 | ecosystem: Host-associated > Plants > Phyllosphere > Unclassified | place... | reverse complement strand
GTGCCGGTGCTCAGCCCAATTTGGGCGGGCGCGTCCAGCGTCTGGTCGAGCACGGCCAGCACCTGCCCGGCACGGACCGATTGGCCCACGCGCACCTTCAGGCTAACCAGGCGGCCCGGCTGCGGAGCCACGAGTTCGCCTTGGCCGCCCGGGGCCGCGGAAACGATGCCCAGCAGCGTGCGCCGGGTGTTGAGCGAGTCGAGGCGGGTGAGTTCGGTGCGGATGCCGAACAAAAACTGGCTTTCCTTGGGCAGGCTCACTTCATCGGTGGCGCCGGTAGTGGCCGTGGCGGGTTTGGTGTCGCCGTGGTCTTCGCCGCCATGCGCGGCGGCGGGACGAGGAGCAGGCAGCAACGTCGCCAGCACGAGGCTGGCCGTGGCCGTGCCAACGATAAGCTTATGGGAAGTTTTCATCTGGTTAGGACTTAAGGAAACGGGGAGCGGCGGCTGGCCGACAGTACTTGCTCCGACGTCAAGAGCACCTCGGGGCGACGCCGGCGCAGGAACACGGCCGTCAGGGCAATACCGAGCACGAAGGCGCCGACCAGCGCGAGAATGGTCTTCCAAGAGGAAAAAAGACCGGGGCCTGCGGCAGCCGGCGCGGCGGCCACGGGTAGCTCCTTGCCCACGGCAATGCCTTCGAGCAGCAGCAGGTCGGCCCGGTCGCCAACGGCTATCTGCACGGTCATGCTGTAGGCTTTTTTGGCGGGGAAGGTGGTTTCCACCAGGTATTCGCCGGGCCCCTTTTCCGTGGTGGTAAACTTCAGCTTCGGGTCCTCGGGCGAGGTGAAGATGAACTTGGCGCCCTTGATGGGCGCGTTGGTGGCGAAGTCGGACAGGAACACGCGCAGGTCGGCGTCGCCGCCCGGCTTGAGGGGGAAGTAGCGCAGCAGCACCTCGAATTGCTCGGAAGCCGCGGCGGCCGAGAAATAGGTGGCGCCGGCCGGGGTTGCGGCTTTGGCGTCGCCGTGGTCTTCGCCACCGTGGGCCCAGGCGGGCACCGCGGCCAGCCAGGTGAGCAGCAATAGCAGGAACAGGTTATTTCTCATTGTCCGCGGAGGTAGTTAAGTTCGATGAGGGCCTGACTGTAGTCCCGGATGGTGGTCAGGTAGGTATTCTGAATGGTAAAAGCCTGGTTCAGGCTCTGGATGAGCACGAGGTAGCTGATTTCGCCGGCCCGGAACAGGCGTTGTGACTGGCTGATGATGGCCGTGGACTGGGGCAGACCGGTTTGTTCGTAGTAGGCCAAGGAGGCCGAGAACTTGCGCGTGTCGGACAGTCGCTGCTGGTACTGGGTGCCCAGCTCCAGCCGCTGCACTTGCACCTGGGCGCGCGCAGCTCCCGAGCGTGCCGTGGCCGCCTGCAGCTGCGAGCGGTACGTCCAGAAATACAGTGGCACGGATACGCCAAACTGCAGCCGGTACTTATAGGGAGATTCGGCAAACCCTTGATTCTGGTAGCCTACGGTGAGGGCCGGCGTGCGCCGCGCCCGAACCAGGCTGATGCCGGATTGGCTTAGTTCTACGTTTTGGGCAGAGTAGGCCAGCGTCGGGCTCAGGGCCACGGCGGCGCTGTCCTCCACGGGCAGGCCAGCCAGCAGGGCCCCACCGGTGCGGGCCAGGTCCGGCCCAGTCTGGCGCAGGTCGGTACCCGCACTCAAGTCCGCCGTGGGCTGGCCCAGCAGCAAGCCCAGCCGCCGTTTGGCCGACTGCAGGTCCACGGCGGCCTGCTCCAATTGGTTGCGCACCTGCCGGGCCTCGGCCTCGGTGCTTACCTGTTGCAGTGCGGTTACTTCACCGGCCTTGAACAGGCGCTCGGTCGCCGTTTGCAGGGCCTGGAACAGGCTGTCCTGGTAAGTGAGCTGCCGGATTTGGGCTTCGGCGAATTGTAGATTCAGGTAGGCCGCGCGCACCTCGCGCCGCACGGTGGCCCGGTTTACATCGCGGCCCCGTTCGGCCAGGGAGATACCGGCTTCGGCCGCCTGGGCCTGTCGCCGGTACACGGAGGGAAAGTCAATGGTTTGCACCACGCCCGGCGCCCACCGTTCGCCGGTGGGCGCGGAGAAGAGAAAGTCGGGGTTGCGCAGCGAAAAGCTGCCGCGCCGCAGGGCCCGCTGCTCCTCAATTTCCTGGGCCGACTGGCGCAGGCGCGGGTGCAGGCGCAGGGCCTGCTGCTCGGCACTGTCCAGGCGCACCACCACGCGCTGGGCCCAGGCCGGCCCGCCGGCAGCGCCCAGCAGCAGGAGCAGCAGCCAGCTTAGCAGGCGGGGGTTTATTCGGTTAGTATACATTGCAAGTAAATTGATTCGTAGTGCAGCGGAGCGTAAACCCTCGCCGCTGCGTTCACCCGCGACCGGAAGTGCCCGGCCCGTCCTGGTAGCGCCCGGGATGGGCCGGGCGGGTCATCAGGACTTTTTCACCAGGGCCATGCCGCACTTGGGGCACTTGCCGGGCTTATCGCTGGCCACTTCCGGGTGCATGGGGCAGGTGTAGGCCGCGCCCACGGCCTTGCCCGCTGCCGCTTCGTCGAGCTTGTCGAAGCGGATATTGATGGTTTTTCCGTCGGCGTTGAGCGTGACGATGGCCGTGCGCACCTTGGCCCCGGCGGGCAGCTTGGCGAGGAAGTGGTCGTCGCCGGCGGGTGCCAGCGCTACCGTCGAGGTCTTGTTATCGGTGGTCTGCACCATGACGGTGCCCGTGGTGCCCGTATTGGGCACGGCGCTCATTTTGGCCCCGAGCAGGTAGATGTGCAGCTCAGTAGGATGCTGCACCAGCTCCATATGGTAGGGACTGGCCGAGCGAACCACGCCCCCGTGGGGGGCAACGTGGGCGTGGGTTTCACCGGGCGCCATTTCGGCGTGCTGCTCGCCAGCGGCGTGGGTGTGCTGGGCGTAGGAAGCCAACGGCGACAGGGCCAAAAGCGTGGCCGCAGCCAGGGAAATGCGAAGAATGTTCATGAACTGGAGTTGTGGAAATACGAGTTGTGGGAATAAGAAAAATGGACAAGAGAAAGGCGGGCCGGGTTACATCTTCATGCCGTTCTTGGCCATCCAGTCATTGAACTGCTGGATTTCCTTGGTCTGCTTGTCGATGCCCATCTGGGCCATTTTCTTGACCTCGGGGTCCTGGCCGCTAGCGACTTCGGTCTTGCTCATGGCCACGGCCGCCTTGTGGTGGGTCACCATCATCATGGCGTAATCCATGTCCGTGTTGCCGGAAGGCGTCATGGGCTGCATCTGCACCTTCATGCCTTCGTCCATGCCGGCCTGGAACTTGTCGTTGGAGTCTTTGGGCGTGTAGTTCTTGGCGGCGCCGTCGAGGCGGTCGGCGGCCTTGTCAAAATCTTTCTGCTCTTTTTTCTGGTCGTCGATGGTTTTCTGCGCCATGGCTTTGAGCGTGGCGTCTTTGCCGTCGCGCAGTTCCACTTCCGACATGTCAATGGCGCCTTGGTGGTGGGCAATCATCATGTGGGAGAAGTCGTGGTCGGTGTTGCCAATGGGCTTGCCGGCATTCATTTGCTGCATCATCTTGGCCATGGCGCCGGTCAGCGAGCCCGTCGCGGCCGAGCTTGTTGCCTCAGAGCTGCTCATGCCGTCCATCTGGCCACTCATTTTTGCCGAATCGGTCGCGGCCGGGGACGAAGATTCGGTGGTAGCCGTCGTGGACTCCGTGGCCGTTTTGTTGTCGCCGCAGGCGCTGAGCAACGCGGCCGTCAGGGTAGCCGAAAGAAACAGGGTGCTTTTCATGGAACTGGGATTGGGTGAAGTGAAAAAATGGGTTGGGAAAGGCTGGGAAAATCTTGAAATGAGCAGGTTATTGAGCAGGATGACGCTTTCTGAGCACGCTTTGCAGCAGCTGGGTCTCGGCGGGGCGCGGGGCGAGCACCTGCCGGGCCAGCGCCTGGCCCGCTGCGGGCAGCCGGCCCGTAGCTAGGGCCGCACGGGCGATGGCGGCGACGCTTTGCCGCTGGCCCGCCAGCAGGGCCGCAAAGTCGTGGTCGGGCAGTGCCGCCGCCGCGTGCGCCCGCATCGACACCTTCAGCGATTCGCGCACGCCGCGCGTGAACGGGTCGCTGAAGTCATCAGGCGCATAGTTGCGGGCCCGGCCGTGCAGGTCCTGCGCCAGGCGCTCGGCGGCGGCACCCAGTGCCAGCGCCCGGCCACGCACGGCGGCAGCCAGCTGGAGCAGGCCCGGATGCTGGCCAGTGCGCAACTCCCGCTCGGCGCCAGCTTGGATGCTGCGCTCGTAAATCGCGACTAGGTGAGCAAAGTCATGACCCACGTTGCCCACCAGCGGGTCCCGGTTGAGCTGGCTAAGCACTTGCCGCTGCACGTCTTCCAGCGAGGCCGAGTCGCTCTCGTGCGCGGCCAGATTGGGGGCGGCGGGGGGCGGCAGGGCGGCCAGGCGACGGGCCGGTACCCGTTGCGCGGGGGGCGTGTCTGCCCCGCAGCCTGGTAGAAGCAGGGTGCCGCCAGCGGCAAGCAGCAGGACAAGCGTGTTCATTATCGCAAAGACCTTTAAAAACTAGGCGGCAGGGCCCGCCACGTTGATGGTGAAGTCGCCGGTGTGAATTTGCCCGTCGTGGTTGAACTGCAGGAAGACGCGGTACCGGCCGGGCTTCTCGAAGTTGGTGTTGAAGCCGATGGCCGGGCCCTTGTCGGCCTGCTCGTTGGGGTGCACGTGCAGGTAGCGCTCAGTGTCCTCGCTGATGACCACCACGTGGCCCAGGGCGCCGAGGTAGTTGTCGAGGTCGGTCACGGGCTTCCCATCCTTGGTGATGGTGATTTTCATGCCCAGCAGCTGGCCGGTGTTCAGGGGCTTGTCAAACGCCAGGGTGGCCGAGTAGCCATCCTGCGTCCACTGCATGTCGTCGTTCTTGAACTTCACCGGCGAGTAGGTCGGGCCCTTTACTGAGATGGGCTGACGGCCCAGCTGGTGGCCCGAGCCGGTGGGCGTGTAGTCCTGAAACAGCACGTAGTCGCCGCCCTTGGGAAAAGTGTAGTTTACTTTGTAATTGCCTTGGGCGGTAAATTCGGGGTGCTCGTGGTAGAACTGGCCCAGGTCCTTGCTCACGATGATGAGGTGAATCTTCTTCTCGTGCACCACCGCCAGCGGCACGGGGGCGGCCTCGTTGCCCACCTCCTGCGGCGTAAAGACCAGCTGCGCGGGCTGGCCGGCGGTCAGCTGCATGGGCGTGGGCTCAAACTTCATGGCGTAGGACTTGCCGTTAACCACGTGGTCGTTGTGCACCAGCGTCATGCCGCACTTAGGGCACTTTTCTCCTTCCTTGGTACTCGTGACCTCGGGGTGCATGGGACAGGCGTAGGTATGGCCACTGGCGTGGTCCGCCGTGCCGGCCGCAGGCCCATCGGTGGGCGTGGTCACGGTATTGGTGGCGCTGCTTGACGTGGAGTCGGACGAGCAGCTAGCCATGGTTAATAAGCTGGCGACAGCCAGCAGGGAAACAGGTAAGCGAAACATAAAATGGGGTAAGGGTGAGAAAATAGGACGCCAGCATCGGCGACCCCGGCGGCGGCTCAGGCCTGGATTTGTTGCCAGAGCACGAAGCTTAGGGCGGCGGCCAGTACGGCGTAGAGCAGGCCCGTGAGTAGGCGGCGCAACGGTCCGCAGGGTGGCGGGCTGGCAGCCGGTTCGCAGCAATCTTTCATTGCGGGGAAGAGGTAAACCCGGAAGATGGAGGGGGGAGGAATAGCCGGCGTAGGCGGCGCGACGGGCAAACGAAAAGGCCCGCCCCGGACACAGCATAGCTGTGCCGGCGCGAGCCTTAGCGCGTCGGGGCAATCAGACAGTCAGTGACTGAATGAAGATGCGGATGTCGGGTATTTTTGGTTTCAGCTGCCGGCGAGCCACCAGCAGCACGGACCGCGTACGGTCCCATTGTTGAAAGCGGACCACCAGGGCCAGCGGGGCCGGGGGCAAAGCCACCGGCATAAACGTCATCTTCTCGATGCCGGCTTTTGGCGGGTGGGCCAGCGAAGCCCACACGGCGGCGGCATCGTCCTGGCAGCAGGCCCCTTTGGAACCGTGTTGGTGCGGCACCGGGGTTTTGCTATCATGGTGCTGGTGCTCAGCAAGAGCACCGTGGTCTTCCCGATGGGAATGAGGTGTGCCGTGGTCGTGCGGGGCCTTGTGCTCGTGCGCCGGCGTACCGGCCGGGTGCTCGTGCTGATGTCCGACGGCTGGCGTCGCTGGCATTACCAGCGCGCAGACGACCTGCCCAAAGAACACGTTGAGGAAGACCACCAGCAAGGAGGCCGCCATCGCGCGTCGGGAATGGGTTTTGAGTCGGAACATTGGTACGAGGCAACGACAAAAGTATTCGAAAGGTTTAAAAGGTAAGCACCGGGTTGGTCTGGGTAGGGAAAGTCAGCTTGCTACCTTACAGACATTATTCCTTGGTAAAAAGCCAGGTTTTAAGCGAAATGAGGCCCTTAGCTTTTTATCACCCTCCCCCTGCAATTCGAGACTTTGCGTTTAAAGACTGGAAATATTACAAGCCTGGAAGGGTAATCGTGTACACTTGATGAGCGACGTTGGCCGGATGCTCAAATGTTGCAAGCGCTAAGCTCAATTCTACACATCTATTGCCTGCCATTAGGAGTTTATAAGATGTTGTTTTGCCAGCCGCCCGCTTTTGCGCGGCTTTCTTTGAATCATTCTTCCAATGGAAACCACCCATCATCACCAGTCGGCGCCACCAGTGCCCATGGGGCCGCCCCCGGCGCCCACTGCCGGCACCGAAACGGCCACTCTCAACATCGAGGGCATGACCTGTGCCTCCTGTTCCAACTTCGTGGAAAAGGCCCTGAGCCGCACGCCCGGCGTGCAGCGCGCCACCGTGAACCTGGCTAGCGAAAAGGCGACCATTGAATACCTGCCGGGCCAGGTGGACCGGGCCGGCCTTAAAGCGGCCGTGGAGCAGGCCGGCTACGGCGTGCACGAGTCCAGCCCGGCGGTGGCCGCCAACGTACTGGCTTCCGACGAGGAACTGGACGCTCGCAAGGCCGCCGCTTACCAGACCCTGAAGCGCCGCTTTCAGGTGGCCGTGGCGCTAGCCGTAGTCATTATGCCCCTGAGCATGCTCATGCTCTGGCCCGCCATGATGAGCCGCATCTCCACGCCGGTTTTAAACTATGTGCTATTGGCCCTTACCCTGCCCGTGCTGCTCTACAGCGGCCGCGAGTTCTACGTGTCGGCCTGGAACGGCCTGACGCACCGCACCGCCAGCATGGACACCCTGATTGCGGTGGGCACCGGCGCCGCCTTCCTCTACAGCCTGGCCGCGACGCTGATTCCGCATTGGTTCATGCAGCACGGCCTGATGCCAGAGGTCTACTACGACACCACGGCCACTATCATCGCCCTGATTCTGCTGGGCAAGGTGCTCGAAAGCCGGGCCAAGTCGAAAACCTCGGCCGCCATCAAAGCCCTGATGGGCCTGCAGGCCCGGATGGCCCGCGTGGTACGCAACGGTCAGGAACTAGACCTGCCCATTGAGCAGGTAGTAGTGGGGGATGAAGTGGTGGTGCGCCCCGGCGAAAAAGTGGCCACTGACGGCACGATTCTTACCGGCAATTCCGCCGTGGACGAAAGCATGCTGACCGGCGAAAGCCTGCCGGTAGAAAAGAAAGCGGGCGACAACGTATTCGGGGCCACGCTCAACAAAACGGGTTCTTTCCGCTTTCGCGTGAGCAAGGTGGGCGCCGAAACTATGCTGGCCCAGATCGTGAAGCTGGTGGAGGAAGCCCAGGGCAGCCGTGCCCCCATTCAGCAGCTGGCCGACAAGGTCAGCGCCGTCTTCGTGCCCGTAGTCATCATGATTGCCATTGCTACGTTTGTGGTGTGGTTTGACTTGGCTCCCGAGGCCAGCCGCGTGCCGTTGGCGCTGGTGGGCTTCGTGGCCGTGCTCATTATTGCTTGTCCCTGCGCGCTCGGGCTGGCCACGCCCACGGCTATCATGGTGGGCACCGGCAAAGGGGCCGAACATGGCGTACTGATTCGCAACGCCGAGGCGCTGGAAAAAGCCGAAAAGGTAACCACCGTGTTGCTGGACAAAACCGGGACCATTACCCGCGGGGAGCCCAGCGTGACCGACTTCCTGACCACTAACGGCGACACCCCGGCGCACCTGCTGCCCCTGCTGGCAGCCGTGGAGCGGCAGAGCGAGCACCCGCTGGCCGAGGCTGTGGTTCGCTATGCCGATACCCAAGGTGGTTTGCGGCTGACCGCCACCGCTTTTCAGGCCTACGAAGGCAACGTGGTGCTTTCCACCGACACGGAGCAGCAGGCCATGCAGCTGCTGAGCCAGGCCAAAACGGTGCTCTACGCCGCCATCGGGGGGCACGTGGCCGCCCTGATTGGGGTAGCCGATACGGTGCGTGAGTCCAGCCGGGCAGCCATTCAGGCGATGCAGGCGGACGGCATTGAAGTGGTGATGATGACCGGCGACAACCAGCAGACGGCTGCCAAGGTCGCCGAGCAGGTGGGTATTAAGCGCTACTTTGCCGAGGTGCTACCGGCCGACAAAGCCGGCAAGGTGAAGGAACTGCAGGCCGAGGGCCGCGTGGTGGCCATGGTCGGTGACGGCATCAACGACGCGCCGGCCTTGGCCCAAGCCGACATCGGCCTGGCCATGGGCGGCGGCACCGACGTGGCCATGGAAGCAGCCAGCATCACGCTCATGCGCTCCGACCTGCAGGGCGTGGTGACGGCCATTGACCTCTCGCGCCAAACCATGCGCACCATCAAGCAGAACCTGTTCTTCGCTTTCGTTTACAACACGCTGGGCATTCCCATTGCGGCCGGGCTGCTCTACCCATTTACGGGCTGGTTGCTCTCGCCCATGCTCGCAGCGGCGGCCATGGCCCTGAGCTCGGTGTCGGTGCTCACCAACTCGCTGCGCCTGCGCGGCTACAAGCATTCGGCGTAACTCCGGAGCACCAATTTTCCCTCTTATACTCATTCTAATGGATACTACTCAAATAATCGTAACGGTAGTGGGCGTGGGTCTGCTGGCGTTTGTCGGCTGGTTTTTCTTTTTGGCGCCCCACCGGGTGGCCGCGGCCGTGTCTTCGTCGGCGGGCGTGCAACAGGTCGACATCGTGGTGAAAGGTGGCTACTCGCCCAACGTCATTGAGGTGGAGCACGGTAAGCCCGTGCAGCTGAATTTCTACCGCGACGAGGAAAACAGCTGCTCCGAGGAGCTGCTGCTACCCGACTTCAACATCCGGCGGGACCTGGCCCCGTTTAAAACCACGGCCATTGAGTTTTTGCCCCAGCAAGCCGGTACCTTTGAGTTCACCTGCGGCATGCACATGCTGCGGGGAAGCCTGGTCGTAAAATGATAGCGATGCTGCAGTCTGCCTCTTCCATCCTGCCGGCCCCCGCAGCCGGGAGCGTGCGCCTTTCCATCCGCAACATGGTGTGCCCCCGCTGCCTGCGCGTGGTGCAGCGCGAGCTAGAGAAGGCCGGCCTGGTGGTGGACAACGTCGCCTTAGGAGCCGCCAACGTACGCATGCCCGACGGCGGACCCATGGACGAAGAAGTGGTGCAAAGTGCCCTGCAAGCCTATGGCTTTGCGCTGGTCGAGGACCCGCGCGACCAGCTGGTGGAAGAGGTAAAGGCCGTAGTGGTGGAGCTCATTCACTACACGCCGACCGAGCTGCAGCCGTTTCACACGTACTCCCATTTTATCAGCGAGCGGGTGGGCCGGTCTTACGCTTACCTCTCGCACCAATTTTCGGTGCGGGAGGGGCTGACGCTGGAAAAGTACATCATCCGCCAGAAGGTGGAGCGGGCTAAGGAGCTACTCAGCTACCAGGACGCGAAAGTAACCGAGGTGGCCCGGCAGCTGGGCTATAGCAGCGCGGCCCACCTGACCAACCAGTTCCGGCAGGTGACGGGCATGTCGCCGTCTGACTACCAGGCCCTGGGGCCGGGCAGTGCCGGCCGCCGTAGCCTGCACGACCTGATGTAGACGTAGAACCAGGGCTGGAAACTTTGCAACTAAACAGGGGGAATAGTGCGCAAACTTGCCAGTGGCTTCATCGTTTGTACAGGCGACCGCAAAAGGTCATTTGTCAAACCATCAACCTACTGTAAGCTACATGCTACGTACCGTTCGTTTCCCCTTATTTGCTGCGCTACTGGCCTTTGGGGCCCTCACTTCCTGTAAAAAGGACGACACTACTCCTTCCGGCCTGCAGGTGCAGCCCCACGACCAAAGTGCCCTCATGACCATCATGCACACCATGATGAAGGATATGGGCATGATGACGCCCACCGGCGACCCCGACAACGACTTTGCTATGATGATGAAGATG
>Ga0308169_10006447_pt1 | contig 10342 bp, 7 predicted proteins | sample PhyBR1_2_FD_202139 | JGI IMG/M metagenome (GOLD analysis project Ga0308169, IMG submission 202139) | Phyllosphere microbial communities from UC Gill Tract Community Farm, Albany, California, United States - DLSLSB.R1 | ecosystem: Host-associated > Plants > Phyllosphere > Unclassified | place... | reverse complement strand
GCTGCTGCTGGCCCACGCATTTGAAACCCTGGAATGCGTCGCCGTGGCCTTCAGCACGCACTGGATGAATATGCAGTCCAGAGCCGCAATTGCCCGTCTGGGTGCAAAACAGGATGGCGTCTTGCGTGCAACAAGCCGGATGGCCGATGGTTCACTTCGAGACACCGTCTATTTCTCGATTATCGCCTCTGAGTGGCCCCAAGTTCGCAGCGGGTTGGATCATCGGCTCTCGAAAAACCGCTGAGCGGACACTGCGTGGCGGTCGATGATCTTGCGCGTTCGACCTTGCCAAACACCAAGAACAAGAATCCACGCCAGTGCCTACCACTGCCGTTATCTCAACTAAATCCACGTTGACCAGGTGGTATCGCGTAGCGGCCTTGCGGCGGGAGTACCACTCGATAGCTTCGCTGCCCCTGGTTATGAGGTGCTGGAGAATGAAGAACATGAATAAATGCCCCGTCCCGGCCGATCCAGCCCTGCACCCCGCGCTAGCAGGCCGTTTCAGCCCAGTGCTTTTCGACTCCGAATCCACTGTGACAAGCATCGAAGTCGACGTGCTGTTGGAAGCGGCTCGACGTGCGCCGTCGGCTGGAAATTCACAGCCATGGAAATTCATTGTTGCTCGACGAGGCGATGCAAACCATGAGCAAATACTGCGCCGTTTGGCGCGTAGTTCATCTCTGTGGGCTCCGAACGCTTCGCTGCTGGTAGTGAATCTGGCACATATCTTCGTTGAAGGCACTGAAGATTGGGATTATTCAGAGTTTGCGCGCTACGACCTTGGACAGGCAGTCGCTCATATGACAGTTCAAGGCCTATCGATGGGCTTGGCGGCTCATCAGTTCCGCGCCTTTGACCGCGACGGAATCTGCTCGGACTTCGCCGTGCCATCTCACTGGGAAGTCACATCGATAACCGCGTTCGGTACCGCAATCCCCTGCTCAGATGAAGTAGAAGCGCCCGGTACCAGTCGAGAACGCCTGAGTCTTGATGAGATCACCTGGTCGCGATGCTGAACGTTCCGGCCCGGACAATAACTACTTTATTCACGCGGGATTTTGCTTCCTCATAGGAATTCATATCCGGCCATTCTTGAGTCAGCAATGATCGCTAAGCATCCTCGTAGAATTCCCGGCCAATTCAGTTGCGGTAAAACCGGTATCCGAACGTGAGATACGCGGTTCATTGCCCGCGGGCCGCCGACACATTGGGTATGAGTTCGAGTGCGATTCTGTGCCGAAGTGATTCCCCTAGAGCTGCCGGCTCCAGGCAACCTCACGTTCAAGCTGGCCTGTTTCAGCAAAGAGTTGCACCTGGTGCGTCGAAGCCAGGGCCACGGCAAGATCCTTCGTGTCTGCTGAACTGAATCCAGCTTTCTGCCAAAACGGACCGGACCTGCGGCTAAACAGCCACGCTTGTTTTGCTCCAGCTTCGACAGCTCGATCCATCGCAAATTGTGCAAGTTCCAATCCGATGCCGCCGCCGCGCAGCTCGGGAGCCACCGCGACACTTCGAATCAGCGCGTGCTGTCCGTCTTCGCTGCTTTCATATCCTGTGGTGGCGAAAATGCGCCCCGTCGTTTCATCCCGCGAGATCCATAAATGCACGCTGGTCGATTCCAGCCCACTCAGCGTGAGGTCAGCAATGCTAAGGAATTCGGAAATCTCGGCGATCTCGGCGTTGGTCGCACGAACAAGTTTGAGCATCCTTCAACGCTATCTGCCTGTGGTTCGATCCTCGAATTATGGCCATGCCCCGGCGTCGCGGCGAGTGCAAGCAGCTTGCTACAGACCTCGTTTTTCAAATCGGCGCACGGGAAACCACGTGGAATCAGGCTCGAAGTCAACGACTCCACGTTCCGAGTACCCCCGACTCGTGTAGTACTGGCAAAGTGCCACATTTGAAGCGACACAATCGAGTCGAGCTATCGATTGGCCGTTGGCAAGAATGGCCTGCTCGGCCCATTCAAGAACCTGCTTTCCAATACTCTGCCCAGCTCGGGAACGGTCGACCATCAACCCGTGAATGTAGGCAGCTTGTGGATCATCTTCCGGCCAGATCAGTTCGTCAGTCTCAACGATACGAACCGTTGCAATGATCTTTCGCTCTTCCTCAAGGATCCACCACTCATTGCGACTAATCTGTTCTGCGACTTGCGCGATCGTCACTTCTCCGGGCGCCCATTGCTGTATTCGTTCTTGTTGCTGCCAACGTGCCAGAGAATCCCGCAGTCCAACGATGTCAGAAGCTGTTTCGCCAGTCGCGAGATGCAGTGGAATAGATGCCGTCATGCATCGAAGTATTCCACGCGCCGACTGCTAACTTGTAGACTCGATTCTGGTCACAGCAGTAAATTCTCTCGTACAGTACTACCTATGCTGCTTGGAAAACGACTCAGAAAAAAGCTTCGTGTTGCGCAGAATATTCGAGCCGCAGGAGTAGCCGAGCAAGGTTGGGGTCCGACGAGGGAAAGTCTCAGAACCGGCAGACGAGAGTTCTATGGAATCGCACTAACTGATTCATGGCTGCAAACTCGCGCTCTAATTTATGTCTATTCCGATGAAAAGTTTCGCGAACCGTCCTCTTTAGAACTACGCATGGTGGATGCGGCGGGAAATGAAATCGATGATTTTTCAACCGAGTTCTCAAGCGGAGATTCATGGCACTTGGATGAGTTCGAGGATTTAGTAGATTGCCTCGCGCCAGGAAAATTCCTTTGGCTAGATCCGGTGGAATCGTTTCACTTGGTTTACTAGTGAGATCCGTTTCCGAATGCATCGCAGGCACACACAAACAATCGAACCCTCCGAAATCGAATGAAGCAGTGCCGTTCTCGAACTGTCCTATTGAGAACGTAGTATCGATTCCATGAGTGATGTGCTTTCCCGGTTTGGTGCGGCCACCCGCAAGTGGTTCACCGACGTCTTCTCTGCGCCTACGGTTGCGCAGAGCGGAGCCTGGGAATCCATCTCCGACGGGAAGCACACCCTGGTCATTGCGCCGACCGGCTCCGGCAAAACCCTGGCCGCATTCCTCTGGGCCCTGGACCGGCTGCATCATGCAGAACTCGATGCTCCAGCACTGCCGGGAATGGAATTCGATGCCGATCACCCGGCAGGCAATGGCACCAAAGTCCTCTATATTTCTCCGCTGAAAGCCCTCGGGGTGGACGTTGAGCGCAACCTACGTTCCCCGCTGGCCGGCATCCGCGCCACCGCTCATGAAATGGGCTTGTCCCAACCATCAGTTTCGGTGGGTGTACGCTCGGGAGACACCCCGGCTAATGACCGGCGCAAGCTGCTCAAGGATCCGCCGGAAATCCTGATCACTACGCCTGAGTCGCTGTACCTGATGCTCACCAGTCAAGCCCGCAAAACCTTGTCCCAAGTGCATACGGTCATCATCGATGAAGTCCACGCCATCGCCAATACCAAGCGCGGCACCCACCTGGCATTGTCCTTGGAACGCCTCGATGCGTTACTCCCCACTCCGGCCCAACGCATTGGCCTATCAGCCACGGTGGAACCGCCCGAGGAAGTCGCCCGCTTCCTGGCAGGGTCTGCACCGGTGAATATCGTGCGCCCCCCGTCCACCAAGAAGTGGGAACTAGCCGTGCGCGTCCCGGTCGAGGACATGACCGATCTACCTTCGGCTGCCAGCGCGCACGATCTTGGACCGGGATCCTCTCCTGCCGCTTCGGCGAGCATTTGGCCCCATGTCGAAAACCAGCTGGTGGATCTGGTGCTGGAAAACCATTCCACCATCATCTTCGCCAACTCCCGCCGGTTGGCCGAGCGTCTCACCGGGCGGCTCAACGAGATCTATGCCGAGCGCGAGGGATTCAGCACCGAGAATGCTTCCACCTCGACCCCGGCGGCGATGATGGCCCAGGCCGGCTCGACCGCGGCCTCAAATGCAGAAGCACCCCTGCTGGCCCGTGCCCACCACGGCTCGGTCTCCAAGGACGCGCGCGCCCAGATCGAAGAGGATCTGAAGCTGGGCAACCTGCGTGCGGTGGTGGCCACCAGCTCGCTGGAACTGGGCATCGACATGGGCCTGGTGGATCTGGTCATCCAAGTCGAATCCCCCAATTCCGTCTCCTCCGGACTGCAGCGTGTAGGCCGTGCCGGGCACCAGGTGGGTTCGGTCTCCCAGGGCATCTTCTTCCCCAAGCACCGTGCGGATCTGCTCTCCACCGCGCTGGTGGTCACGCGAATGCGCCAAGGATCCATCGAGAAGATGGTCATCCCGGCCAACCCGCTGGATGTGCTGGCCCAGCAGACCCTGGCCGCGGTGGCCATGGAAGACCTGGAAGTCGAGAAGTGGTTCGAGACGGTACGCCGGTGCGCGCCCTATGAGCAGCTTCCGCGCAGCGCCTATATGGCCACCTTGGACATGCTCTCGGGCAAATACCCCTCGGATGAATTCGCCACCCTCAAACCACGGCTGATCTGGGATCGCGATGCCGGCACGCTCAGCGCCCGCCCCGGGGCGCAACGCCTCGCGGTCATTTCCGGCGGCACCATCCCGGACCGCGGGCTCTTCGGCGTCTTCCTCGCCGGCGCCGAGGATGACAAGGCTCCCAAGCGCGTGGGCGAGCTGGACGAGGAAATGGTCTACGAGTCGCGGGTCGGGGACGTTTTTGCCCTGGGCGCGACCAGCTGGCGCATCGAAGACATCACCCATGACCGCGTGCTGGTCACCCCGGCCTTCGGCCAACCCGGAAAGCTGCCGTTCTGGCACGGCGATGGGCTGGGCCGCCCGGTGGAACTTGGCTCGGCCCTGGGCGAATTCACCACCAGCTTGCTGGCCAGCGAACGCACCGAGGCATCTGCGGTTTTGCGCACCGGCGGACTGGATGACTTCGCCGCCAATAACCTCTTGAACTATCTGGGAGAGCAGCGCCGGGCCACCGGCCAGGTGCCCAACCACCAGAACTTCGTGATCGAGCGTTTCCACGATGAGCTCGGCGATTGGCGGGTCATCCTGCATTCGCCCTTCGGCCTGGCTGTCCATGCCCCGTGGGCACTGGCCGTGGGTGCGCGGGTGCGCGAACGCTGGGGACTGGATGCTTCGGCGATGGCCGCCGATGATGGCATTGTGCTGCGCATTCCGGCCATGGATGACCAAGCACCGGGAGCAGACCTTTTTGCTTTTGAAGCCGATGAAATCATCGACGTGGTCACCTCGCAGGTGGCGAATTCTGCATTGTTCGCCTCCCGTTTCCGCGAGTGCGCGGCAAGAGCCTTGCTGCTGCCCCGGATCAATCCAAGCAAGCGCACCCCCTTGTGGCAGCAACGCCAGCGGGCCAGCCAGCTGCTTGATGTCGCCCGGAATTACCCGGACTTCCCGATCATCCTTGAAACCGTGCGCGAATGCCTGAACGACGTTTATGATCTGCCGGCCCTGTCTTCGATTCTGTCCAAGGTCTCGTCGCGCGCGATCCGGCTGGTGGAAGTCACCACCGAGCTGCCTTCGCCTTTCGCCCAGTCCCTGCTCTTCGGCTATGTTGCACAGTTCCTCTACGAATCCGACGCACCGCTGGCTGAGCGCCGCGCGGCAGCGCTGAGCCTGGACCCGGTACTGCTTGGTGAATTGCTAGGCCGCAATGACGTCCGTGAAATCCTGGATCCGCAGGTCATCACCGGGTTGCAGGAACAGTTGCAGTACCAGGCGGAAAACCGGCGCCTGGCCGGCATGGAAGGCGCAGCCGACCTGCTGCGCTTGTTGGGCCCGTTGACAATTGAGCAGCTGGCCACTCGGCTGCGTGATCCGAATGATGACAGCGCGCCTCTGGACCCAGCCATGGCCCGGGAACATGCCGAGGCCCTGGTTGCCACCCGGCGGGCCTTTACACTGCGCCACGGCGGTTCCTTGGCCTACGCGGCGATCGAGGATGCCGGCAAGTTGCGTGATGCCCTGGGCACCCCGTTGCCCACAGGAATTCCGGCCGCATTCCTGGAGCCGGTGGCGAACCCCATCCAGGACCTCATCTCGCGCTTCGCCCGCACCCACGTTCCGTTTACACTTACTGAAATTGCCGCCGAGCTTTCACTCGGCGTTGCGGTGCTGCGGCCCATACTCGACCAATTGGTGGCCGCCGGCCGGCTGTCGGTCGGCGCGTTCCGCCCGGTGGAACTTGTTCCCGAAGGCATCAGCGGTGATGAATACTGCGATGTCCAGGTGCTGCGCACCATCCGCACCAGGTCCTTGGCCGCCCTCCGCGCCGAAGTGGAGCCAGTTGACCAGAACACCTACGCGCGGTTCCTTCCTGCTTGGCAGCAGGTGGGCTCAACCCTCAGCGGCGCTGACGGCCTCTATGAAGTCGTCGCCCAGCTGGCCGGGGCCGAGGTGCCTGCCTCGGCGCTGGAATCCTTCATTCTTCCTGCCCGGCTCAAGGGGTACCAGAGCTCTTGGCTGGATGAGCTGTGCAGTGCAGGAGATGTCCTGGTGTGCGGTGCCGGTGCGACCGGAGGCAAGGATGGCTGGTTGTCATTGCATACCGCCGAACACGCCGCGCTCTCCCTGCCAGCACCTGATTCCAGCGATTTGCAGGCACTGGATCTGCGCGTGCTCGAAGCCTTTGAATCAACAGGCGCCTACTTTGCCGAGGAGCTTGCCGCCCGGATCCACCATCCCGATAAGCCTCCGGTGAGCGCCGCCGATATTGCGGAGTCATGCTGGCGGCTTTTCTGGGCGGGTTTCATTTCTCCCGACACCCTGGCACCGATTCGCGGTTACCTGGCGGGCGGAAGCACTGCGCACAAGATTGCCAAGCCGGCGCCGCGGGCTCGGGCTGCCAGGCTCAATCGCCTCTCGGGTCTCAACCGCTTGGCCCAGGACCACGGGGGATCCCCCATGCGTGGCCCGCGTGGTTCTGCACGCTGGTCACTGCTCCCCCAGCCGGTGGCAGATCCAACCATTTCAGCCCATGCCACAGCCGAGATCATGCTGGAACGCTACGGAGTGCTCACCCGCGGCTCGGTCGCGGCCGAAGCAGTGCCCGGAGGTTTCGGCCAGCTCTACCGGGTCCTGTCCAAGCTGGAAGAAGCCGGTCATGCGCGGCGGGGCTATTTCGTCGAAAAACTGGGGGCCGCCCAGTTTTCCACTTCCACCACCATTGACCGTTTGCGCGCTTATCAGCTTTCCGATGACCCGCGCCGGCAGCCTGTGGCCCAGGTGCTTGCGTCGACCGACCCGGCGAATCCCTACGGTGCGGCGCTGGGCTGGCCAGCCACGCAAACCGGGCATCGCCCAGGGCGCAAAGCCGGGGCCATTGTGGGCTTGCTGGATGGCCAGCTGTGCTTCTATCTGGAGCGCGGCGGTCGCACCGTGTTGACCTTTGCCCAGTTGGCTGAAGAGTCGTGGAACATTATTGCCACGCATTTGGTGGCAGCTCTGCGCACGGCCAAGGTGGAGAAGATCGCCATCGCTACCGTGGACGGACAACCAGTCCTGGATCATCCGGTGGGAACCGCACTATTGGCCGCGGGATTCTATTCAACGCCGCAAGGCATTCGTTTCCGGCGCTGATTGACCGGCAGAAAGAAGAGCTCTCATGCCCGAAGGGGATTCCGTCTATCGTGCCACTGCCCGGCTTCATCAGGCGCTGGCAGGGCAAACACTGTTGTCCTCGAACTTTCGAGTTCCAGCCTTGGCGACAACAGATCTCACGGATTATTCAGTGCATGAAGTAGTTCCGGCCGGCAAGCATCTGCTGATGCGATTGCGTCCCCCTGCTGCTGGGTCCTCCGGGTTCGCCGCTAAGCCGCTGACCTTGCATTCGCATTTGCTCATGGAAGGCCGTTGGGATCTGTATGCGGACAACGAACGCTGGAAGAAACCGGCTCACACCGCACGCGTAGTGCTCAAGACCCCTGCGGTGACGGCCGTGGGCTTCGATATTGCACAGGTGCGTTTGGTGCCCACCGAGCAAGAAAACGACCTCATCGGCCATTTGGGCCCTGATCTGCTGGGTGCGGATTGGGACCCGGAGCTTGCCGCAGACAACCTGCGCCGCAATCCGCGCCAAGGCATCGGCCAAGCATTATTGGATCAACGGATCATGGCCGGCGTGGGGAATGTGTACCGTTGCGAGATCCTGTTCCTCCGCCGTTTGCATCCGCTGGTTGAAGTCGGGCAGATCGCTGATCTGCCGGCAGTGGTGAATCTGGCTCATCGGCTTCTGACAATTAATAAGGACCGGCCACGGCGCGTCACCACCGGCCAAGAACGAACCCGGGAACCTCTCTGGGTTTATGGGCGTGCCGGAAAACCTTGCCTCCGTTGCGGCAGCCCCATCGCCATGCTCAAGATTCCTTCCACCCCAGAAGGCGCCGAGCGGGATTGCTATTGGTGCCCGCATTGCCAGCCGGCGGTCTGAAGTCCTGGCGCCGGGATGAAAGAATAGCCCTTATGGCTATGGAATCCCCGCTCCCTGTTCGCAATGGTGTTAATGCAACCCGATTGCACCTTCCGCACAATGGAGCGTGGGCCACCGTCGCCGAATATCTCCTGGAGCGCTTCGGCCATGTGGACCCCGAAGGCATCCTGCGGCGCTTCGACAACCAAGAAATTGTCGGCCTCGGAGGAGTGCCGCTAGACCGGCAGACTCCCATGGGTGAGCATGAGTTCATTTGGTACTATCGTTCGCTTCCGGTAGAAACGCCGATACCTTTTGAGGCCAAGATCCTGCATCAGGATGAGCACCTGCTGGTAGTTGATAAGCCGCATTTTTTGCCAACCACCCCCGGTGGCCGGTTCATCCAGGAATCGGCTTTGGTGCGCCTGCGCAACCAGACCGGCATCGATGATCTTGTGCCGATGCATCGGCTGGATCGGGCCACCGCTGGCGTGATTCTTTTTGCGGTCAACCCGGAAACCCGTGGCGCCTACCAAATGCTTTTTGAACGCCGTGAAATCAGCAAGCGCTACAAGGCCGTCGTTGCACTGCAGCCCGGCCCCGGGCTGGAAACTGGCCGGGTTCTCCAGCCCAACGGCGAACACTCGCTGGTCAAGGACACAACCCAATTGCATGATCTGCTTGGCCAGATGCCCCTGATTTACGAAAATCGGATGTCCAAGGTCAAAGGCCAGTTGCGATCCATCGTCGAGGACGGCGCACCGAACGCGAAGACCTATATTGATGTTGAATCCGTGGGCTATAGCGCCGGCCACCATGCAGGTTTGGAGGTCGCGTTGATGGATCTCAAGCCGCATTCGGGCAAGACCCACCAGTTGCGCGTTCACCTCGCCTCCCTGGGCCTGGGGATTATCAATGATGCCTTTTACCCGCGCTTATGGGATTTGGCTCCGGATGATTATCAGCGCCCGCTCCAGCTGCTGGCGCACACCATTTCCTTCACCGATCCGCTGAGCGGAATTGAGCGCAGTTTCAGCTCGGCGCAGCAGCTCGCCGAAGCTCCGGCGGCCTAGCCCGGGTTTCTGTTCGCCAGCGAAGTACCCTAGGCTGTTGCTGATAACTCAGCAATCGTTAGGGACTCCAGCATCATGTCCGAGCAGCATCCGACCCCACCGCTCAGTTCACTGATGGAGTCCGGCCAGCAGGCCGCGCCCGCGCACTCCGCCGAGCACGAGTCCGTGCTGCCCTACCCGGCTCCGGATCACCGCCCCAATCCCGAGGTTGAGCCATTCGACATGATTCGCGGCTGCCTATTGGCGGCGGCATCCCTGCTATTGCTCATTACTGCGCTGGTGTTTTCTTCCTCCATGAACGGGCGCGATCGCATTAGCCTGCTTGACAACAGCGCGGTTCCGGCGGTGATCTGGCCAGCTACGGCAGTCTTCTTGCTGGCCAGCGCCATGTTTTCGCTCCGCAAGGATCAGCGCTCGGCCCGCCGCCAGCGAGTGGCCAGCCTTTATGCGATCAGTGCCGCTGCCTTGTGCGCCTGCGCGATCGTCCTTGCGGCTGGATTCCTTCCGGCCGCTGCGGCAATAGTCGCTACGCTCGCTTCGCTCTTGTCCCTGGTGGGGGTTCACCAGCTGAATCGGCTGACGGCACGCACCAAGGCCGAACGCTGGCTTGGTGATGCGCCCCTGAGTTTCCTTGCTGGTTTTTCCATGGCGTACACGCTGCACCTCTGGTTTGCCGTGGCAGGCTGGAACGATCTCAGCCATTCCTTGAAGGTTTCCCTGGCAACTGCTGCGGTGTCCTTGGCAGCCGCCGGATTTGCGCATACCGGGCGCGGGCGACACGCCCTGGCCAGCGGTTTTGGCATCGCCATGATTGCCGCGGCCATCAACGGGTGGCTCTCGGAGGCGACCGCATTGTGGGTGAGCGCGATCTGCATTCTGATGTCCTTGCTGGTATTCCTGATGG
>Ga0308169_10006446_pt1 | contig 10346 bp, 10 predicted proteins | sample PhyBR1_2_FD_202139 | JGI IMG/M metagenome (GOLD analysis project Ga0308169, IMG submission 202139) | Phyllosphere microbial communities from UC Gill Tract Community Farm, Albany, California, United States - DLSLSB.R1 | ecosystem: Host-associated > Plants > Phyllosphere > Unclassified | place... | reverse complement strand
CGGCGCCAGGCCGAGGCGCTCGGCCGCCACCAGCACGTGCGTCGTCGCCGTGCCCATGCCCATCTCGTGCGCCGCCGTGTCGACGCGCGCGCGGCCGTCGCGCGTCAGCGTGATGCGCGCGGCGCCGCCCGGCATGCGGTGGTACGGGTACGTGGCGGTGGCGCAGCCCACGCCCACGTACCACTCGCCGTCGCGGCGGCCGCGCGGGCGCGGGTCGCGGTCCTTCCAGCCGAAACGCTCGGCGCCCATGCGCCACGCCTCGACGATGTGGCGCGACGAGAACGGCGTGCCGGCCGTCGGGTCCCGCGTCGGCTCGTTGCGGATGCGCAGCTCGACCGGGTCGAACTCCATCTGCGCCGCGAGCTCGTCGACAGCGCATTCGAGCGCGAACGTGCCGACCGCTTCGCCCGGCGCGCGCATGAACGTGTTGGGCAGCATGTCCATGCGCGCCGCCTCCACGTCCAGCCGGATGGCGCCGGCCGCGTACGTGCAGCGCGTACCGAGGATGAACGGTTCGGGAAAATTGTTGTGCGTGCTCATGACGGCAAGGCCGGTGTGGATCAGCGCGTCGAAGCGGCCGTCCGCGCGCGCGCCGATGGCGACCCGCTGCTCCGTCAAGGTGCGTCCGCCGACGATGCGGTACACGCCTTCGCGCGTCAGCGCCAGGCGCACCGGCCGGCCGGCCAGCTTTGCCGCCGCAGCCGCCAGCACGTGGTGGCGCCACATCGTCTTGGCGCCGAAGCCGCCGCCGACGAACGGCGACGTCACGTGCACCTGTTCTTCCGCGAGGCCGAACACCTGCGCCATCGACCATGCCGTGTGCGCGACGGCCTGCGACGCATCGTGCAGGCGCAGGTGGTCGCCGTCCCACGCCACCGTCACCGCATGCGGTTCGATCGCGTTGTGGTTCAGGCGCGGCGTGCGGTACACGGCATCGACGCGGTACGCCGCCGCGGCCAGCGCGGCCTCCGCATCGCCGGTTTCCTTCTTCATCGGTTCGCCGAGGAAGCTGCCCGGCTCCGTGCCCCGCGCCCGCGCGGCGGCGAGCGACGTCACGGCATCCTCGGGCGCGTACGTCACGCGCACGAGGGAGGCGGCGTGGTCGGCCTGCTCCTGCGTACCGGCCAGCACGAGCGCCACCGGCTGGCCGTCGTAGTGGATGCGGTCGTCCTGGAACACGGCCATGCCCTCGCCGGCCGCCGCCTTCTGCGCCGTCATGAACATCGGCATCGGCGCCATCTTCGGCGCGTTCGCGTGGGTCATCACGAGCACGACGCCGGGCGCGCGTTCCGCCGCGGCGGTATCGAGCGCGGCGATGCGGCCGCGGGCAATCGTGCCGTGCACGAGCGCCGCGTACGCCATGCCGTCGAGCGGGAATTCGGCCGCGAAGCGCGCCTGTCCGCGCACCTTCAGCGCGCCGTCGACGCGCGCGGTGGACGTGCCGAGCGGGCCGTCGCGCCGGTCCAGCAGCGGGTCGGGCGTGCCGCCGGGGACCCAGCTATCGGGCGCGATCTCGACGGCTTTCTTGAGGAGCTGCTGCGCGGTGTTCTGGATGATGTTCATGGCTGTCCTCCGGTCAGGCTGCCGAGCACGGCGACGAGGGTGCGCCCGGCGAGCGCGATCTTGAAGGCGTTGTCGCGCAACGGCTTCGCGGCCGCCAGTTCGGCCGCGGCGGCGGCGCGGAAGGCGTCCGGCGTGGCCGGTCCGCCCCTGAGCAGCCCTTCGGCGGTCCAGGCGCGCCACGGCTTGTGCGCGACGCCGCCGAGGGCGATGCGCACGTCGCGCACGACGCCATCCGCCACGTCGACGGCGGCCGCCACCGACACCAGCGCGAACGCATAGCTGGAGCGGTCGCGCACCTTGCGGTAGGCGGACCGGGTCGCGAACGGCAGCGGCGGCAGCTCGACGGCGGTGATCAGCTCGCCGGGCGCCAGCACGGTGTCGAGGTCCGGCCGGTCTTCCGGCAGCCGGTGCAGATCGGTCAGCGCGACCGTGCGCGGCCCTCCCGCGCCCTGCACGTGCACGATGGCGCCGAGCGCGGCCAGCGCCACGCACATGTCGGACGGGTGCGTGGCCACGCACGCAGCCGACGCGCCCAGCACCGCATGCATGCGGTTGAAGCCGTCGACGGCGTCGCAGCCCTGGCCCGGCACCCGCTTGTTGCAGCGCGCGCCGTCCTCGTCGTAGAAATAGGTGCAGCGGGTGCGCTGCAGCACGTTGCCGCCGACGGTGGCCATGTTGCGGATCTGCGCGGACGCGCCGGCGACGATCGCCCGGGCCAGCAGCGGAAAGCGCTCCCGCACGGCGCGGTGCTCGGCCACGGCCGTGTTCTTCGCGGCGGCGCCGATCAGCAGGCTGCCGTCGGGCCGCGCCTCGATCGCCTGCGCCAGGCCGCTGACGTCGACGAGCGTTGCCGGCCGCGCGACGGTCTCGCGCATCAGGTCGACGAGGTTGGTGCCGCCGCCCAGGAAGGCGGCCTGCGCCTGCGCACCCTGGCGCACGGCATCGGCGGCGTCGAGCGCGCGCGCATACGTGAACGGGGTCATGGCGCCTCCGCGACGTGTTCGGCGACGGCGGCGACGATGCCGTTGTAGGCGCCGCAGCGGCACAGGTTGCCGCTCATGCGCTCGCGGATCTCGTCGTGGCTGGCGGCGATGGTGGACACGGCCAGGTCCGCGGTCACGTGGCTCGGCACGCCGCGGCGCAGCTCGGCCGCCATGCCGACGGCCGAACAGATCTGCCCCGGCGTGCAGTAGCCGCACTGGAAGCCGTCGTGGTCGATGAAGGCCTGCTGCAGCGGGTGCAGGTGGCCCTCCGGGGCCAGGCCCTCGATCGACGTCACGGCGCGGCCCCCGTACTGCACGGCGAGCGCGAGGCAGGACAGGATGCGCTCGCCGTCGACGAGCACGGTGCAGGCGCCGCACGCGCCCTGGTTGCAGCCTTTCTTGGTGCCCGTCAGGTGCAGGCGGTCGCGCAGCAGGTCCAGGAGGGACACGCGCGGGTCGTCGGGCAGGGGCGTGTCGGCCCCGTTGATGCTGATGGTCATGGGCATGGCGAACATCCTTTCGGCGGAATGGAACACTCGATGCCGGCCCGGCCGGGCCGTGCGGCGAGATTAGCGCCGTGCCGTATCGAAGAGAATGCCGGTACTTTCCATTCTTCTGCCTATTCCTCGCAGCACGCATGCCTGCCGACAACACACCCGGTACGGCGGTTGCGCCGGCGCGTCACCATGCTGCCCAAAGCGCCGGAAAACCCCTAGAATAGTTGATTCACGGAATCAGACCCCCATCGGAGCACCATGCCACCGGAAACCCTGCTTTTCGCCGCCCCGGCGACCCTTGCCGCAACGCTCGCCGCGGCCCTGTTCGGCCTGTTGATCGGCAGCTTCCTGAACGTGGTCGTGTACCGCCTGCCCGTGATGGCGCAGCGCGAACTCGACAACTACATCGCCCACGAGGCCGGCAAGGAATTGCCGCACCAGGACCGTTTCGACCTGATGGTGCCCCGCTCCGCCTGTCCGCATTGCGGCCACCGCATCACGGCGCTGGAAAACATCCCGATCGTCAGCTGGCTGTTCCTGCGCGGCAAATGCAGCGCGTGCAAGGCACCGATCTCGCCGCGCTATCCGATCGTCGAAGCCGTCACCGGGCTGCTGTCGGGCCTGCTCATCTGGCATTTCGGCAGCGGCTGGCTGGGCCTGGCGAGCCTCGTGTTCGCGTACTTCCTCATCTCGATGACCCTGATCGACTACGACACCAAGACGCTGCCGGACGACCTCACGTATCCGCTGCTGTGGCTGGGCCTGCTGCTGAACCTGAACGGCACCATCGTGCCGCTACGCGACGCCGTCATCGGCGCGATGGCCGGCTACCTGGCGCTGTGGACCGTGTACTGGGCGTTCAAGCTCGTCACCGGCAAGGAAGGCATGGGCTATGGCGACTTCAAGCTGCTGGCGGCGCTCGGCGCGTGGATGGGCTGGGCGGCGCTGCCGACCATCATCATCCTGTCGTCCGTCGTCGGCGCCGTCGTCGGCATCGGCCTGATCGTGTTCGCCCGGCGCGACCGCAACAATCCGATCCCGTTCGGACCCTATCTCGCGGCGGCTGGTATGATCGCACTGTTGTATGGAACACCACTGACCCGCTACGCGCAGGGTTTCTTGGTCTAGCCTCCCGGCCGGGCCGGAGCAAAGCATGCAGACACCTGGCCCGATCGTTTCGACTCCTGACTCCTCCCCCCGCTTCGCGGTGGGGCTCACCGGCGGCATCGGCTGCGGCAAGACGACCGTGGCCGACCTGTTCGCCGCGCGCGGCGCCGCCGTCATCGACACCGACCAGATCGCCCACGGCCTCACCGCGCCGCACGGCGCCGCCATGCCGGCGCTGCTCGCCGAATTCGGCCCCGGCTACGCCACCCCGGAAGGCGCGCTCGACCGCGCCAAGATGCGCGCCCTCGTGTTCGCCGACGCCTCCGCGCGCGCTCGCCTCGAAGGCATCCTGCACCCGCGCATCCGCGAGGCCACGGCCGCCGCGGCGCTGCTTGCCGAGGGTCCCTATACGATCTTCGTCGTTCCCCTGCTGATCGAATCCGGCACGTGGCGCGAACGCGTGGCGCGCGTGCTCGCGATCGACTGTTCGGAAGCCACGCAAGTCGCGCGCGTCATGACGCGCAATGGTCTCGCGGAAGAACAGGTGCGCGCCATCATGGCGGCCCAGGTCCCGCGCGCGCGCCGGCTGGCGGAAGCGGACGACGTGATCGTCAACGATGCGGGCGTCGACGCCCTGTTGCCCCAGGTGGAAAGCCTGCACCTGCACTATCTTGACGAAGCGGCAAGATTGGCAAAGCAACCAAGCCAATGTTTGTAATTTCGTGCATCATGGTTCAGAATCATGGGGTTGCCACCCAGCCTACGTCTAAAGGGATGTCACTTTGATCGTCTATGAATACCCATTCAACGAGCGCATTCGCACGTTGTTGCGGCTGGAAGACCTGTACGAGAAGTTCAAGTTCTTTGTGGCGCAGGAACACCCGCTGCAGCACCATGTCGCGCTCGCGACGATCTTCGACATGCTTGAAGTGGCCGGCCGCGCCGACCTGAAATCCGACCTGCTGCAGGAACTGGAGCGCCAGAAGCAGAGCCTGCTGGGCTACCGCAGCAATCCCGCCGTCGCCGCCGACATGCTCGACGCCGTGCTGGCCGAACTGGACGCCGTCAGCAACGCGCTCGTCAATGCCCAGGGCAAGACGGGCCAGAACGTGCGCGACAACGAATGGCTGATGAGCATCCGCGGCCGCACGATCATTCCCGGCGGCGCCTGCGGATTCGATTTGCCGTCCTACTACGCATGGCAGCGCCGTCCGGCCGAACAGCGCCATGCCGACATCACCAACTGGTTCGCGCCGCTGGCGCCGCTGTTCGAGGCGCTGGCCCTCGTACTGCGCCTACTGCGCAATTCCGGCACGCCCGTCAAGATGATCGCCGGGGCCGGCAGCTACCAGCAGATGCTGCAGGGGAAGGTCTACCAGATGCTGCGCCTGTCGCTGGACGACGCCGTGGCCGCCATCCCGGAAATTTCCGCCAACAAGTACATGCTATGGGTCCGCTTCACGACCCAGGGCGGCGACCTCAAGCCGAAGCCGCTGGAAGAAGACGTCCCGTTCGAGCTCACGCTCTGCAATTTCTGATCACCGTTTTAGCAATAAGAAGCACACCATGACCGTCGTATCCTGCCCCACCTGCGGCAAGAAAGTCGAATGGACGGAAGCCAACAAGTACCGTCCGTTCTGTTCCGACCGCTGCAAGCAAATCGACCTGGGCGCCTGGGCCGAAGAGAAGTACACGATCCCCGGCGCGCCGCCGGGCGACGCCGACGACGAGTCCGTATCGAAGGAATAACCGCCGCCAGGAGGCTGCCATGCCGTTCGTCACGCTCACCGTCCGCAAGCCGAAGACCACCGAATTCAAGGACAAGGTGTTCGCCGCCGTCCACGCCGCGCTCGTCGCGACGGGCGTGCCCGACACGGACAAGTTCCAGCGCGTGCTGGAGCTGGACCCCGCCGACTTCCGCTACGACAGCCACTATCCCGACGTGCAGACGGCGCGCACGGACGACTTCGTGCTGATCGAGATCCTGTGGTCCGCCGGGCGCAGCGTGAAGGTCAAGAAGAAGCTGCTGGCCGAGCTGATGGACCGCCTGAAGGCAGGCGGCTTCGATCCGGAAAACGTGATGGTCGCGTTCAAGGAAACCACCTGGGAAAACTGGTCGTTCGCGGGCGGCCGCCTCCTGCACACGTGAAGGCCGCTCCGAGGCTGCCGGCCGCGCTGGCGCTGGCCGCGATCCGCTTCTACCAGCGCCGCCTGTCGCCGTACAAGGGCTTTTCCTGCGCGCTCTCCGCCGGCACGGGTGGCGCCAGCTGCTCGGCCTACGGCTACGCCGTCATCGCGCGCTTCGGCTTAAGGCGCGGCATCAAGCTGCTCGACCGCCGTCTCGCGCTGTGCGGGCACGTCCACCGGCGCATGGCGCCGCCCTGCCCGGCGCCCGTGCATCCGCGCCATCGATACCAGCAGGGGTTTTGCGATGCGCCGTGCGATCTGCCCTGCGACGGGCCGGGGCATTGCCATTTTCCTTGCGACGGCCATCACCACGGCGCCGGTATCGGGCGGTCGGCCATGCAATGCGCGTGCGAGACGCTCAGTCCGTGCGACGGCTGCGACCGCAAGGACTGCGACGCCTTCAAACGCTGGCGCGAGAATCGCCGCGGCCGGCGCACGCGCGATCCGCATCACCTGGACGCGGCGGCGGAACGGATCAGGCGGCAGCAGGCCCGCAAGCGCGAGGCGCGGGACCCGCGCCGCCCCTGGAGCGGGCCGCCTTCCGACCGCCCCCCTCGTCAATAATAAAGATCGACCAGCAGCCTGACGTTGCTGCGCTCCGGCAGCGCGCCAAAGCGTGTCCACGGTTCGCCACGCTGGCGTTGCCACTGCAGGGAAAGACTGAAGCTGTCGTAGCGCTTCCTGAATTCCAGCCACGCCTGTCGGCCCGCGTTACCCCTGTCCGCCTGCACGAATCCCGCCAGGTCGAGGCCCTGGACCAGCACGTTGTGGGCGCTGACGTACGTGAAGAAGGCCTGGCGCGTGACGGGGTCCTGCAGGTTGTACGACCATCTGAGCGCACTGCCCCAGGCGAGCGGATTGCGCGCGCCGAGGGCCAGGTCTTCGCCCTTCGCCACGCCGGCGCCGTTCGCCTGCCATTCGAATGTCGTCGTGATGTCGAGCGGCCACGTATAGGTGACGCCGAGCGCGCTGCGCGAACGGAAACGGACGTCCTGCTCCTGGTTGTTCGCAAGCGAGTACAGGGATGGCGCACGTCCGCCGGCCCACTCGCCATAGACGACGGCGGACTGGCCCAGCAAGGTGTTCAGGTTGAGGCCGAACTGCGGCGAATGGCCCTGCTCGCGGTAGATCAGCCACTGCGGCCGCAGCGTCGCGCCGATCTGCTGGCTGCCCGTCAGCAGCCACCGGTTGATGCTGTTGGTCTTGCTCAGCGCGTCGTCCGCTTCCGGGTCGCCCGGCTCGCGGCGGGTGGCCAGCCGGGGCGACAGCAGCAGGGACACCGAGCCGGAATCCCACAGCTGCTGTGCCTGCACCATGACGCTGCCCAGCCGGTTGGTGCGGCGGCTCACCGGATCGGGGCTCGAGGTGACGACCGATCCCGACCGGAAGAAGTCGGTCGGATTGAATCCGGTCGCCACGCCGAAGCGCTGGTTGATGCGGCCGGCGTCGACGACCTGCGATGCGCCCGGTTGCCAGCTCAGGTAGGCTTCCTTCAGGTACGACCTGGTGCGGTACTCGGCCGTCAGCGTTTCCGCATTGCGTTCGATGCGGGCGCCCACGACGGCGCGCACTTCAGGCGCGAGGCGATAATTGAGCTCACCGTCCAATGCGGCCCGGTAGCGCGTGGCGGAGGTTCCGTCCCATCGTTCCGACCGCTCGGCGCCGCCTTCGACGTTCAGCTTCCATGGACGCGCCGCGGCCACCGGCGCATCGGGCGCCGCATCGGCCAGCGCGAGCGCGGCGTCGTCCTGGCCGGCGGCGACTGCGTGACCGCAGGCCAGGGCGGCGGCGATGGACAACCCGGTCAAGCGAAGCGCGCTCATTCCGGATGAAAACGCGACAGGTAATCGCGCTGCAGCCAGGTTTCGGGGATATCGCGCCAGGCATACGCGTCGAAGCGCATGACCGTCACCCAGGTCGGATCCAGGCCGTCGATGATCACGGTTTCCGTCGGACGCTCGACGCCCAGCTCGTTCCGGTAACGGCGGTAATAGGCCGTCTTCAGCAGGCGGTCGCTGTCCGAATAGAACTTGGCCTTGACGGGGCGCGCATCCCGGGTATCGAGCCACAGGTCGATGTGGCGGTAATTGACGCCGTCGGGCGTGGTCGCGACCAGCGCCAGCTTGTGCGTGTGACGGGACTGGCGGTCGCCGTCGGTCACGTCTTCCTCGCCCGTGAGCTGGGCCCGGTAGTCGCGCGCCAGGTTGATCGTTGCCACGTCGCCGTTGGAAGCCTGGCCCAGCAGGCGCTGCTCGGGCGAGATACGGATGCTGGCCTGGTTGGACGGATCATAGAACCACAGATCGTTGCCGTTCTTGAGCATCAGCTTGCCGGTCTCGCGTGCCGGGGCCACGAACCGCACCAGGGTCCGGTACTGGCCGCCGGCGGGGTCCGGCTTGGAATAGATCGCCAGGGTATTCGTATCCGTCTGCTTGCCGCCACGGTATTCGATCAGCGTTGCCGTGAGGACGAAGGATTTGGTCGGATTGCGAATGGCGTCGCTCGCGACGAGCAGCGCCTTGGGATCGGCAGCGGCATGCGCCGCGGCAGCCAGGCCGAGGCTGCACGCGAACAGGGCGAATGTTCGAAACATTGAAACTGTTCCTAGAAGAAATTTTTCAAGAGAGACCGAAGATTACACGTGTCGCAACGCATCGACAATAGGTTGCTTCGCGGCGCCCCTGGCCGGCAGCCAGGCGGACAGGGCCGCGACCACGGTGAGCGCGACGAAAGTCAGGACCATCATCCCCCATTCGCCCCAGACCCGGACCGTCAGGGGAATCGGATCGACGCGCGAGGGCGGGATCCAGTGCAGGCCGCTGGCATTGACCGCCGCGGAAATCACCAGCGCGATCAACACACCCAGCGCCGACCCGATGATGCCCAGTACCGCGCCTTCGATGATGAAGAGCGCCTCGATCGCCCTGCGGCGTTGCCCGATGGCGCGCAACGTGCCGATTTCGACCGTGCGCTCGTAGATCGTCATGCTCATGGTATTGCTGACGACAAACACGACGATCGCGCCGATCAGGACGAACACGAAGCCGAACAGCGCGGAAAACATGCGGTTCGTCTGGCCGTAGTAGGGATTGAGGGTCTCGAAGTCCAGGATATCGAGCTGGGCATTCGGAAAGTCCTTCGACAGCAGTTGTTCGATCCGGGCGCGCGCCGGCGCGATCTGGTCCGTGTGCTGCAATTGAATGATCACGGCCGTGACCTGCGGCGTATCGCGTCCGTAGACGAGGCGCTGGGCGGCCGGCAGGTGCATCGCCACATACACGTCGTCCAGTTCCTTGACACCCAGTGCCTCGGCCTTGACGACGGTAAAGCTGCCGACGTTCGGCGCGCCGTGGACGTTGGTCGCCAGGACCTCGATCCGGGTCGCCTCGTGACGTACCGGCGGGCCTTCCAGCGCCGACAGCGCCGCAAGATCGGGCGGTGCGTCGTTGGCGGCCGCATCGACCGCCTTGGGCTGCGCGTCGCACGTCGGGACCTTCAGTTCGGCACACAACTGGAGTACCCGGGCGACGCCTTCGCCGATCACGATCGCGTCGGGGGCGGCGCCGTCCAGCGGCAGCGGGCGCGCCTCGATCGGGAACCGGTAGTCGTTCCATGTGCGCAGCCGGGCCTGGTCCTGGGCCACCATGCCCTGCACCATCACCGTGCGCGAGACGCCGGCGCTGAAGTTGCCGGCAATGCCGCCGAGCTGCAGCGTCGGCGTGGCCACCGCGACCATCGGCTTCAGCACGGGATCGTTTTTCAGTGCGGCGATCAGCCTCTCGTAATCCGCGATTCCATAGGCAGCGGAATTGCCGCTGCCGTAGAGGAAATAGCCCTTGCGCTGGATCTGGAGATGACCGCTGCGCTGGACGAAATCGGTCTGCATTTCGTTGGTGATGTCGTGGCTGTAGCCGCCGAAGATCAGGATGGCGTTGACGCCGACCACCATGGCCAGCAGGGTCGTCAGCGAGCGTTGGCGGTTGCGCATCAGGTTGCGCAATGCGAGCAC
>Ga0308169_10006444_pt1 | contig 10347 bp, 7 predicted proteins | sample PhyBR1_2_FD_202139 | JGI IMG/M metagenome (GOLD analysis project Ga0308169, IMG submission 202139) | Phyllosphere microbial communities from UC Gill Tract Community Farm, Albany, California, United States - DLSLSB.R1 | ecosystem: Host-associated > Plants > Phyllosphere > Unclassified | place... | reverse complement strand
AAGGGAAAGTATGTTTGAGTTTGTTGGGGTAAGGATCCAATTCCAGGCACGTCGAAATCGTGAGACAACGGTCATGACCCTCTTCTTCACACAGTACATGGTCTGGACCTGGATGGCAACCTGGCAGAAGCACCATACTTCAATGCCTCATCAGTATTCAAGCCCTGATTCTGGGTACCGCTTCGCCAATCGCTTGCGAACCTGGGCACGAGAACTTAGTCGGCGTGAGTTTGAAGATGTCCCTCATCACTATACTTTGTGCTATACCTCATTGCTATCAATTTGCGCCATACAGGGCCCGAGAGACGACGCTTACAACTCTAACATCAGGCGCATGGTTGTCAATAGCGCAATGATCGAGCAGATTACCAAGCCATGCGCTGCGTGTAGGTCGCGAGGCGACTGCTTGTCATTCTTATTGTGTGCTGAGCATCCCTGTTTTCAGTCAAGGATGTCATTCATGAGCATTTCCGACGCAAGGCAAATGAGATCAAGGAACAATTGAAAGAGTAAGCCCAGTCTGTCGATGGTGAATATGAATCGACTTCTCTGATTCTTGTTACGCCTAGGTGGGAGTCCATGGACGATGGGCAAGAGCTCATGGGCGACTCAATGAGCAGTAGTTCTGTCCGGGCTACTACCGGCGAAACAGCCGCCAAAATTTCGAAGGCATACAAAACGAATATCACGAAGCTGCGCAAACTCATAGACGACCTGGAAGCTGGACGAAAAGTAACGATTGAATAATGATGACGATAGATAACGATACGATGATCGACGCGGCGCGGGCATGTTCAGATGTTGCGCATCTAAAAGAACATGATGATCGGGTACCGTGTACAACTTAGAAAAGCAAACTGTGTCTCCATATATGTCACTGTCATGGACTTGGTCGATACAGTGGCGTAAGCTTTTGTAAAGAGGTATAGGCCAAGGTCATGCTTCGGGACTGTGACGGCATTACGTTTGGAAGCTCAGCCTGACATATTTCGACCCAACACCCACTTTTCTCTTCCGCGCGCGTGCCCAGAGCAGTCACCCGAAACTTGGGTCACAGAAGTTGGCGACTTGACTCGACCTGGATGTTAGAATAGCTGCAGCCCTCTATTCAGATCGAAACAGCACAAAACCTCGATCCGAAGATCGCCCTGGAACCCAAAGCTTTGGGATTTGACGATTGACACGATATCAGCTGGACCTTTGTCTCCTGCGATTGACCGTTAATCCCTTCAAAAACCCCAACGGGAGCTACCGCTCAACTCGAATTAATAGCTCGAGAGCGATTGAATCGAGATCTCATCTTCCGAAATGGTCGACGCCAATAGCGACCTGAGCCCCGATTTGCTCAAGGTCTCCATTCTCGGATCAGAATCGATCCATATCGGATGTGAGTGAATTGTTCATCGATATAACTGCTATCTTCTCACGAAACTTCCAAATGATGCACAGTCCACCTTATACCCTACTTTGTCCACAAAATCCTTTGGACCCTTCGATCGTCCACCTATGTGATCGTGACTGACACATGTATCGGTCAATTGCACTTGCCGGATGTTGTCAAGGAATTCCAGAAGCAGATTGCCGAGGTTCAGGCTAGCGATCCTCAACTTTCTGCTCAACTTGCACGAGGCGAGAACCCCGGACCCCGAGTGATGTATTACGAGGTCTCGCCTGGAGAGGGCGCCAAAAGTAGGAAGCAGAAGGAGATCATCGAGGATTGGATGCTTGAGAACCACTGCCTGCGAGATACTGTCTTGATCGCCTTGGGAGGTGGTGTAGTGGGAGATCTGACAGGATATGTCGCCGCCACCTAGTGAGTCGAAGTGATCGATTCACCATTGAGAGTTACATGCTCACCTAGGACTCTGTTTATAGCATGCGGGGAATCAAGTTTGTACAAATCCCAACAACACTGCTTGCTATGGTCGATTCGGCCGTCGGAGGCAAGACTGCCGTTGATACGCCTCACGGAAAGAACTTTATTGGAGCGTTCTGGCAACCATCGTTCATTTTCGTCGATCTCTCTTTCCTGGAGACGTTGGGAAATCGAGAATTCGCCAACGGCATGGCTGAAGTAGTCAAGACTGCTGCCATCTGGAAGGACGACGATTTCGCTTTGCTGGAATCCCGGGCCAACGAGATCATCTCGGCCGTAGAATCCGGGAGCACGAAGGTCAACTTCACTGGACGTTTTGCTTCGACCAGGACAGAAGCTCAATCGCTCTTGATGACTGTGGTCACGGGTTCGATCTACGTCAAGTCCCATATCGTGACTATCGACGAGCGAGAGACGGGTCTGCGAAACCTCGTCAACTTCGGTCACACGATCGGACATGCCATCGAAGCTATTCTCACCCCCAGGATTTTGCATGGAGAATGTGTTTCTGTTGGTATGATCCTTGAAGCAGAAGTCGCCCGTCAGAAGGGCGTGTTCTCGCAAGTTGGAGTGGGCAGGCTGACCCGAGCCCTCAAGGCATACGGACTTCCTGTCTCGCTTCACGACCCAAGAATCACCAGCTTGCCAGTCAGCAAGAAGCTGAGCGTATCTACCTTGATGAGCCTTATGAAGGTCGACAAGAAGAACTCAGGACCTTTCATCAAGGTCGTTTTGCTGAGCAGGATCGGTAAAACTCACGAGGAGAAGGCTAGCTCAGTCGAGAATCCCATCATCGAGAAGGTTCTGTGCGACGCTGTCCGGGTACACTCAGGCATTCCTCGATCAATGACTGGCGACAAACAAGGAGTGGTCATGAGCACGCCAGGAAGCAAAAGTATCAGTAACCGAGCTCTGGTCCTCGCTGCTCTTGGTTCGGGCGTTTGCAGGATGAGAAACTTGCTGCACTCGGACGACACCGCCGTTATGATGGCGGCTTTGTCTGACTTGAAGGGAGCTGTCTTCAGCTGGGAGGATGGTGGCGAGACCTTGGTCGTCCAAGGAGGAGGCGGGAAGATGCACCCTCCTGCCAGCGGGAAGCACGTCTACCTTGGCAACGCTGGGACCGCCGCGCGATTCCTGACTGCGGTCTGCACTCTGGTGCAGCCTGAGGCTTCGCGAGATCATACCGTCGTCACCGGTAACGCTCGAATGAAGCAGAGACCTATCGGGCCATTGGTAGACGCTTTGCGCGAAAACGGATCCGAGATTGAGTACCTTGAAGGCTCGGGCTGTCTTCCCCTCCGTATCGCCAGCAAGGGATTGAATGGCGGACACATCAAGCTGGCTGCTAGCGTGTCCAGTCAGTACGTTTCGGCTGTGCTTCTTTGTGCGCCTTACGCCAGGGAGCCGGTGACTCTAGAATTGACCGGTGGGCAAGTCATCTCGCAACTCTACATCGACATGACCATTGCGATGATGCGAGAGTTCGGCGTTCAAGTCGTCCGCGAGACGGATACCAACGGGACTCTGCTGGATGTCTACAAAATCTCCAACGGGGCTTATGTCAACCCTGCCATCTACAACGTAGAGTCGGACGCGTCCAGCGCTACTTACCCTTTAGCTATCGCAGCCATTACCGGTACTACTTGCACCTTGACCAATATTGGGTCGTCATCTCTCCAGGGAGATGCTCGATTCGCCAAGGAAGTGCTCGAGCCCATGGGTTGCATCGTCAATCAAACAGCTACGCAAACGACTGTCACTGGACCGCCCATCGGCCAGCTACGTGCATTGCACAGCGTTGACATGGAGCCGATGACCGATGCGTTCTTGACTGCAAGTGTACTTGCAGCCGTCGCGACCAAGGAGCCTCTTGAAGGCCGCCGACAGGCCGGATTGGAGTCAAACGTGACCCGTATTTACGGTATCGCTAATCAGCGTGTGAAGGAATGTAATCGTATCCAGGCGATGCGAGACCAGTTGCGTAGGTATCCCTGATGTTCGATCGGACATACTTATTTGGCTGATCTTGCGTTTTGCATCAGGCAAATTCGGTGTACAGACAGACGAGTTTGACGATGGTATCATCATCTTTGGTTCTCCCTTGGACACTCTAAAGGAGGGAGCGAGCATTCACTGTTATGACGACCATCGTGTCGCCATGGCTTTCAGCGTCCTCGCGACCGTTGTGGATCAAACCGTCATCACCGAGAAGCGTTGCGTTGAAAAGACCTGGCCGAATTGGTGGGATGACCTCAGCCGAATTATTGGTATCGAATTCGAGGGTGTTGATCTCGCGGACCAGGGCCAGACATCCGGGTCGGGCGCTTACGCAAGTCATCTGGCTGGATCGTTGCGAGAAAACGCTACGATCTTTATCATCGGTATGCGAGGTGCAGGTAAGACCTATCTCAGCACCCTCGCCGGCAGTCTGTTGAACAGACCGGTCATCGATGCCGATGATTGGTTTACTGAGGATGTTGGGATCCCGATTTCGCAATACGTTGCTGAGAACGGATGGCCCGCCTTCAGAGAGAAGGAGCGGGAGCATCTCGCCCAGTTCATCAAGGACAAGCCTGATGGATACGTCATCAGTCTGGGAGGCGGAGTCGTTGAGACACCAGCTTGCCGAGATCTGCTAAAGGCTTATTTGGCCGATTGTGGTGTCGTTGTGCATGTCTTCCGCGAGATCGATGAGATCAAGCGATACTTGGGCGCCATCGGAGACACGACTCTCCGACCTTCGTACGGAGAATCTCCGCTTGATGTCTATAATCGCCGACGCCCCTGGTACTACGAGTGTTCCAGTCACGATTACCTCAATTACAGAGGTGCTCTGGTAGGCAACGAGGAAACTGGGCCTGGCGATAACTCCCGGGCGGAAGCAGCCCGTTTCTTCAACCTCCTTGCCGGTGTCGACAGTAACTTGCCGGATCTCAATGCCGACCACCGAACGTCGTTTTTGGCTCTGACCCTACCTGACTTGACTCCTGCGCTGAATTTGTTGGACGAAATCACTGTTGGGGTAGATGCCGTAGAGCTCCGTGTAGACTTGCTATCTACCGGCGGTTCCGCGCCATCACACCCTGCCGTACCGCCCATCGACTTCGTTGCCTTGCAATTAGCTGCTTTGAGGCATCACGTAACTCTGCCAGTGATATTCTCTGTCAGAACGGAGGGACAAGGCGGATTCTTCCCTGACGACGCGATCGACGAATACTTCGATTTCCTGCGGCTGGCTGTCCGGGCTGGGTGCGAATTCATCGACATCGAGGTTGGTATGCCTCAAGACCGCGTCGACGAGATCGTCAAACATAAGGGACCCTCGCAGATCATCGCTTCATGGCATGATTGGTCTGGCGCCGCCAAGTGGAACGAGACAACAATGGCCCAAAAATACCAGCAATGTTCCATTATCGGTGATGTTGTCAAACTGGTTGGAACAGCTACTGAGCCGGAGGACAACACTCTCCTCGCAGTCTTCGCAGCTCAAGCCCGCAAAACGTCTGACAAGCCGTTGATAGCCATCAACATGGGTCAACAAGGCCAGATGTCTAGGGTACTTAACCCGATTTTGACTCCGGTTACCCATCCTGCTCTGCCGACACCATCTGCCCCAGGCCAGACGAGTTTTGCTAAGGTACAGCAAGCTCTGCACCTTCTTGGAAGACTACCATCCAAGAATTACCACCTTTTCGGTACACCCATTGCAGCTTCTCTTTCCCCTACCATTCACAACACCGGATTCGAGGCCCTCGGCTTGCCGCACAAGTACACCTTACACGAGACCGAAGAGGTGGACCTGAGCATCTCGCGCATCTTGGCAGACCCGCACTTCGGAGGAGCATCCGTGACTATTCCGCACAAGCTTGCGATTATGCCTCATTTGACCACCGTCTCGGACCACGCCCGCGCCATCGGCGCTGTCAACACGATCACTGTGAAGCACACCGAAGAAGGCTCCAGGATCTTGTATGGAGACAATTCAGATTGGAAGGCGATTAAAACTTTGGCTTTCAAGCAGTTGCCTCCTCACGTCCGCTTGACAGAGAACACGACCGGTCTCGTCATTGGGGCTGGCGGGACGTGTCGAGCTGCTGTCTATGCCATTCACCAGTTGGGCGTTCAGACCATCTACCTGTACAACCGTACACGTGAGAATGCCGAGAAGGTCGCCAAATTCTTCCCGAAGGACTTCAACATTGTCTGCGTCACTTCCCTAGACGAGCTTCCTGCAGCGAAGCCCAGCGTGATCGTATCAACCGTTCCAGGCGGTAGCATGACTCTCGATGAGAAGGCTTCAGGTATCCTCTTGAAACCAACGCTTTTGAACGAGGCCGGTGGAGTCGCTATCGAAATGGCCTATCGACCAAAAGTTAGCGCTCTCATCGAGCTGGCTCAAGCTACTGAGAATTGGGCTCATGTCTTCGGAGTAGACATTCTTCTTGAACAAGCTTTCGTCCAATTCGAGGGTTGGACCAAGCGTAAGGCACCAAGGAACCTTCAAATCGCTGCCGTTCAGCAAAGGGAGAAGGAACGAGATGCCGCCGCTGCCGCAGCCGCTGAGAAGGCAAACTTCGCTGCCAAACGTCAAATGAATGGAAAAGGAACGATGGTCAATGGCCATGGTGCCTACAAGGACAGTCCTATGACATCGTTCCCTCCCGCCGCACAGATCGAGTATTCCTCGTCTGCGCCGATGCCGACTCAAAGCGCGTCTCACACGGTCAGCGGCAACGACCCAGAAGTTCCGACGCACCTCTACCAGAATTTGCCCAAGCATCTTCTCGTCGACCATGGTGACGGCAAGGAGCCAACTCCTGATTATCTTCGAATGATCCTTTTGTGTAAGTTGGATCTCAACTTACACTGAACAAACCCAAACGTCCCTGACCTGATGTGTCTTGTTGCAGCCAAGGTCTACAGCGCTCCATTGAATCTGCAGGAGACCCCGCTTACTTTGGCTGTCAATCTCTCTGCCAAGCTCGGAAACGAGATTTGGCTGAAGCGGGAGGACTTGCAACCTGTCTTCTCGTTCAAAGTCCGAGGCGCTTACAACCGCATGGCCCATCTGAACGACGAAGAGAAGTGGAAGGGTGTCGTGACGTGTAGTGCAGGTGAGAGGACACAATGCTACAGAGTTGCTTCAGGACCCAAACTCATTTACGTACAATTTGTTCAGGAAATCATGCTCAAGGGGTAGCGTTGGCTGGAAACAGTCTCAAAATCCCTTGCACCATTGTCATGCCTCTCGCAACGCCATCCATCAAATGGCGGAACGTAGAGCGACTTGGGGCTAAGGTTGTCTTGCATGGACAAGACTTCGATGAAGCCAAGCTTGAGTGTGCTAGGTTGGCCAAGGTTCACGGGCTCAATTTCATCCCTCCGTATGATGACCCCTACATCATTGCCGGTCAAGGAACTGTCGGCGTGGAGCTCGCTCGACAGATGAAGGACTTTGAGCAGTTGGATGGTGTCTTTGCCAGCATCGGTGGGGGAGGTCTCATCTCGGGAATGTCTGCCTATATCAAGAGGATCGCCCCAGAGAGCGTCAAAGTCATTGGTGTGGAGACTGTCGACGGTGATGCCATGAAGCGAAGTATCGCGGCTGGAAAGCGCGTCGTGTTGAGCGAAGTCGGTCCTTTCAGTGACGGCACGGCCGTGAAGATCGTCGGCGAAGAGTGCTTCAGAATCTGCAAGGACACCCTTGACGATATCACTTTGGTTAACAACGACGAGATCTGCGCTGCTGTCAAGGACGTCTTTGAAGGTGAGTCCAGTGCATATACAAGCAAGAGCACGAATCTGACGCAAAGTCCGCTGTCAGAAACCCGATCCGTTCCTGAGCCAGCCGGAGCTTTGGCCCTTGCCGGTTTGAAGGCCCACATTGTACGAAACAACCTCGTTGGCGCCCGCAAAAAGTACGTCGCTGTCATCTCGGGAGCCAACATGAACTTTGGTCGACTCCGATTCGTGGCGGAACGAGCGGAGTTGGGTGAACGTAGAGAGGTGCTTATGAGTATCAGGGTTCCTGAACAACCTGGATCGTGAGTGCTTGCTACAGCTTTTTACGGATTCAAAGTCGATTACTGAGCACACTCCTGGTTGCGTAGATTCATCAAATTACACTCAATCATCTACCCGCGTGCCACCACCGAGTTCTCTTACCGTTACTCTTCGGACCACGAGGCGCACATCATCACCTCATTCCTCCTCAACTCGTCACCATCGTCGGCCTCGATTTCGCCAGAGGCACGAGCAAAGGAAGTCGGACAGATCGTGGCTGCCCTCGCCAAGGAGGGCATGACCGCCGTGGACTTGAGCGACGACGAGTTTGCCAAGAGCCACGTTCGACACATGGTTGGAGGCAAAAGTCGAGTACCTCACGAGAGGGTATTCAGATTTGGTAAGTCGCATGGCTACGTCTTCATATCATCACTCTGCTGAACGCTTGCTACCAACAGAATTCCCTGAGCGACCGGGCGCGTTGCGAAAGTTCCTGAGTGGAATGGCGAGCGACTGGACCATCTCGATGTTCCATTACCGAAATCACGGGTCAGGTGAGAAGCTGTCCTATTGGCGACCTAATGTGGAGCCATAGACTGATCAACCTTCGATCATCGCAGATGTGGCACGTGTGTTGGTAGCTGTACCAGTACCGCCAGAGGCAAGCGCCGACTGGGACGAGTTCGTCCACCAGCTCGGATACCCATTCGTTGAGGAAACCAACAACCTGTGAGTCCTCATGAGCTATTTTTGTCTGGAGGAATCAATACTGAGATCACTTCAATACAGTGCCTACATTCGATTCTTGCAAGGATAGGCTTTCTTGCACTTGCAATACCCACAAATCACCAAAAGCGGCGCGTCAGGCTCGTTCCCATATTCGTCTCCTGTGTGTACTATATATAGCGATCCGCATAGCATGTCATCTTGCATTTGTTCCATGTCTCTTCCGCAGCTAGACACATTCTCACCAGATACGGTGACGAATCCTCGACATGATCCTTACTGGCTGTCTAATCAGGTTCATGCATTGGTTTGTTCGCTGAACCCCTGCAAACAAGCGGCAGACCGAACAAAAAGACATATTTCTCGCGTTTCATCAAACCGGAAAAGGCTCCGAGGATCCTCCGAGACTCTGATGACGATTGATGAAGGGTGGGCTGAAATGATGGATGGATCGAAATATTCACGAATTACACCTCAATGCCATCCACCGTAATCGTATAAGTACATAACCATTCTCTGGCTCATCAGCAGCGTCTTGCTTCCCGATCTTGCCACACCTTCCGTCGACCGTCATTTCAAGCTGTGATCTGATCAGATCTCCGTCTATCCGGAGGGACCGAATCATGGTATCAGTCAACGGGACGGAAGACTTCCCCTGGTACTTACATCAAGTTCAATTCGATCATTTGCGGTCCACACATACTGAGGGAACTTGGACACCAGAGGAAGACCAGATTATACAGGTGTATTCCCATCCTCTAGTTGTAAGAGGCCTACCCAGATCAGTTTCGCGAGTGCTCAATGATGACCAAAAGCCTGCAGCAAGGTCGATGTCTACGTATCGAGCTGGGCGAAGACGTAAGAGATCTTGCTACAATCGAAGTAGAACTTGGGGAATACTTCGGGAAAATAGAGCTGCAGCTGAATAACACCAGGAAATCGGGTGAGCAGATATGATACCAAACGGAATAGAGAAAGTAGTCAGGCTGACATGTAGTAGAATAGGGTTGATTTGGTTCTCAACGGTTAGACACGGTAAGAGAGATTTGCTCAAACTGAACCCCGAGAGTTGTTCGAAGACTGAACCTTCGTGTATGTGGCGACTCCACCAGCTGAAAAGGCCCTGGTCTGCTTCCCCAGTACCAGGTCAACATCCCAACATTTCCGATTACTCCCGCTTTCAGCCCTGTCACCAACAACTTCTAACTCCCACAACCATTTTCGCCTGCTCCGCGGTCTTCCAGCCAATCTTGACATTGGTGCGGTCTATGACCTTATCCGTCCGTGGGGTTGCCTGTCTACCTTAAATGAAGGAACTGCGGTGAGCGGGCGACGCGATTGGTCCCTGGAGTTCATCAAGGAAGAAGACGAAAGATTATGGGAACAAGAATGGTCGGGGATTTCCTTCGAGGGGCAGATGTTGTGAGTTACTAACTGTAGGGTTGGTACAAGTAGGCTGAAGTACGGCTGGGAGAAGATCAATCACTTCTCTGGAGGCTTCTTGCCTAGGCACTCCCAAAACAGGCAAGTTTCGACACAATGTGGCGTTCCCGCTCACGCCACCGCCAACAGTACGTCGTCGACGAGCTTCTGTGGATGTCAAGATCGACGATCAGGAAGCGCCCAGCAACGAGATGAAACCTCGCGGAATGAAGACCGGAGAGACACAGCCGGGATGGGTTGCCGAATATCATGGGTCGATCAGCCAAAATGGATCGAGTTTATTGTTCAATCCTCGG
>Ga0308169_10006440_pt1 | contig 10353 bp, 11 predicted proteins | sample PhyBR1_2_FD_202139 | JGI IMG/M metagenome (GOLD analysis project Ga0308169, IMG submission 202139) | Phyllosphere microbial communities from UC Gill Tract Community Farm, Albany, California, United States - DLSLSB.R1 | ecosystem: Host-associated > Plants > Phyllosphere > Unclassified | place... | reverse complement strand
GGGCCTCGTCGGCGGACCCGAGGCCGAGGCGTTCGCCAAGCTCGGAGACGGTGACGCGGAGGCCGTCGTCCGCGGGGCGCTCGGGGTCTTCGTCGCCGCGACGCCGACGCCCTGAGCTCAGGACGGATCCGGCTCGTCATCCGGGCTCGCCGGCACCGTGAGGTGCAGCCGGCTCAGCGCGACCAGGCCGGCGGCGACGAGCGCGAAGATCGCCAGCGCCACCACGCACGTCACGATCATCTCGGGCAGCCCGGAGACCTGCCGCGGATCCAGGAAGTAGTACGGATACCAGCCGACCGCTCCACCCCGCCAGATCGTGAACACGCCCCAGAGCGCCGGATACAGCAGCACGTACGGCACGATCCGCCAGGAGGCTGCGCGCCGGCCCGGGCCGAATACCCAGGCGACGACCGTCCACGCCGGCAGCACGAAGTGCAGCACGACATCCGACCAGGGCACCCAGATCGGGATGCCGTGCAGGCCGGCCTGCCAGACGATGAGGGCGAAAGCGAGCCCCGCCGTAATGGTCCAGCTGAGCACCACCGCCCTGGCGGTCGTGAGCCACGCCGGATCCTCCGGGGTGCGCAGCGCGATGATCCCGGCGATCACGGCGAGCACCGCGAACGCGATGTTCGACTCGATCGTGAGGTACGCGAGGTAGTTCTGCCCCGCGATGGTCTGGGAGCCCAGGCCCCAGAACAGGCGGTCCACGAGGGCGAGGGCGCACACGGCCGCGGTCAGCAGACGCGACCAGCCGAAGGCCGTCCTCATGGTCACGCGGGCATCGTCCTCCTCGGTCGGACCGGCGGGGCGGATCCTCGGGCCGGGCCGTCCACCACCCGGCCGAGTCTACGGAACGTCGCCGGGCGGGGGAGCGGGACGCGTGGAGGTGAATCGCTCAGCACCGATCGGCATGGCGTGATCCTTGCCGAGGTGCTGGGGGTTGCGCCCATTCCGGCGATCGGATATCGTCCGTGTTAATCGATTAGCTAATCGATTAACACACCGTCACGGTGGCGAAGAGCAGCGGTGTCGCAAGGCCCTCGCGCGCATACGAGAATGCGTGCGAGGCCGGCAGCCGCGTGGCCATGGCTCGTCCCGGCACCAGGATCCAAAGGAGGATCAGGATGATTCGAAGCGGTATCGGCAGAGCGGCAGCGGTCATCGCCGTCGCGGCGACGACAGCAGCAGGTCTCGCCGCCTGCAGCCCAAGCAGCAGCAGCAGCGGGGGATCCGGTGGCGACCCTGTCACCCTCACCTACGCGATCTGGGACCAGAACCAGCAGCCCGCGATGCAGAAGATCGCCGACGCGTTCCACAAGGAGCACTCGAACGTCACGGTCAAGATCCAGCTCACGCCCAACAAGGAGTACTGGACCAAGCTGCAGACGTCCGTCTCTGGCGGGTCGGGTCCCGACGTGTTCTGGATGAACGGCCCGCACATCCAGCTGTACGCCTCCAACGGCGTGCTCGCGCCGCTCGACGATCAGAAGATCGACGCGGCCGCGTACCCCAAGAGCCTGGTGGACCTCTACACCTACGACGGCAAGCTCTACGGCGCCCCCAAGGACTTCGACACCATCGCGGTCTGGTACAACAAGGCGCTGTTCGATGCCGCTGGCGTCGCCTACCCGAAGGTGGGCTGGACCTGGGCCGACATGCAGGCCGACGCGGCCAAGCTCACCGACAAGGTCAAGGGCACCTATGGCATCGCCGCATCCCAGTACGGCCAGGAGAACTACTACGACTCGATCCCGCAGGCCGGCGGCTCCGTGATCAGCGCCGACCACAAGAAGACCGGATACTCCTCGCCCGAGGCCCTGAAGGGCATCCAGTTCTGGCTCGACTTCATCAAGGCGGGGACCTCGCCCACGGCGCAGCAGATGACCGACACGGCACCGGAGGACATGTTCCTCTCCGGCAAGGTCGCCATGCTGCAGACCGGCTCCTGGGCGGCGGTCGGCTACGCAGGCAACACCGACATCGCCGACAAGGTGAACGTCGCCCCTCTCCCGGCCGGTCCTGCCGGCAACCAGAGCGTCATCCACGGACTCTCGAACGTCGCCAACGCGAAGAGTGCGCACGTCGACGCCGCCAAGCAGTTCGCCGCATTCGCGAGCGGCAAGGAGGCCGCCCAGATCCAGGCCGACACCGGCACCGTCATCCCCGCCTACCAGGGCATGCAGGACACGTGGGTGAAGTCGATGCCGAAGTACGACCTGCAGGTCTACATCGACGCGCTGAAGGACGCCGTCCCGTACCCGGTCTCCAAGAACACCTCGGTGTGGACCCAGTACGAGACCGACATCCTCTCCCAGGTCTGGGCCGGCACGGTCGACCCGGAGACGGGCACGAAGCAGCTCGCCGACAAGATGCAGGCAGCGCTCGACTCCGAGCAGAAGAAGTAACGACATCATGTCCGAACTGATCGCGCGGCGCACCGGCGCGCCGGTCTCGGAGACGCCCCGGGGGCGCCTGCGCGCCCTCGGGGCCCGCCGCCGAGGGCGCAGTCCTGGCCAGTCCCCCTGGTGGGCGATGGCGTTCATCGGACCGACGGCAGTCGGTCTGCTGGTCTTCTACCTGTGGCCGACCGTCCGCACGTTCATCATCTCGTTCACGAAGACGGGCCCGTTCGGCGGCTCCCAGTTCGTCGGACTGGACAACTACGTCGCCCTGTTCCAGGACCCCGAGCTTCTCGGCGCGCTGCGCAACACGACGGTCTACACGCTGGTCGCCCTGATCGGCATCCCGCTGGCCATCGGGATCGCCGCGCTCCTGAACACGACGGGCCTCAAAGGACGCAGCGCCTATCGCACGCTGTATTTCATCCCCGTCGTCACGATGCCGGCGGCGATCGCGCTCGTCTGGCGGATGATCTACAACGGCGACTACGGCGTGCTGAACCAGGCCCTCCATGCCGTCGGAATCCAGGGCACATCGTGGCTGACCGATCCGCACACGGCCCTGATCGCGATCGCGGTCGTCGGCATCTGGGCGGGACTCGGCACCAACATCGTCATCTTCCTGGCCGGTCTTCAGGGCATCCCCGACACCATCATGGAGGCCGCCGACCTCGACGGTGCCGGCCCGATCCGGAAGTTCTTCTCGATCACGATCCCGCTCCTGAGCCCGTCGATCTTCTTCGTCAGCGTGATCAGCGTCATCGGCGCGCTTCAGGTCTTCGACCTCGTGTACATGATGCTGGGCCGCAACAACCCCGCCCTGCGCGACACCGAGACGGTCGTCTACCTCTTCTACCAGGCGGGCTTCATCAACAACGAGCGCGGCTATGCGGCGGCGATCGCCTTCCTGCTGCTGGTCATCATCCTGATCCTGACCGTGGTCCAGTTCCGGCTCCAGAAGAAGTGGGTGCACTATGAGTGAGGTCACGCTCGACACGCGCGCGGTCGTGGGGGCGGCAGCGTCTCCGCGTCGCCGCTCGGGCCGCTCCGGTGCGGCACGCGGCATCTGGATCGTCCACGTGATCCTGATCGTCGGCGCCGTCGGCATGGTCTTCCCCTTCTTGTGGCAGACGCTGACGGCGTTCAAGACATTCCAGGCGTCCGTGCAGGTTCCGCCGGTCATCATTCCCGACCCCTGGGTGTGGACCAGCTTCACGAAGGTCTTCGACTCGATGCCGTTCGGGCAGATGTTCCTGAACTCCGTGCTGCTGACGATCGGGCGCACGGTCGGGCAGGTCGCGCTGTGCACGATGGCCGGGTACGGGTTCGCCCGCATCCCGTTCCGGGGCCGGAACTTCGTGTTCGTGCTGTTCCTGTCGGTGCTGATGGTGCCGTCGCAGCTCTACCTGCTTCCGCAGTACGAGATCATCCAGTCGCTCGGATGGCTGAACTCTCTGCAGGCGCTCATCGTGCCCGGCGTCTTCAGCGCGTTCGGTACCTTCCTCATGCGCCAGTTCTTCATGTCGATGCCGGCCGAGCTCGAGGAGGCCGCCCGCATCGACGGGGCGAACCCGTGGCAGACGTTCTGGCGGATCATGCTGCCGCTCGCGAAACCTGGCATCATCGCCCTCGTGGTGTTCACCGTGCTGTGGTCGTGGAACGACCTGCTGTGGCCGCTGGTGGTGACGACGGATCCGACGAAGATGCCGCTGTCCGTCGGCCTCTCGCAGCTCGTCGGTCTGCACTCCACCGACTATCCGGTGCTGATGGCCGGGGCGCTGCTGGCGACGCTGCCGATGCTGGTCACCTTCATGATCCTGCAGCGTCAGTTCATCCAGGGCATCGCCTTCTCCGGCACGAAGGGCTGATCATGGACTCCGCATCTGTTCCCGATGGCGGCCACCGCCGTGCCACGCTGCGCGCCGTCGCGGATGCCGCAGGGGTCTCCACGGCGACCGCGTCGTACGTCTTCTCCGGGCGGCGCGGTCCCGGGGCGGGGGTGTCGCCGGGAACCGCGGTGCGCGTGCGCGAGGCGGCGGAGCGGCTGAACTATCGCCCGAACAGCGCGGCGAGGGCGATCCGCACCGGGCGCACCGACACGGTGCAGCTGTCCTTGTACGTGCTCAGCGACCCGTGGGCGCTCGCCGTCGCGGAGAGTGTCAATGAGGAGGCCAACCGGCACGGACTGACCACCCTCATCCTCGCGGACGGGGACTGGCATGCGGCCCTCAACCGGGTGGAGAGCGACGTCGCTTATCTCGACCGGGTCGAGGACGATGCGCAGACGCGCGACAAACTTCAGAGTCTCGTGAATCGGGGGCAGCGCCTGGTGGTGTTCTCCGAGACGCTCGCGCCGGACGGCTTCGACGTGATCCGCTCGGATGCCCTGCCCGGCTGCGAACTGGCGATGGACGCCCTGCTGGCCCGGCACACCGTGATCGGGTGTCTCACCGCTCGCAGCGCCGTGGAGGGCAGCGCGCACCATCGCACCCGCTACTCGGTGTACCGCGAGCGACTCGAAGCCGCCGGCATCGCGCACGATCCCGGACTCGAGGCGGTCTACGGCGGCGCGCAGGCGAGCGCGTTCAACGCCGCGGTGGAGCTGCTGTCCGGTCCGGTGCGGCCGACGGCGATCTATGCGACCACCGACTTCGCCGGGATCGCGGCGATCAACGCCGCGCACATGCTCGGACTGCGGGTGCCGCACGATGTCGCGGTGATCGGCGTCGGCAACACGCCGGATGCGCACCTCGTCGCGCCCTCCCTCACGACGGTCGGTCCGACCGACTTCTTCCGGCGCCAGGCCGAGATCATCGTCGGCAGAGCGGTCCAGGATCCGCCGGAGCCGCCCCGCGTGCACGAGTTCCGCTGGTCGCTCTTCCCCGGCGCGTCCACCGACCTCGAAGCCCCGCCCAATCGTGGCATCGGCCCGTAGGCGGCCGCTTCCGGAGCCCGTCCCGCGCCCCTTCCGGGGCGCTCCTGCATCGACCCCTTCACCTCGTACGACACCCAAAGGAACAAATCCGTGAGTCTTCGCATCGGTATCATCGGCTTCGGCGCGCGCGCGTCCCTCGTCCGGGAGGTGCACCGACCCCGCGAGGGATCCGAGATCACCGCCGTGTGCGACCCGTTTGCGAGGGCGCGCGACGACGCCCGCCGTTTTCTGCCCGACGCGCTCGTCACGGACTCGCTCGATGAGCTGCTCGGATCCGGAATCGACGCGGTCATGGTGCTGTCCCCCGATGACACCCATGCCGGCATCTCCATCCGCGCGCTCGAGGCGGGAGTCGCGGTGTTCTGCGAGAAGCCGCTGGCGATCGATCTCGCTGACGCGGACCGCATGCTCGAGACCGCGCGGCGCACCGGCAGCCGGCTCTACATCGGGCACAACATGCGGCACATGCCCGTGATCACACTGTTGCGGCGGCTCATCCTGGAGGGCAGGATCGGCGAGGTCAAGGCGGTGTGGGTGCGCCACTTCGTCGGCCACGGCGGCGACTACTACTTCAAAGACTGGCACGCCGATCGCCGGCGCACCGCGGGGCTGCTGCTGCAGAAGGGCGCGCACGACATCGACATCATCCACTGGCTCGCCGGCGCGTACAGCACCAGGGTCGCCGCGATGGGCGCACTCAGCGTGTACGGCGGCATCTCCGATCGCCGCGACAGAACAGGCGAACGCATGCCGGACTGGTTCAGCGTCGACAACTGGCCCCCGACCTCCCTTACAGGGCTGAACCCGGTGATCGACGTGGAGGACCTGTCGATGGTGAACCTGACGCTCGGCAATGGAGTGCTCGCGTCCTACCAGCAGTGCCATTTCACCCCGGACTACTGGCGCAACTACACCGTGATCGGCACCGAGGGGCGGATCGAGAACTTCGGCGACTCGGCCGGCGGCGAGGTGCGGCTGTGGAACCGCCGGCATCTCGGCTACGCCGAGGCCGACGAGGTCTTCCCGATTCCCGAGGTCATGGACGCAGGGCATGACGGCGCGGACGCGCTGCTGGTCGCCGAGTTCCTGCGGTTCGTCCGTGACGGCGGGCGCACCGAGACGTCGCCGGTCGCGGCGCGCGAGGCGGTGGCCGCAGGGATCCTCGCCACCGCTTCGCTGCGCGGGGACGGCTCGGCGATGGCGGTCCGGCCCTTGGACGACGACCTCGTCGCCTACTTCGATCGCGGCCAGGTCGAGGAAGCAGGCTGATTGTCGGCCTGCGGGAGTCTCATCGGGCGGGAAGAAGGCGAGGATTAGGCTGGCGGACGTGAACTCGCCCGTCCCGCTCCGCCTCGCGCTGGTCGCGGTGGGCGGCGTGATCGGCACGGCCGTCCGACTCGGGCTGGGGATCGCGCTGCCGACGTCGGGCGGGAACGGCCTCGGCTCCGTCCCCTGGGCGACGCTGATCGCCAACGTAGTGGGCGCCTTCCTGATCGGGGTGCTCGCCGCGCGGCTGCCGTCGTCGAGCGCAGTCCGCGTCTTCCTCGGCAGCGGAGTGCTCGGCGGCTTCACCACCTACAGCGCCTTCACGGTGGGCGCGGTGACGTTGTGGCACGCCCAGCCGTGGCTGGCCGGGGTGTATGCGATCGGCAGCGTGGTGCTCGGGGTCGGCGCGGCGTCGCTCGGCCTCGCGCTCGCACGCCCGCGTTCCTCGCACACGCAGGCGCACGGATGAACCCGCTCGTGTTCGCGGCCGCCGCGCTCGCCGGAGGTGTCGGCGCGGGCCTGCGCTACCTCGTCGACCTCCTCGTGGCGCGGACCCTCGGCACCCGGTATCCGTGGGGAGTCCTGGTGATCAACCTCACCGGATCCTTCGCGCTCGGTGTCATCACCGGCGGCTTCCCGGACGCGGCATTCATCGTCGGGGCCGGCCTGCTCGGCGGCTACACCACGTTCAGCACGGCCATGCTCGACACCGTCGCGCTGTCGCGGGACGGATCCTCCGCGGCGGCGGTGTTCAACGCCGTGGGCATGCTGCTGCTAGGGATCCTCGCCGCGGTCGGCGGGCTCGCGCTCGGCGCGGTGCTCAGGGGCTGACCCGTGCCGGGTGCGCGTACAGCGGAATCACGCTCACGCGCGGGGATCGAGGTCGCTCGCCTGGACGCCGATGTCCTCAGCCCACAGCTCGGGGCACTCGCTCCTCATGAGCGCGATGCAGTCGGCATCGTCTGCGATCACGAGCTCTTTGCCGTTCGAGCGCAGCCACGCCTCCGGCTCCTGGAAGCTGCGGTTCTCGCCGATGACGATGCGGGGGATCTCGTAGACCTTGGCGGTGCCCGCGCACATGGGCCTGTTCGACGGCAAGGTCGAGGAAGCGGCGATCGTCCGCGCTCAGCTGCATGCCGTCATCGTAGTCATCCGCCGAAGGAGCGCCTCCGCTGACCCCGACGCCGAATCAGTCGCGGACGCGCACCGACAGGCAGGTCACGCAGCCCTCGAGCTTCTCGAACTCGCTGATCGGCGTCGCGATCACCGTCAGTCCGCGGTCGCGGAAAAGCTGCGCGCTCTGCGGGGCGTCGGACGACATCAGCACGGTGCTCTCGTCGAGCACCACGACGGCGGTGCCGTGCTCCTCGGGCACGGCGAGGAAGTTCGGGTAGATCGTGGGGTCGTCGACGAGGGGCGGGTAGCCGATCACCGTGCCGTCGGGCAGCGCGGTGACCCCGCTCTTCAGGTGCAGCACCTTCGTGACGGGGACCGCGACCACCGTCCACCCGCGCGGTGCGAGCAGCACGCCCATCTGACGGATCCCCTCGGCGTTCGTGCGCAGGGTCTGGCCCACGTACACGGTGCGGCCGACCTTGAGCACGTCGCCGCCGTCGAGCGTGCCGGGGGCTTCGATCGGCGCGAACGGGATCCCGGCGCTCTCGAGCGTGGCGCGGGCCGTGTCGATCTCCCCGCGGCGCGAGTCGGCGCCGGGCCGGGTGAGCACCGCGAAGTCGTCGAACATCACCACGGCGTCTTCCACGAACACGCCGTCGGCGTGCGCGTCGTCCGGCTCGATGTCGATCACGTCCCAGCCGAGGGAGCGGTAGACGTCGACGTAGGCCTCCCACTGGCGCAGTGCCAGCTCGGGATCCACCGGCACCCGATCGAGGTGGGTGAGCTCGCCTTCGGCGAGACGGGGCGACGGGCGACGGACGAGAAGGCGCGACATCTCTCAAGGCTATCCCCGGCGGCTGACGGCGCCGGGGGGCTCACGACTCTCCCGCGTGGCCGCGGCGGCTCCGGCCGGTGACTGTCACGAGCGCGATACCCGCGCGTTCTAGACTCTGGCCTGTACACCCGGTCCTCCGCATCGGGGTGCGAAGGGGGACCCGTGTCGAAGCTCGCCGTTCTGAGCCTGCGCAACCGCGCCTTGATCGCGCTCGTCACGATCGTCGCCGCGGTGTTCGGCGGCCTCGCCCTCACGAACCTGAAGCAGGAGCTGATCCCCTCGATCGAGTTCCCGCAGCTCGCGATCGTCGCCAGCTACCCGGGCGCCTCGCCGGAGGTCGTCGAGCACGACGTGTCCACCCCCATCGAGACGGCGATCCAGGGCGTTCCGGGTCTGGACACCTCGACGGCGACGAGCACCACGAACTCCTCCGTGATCCAGGCCTCGTTCACGTACGGCACCAACCTCGCCACCGCCGAGCAGAAGATCAACCAGGCGATCGGTCGCATCAAATCGCAGCTGCCCGACGGCGTGGACCCCCAGGTCATCACCGCGTCGATCGACGACTTCCCGGTGATCCAGCTCGCCGTCACCGGCTTCTCCGACGCCGAAACGGCGCAGCAGCGCATCACGAAGACGGTCATCCCGAAGATCGAGCGGATCAAGGGCGTGAACGCGGCCTCGCTCGTCGGCGGCCAGGGCAAGCGCCTCACCATCACGCCCGACAGCACGGCCCTGTTCGCGGCGGGCCTGTCGCCGAGCGCGATCAAGGACGCGCTGCAGCAGAACGGCACGCTCTTCCCGGGCGGATCCATCACCGAGGACGACAACACCCTCACGGTGCAGACCGGCGAGAAGCTCACCAGCGTCGAGCAGGTGCAGGCGATCCCGCTCGTCGGCGCGACCGTGCCGGGGACGACGGTCGGATCCGTCGCGAAGGTCTCGATCGACGGGGATCCGGTCACATCGCTCTCCCGGGTCGACGGCAAGACCGCCCTCACGATCGCGGTGACCAAGCTGCCGTCGGCGAACACGGTCGACGTGTCGAAGGCCGTCACAGCGCTCATCCCGCAGATCAAGAAGGACCTGCCAGGGGCGACCTTCACGACGGTGTTCGATCAGGCGCCGTTCATCCAGCAGTCGATCGAGTCGCTCGCCCAGGAGGGCCTGCTTGGCCTCGTCTTCGCGGTGATCATCATCCTGATCTTCCTGCTCTCGGTGCGCTCCACGCTGGTCACGGCGATCTCGATCCCCACCAGCGTGCTCATCACGTTCATCGGGATCCAGGCCTTCGGCTACTCGCTGAACATCCTCACGCTCGGCGCGCTCACGATCGCGATCGGCCGTGTCGTCGACGACTCGATCGTGGTGATCGAGAACATCAAGCGGCACTATGTCGGCGGCGCCGACAAGAAGACCGCGATCCTCAGCGCCGTGCGCGAGGTGGCGATGGCGGTCACCGCGTCGACCATCACCACGGTCGCCGTGTTCCTGCCCATCGCGTTCGTGGGCGACATGACCGGGGAGCTGTTCCGCCCGTTCGCGCTCACGGTCACGATCGCCATGACCGCCTCGCTGTTCGTGGCGCTCACGATCGTGCCGGTGCTGGCGTACTGGTTCCTGCGTCCTGGCAAGCCGCTGCTGGACGCGGACGGCCGCGCGATCGATCCCGAGCACGAGGACGCCCCGCCGACGCGGCTGCAGAGGGCGTATCTGCCGATCCTGCGCTGGACGCTCCGGCACTCCTGGATCACGGTCGTGCTCGCCGTCGTCGTGCTCATCGGCACGATCGCCGTCGC
>Ga0308169_10006439_pt1 | contig 10354 bp, 12 predicted proteins | sample PhyBR1_2_FD_202139 | JGI IMG/M metagenome (GOLD analysis project Ga0308169, IMG submission 202139) | Phyllosphere microbial communities from UC Gill Tract Community Farm, Albany, California, United States - DLSLSB.R1 | ecosystem: Host-associated > Plants > Phyllosphere > Unclassified | place... | reverse complement strand
CCGCGCGGACCCGGCCGAGCGGCAGGTAACCGGTATCGTGCATGCGCAGCGGCGTGAACAGGCGCCGCTGCGCAAACGCGTCGAGAGACATGCCGGACAGTGCGCGTACCAACTGGCCGAGCAGGATGTAGTTGATGTCGGAATAGCGGAAATAGCTTCCTGGCACATGCGTCACCGTTTGCGCGCAGGCCATCGCGTGCGCCGCCGCGTCGCCCTGCCAGGCGGGTTTCGCCGGCAGCCCGGCGGCCAGGCCCGAGGTATGCGTCAGCAGGTGGCGGATCGTGATCGCCTCCTTGCCGCCGCCGGCGCATTCGGGGAAATAATCGACCAGCTTGCCGTCCAGGTCGAGCTTGCCGTCCTCGGCCAGCAGCAGGATCGCGGGCGCGGTGGCCAGCACCTTGGTCAGCGAGGCGGCATCGAAGACGGTCTGGCGCGTGACTGCCGCCGCGCCGTCCTCGTAGCCCAGGCGGCCATAGGCGCGCTCGCGGATGTTGCCGGGCCGCTCCAGGTGCAGGACCGCGCCCGGCAGGCGGCGTTCGGCGATCGCGGCCGCGATGGCGGCGTCGATGCCTTCGAGCTGTGCGCTGTCGAGCCTGGAGGCTGGGTTGGGCGTCGCGCGTAGCTGGGGCTGGGCGCAGCCGCCGGCGAGCATGGCCAGGCAGGCCGCGGCGATCGCGCCCCGCCGCCTGAGGTTACGGAAATACTTGGTACGCATGGAAAACCCGGGCAGCAGGAGGTGGCGTCGGCGACGGAGCGGGCCATGATAGGCAGCCGAATTGCGCCGGTCAATCTTTACGCCGGCGCGGGCGCGCGGCACGGTTTCCGGAGCCGTCCAGCGCGAAAAAATCCTTCGGCGTATCATTGAACGCATGATTCCTTTCTCGATACTCGACCTGTCGCCCATTGCCGAAGGCAGCGACGCACGCACTTCTTTCCACCATTCCCTCGACCTCGCCCAGCACGGCGAACGCTGGGGTTTCAACCGCTTCTGGCTGGCCGAACACCACGGCATGCCGGGCATCGCCAGCGCCGCCACCTCGGTGCTGATGGGCTATGTCGCAGCCGGCACCTCGACCATCCGCGTCGGCGCCGGCGGCATCATGCTGCCGAACCACTCGCCGCTCGTCATTGCCGAACAGTTCGGCACTTTGGAGTCGCTGTTCCCGGGCCGCATCGATCTGGGCCTGGGCCGCGCGCCCGGTTCCGACCACATCACGGCGCGCGCCCTGCGCCGCAACCTGGCGTCGGATGCGGACGAATTCCCGCAGGACGTCCTCGAGCTGCAGGATTATTTTGCCGACTCGCCGCGGCGCCAGGTGCGCGCCGTGCCGGGCGCCGGGCTGAACGTGCCGCTGTGGATCCTCGGCTCCAGCCTGTTCGGCGCCCAGCTGGCCGCCCACCTCGGCCTGCCGTATGCGTTTGCTTCGCATTTCGCGCCGCAGATGATGATGCAGGCGATCGAACTGTACCGCGCCAACTTCAAGCCGTCGGCGCAATTGGACAAGCCTTACGTCATGCTCGGTTTTAACGTGTTCGCCGCCGACACCGACGAGGAGGCGCAGTTCCGTGCGACCTCGATGCAGCAGGCGTTCGTCAACCTGCGCAGCGGCCGCCCGACCCGTTTGCAGCCGCCGGTGCGCGGCTACCTCGAGGCACTTGGCCCGCAGGAACGCTCGATGCTCGACGCGGTGCTGTCGTGCTCGGCGATCGGCTCGCCGGAGACGGTGGCGGCGCAACTGAAGGCTTTCGTCGCGCATACGCGTGCGGACGAGCTGATGATCACGTCGCAGATTTTCGATCACGCGGCGCGCTTGCGCTCGTACGAGATCACGGCGCAGGTGCGGGAAACGGCCTAAGGTCGTAGGGTGGGCACCCCGTGCCCACGCGGAACTATGCACCGTGTTGCCCGTCTTTGAATGTCGGGTCTTGCTATTTGATACGCTTCCAAATGATTGCCACGCGGCTTATATCGGGGGCAAACACGTCGCCACATTCCGCGTGGGCACGAGTGCCCACCCTACGGTGCGCAACCGAGCCGGAGGATTCCCTGTAATTGTGCGGTGTTCATGCGCAACGCGTGGACTCGGGAGCGGTTCGCCGCCCGGTCCACCCTACATAATCGGATGTTCCAATTACGCCTCGCCGGTCCCGGCCTGCAGCGCATCGATCAATTCAGCCGTCGTGCGCACCCGCCCCATCACCCTGAACGTGTTCTTGCAGGCGAATTCGTGCGCCTCGGCCGTGATGCCGCTCATCGCGTCCTCGGCAAACACGAGCGCATACCCAAGGTCGTAGGCCGCGCGCGCGGTCGACTCGACGCCGATATTCGTGACGATGCCGCCCAGGACCAGCGTCCTGATGTGCCGCCGCCGCAGTAACTGGTCGAGCTCGGTTCCGTAGAAGGCGCCCCACTGGCGCTTGGTGATCACGATATCGGTCGCCTCGACACCCGCCTGCGGCGCGAAATGCGAGGCGTCCGGCGGCGGTGGCGGCGCGCCCGGGGTGCGCAGCGGCGCGTCCGCGGGCGGCGACTGCAGCTCGTTCAACAACACGCGCACGAACACCACCATGCCGCCGCGCATGCGCATTTCCTGCGCCAGCGAGACGCAGTTGCCGAGCACGGCCTCGGCGGAATACGGCGCCAGGGTGCGCCCCATATTCCCGTTTTGCAGGTCAACCAGCACCAGGGCCGTGCTGGCCAGATCGATCGAAAAGTCGTCCATAGTTACCTCCTCCCGACGCAGTATCGGCCAAACGCCCGCGCCGCGGCGCACGGCCGGCAGGGAAAGCAAGAGTTAACGATCGGCACTCCTGTTGACTGAATTGCATGCAAAATTCATCTAAAAGTTGTTAATTAACCGTCATCGTGTCGCGAAAACCGCGCTTTGGCTGCAAAGATAGCGAAATCGGAGTATGATTTTTGTTTCTGAACCTGCGCAAGGATGTTCAATGAACCAGCGACGCTCTTTTCTCAAAAGCTCTGTTGTGCTCGCATCCGCCATCGGCATGCCGGCCCTGGCCAAAGCCGCCCAGCCCGCTCCAGCCGAACGCACCCTGCGCCTGTACAACACCCATACTGGTGAAAGCCTGCGTAGTGTTTTCTGGGCCGAAGGCCAGTTCATTCCGGACGCGCTGAAAGACATTAACAAACTGCTGCGCGACCACCGCAACGACAAGATCGCCGAAATGGATCCGAAACTGATCGTCCTGCTCAACGATGTCAGCGACAAGTTCGGCGACTCGCAAGTGCTGCACATCATTTCCGGCTACCGTTCGCCCGAATCGAACGCCAAGCTGCACGCCAATTCGAGCGGCGTGGCCAAGCACAGCATGCACATGGAAGGCAAGGCGATCGACATCCGCCTGCCGGGCAAGGACCTGGCCCAGCTGCACAAGGCCGCCATGTCGATGAAGGCCGGCGGCGTCGGCTATTACCCGGAATCGCAGTTCGTCCACATGGACACCGGCCGGGTCCGCTACTGGTAAACGCCATGCGGCCGCTCCTGCGCTCCCTCCTGCTTGTCCTTGCCGTGTCGGCGGCAGGAGCCAGCGTGGCGCAGCAGCCGGCCGCGACCGTGAACGTGCGCACGACGCGCGATCCGGTCGACAAGTCCTACCGCAAGATGATCGCCGGCATGGAGCGCTTCGCGCGCGAACATGCCTTCGCCCCCGACGCGCCGTTGCGCTTCCAGCTGCTGCCGCGCAGCCCCGACGTAAAAATGGACGGCATCAAGCTGCGCGTGGCCGGCGACACGGTTTCGGTACCGGTCCCGATCGCCCCCGACAACAGTTTCGTACTTCCCCGTAACGAACAGGCCCTGCGCGAAGACGCCGCCGTGCTTGCCAACCGCAAGACGGTCAGCATGACCTGGCGCGCCCTGATCCGCACCCCCGGCTTGCCGCCCGACACGCGCCGCCTCGGCGACCTGCGCCTCGAATGCCGTGTCGGCACCGAAGCGGGGCTGGTCTCGAATAACTCGCAAATGTTCGCCTGGCTGTCGAATGCGCTGACGAGCGCCGACCAGGTCTGCAACAGCCCCGAGGGCAACTACCTGTTCTTCGCCGACCGCCCGCTGTTCGGCGTGCGCCTGCGCGCCGGCGCCCGTGTCGAGGAGCTCCCTTTCAAGATGCTGTACGCCGGCGGCAACCAGACGCCCGAGATGCTGCGCTTCTGCGACTGCCAGGTGCTGCTCGACCGCACGTATTACGCGCCGATCTGGGACAAAAGCTGGCCCGACGACACGCTCGTCGAGTTCGACTACATGACGGATGCGGCGCCGGCTGCGAACGTGCAGGAGACTGTGCAATGAAGACGGCCGCCCTCCTGCTGACGCTCTTGCTGGCCGGCTGCGCCACCGGCGAGGCCACACTCGGCACCCTGGCGCCGGCCGGCCGCCTTGCGGCATCGGTCGTGCCCGGACGCACCACCAAAGCCGAGCTGCTCGCCACCTTCGGCAAGACCAAAAGCATCGTCTTCGACAGCGGCTACGAAACTTGGCTCTACCAGTCGCCGGCCGGCGGCGGGCGCTTTTCCGAATTCGTGGTCCTGATCGATCCGCAAGGGATCGTCGCCAAAACCCGCCAGCGCGCACCCTCGACGCCCTGAGAGCGGTGCCCTGGCGCTGACGTGCGCGGCGGGTTCCGGAAGGCTGGCAGAATCGGCCTCACAGATGTTCCGTTTCCTGTGGAGGCCTGCCATGTTGGTCGATCGCGTACGGATGTTCATCGTGTCCCTGCTGCTCCTGCTCGCCGGCTGTGGCGGCGGCGGCGGCAATCCCGGCGCCACCGGCACGCCCCCGACAACGACCACCACCGGCTCGCTGCAGGTCGCGATCACCGCCTTGCCGGCCGGCCTGAACGGCGCCGTGCGCGTCACCGGCCCCAACAATTTTTCGCAAGACCTGACCGGCTCGCAGACCTTATCGAACCTTGCACCCGGCAGCTACAGCGTGGCCGCGTCCAGCGTCACGCTCGGCAGCACCACGTATGCGCCCACGCCGGCCACGCAAAGCGTGGTCGTGACGGCCGGCGCCAGCGCCACGGCCACGGTTTCCTATAGCGGCAGCGCGCTGTCGCTGGCGCTGGCCGACATCGGCCCGACCTTCACCGCACCTACCTTTGTCGCCGCCCCGCCCGGCGACGAGCGCCTGTTCGTGCTCGAGCGGCGCGGCGTGATCCGCATCGTGCGCAATGGCACGGTGCTGACCCAGCCCTGGCTCGACATCAGCGCGAACGTGTTCACGGGCGGCGAAGGCGGGCTGCTGTCGATGGCCTTCGATCCTGATTTCGCGAGCAACGGTTATTTTTACCTGTACTACACCAATCCGGCCCAGGAGATCGTCGTCGAACGCTATGCCAGCTCGGCCACGCCGAACGTGGCCGATCCGACCTCGGCGCTCGCCATCCTGCGCATTCCCCATCCGCAGTTCACGAACCATTTCGGCGGCCTGGTCGCCTTCGGGGCGGACGGCCTGCTGTATGCCGGGACGGGCGACGGCGGCGGCGCCGGCGACCCGGCCGGGAATGCGCAAAACCCGGCTTCCCTGCTCGGCAAGCTGCTGCGGGTGGACGTGCGCACGGCCAGCGCCGGCCAGCCGTACACGATTCCAGCCACCAATCCCTACCTGAACCAGGCCGGACGGCGGCCCGAGATCTGGGCCTCAGGACTGCGCAATCCCTGGCGCTTCGCCTTCGACGCCGAGCAGCTGTATATCGCCGACGTCGGCCAGGACGCGCGCGAGGAAGTGAACCTGGCCACGAACGTGCAGGGCGGCCTGAACTACGGCTGGAACATTCTCGAGGGCACGGCCTGCTACGGCGCGGCCACCTGCGACCGCACTGGCCTGACCCCACCCGTCTTCGAGTACGAGCACGGCGCAAACGACGTGAACGGCTGCTCGATTACGGGCGGCTATGTGTATCGGGGAAGCGCAATCCCCGAGCTCGCGGGCCGTTATTTCTATTCCGATTACTGCCGCGGCTTCATCAAAAGCTTCCTCGCCAGCAGTGCCGGCATCGTCGAGCAGCGCGACTGGAACCTCAACACTGCCGGACAGGTCATTTCCTTCGGACGCGATGGCGCCGGCGAGCTGTATGTGGTCAGCGCCAGCGGGCGCATCTTCAGGATCGTTCGGGGCGGCACGCCCTGAGGCGCGGTAGAATCAGGGATGGCCCGCTTACACCTCCACTTCCCCGAAGACCAGTATTACTATTCCACGCCGCTGACCGTGCGCGTGACCGACATCAACGGCGCGAACCACCTCGGCAACGACTCGATGATCTCGATGATCTCCGAGGCGCGCGCCCGCTTCCTGTTCGAGTTCGGCGTCCCCGAAACCGAGCGCGACGGCACCGGCATCATCGTTACCGACCTCGCCACCACCTACCGCGCCGAAGCCCATGCGCGCGACCAGCTGCTGTTCGAAGTGGGCGTCATGGACTTCAATAAATATGGCGGCGACATCACCTTCCGCATCACGCGTCCGAAAGACAAGGCCCTGGTCGCCATGGCCAAGTCCGGCTTCGTCTTCTTCAACTACAAGACCAGCCAGGTCGTTGCCATGCCCGAGGATTTTCGCAACAAGTTCGAGCGGGTGAATTGGATCGACTGAGCCGGGCCGACTGAATCGGCGCGCTAGCGCTGCTGCAGCCTGACGTTCGCCGTCCACTTCACCGGCATTCCGCCGACGGTGTTCAGGTCGGCCGACAGGGTGATGGCCGATCCCGTGTAATTGCTGACTTCCAGCGTGCCGGACGCGATGACGACGGCCTGGGCGCCGTCGGGCGTCGTGAGGCTGCGCTCGAGTAAGCGCTTCATTGGCGACAAGCCTGCTTTTTGGGAAAAAGGCGAGCTTGTCAGCATGTCGAATAAGCCACGATATGTTGCCAGTCCACGGCCGGCCGGCCGGCATGCTGCTTCAAATAATTGGAACTTTTGCGGGGGCCCGGCGGAATATGGGGGAGAGATGACACCATGACCATCACCCCGACCACTTCCGACGAGGCCTTGCTGCGCAAGATGCGCGGCGGCGATGCGCAGGCCTTTGCCGCGCTGTACCGGCGCCACCAAGGGCCCGTGTACCGCTTCGCCCTGCTGCGCTGCGGCTCGGAAGACACCGCCGCCGACACCGTGCAGGAAGCGTTCATGGGCTTGTTGACCGGACGCTTTGCGTTCGATCCGCTGCGCGGTTCGCTGCCCAACTTCCTGTTCGGCGTGGCGCGCCTGCTGATCCTGAAGCACGAGGAACCGCGCCGGCGCGAAGCGCCCCTGCCTGAAGCGGACGAGGACGAGGCCGCGCTGCCGGTCGATGAAGCCTGTCCGCTATCGCGCGTGCTTGCCGATGAAGCGGCCGAGGAAGTGCGGCGCGCGCTGGCCCGCCTGGCGCCGCATTACCGCGACGCCGTCATCCTGTACGAGATGCACGGCCTGTCCTATCTCGAGATCGCCGCGATCTGCGGGATCGACATCGGCACCGTGCGCTCGCGCCTGGCGCGCGGACGCGCCGCGCTGGCCATGGCCCTGCGCGCCCACGCGCCAGCCGCCACCTGACATGGACACGATCATGGACCACGACGACACCTTTGACCTCGACACCCGCCTGGCGCAGCTGCGTGCCGGCATGGCGCAACGCGACGCTCCGCGCTGCGTGGAAAAAGAATTGATGCAAGCTTTTGCGAGGCAGTTCGTACGGCAAGAGCCCTGGTATTGGCGCCTCGGCTGGCGCGAATGGAGCGCAACTGCCGCCTGCGTGCTGGTGTCCATCGCCGTGCTCGGGCTGCTGTCGCTGCCGCCGCGGCTGGAGGGCGCCTTGCCGGACGCCTACCCGCTGGTGCGCATCGACAACGGCGCCGCCTTCATCGCGCTCGACTCCGTCGAACGCATCGAAGCCGAACCCGCCCCGCGCCTGGTCGAAACCGAAGTGTCGGGGACCATCCTGGCCGCGCTCGGCCTGCCGCTCACGCCGGAAAACGCGGGCGGGGCGGTGCGCGCCGAAATGCTGGTTGGCGCCGGCGGCGAACCGCTCGCCCTGCGCCTGACTTCCATCGATTGAACGCTTGTTTCCACCACGAGGACACCATGAACACGAACCGCCTGCTGCTCACCGCCCTGCTCGCCTGCTCCACGCTTCCCGTCCTGGCCGAAGAAGCCGCTCCCCAGGACGGGTGGGCGCATCCGGTCGAGGAGCTGCGCGTCTTCCAGCGCGGCCACGCGCAGCCGGTCAAGAATGTGCCGTACAGCGCCCAGGCCGTCTCGGAACGGCTGCAGCAACTGGCGGACGGCAACCAGATCGAACGCAGGATCGGCTCGGCCAGCTACCGCGACAGCGCGGGCCGCACCCGGCATGAGTTCCGCAACGCGCAAGGTGAATTGCGGACTGTCACCATCGACGATCCGGTGGCGGGTGCGGTGTGGATATTGAATCCGCAGGCGCATACGGCGCAGCGCCTGCCCTCGCGCATCGACATCGAGCGCATTGCGCGCAATGCCCGCGAAATGGCGCGGACCCAGGTCGAACGGCTGCGCAAGGAGGGCCGCCTGCCCGCGCTCGAAGGCCGCGAGACCGAGGAGCGCCGGGCCATCGAAGAGCGCGTCGACGTCGAACGCGAGACCGATGGCCGCCGCGAACGGGTGCGCGTGATGCGCCTGCCGCGCACGCCGGGCATCGATGCCGCCGCGATCGGTCCACGCCTCGGCCCGATCGTCGCGGGCGCGGTGTCGGGGGCGCTGGCGGACACGAAATGGGCGAGCAAGGCGGTCAGCCGCGACCTCGGCACGCGCGACTTCGATGGCGTCAAGGCCGAAGGCAAGCAGCGCAGCTACGAGATCCCGGCCGGCGAAGTGGGCAACCGCAACCCGATCGTGGTGTCTGATGAAACCTGGTATTCGCCGGAACTGCAGGTGACCGTGTATTCGAAGCACAGCGACCCGCGCAGCGGCGACTATGTCTACCGCCTGGAAAACCTCCGGCGCGGCGAGCCGGATGCGGCGCTGTTCGCGGTGCCGGCCGACTACCGGGTGCGCGAGATGGGCAAGCGGATGCCGGGCGCGGCGGGGAAAAGCGCGGAGTAAAAACAGACATGCCGGCGCGCGCCGGCATGTGGGGAAGTCATGATTGCGCCGCGTCCGGAACCAGCAATACGGTACCGGGCGCAGCAGACAGGTTCAACGGCTTGCCGAGCGTTCGCGCGGTGCGACCGTCGAATAAAACCATTCATCGACCATGCGCTTTTCAAAGCGCAAGGGGTCGCCATCGAAATAGCGCCTGGCTCGGTCCATGAACGCCATGTCGCGCAATTGGACGACACCGCTCTGCACGATCTGTCCCTTGCTTTCGATCTCGAATTGCAGGTCGATACGCGGCCAGTCCACTCCACCGTTCAGGGTGCGCACCTCGCGCGTTCCGTTCGTTGGCATCGCGCGGCCGGCCATGTCGATGTCATCGACATCGATGCGCAGCGTCTGCCCCGCTGGCAGTTGCGCGCCGAGCTTGGTGAAATGGTCGCGCAGCTCGTTGAGCACCTGCGCGCGTTCCCGCTGGTCCGTCGGTGTATCGGAAAAACGCTCGGACTGGACATAATTGACGACCACTTCCGCCGATGCCGTCCCGGCCCCCAGCGCCAGCAAACCGGTAACAGCCAACATCCGAATCATGTTCTTCATGACGACTCCTTGTTTGTTTTATTACGCTATGAATTGTGTTGAGTGCGGCGATTCAAATATACGCCCGGTCCCGTATCCGAATGTGACAGTTTGTAAATTCCGCAGCGTATTGAATGCGCGGCTGCCGATGTCATGCAGCAGGCATGGATTTCATGCAAAGGCGGTAAATTATCCCGACGCCGGCCTTGTTTCAGGCAGGACGGGAGATAAAATTAATGCCGGCAAATACCGGCATTAATTTATGCGATGTGATCGCGTCCGGTGCCGCATGCGGCGCGCAACAGCGCCGGTCAGCGCCGCGCGGCGTGTTGGCGCGGCATGATCGTCGAATAGAACCAGTCGTCGATCATGCGCCGCTCGTATGGCAGCGTCCCGCTGTTGGTGTAGCGGCCGATGTGGTCCATGAAACTCATGTCGCTCAAGTGCGCGTCGCCGCTGCGCAGTACCTGGCCATTGCTTTCGATGGTGTAATGCAGGTCCATGCGCGGCCACTCCGCCCCATTTTTAATGATGCGCAGGTCACGTGCGCCGCGGCCCGGGTGCATGCGGCCCGCCAGGTCGATGTCCTGCACATCGATGCGCAGGTTCTGTCCAGGCGGCAGTTTCGCGCCGAGGCGGGCGAAATGCTCGGTCAGGTCCTTGAGCACTTCATCGCGTTCCCATGGGGTAAAAGGCAGGTCGGAAAAGCGCTCC
>Ga0308169_10006438_pt1 | contig 10357 bp, 9 predicted proteins | sample PhyBR1_2_FD_202139 | JGI IMG/M metagenome (GOLD analysis project Ga0308169, IMG submission 202139) | Phyllosphere microbial communities from UC Gill Tract Community Farm, Albany, California, United States - DLSLSB.R1 | ecosystem: Host-associated > Plants > Phyllosphere > Unclassified | place... | reverse complement strand
CACGGTCGCCAATGCGCCACTCCCCTGAAGCGGTAACCAGAACAGCCCCGGCACTGCCGGGGCTGTTTGTTTGTGGCCGGCGGCCGGGTGGCAGCCAAGGACCGGACGGCGCCGAACGGTGGTGAGGGAATTGGTGCATACTCGGGACAAAGAGCCGCTTGGATTTGTCATGGAACACATGCGTTGGCTGACGCTTCGTCTCAGCAACAATCAATCCATCGGCCCGAAGGTGCTGATGGACCTGTGGGCCAACGCGTGCGAGACCAATCAGTCCTCGGTGACCCGCGAAACGCTGCCCGGGAAATCGACCTCCTACGCGCTGCACGCGCCGACCTCGCTGGCCTATCCCAAGCGCGCGGAGCTGCGCATGCGCAAGCTGCTGGAAGAGGCCGGCTACACGGCCGGCACCGCAGCCGGTCCGCTTCCGCTGACGCCGTTCACCGGCGCCGCATTCATTCCCAACACATGGTGCCGCAACCGCGCGTTCAGTCGAGGCGGTCGGCGGCCACGCTGCGGACCATGATCCGGACCGGCATGCCCGCGGCATGCTGCAGCGATTCCAGCGGTGCCCAGCCCAGGCGGCGGTACAGCCCGCCATCATCGGCTTCGGTCTGCAGGTAGACATCGCGCACGCCGAGCGCACGGCCGCGTGCCAGCAACTCCCTGATGACCTTCTCGGCCAGGCCGCGCCCGCGGTGTTCCGGTTGCACGTACACGCCACCCAGCCAGTGCAACCGCTCGGGGCGTTCGGTGCGTTCATGGAACTTGAGCTGGGCTGCGGCGACCGGGACCGCGTCGTCCAGGGCGATCAGCAGTAGGGGCAACTCGCCATCCTGCAGGAAGACTTCCAGCCGCTGCTGCTGGTCGAGCAGGGTCAGGCCCGGCACGAGGCGTCCCCATTCCTGGAAATACCACTCGGCCAGGACGGGCAGCAGGTCGGGGCGGTCACTGAGGGGGACAATGGTGCAGGCCACGGTGAACGCTCCATGTTGTACGGGTCGGCTGCCATGGTACGCGGATGCGCGCGCTTTTCGTGGCCGCTTGCAGCACACTTCACCCAGCGCGCAGACTAGCGCCATGCACGCCAGCGCCTGCCACCTGCGGTGTTACGGAACGTCCAGCGATGTGGACCGGCATGACTTTGCGCAATGGGTACTGCCGCTGCGCGGCGATCTGGATTTCGAGGTGGATGCATTCGGTGGCCGCCTGGATGTGCTGCAGGGGGCGTTCGTGGCACCCGGCGAGGGGCATGCGCAGACCGGCGACGGTGATCATCTGATGTTGATCGTCGATTGCCCGGCTGGGCTGATCGATGACGACACCTTGGAGCATCTTCGCCGCCAGCGTTGGCTGGCGCTGCCCAGAACACTTCGGCAGCGCCTGGCCGGTGGGTCCGCGCCCGGCAGCGACGATCTGCTTGCGACCCTGCTCCAGCAGTACGCGCCGGCCGGCAGCGCGGCGCGGTTGCATGCGCTGTGCACCCGACTGTCCGCCCACCCCGGCGCGGACTGGAACGTGGCGCGCATGGCCGCACTGGTCGGGATCAGCGGCAGCCGCCTGCATGCGGCCTTCGTGCAGGAGTTCGGTGTGCCACCGCAGGCCTGGCTCAGTGCCTGCCGGCTGCGCTGGGCCAAGCACCGGCTGCTGACCAGTACCGACAGCATCGCCATGATCGCACTGGATGCCGGCTACTCCGAGCACAGCGCGCTGACCCGCGCCCTGCGCCGGGAAACCGGGCTGACCCCGCAGGCGTTCCGGCGGCAGTAGCCTCGGTCAAGACGCCGCGCTGCGTGGCTTCTACACTGCGCGGCCAATGCACACCGCGTGAGCCGCAATGAAACGATCGATGGGAGTGGGCATCGCCAACGGCATTGCCGCCGGCGCGCTGTGGGGCGTGGTGTTCCTGGCCCCGGCCATGCTGCACAGCTTCAACGCGGTGCAGCTCTCGGCGGGCCGTTATCTGGTCTACGGCCTGATCGCCGTGGTGCTGCTGGCACCGCGCTGGCGGCAGCTCAAGGACCGGCTGGCCTGGCCCGAGTGGCGTGGGCTGTTGTGGCTGAGCCTGGCCGGCAATCTGGTGTACTTCCTGCTGCTGGCCAATGCCGTGCAGTGGGCCGGTGGTGCCGCGGCATCGCTGATCGTGGGCTTGATTCCGGTGGTGGTGACCCTGGCCGGCGTGCGCGAGGAAGGGGCGGTGCCGTTGCGACGCCTGGCCCCGGCGCTGCTGCTGTGCCTGCTCGGCGTGGCGCTGGTGGGCTATGAGGCCTTGATGGCCGAACACGCACAGGGCTCGGCCGGGCGCCGGTTGCTCGGCCTGTTGTGTGCGATCGGCGCGCTGCTGTCCTGGGCGGTGTACTCGATCGGCAACAGCCGATGGCTGGCGCGCCGGCCGGATCTGTCCGGCCACGACTGGTCGCTGCTGACCGGTATCACGACGGGCGGTCTTGCCCTGGTGCTGGTGCCCAGTGCGTTCCTGACCAGTACGACGGTGCATCCGCCGGGCGAGTGGCTGAACTTCTGGCTGATCAGCGCCGGCGTTGCGGTAGTCGCTTCGGTGCTCGGCAACGCCTGCTGGAACCGTGCCAGCCGCAACCTGCCGCTGACCCTGACCGGCCAGATGATCGTGTTCGAAACGCTGTTCGCGCTGTTGTATGGCTTTGCCTGGCAGCAGCGCTGGCCGACGCTGATGGAAACGGTAGCCATCGTCTGCCTGATCTCCGGTGTGCTGATGTGCGCGCACGCCCACCGGCCGCCGGCGGCGGTGGCCGAGCACGTGGGATAGGCAAGCCCTTGCTGCGCCTGGATGGTCACAATCGCAACTGTATGGCCGACGATCGCGGTGCTTTGCGTGCCGCGATCTTTTGCAGCGCAGCACTTGACAAGCAGGGCGGCGGCGTAGTTTTCTTGATCCATGGTCATCACCGCCGCCCACGCCACTGTGCTCGTTCCCGCCTCCGCGGGCAGCCAGACCGTGTCGACCGGTACCACCATCATTACCACCGCCACCACTCGCCCGGTGCGGCCCGTCGTCTTCGCGTAATTTCCGAAAACCACGGCCCCGCACCCAGATCAGGTGGCGGGGGAAACTCTCAAGCCTGATGTGACGCGGGGCCTCCCATCGAGGTCAGCATGTCTTCTGTCGCCGCTTCCGCTCCCCCTTCCGCCCTGCCTGCCGTCTCTGTCGCCTCGCGGGCCGGTGTGACCACCGTGGTCCACAAGTTCGGCGGCACCTCGGTGGCCGATGCCGAGCGCTATCGCCATGTGGCGCAGCTGCTGCTGGCGCGCGAGGAGGCGATGCAGGTCACCGTGGTCTCGGCGATGAAGGGCGTCACCGATGCACTGATCGGCGTGGCGACGTTGGCCGCCGAAGACGGCTCGGCCTGGCGGGAGCACTGGCATGCGCTGCGGGCCCGCCATCGCGGTGCCGCCGTTGCCTTGCTGGGTGAGCACGCTGGCGCGACGGTGGAGTGGCTTGACCAGCGCTTCGACCAGCTGGCCGAGGTGCTGGGCGCGCTGGCGGTGATCGGCGGCCTGCCCACCGAAGTGCTGGACCGCGTGCAGGGCATGGGCGAGGTGTATTCCGCCCAGCTGCTCGGCCAGTACCTGCGGACGCTGGGCGAAGACTGCGCCGTGCTGGATGCGCGCGATGTGCTGGTGATCGAACGCGGCGAACTGGGCGTGGACGTGGACTGGGTGCGCAGCGCCGAACGCCTGGCCCAGTGGCGGTTGCAGCATCCGCAATCGCGCATCGTGGCGACCGGCTTTGTCGCCCGCGACCGCCAGGACCGCATCACCACACTGGGCCGCAACGGCAGCGATTACTCCGGCGCGATCTTCGCCGCCCTGTTCAATGCCGATGAGCTGCATATCTGGACGGACGTGGACGGCGTGCTCTCCGCTGACCCACGGGTGGTGCCCGAGGCGGTCCAGCTGGAAGCGCTGAGCTACGACGAAGCCTGCGAACTGGCGTATTTCGGCGCCAAGGTGGTGCACCCGCAGACGATGTCGCCGGCGATCGAGCGCGGCCTGCCGATCATCATCCGCAACACCTTCCATCCGGATCACCCGGGCACGCGCATCACCGCCGAGCGCACCGCGTCCGGCCCGATCAAGGGCCTGACCCTGAGCCCGGACCTGGCCGTGATCAATCTGGAAGGCACCGGCCTGATCGGCGTGCCCGGCACGGCTGAGCGTGTGTTCGCGGCGCTGCGCAATGCGCATGTGTCGGTGGTGATGATCTCGCAGGGGTCCTCGGAGCACTCGATCTGCTGCGTGGTCAAGCAGGCCGAGGCGGTGCGTGCGCGCGAATCGCTGCTGCAGGCGTTCGCGCACGAACTGAGCCTGGGCCAGGTGCAGCGCGTGCAGCTGACCGACAACGTGAGTGTGCTGGCCGCCGTGGGCGATGGCATGGCCGGCCAGCCCGGCGTGGCCGCGCGCCTGTTCGAATCGCTGGGCCGCGCGCAGGTGAATATCCTGGCGATCGCGCAGGGCTCGTCGGAGCGCAACATTTCCGTGGCGGTGGACAGTCGCCACGCGACCAAGGCCCTGCGCGCGGCGCATGCGGGGTTCTGGCTGTCGCCGCAGACGTTCTCGGTCGGTGTGATCGGCCCGGGCAACGTGGGTGCGGCGCTGCTGGATCAGCTGCAGGCGGCCCAGGTGCAGCTGCTCGGCCGTGCCAATGTGGATCTTCGCCTGCGTGCGGTCGCCTCGCGCAGCCGCATGGTGCTGGACGAACGGGGTTTGAAGGGCGACTGGCGGGCGGCGCTGTCCGGCCCGGCGCAGCCGAGTGATCTGGAGGCATTCACCGAGCATCTGCTCTCCGCCCATCTGCCGCACGCGTTGATCATCGATTGCAGTGGCAGTGCCGATGTGGCCGACCGTTATGCGGGCTGGCTGGCCGCGGGCATCCACGTGGTCACCCCGAACAAACAGGCCGGTGCCGGACCGCTGGAGCGCTATCACGCAATCCGCGAGGCGGCGGCCGGCAGCGGCGCGCGCTTCCGTTACGAGGCCACGGTGGGTGCCGGCCTGCCGGTGATCACCACGCTGCGCGACCTGGTCGATACCGGCGACGAGGTGCTGGCGATCGACGGCATTTTCTCCGGCACGCTGGCGTGGCTGTTCAACAAGTACGACGGCCAGGTGCCGTTCTCCGAGCTGGTCAGCCAGGCGCGTGGCATGGGCTACACCGAGCCGGACCCGCGCGATGACCTCTCCGGCGTGGATGTCGCGCGCAAGCTGGTGATCCTGGCGCGTGAGGCGGGCCGTGAGCTCAGCCTGGCGCAGGTGCGCGTGGAGAGCCTGGTGCCCGAGGCACTTCGCCAGGCCAGCGTGGAGGATTTCATGGCCGGCCTGCCGCAGATCGATGCGATGTTCGCCGCGCGGCTGGCGGATGCCAAGGCCGAGGGGGCCGTGCTGCGCTACGTGGCGCGCCTGACCCCGGACTGCGCTGAAGTAGGGCTGGTCGCGCTGCCGGCGGGACATGCCTTTGCCAACCTGCGCCTGACCGACAACGTGGTGCAGTTCACCACGCGCCGCTACTGCAATAACCCGCTGGTGGTGCAGGGGCCTGGCGCCGGGCCGGAGGTGACCGCCGCCGGCGTGTTCGCCGATGTGCTGCGCGTGGCGGTGGGCGAAGGAGCACGCTTGTGAGTGAGGGCCGCATGACGGAAGCACGCGCGTTCGCACCGGCCTCGGTCGGCAACGTGGGGGTAGGGTTCGATATTCTTGGCCATGCGATCGAAGGCGTTGGCGATACGGTCACAGTGCGGCGGATCGACGAGCCCGGGGTACGCATCCACGCGATCCGTGGCACCACGGTGGACCTGCCGCTGGGGGCCGAAGACAACACTGCCGGTGCCGCGTTGATCGCGCTGCGTGCCGCACTGGATCTGCCATTCGGGTTCGAGGTGGAGATCGACAAGGGCATTGCGTTGGGGTCTGGCATGGGCGGTTCGGCCGCATCGTGCGTGGCGGCGCTGGTCGCGGCCAATGCGCTGTTGCCGCAGCCGTTGTTGCGCGAAGCGCTGTATCCATTCGCGTTGACCGGCGAGGCGGTGGCCAGTGGCGGGCGGCACGGCGACAACCTGGGGCCGATGTTGCTGGGTGGGCTGGTACTGAGCACGGCGGACCGGCTGGTGCCGGTGCCGGTCCCGGCGGCGTGGCACAGCCTGCTGGTGCATCCGGACGCGGTGCTGGAGACGCGCCGCGCGCGCGCCGCGCTGCAGGGGCATTACGCGTTGGGCGAGTTCGTCGCGCAGAGCGCGAATCTGGCGCTGGTGCTCAGTGGCTGCTACACCGCCGATGCCGCGTTGGTCCGTGCCGGATTGCGTGATGTGCTGGTCGAGCCGCGCAGGGCCGGGCTGATCGCCGGCTTTGCAGCGGCGCGCGACGCGGCGCTGGCGGCGGGTGCGATGGGCGCCAGCATTTCCGGTGCGGGGCCGAGCGTATTTGCCTGGTTCGAACAGCGCGAGGCCGCATTCGCCGCGCAGTCCGCGGTCCAGCAGGCATTCGCTGACGCAGGCTTCGACAGCCAAGGCTGGGTGTCGCCGTTGAATGCGCCCGCCGCCCGCTTGTTGTGACGCCTCCTCACTTTCTACTTTGGGATGTCCGATGAAGTTTGTCTCCACGCGTCACGCTGCCCCCGCCACCTCGCTCAGCCAGGCACTTGCCGCCGGCCTTGCCCCGGATGGCGGCTTGTATGTTCCCGAGCACCGCCCGCGATTGCAGCACTGGTCGGCGCACGATTCCTTCGCGCAGACGGCCGCGGCGGTGCTGGCGCCGTACTTCCATGACGATGCCCTGGAGCAGGTGCTGCCCGAACTCTGCGCGCAGGCCTTCAATTTCGATGCGCCGCTGTGTCCGCTGGCAACCGCCGACGACCATGTGCTGGAACTGTTCCATGGCCCCACGGCCGCCTTCAAGGATTTCGGTGCGCGCTTCCTCGCGGCCTGTCTGGCCCGGTTGCAGCAGGGGCGCGAGCGTCCGCTGACGATCGTCGTTGCCACCTCCGGCGATACCGGCGCGGCGGTTGCTGCCGCCTTCCATCGGCAGCCGGGAATCCGCGTGGTGGTGCTGTACCCCGATGGACGGGTCTCGCCGCGCCAGGCGCATCAGCTTGGCTGCTTCGGCGACAACATCCACACGCTGCGCGTGGCCGGTTCCTTCGATGATTGCCAGGCGATGGTGAAGCAGGCGCTGGGCGATCGTGAGCTGCAGGCCGAGGTGCCGTTGAGTTCGGCCAACAGCATCAGCCTGGGCCGCTGGCTGCCGCAGATGAGCTACTACGCGCACGCCGCGTTGCTGCATCAGGCGCAGACCGGCCACGTACTCAACCTGGTGATTCCGACCGGCAACCTGGGCAATGCGATGGCGGCGATCCTGGCGCGGGCGATGGGCCTGCCGTTGGGGCAGATCGCCCTGGCGACCAACGCCAACGACGTGTTGCCGCGCTATTTCCATGGCGAGGCTTACCGGGCGCAGACCAGCGTCGCGACCCTCGCCAATGCGATGGACGTGGGCGCTCCGAGCAATTTCGAGCGGCTGCGGTGGCTGTACAACGACGATGACGTGGCGCTGCGGGGCGCGTTCACGGCCGACGCCGTGGATGATGCCGCGATCCGCGAGGTGATCAAGCGGCGCCATGACCTGCATGGCGAGGTGTTCTGCCCGCACACGGCGACGGCGGTGGCGCGCCTGGAGCACCTGCGTGCCGCGGGTGCACAGGGGCATTGGGCGGTCGCGGCGACCGCGCATCCGGCCAAGTTCGAATCGGTGGTGGAGCCATTGATCGGGCAGGCGCTGGCGGTGCCGCCGGCCTTGGCCGCATTGCTGCAGCGGCCGGCGCAGGCCGAGGCATGCGCACCGGCCTATGGCGCGCTGCGCGAGGTGCTGTTGCGCCGGTAACCGGGGTCAGTACGACTCGTCGGCCGACAGCTTCTGCAGCCCGGCTTCGTCGAGGATCTCGACGGTGTTCAGATGGGGCAGGGCGATCAGGCCCTGCTGGCGCAGCTTGGTGAAGGTGCGGCTGACCGTTTCCATGGTCAGGCCGAGATGATCGGCGATGTCGCCGCGGCCCATCGGCAGGGTCACGCGCAGCCCCGGCTCACCGAGCAGGGCTTCGCGCGCGGCCAGGCGCAGCAGGAAATCGGCGACCTTCTCGGCGGGCTGCAGCCGGCCCAACGCCATCGCGGCATCCTGCGCGGCATCCAGTTCCTGGCAGGCGCGCTGCAGCAGCTTGCGCTCCAGATGCGGGAAGCGCGAACGCAGGTCCTTCATCTGCGGCAGTGATACGCGGCACACGCGGCTGTCGGCGATGGCCTCGATGTCATAGCGGTGGTGATCGCTGCCGCTCAGGCCCAGGAAGTCGCCGGGCAGCACGAAGCCGCTGATCTGGCGGCGGCCGTCCGCCAGAGTGCGGACCAGACGCAGCGCACCGGCCGTAATCGTATAGACATGTTGGCGCGGCTCGCCGGCACGGGCCAGGGTCGACCCCAGCGGCAGCGGTTGGGACACGGTGACCCGTTCCAGCGCCTGCACTTCATCCGGCGACAGCGCCGAGCAGACCGCCAGGTGCCGGACCGAGCAATGCAGGCAGTCGCGCAGCGGCGAGCAACCGGGGGCGGCGGGATCTTCAACAGCGGAAAGCGCGGTACCGGAGTGGGGCCGGGTCATGTCAGGTCAGCAAGCGGGGCCTGCCTATGATACTTCATGCCGCCACTGGCCCGGTCCCGGCGCCCGGATGCGGCCCGTCGCGCCGGCTGCGGCTAGAATATGCCGCTCGCTCATCCCCCCGTTTCCGCAGGAGTCCCGCAAGTGATCAAGCCCCGTACGCCGCCCGGCATCATGGAATTGCTGCCGCGTGAGCAGATCGCGTTCCAGCGCATGCTGGACGTCATCCGCCGCAACTACGAGCGGTTCGGGTTCCTGCCGGTGGAAACCCCGGTGTTCGAGTTGTCCGATGTGCTGCTGACCAAGTCCGGCGGTGAGACCGAGCGCCAGGTGTATTTCGTGCAGTCCACCGGCGCGCTGGCCAATGCCGCCGAAGCCGAAGAGAAGGCGCTGCCCGAACTGGCCCTGCGCTTCGACCTCACCGTGCCGCTGGCGCGCTACGTGGCCGAGCACGAACACGACTTGACCTTCCCGTTCCGCCGTTACCAGATGCAGCGCGTGTACCGCGGTGAGCGTGCCCAGCGTGGCCGCTTCCGTGAGTTCTACCAGTGCGACATCGATGTGATCGGCAAGGACACGCTGAGCACCCGTTACGACGCCGAAGTGCTGGCGGTCATCCATGCGGTGTTCGCGGAACTGCGCATCGGTGATTTCTCGGTGCAGCTCAACAACCGCAAGCTGATGCGTGGCTTCTTCGAAAGCCTGGGCGTGGCTGATGGCGAGCGCCAGCTGGCGGTGCTGCGCGAAGTGGACAAGCTGGACAAGCGTGGCGCCGATTACGTGCGCGACACGCTGGTCGGCGAGGGCTTTGCCATTCCGGCCGAGCAGGTCGAGCGCATCCTGGCCTTCGTGGCCGTGCGGTCGAGCAGCCATGCCGACGCGCTGGCGCAGCTGGATGCGCTGCTGGTCGATGGCGCCGCCAGCGAGACGCTCAAGCAGGGCGTAGCCGAGCTGCGCGAAGTGCTGCAGCTGGTCAAGGCGCTGGGCGTGTACTGCCTGAATTTCTCGATCGCGCGCGGCCTGGATTACTACACCGGCACCGTCTACGAGACCACGCTGACCGACCATCCGCAGATCGGCTCGATCTGTTCGGGCGGCCGCTATGAAGACCTGGCCAGCCACTACAGCAAGTCCAAGCTGCCGGGCGTGGGTATCTCCATCGGCCTGACCCGCCTGTTCTGGCAGCTGCGCGAGGCCGGCCTGATCGCCGGGATCGAGGACAGTAGCGTGCACGCGCTGGTGGCCTTGATGGACGACAACGGCCTGCCCGAGTCGCTGGATATCGCCCGCCGCCTGCGCGTGGGCGGCATCAACGCCGAAGTGCAGATGGAGCCGAAGAAGATCGGTAAGCAATTCCAGTACGCCGCCAAGGCCGGCATCCGCTTCGTCGTGCTGGCCGGTGAGGATGAGCTGGCGCGTGGCGTGGTGGCGGTCAAGGACCTGCTGCGCGAGCAGCAGTTCGAGGTCGCCCGCGACGAGCTGGCCAGCGCCCTGCAGGTTGAGCTGGAGCAGGCCAAGGCGATGGCATGAAGCGGGGTGGGGCAGGGGCACTGATGGTGCTCCTGCTCGCCAGCTGCCAGAGCGATCCGGCCCTGCGCAGCGAGCGGATCGGCCCCGGGCATTACCGGCTGGTGGTCGATCGCTGCCATGTGATCGATCAGGAACAGCTCGAACGCGACCTGCGCGA
>Ga0308169_10006437_pt1 | contig 10362 bp, 10 predicted proteins | sample PhyBR1_2_FD_202139 | JGI IMG/M metagenome (GOLD analysis project Ga0308169, IMG submission 202139) | Phyllosphere microbial communities from UC Gill Tract Community Farm, Albany, California, United States - DLSLSB.R1 | ecosystem: Host-associated > Plants > Phyllosphere > Unclassified | place... | reverse complement strand
AGCTCTCCGTTTCGGCCCATGGAGGCGCTGAGGATCTCTGGCATCACGTTCTGCGACCCGGGATCGTGCCCAATCTACGTCGACTTGGATTCTGCTCCATCACAAGACACCAATACGGTTTCGATGGTTACAATTCCGACTTCGATCCTTATCCCGAAGCATCGCTGTGCACTCGACAGGTCACTATTCCATCGACTGTACCTTTCTCTCAGCTCGAAGTACTCGTCGTCTCTCATTCGGGAGCTCTCGCCGAAATCCCCAACTTTCCTTTCTCGCGCGCTCTCGTCCTCCTCGACTACACGGCAACCTCGGCCGCTCCTGAACTCCTCGAACTTTATCAAAACGTTCAGTTGAGCTCTAGCTGGGATCACTGTCTAAACGAGCCCAGATACCGTGCTATGCCACTCACAAACCTTCGCTTCCTCTCCCTTCCCCCACTTTACGGCAAAACACTCACGGAGGAGGCGCAAGAATGGCTCAATCAGCGTGAGAACGATGGGGTAGAAGTGAGTTGGGATGGTGAACAAGATTGGAGTTCGACTTCGATCATTCCGCAACATTTCGTCGATTTCGTCGGAAGGAAGGAGACTTTGGAGACCGTAGAGGGCAAGAGCTGAGCTATGGCGTTAAGAGGGATCATTGCCGGACAGAGTAGAACAGGAGGGCAGGGGATGGAAAGTAGACATTCTCGTTCTGCATCTCGCTTCGGTTGGAAGTGAATCGAACCGTGTCCACGCTGCACCGCTTGCTCTGCTTCTGATACACAGCTTCTCCTTCCCAGCTTTTGCTTCATCGCTTCACCATGCTTCGAAGCTCTGCACAAACCTCAACGTGCTAGTCTCGGCAAGAGACGACTCGAGTTCGCGTTTCCTTTCTTTCTTTCTTTCTCTCTTCTCTTGTTTTACCCTTGCTGACATGCACTTCAGTCAGAGTCAGCGTGAGGAGGACACGATTAGCGCTGCTCGCTGGACTCATTGGGTGAGCGACGACTTTCCATTGCTCGAAGAGTGTCGCTGATGACTTGTCGAAACTTACTAAAGGCTAGCAGCATTGACCTTCGTGCTCGCATCCAAGCATTCGTTAGGGCGTTCGGTCCGATGGCTCTTCGACATTCGCCATTGTACAATGCTCAAATGACCACATTCCTCACCTATCAACTCGACCAGTCGAAGACCGTTGTTTTGGACTTTACAGGTGAGCTTCCCTTCGATATGAGCAACAAAAGCTGATTATCTACATCTCATAGCCACTTCGATCACTTTCTCGGTCCCTGGAGTACACCTCGGAGCTGGTCGCGAAAGGTCAACTTCCGATGCTCGAGGAAATCCTCGAGGAGGGAATCTCATTCTTATGCCGTACGGTCCCGACCACGTGCAATCCGTAGGGGAACAAGCTAGTTCGGTGCAGAATCTCTTCAGTCCTGCTTACACCCACGAGCAATGCGTTGGGAACAACCAGAAAGTCGAACTCGAAACCATGCGAAACTTCAAAGAGATTGGACTTGGTAATCCTTTGCCTGGTCCTCTCGGTCTCCGTACGTCAGACATAGCTTTTTGATCTGTTGCAAGACTAACGAAGACCCCCCTTTCATAGGTATGCCTTTGCCTCACGATGATGTTTGGAAACAAATCGGTGCTGGTGTCGCGGCTCCTCAATCCCAATGGCAATTCATGCTCGCAGGCAGCCCAAACTCCTATGTTATCGTCATCTTTGACAAAGCTTACGTCCCTCCTCCTTTCGTCGTCGGTAGTCGTTGAGCGAGTTTCCCTCTCCCGAGCTTCCTTTCTCAATACTTGTGCAATTCCCCGTTTCCATACTCGAGCGGGTACCGCGAGTCTCCTTACTTTTGTGTCTCCTAGCTCCCACGAGAGCGAATACTTAACGCTGTCGCGGGACTTTCGAGATGCGCGGAGGAACCGGATTTCGGATAAAGACGGAACCACAAGTGCTGCTGTTCTCGCTCTCTCTCTCTTCCTCGCCATATCGTCTCTTCGTAGATATGTCTCACGCGCCCAACGGCGAAACGGCTAGTCTCTCGCGTGCTCGTGGAAGGTTCGATAATGCAGAACTGACTTTCCCGACGACAGCTTCGAGCCAAGATTTCGCAGTTCGTTCGCGAATTCGGTCCACGATCTATACCGTCAGAGATAGCGTACAGTACAGCGCGTACTAGGTTCTTGCATTACCACCTCCCTGAGGGTTCCATCACGGCAAATTGGGTCAATGGTCAGTCACTCGCTCGTCAGTCTGAAGAGGCTTGCGCTGAGTGCTGGTGAATAGGTGCAACAATTAACGTCATAGCGCCGGGGGTCGCTCTCGGAGCTAGTCGAAACGAAGCTGGACAATTGAGCCTCGAATCCGAGGAAGTCAATAGGTTTGTAACGCCAAATGTTAAGGTGCAGAAGTTGTACGGTCCTTCGTACACCGAAAAGCAACGCACGCAGGACGGCGGCATCATAGCGCTCGATGATATGAGAAACTTCGCACAGAGGGGTTTGAGCTCTCCAGCGCTTACTCGCTCAGTCAGGACAGACTTGATGACTTACGGTAAGAACTCGATCCGCTTTCATCTTGATAGGCGGCTCACTGAAGAATACGTCCGTTCCAGTCACGTTCGAAGGTGATAAATGGAAACAAGTCGGAGTCTTACCCTATCAAGCTGCACCCAATTCGATGTGGAAAGTCAAACTCTACGATTTCCCACGCCTCACGATCAGCGTCACGTTCAACCAGGATCCAGCTTTCGTCCCCTCCACTCGCGCTTCGTAGGTCGAGAAACCTTCGTCAACAAAGTATCTTCGCAATCCGTCTCTTTTGAGCTTTCGAGTTTGTTTACCATATCTGTGCAATCCTTGATTTCCGTATCTTCCTCGAGCGAGTCTACAAGCCAACTCAAGAGCGGTAGAGCGATTGAAACGAAGCAAACAAAATACCCGAAGAGCGAGAAGCTTTTGATATCGAGCGAAACAGACCCATTCTGTCTCTCTCTTCTCACGAAGCCAAGCTCTCCGACTTCCGACTAAAGAGAGCAAATCGAATAAAGAAAGAGTACTAAGATTACGTAAAAAAGAGGAAGAGAATTTAAAGAAAAGTGTCTATGTCAAAGGAGGGAGAAAGAAAACAAGCACTATGCATCACAAACTAGCGGAAACCTGTCTCAATCTAGAAAGCGACAGCACCAACGACACCCATCATCGCAGCGATCACTCCTCCCGCAACTCCGATTTGTCCAGCTCCACTAGTCCCACTCGCGCTCTGACTAGGAGCAGTCATACTAGCACTCCTAGTAGTCGACATTGAATTTGTCGAGCTCGCTCCAGACATTGTCGAACTAGCTTGAGTAGTCGAAGGGATTGAAGCTGCAGAAGAAGCACTCGTCGTGTTTGCGGTTACTCCATTCTGAGCTCCGAGGGCCAAGGCATTCGATTGGAACGTGTGACAGGCGGATTCATTGTCTGCTTCATTCGTGTTGAGGCAGCTGGAGGGACGAGAGCGTGAGTGAGTGAAAGGGGAGAGAGAAGGGGAAGGAGACAAACAAGACGGCTCCGAGATAACATTCTGCTGCGTTGTTACCGATGTCGGAGAAGCTATGAGGAGAGTAGAGGTCAGTGAGCAGTAGGGATGGAAGAAGAGAGAGAGAGAACAACGTACTAGTAGACCCCAGAGTTGTTTGCGATATTGAAAGTCGCAATCGGCCCATTCTCTTCGGCGGTACCACTGTGAGCCCGTCAATCGCGACATATCAGTTCCCTGGCAAAGGAGAAATAGGAATCGCCAGAGTGCTCACGCAGGTACGTCCTCTACACCTGAATCGAATCCACCGTTTGAAGCGCAAGGATTATCGAAATCTGATTGAACGACTCGGTGGTTCCCTTGTAAGAATCGGAATTGAACTTCGTTGTCGGTGGTTTGATCAGATACTACCGTGCTGTAGAGAGGGGAGAGAAGGACGAGTTAGTGGAATGTAAAAAGGGAGGGAAAGCCAAGTAATGCGAAGGTGGGGAGGAATCGAAAGGGAGTTGATGTGAGTGGCGCTGTCGCGTGTGAGATAGTCCGTAGAGCATCATGAATTGTATGTGGAGTGTCTATACACCCTCATTCTCTCTCACGTCCTTCAGAGGAGATTCCGAAAAGTGGCGATCCTCCAACCCCTCCCATCCCCTTTTCTGTAGCGTAAATCCTCCCTTCGCTTGTAGAAGTCTTGTGAGAGTAATAGTGTAGCTTACCGAGAAGGATCGAACCTGTTTAGAGAGAATGCAGGGAGTCAGTGCGGGGTTCCGACGCCTCTTCAACAGCAAGAGAGCGGAAACGGACCCAACCCCTGGTTGCCCTGTCGTCTGGTCCTTGCCCACGCCAACTATGACACGCGCACGCTCAACTAGAGTCAGCGAGGAGGGTTCGGTCAGGAGACGGTTCGATGAGAGGAGGGGCGTACCAGTGTAGACGAAAGCGTGTGCTGAAGTAGCTAGGACAGTGAGTGCCGTAAGAGTAGTCGTGAATGAACGCATCTTTATAAGTCGTGAAGTGGAGTGGAGTGAAATGAGAGGAAGGAGAGAGGGAGAGAGGGAGAGAGAATTTTGAATCAACTTGAACTTTCAAAGTTTCGCTCTCCTCGATTGCTACTACTTTCCTCTCAACTTGTTGCACTGCCTCCGTGGCACGAAGCCGAATCATCGACTCGGTAAGACTTCTCCTTCTCCAGAAAAGAATCTGGGCTCCCAATCAATTCCCCCAGACTTCTGCGTTGCGTTGCGAAACATTTTGGGTTTCGATCAAAATCTCACTGACGCCTTGCTTGCTTTGAACAGTCAAGAACACGTTCAACACTCTTTCAACCTTCTACACTTGACTCGTCAAAAGTTCAGTCGACGTCGAAGAAGTCTTTCCCTCCTTTTTCACTTTCAAGTAACTCCACGACTTTTCTCCTTTTCTCCCTCTTCCCCCAACCCCACTCTCGACAAATCCTTATCGCTCACTCAATATGACCGAAGAGAAGAAATACCGTTCAGCCAATTACCGCGGTAACGCTGTAAGTCTCCCTGCTCCCTCTCTCCCTTGCTCCTCGTTGTTGAATGAAAAAGGAAATTGACCGAGTTTGCAACGTGTTCCCCCTCGCAACAGCGTGGTTTGAACAAACATGAGAAAGCACAAGGAGAGGACAACTACACCATGATGCAAGGGTTCGAATGGTACGAAAAACCTGGAGGATCTTACTACAAAACCATGTTATCTCGAATCCCTTCTCTCTCTTCGATGGGAATCACCGCAATCTGGTTACCTCCCCCAACGAAAGCTTCCTCCCCCGAAGGAAACGGTTATGATATTTATGATTTATGGGATTTGGGAGAATTCGAAGCGAAAGGAGATAGGGCTACGAAATGGGGTACGAAAGAAGAATTACTCGAGTTGACAAAGAAAATGAAAGAGTTGGGAATTGTCGCTTATTGTGATGCTGTTTTGAATCACAAGGCTGGTGCCGATTACACCGAGACGTTCAAGGCGATCGAAGTTGCTGAAGAGAACAGGAATCAAGAAATTTCAGATGCTGTACGCTGTCTCACTCTCACCCTCTTGTTTTTCTCTCGAGAGAGTGTCACTGACTCTCGCTCGTTGTACTGGAACTCACAGTATGATATCGAAGGATGGACCGGATTCAACTTTGAAGGTCGTAAAGGAAAACACTCTGAATTCATTTGGAACTTCAACCATTTCACTGGTGTCGATTACGATGACAAGAGCAAGAAGACTTCGATCTTCAAGATTCAGGGAGAAGGTAAAACTTGGGCAAAGGCCGTCGACAAGGAGAAGGGTTCTTTCGTTAGTCTCGACTTTTCATCTTTTCCCCTCGTTGTGCGATCAAACTGAGCGATTCTCCGTTTTCGTCTTTTTTAAGGATTACCTCATGTTTGCCGATGTCGACCACTCGTACGCCTCTTCCCTTCTTCTCCTACTCTTCGGAAACGTTGCAACTGACATTCGCTCTTCGTTCTTTCGCAGTCACCCAGATGTCAGTGAAGAGATGATTAAATGGGGAGTTTGGATCCTCAAGGAAGCTGGATTCGACGGATTCCGTTTCGACGCGATCAAACACATCGATGAGAGTTTCATCGCTAAATTCTGTCAAGAAGTTCGAGACCGAGTTGAGAACGTACATCTTTCCTCTCTTTCTCCCTCTAGCTTCCTGTTCGAGGTGCTGATTTGAGTGAAATGTGTGAGAATAGCCCGATTTGTTCTGTGTTGGAGAATTCTGGAAGGATTCGCTTGGATCGCTTCAAGGTTACCTCGATAGGTGTCCTACTCAATTCTCAATCTTCGATACTCCTCTTCACTGTACGCTCTTTCCTTCTCTTCTCTATCGCTCATGCTGAGCTGATGAGAGGTGGTTGGGTGATTGCAGACAACTTCAAGCAAGCAGGAGACCAAGCCGAAAACTTTGATATTCGATCCGTGTTTGATGATTCACTCCTTCAAGCTCGTCCTATGGACGCTGTCACTCTCGTTGAGAACCACGATACTCAAGTGAGTTGGAAACGAACCAAAAGATACGCTTCTTCTGACCTCGAACTGACCCGTTTCTTATTCGTTTCCTTCACCAGGTCGGACAGTAAGCCCCTTCTCGCTCTTCCCTTCTCCCGTTCTCATCACTAACTCTTGTGGGTACTTCTGCAGAGCTCTCGAGTCGGCCGTAGCACCCTGGTTCAAGCCCCTCGCCTACTCTCTTATCCTCCTCCGAGGTGACGGTTACCCCTGCGTCTTCGCCGGTGATCTCTACGGATGCAAAGGAGACCCCGAAACTGAACCCGTTAACCAATTGTCCGATATCATTCGTGCTAGGAAACTCTTTGCCTGTACGTTTTCCGCTCTCTCTCGCTAGGTTTCGAAGCTTAGGTTTGGTCGAACTCGTGCAGACGGTCCTACGAGGGACTACAAGGATCACATGAACTGCTGGGGATGGGTCAGGGAGGGTGATAAAGATCACGATGGATGTGCCGTCGTCATCTGTAACGGAACCGGTAAGCTTTCGTTGTCTCTCTCTTCGAAACCTCCATTTTTTCTCACTCTTTTTTCCTCTGTTTCGTACAGGTGACGGTGAGAAGCACATGCAGATCCCCGACGGTCACGCTGGTGAAGTTTGGACAGACGTTCTCGGATGGTACCAAGGAGAAGTTACTATCGGTGAAGATGGATGGGCCGATTTCAAGTGCCACGAGAGGAGTGTCAGTATCTGGGCGAAGAAGGACGCTCGAGGAAGGGAGGAGTACGGTCAAGATACCAAGGAGATCGAGGAGGGTGTCAAGGATCTATAGAATTTGAATCGGTTCGTCGTGTTGGGTTCTTGGGTTCGTTAAAAAAAGGCATTCTCGGTTGTTTTCTCTCTCTCAGTTTATACACTCAATTCTCTCATCAAAGATATATCTGGTCAGTTTAGACGTGCAAACATGGGTTCTCTCTCCGTCGATCGAAACTCTGAGTCGGCATTGTGCGAAAATCCAATCTCATTCGCTCTGAAGCTCTACCAATGTTTCCGTGCCCACTAACTTTCACCTCCGATTCAAAGCGCTCGATGAGCTAAGGCGTTGTCCTTTTCGCGTGCTTCCTCACTCTCGTCTTCTGCAGAATCGCTCCATGAAGCATACATCTTCGAGAAATCAGTTCCGAAGCGTAGTATCTCCATTCCGGTGCGGCTCACTTGCCATACTTTGTCGAGCACAGATGGACCCCATCTGACTGCAGGCGAAAGAGCGAACCTCAGCGAGGCAAGGCAGAGGAAAGATGGAAAAACTTGACAAACCCATCGCAGCAGGAGCGGCCAGTCCAGCGCCAGCACATTTCGCGCTACAGCCTCCGAAGGCTACATTGCATGTCTTGACAGCAGGTATCGCAAGAGGATTCGGGACGGTTCCAAAGCTGAGGGCCTGCGTGAGCTTGGTTTCCTTGTCACGAAAGAACGAAAAAGGAGCTTACGTGAACCCAGCAGCTGAGTAGCAGGCGACCACCAGACTCGCACATCCAGATTGACAGATTCCATACGGCGCCATACCTTGAGCTGAGGTAGCGAATCCGAGAAGGGCAAGGACTTGAACGATCAAAAAGAACTTCATTTTTCTGTTGTTCCTGTACGTCAGTGTCAGCTAGAGACTAAGATGTCGAATAAAGCGTGAAGATACTGACTTGTCGTGACCAGACTCGCAGTGAAGGGAAAGGAAACAACAGTAAGCGAAAGCTCTTTTAAAGGAGAACGGGAATAGATAATTCACAAGGCACAACGGACTCCTCGGTGTTGAATGACGACGACGTGGAGCTTACACGTAGCGTAGAACTTGCTAGAACGAATCTCGCAGAGCGAACTCGTCGCAAAGCAGAAATTGTCGAAATTCGATTCCAGGAGAAGTATCGCCAACTCTGACGTTACTCTCATCAATTCGGGCGAGAGAGGAAGAGTACAGACGTTGTTTCGTGTTACAAGCGCTTCAGATTGATTCACTGCTGTATCTCAAACTCGTTCCCGATTCACCTCTTGCTGAGCATGATGACTCCGGATTGAGGTTCCTCTCCTCCAGGTCCCGAGTCGAACGTGACGACTGCACGTTCTCGATAACTGAGCTTCGCTTCGTTACGGAAGAAGTACCAGGTCCACGAGACTTCCGGAGTCGGTTCCCAAACGATCGTTTGCAATGATCGATGAGCTCTCGCGGCGGCGCAGAATCGTTTGACGTAGAGCGGACGGACACCATCAAGGTCCTCGCCTATATATCAGAGCAGAGCTCATTGTCAGCGATGCCGAATCAAAGGCGAGGATAAAGAAAGAAACGCACGAATTCGACTACGAACTTCATCATCGACTGAGTTTCCCCTACAACTGACGATGCGCATGTCTCCTCGAGCAGCTGAGCGTATGTACTTTCCATCGTGGATCAGGAGAGGCGAGAGGTTAACAGCTCGAGAATCCCATGGATCGTTGAAAGTAATCTTGACAAGATTGGGAAGTTGAGAAAGGACTGCAAAGTACTCCGACTGTAAATTGATATGTAGAGATCAGAATAAGTCCACGGGTAGCTGAGGGGCGAACGACAGAGCTCACCGGTTCAGCTTCGAGTCTTCCTTCGAAATCGAAATCGTTCAAATTGACACAAGTTTTGGCGAGTTTGTCGAAGTGATCGGGACGGAGAGGTTTAGCGTCATCGAAGAGGATACGAAGGGTACGGAGACTATGAGCTGAACAGAAGTCGGGCGATTTGACGAAATCAGCAAGGTCGATCGGAGTTATACCATTGAGGTATGCGCTAAAGAGCGGAGAGATCAGTGCTGTGCGGAATGAGCGAGCGAGCGAGCAGAGTATACTGCTCGAGAGTTGCTCCAGCAGTAAGCGAAGAGAGAAAGACTGGATATCGTTTCGTGCAGTCTCTGAAGAAGACATTGCTGCGGGCACGATCAATCGCATCAGTTCGCAGTGTACAGGGAGGAGTGTTGTAAGCAGCTTGACTTACATTCTCTTCAACAGTGGTCGAGAACATACTACCGTTTCCGCTTCAGGTTTCTTGAGCATGGCGAGAGCCAAATGCGAAAGGTAAGGAGCAGCTTTGATGAGTTCTTTGAGGAGTCTTGGAGTGAAGTTTGCGTTCTCGATATTGAGTCTCTTGAGTGAGGGTAAAGAGATCGACTTTGAGACGAGTTCCGATTGTCGAAGAGCGACTTCCCACCAGTCTTTCCCAAAATCCTCACGTTCCCAAGGAGGGATATCGAGATAGAGCACTTGAAGATTGTCTCGAGCTTTCGCGAGAAGCTCAGCGACTCCATCGATGACACTTTGACGGAACTTGTCTACGGGAGGTCGAGCGCTTGGGTTCGAAGCATCTTCTGAGGGGAGCGTACGAGGGCACACGTTGAGGCAATCAGTTAGTTCGATCCTTTGACGATAAAGCTGAAGTTCGAGCGAGACGAGTCTCGGCGTGAGGGAGATCAAACTTGGAAATGATTCGACCCCTCCACTGCACATGTTGATGAGACTGAATTTTGGAAGCCGAAGTAAGGTCGAGAGGAATATCTGAGGGATGGGTAGACTTGAAGCGTGAGTGTATTTGCGAAGCGAAATCATTTGCTGTTAATCAGCTGTCAGCGCTGAGTCCTGACGAGCTTTGCGAGCTTAGCGAGCTTACTTGAAGACATTCGTTGGCTTTCTGGAAGCTCTCGGGGAGGAAATCGTAGATCGAGACGTGTCTAGAAAAGACAGGGCTCGGTGAGCGACGAAAGCAAGAAAGGGTGAAGTAGATAGTAGACGTACTGTGCTGTAGCCAGAACGCGGCTGTGAGACTTCAACATCCACTCCATCTTCTTCTGATATCCTCGAGTCCTCTTTGCTTC
>Ga0308169_10006436_pt1 | contig 10363 bp, 9 predicted proteins | sample PhyBR1_2_FD_202139 | JGI IMG/M metagenome (GOLD analysis project Ga0308169, IMG submission 202139) | Phyllosphere microbial communities from UC Gill Tract Community Farm, Albany, California, United States - DLSLSB.R1 | ecosystem: Host-associated > Plants > Phyllosphere > Unclassified | place... | reverse complement strand
AAGCAGGAAACCAAAAAGCGCGAGCAACAGGAAGTTCAAAAGGCGCGCGAGCAGATCCTGGCGATTGCACAAAGCGTCGGCTTGTCGGTAGATGAGCTGGTCGGCAATGCACGCCGTGGCGGCAAATCGGCAAATGCAGGTACCGGTTCGGTCGCCGCGCGTTATCGTAATCCGGCAGATGCTTCCCAGCAGTGGACCGGCCGCGGCCGCCAGCCGAAATGGGTCAAGGAATGGGTCGAGGGCGGTAAATCGATCGACGAGCTGCGCATTTAAGCCGGCATCGTTTATTCATCGGCATTTTCGCAGAACGCGAGAATGCCGCGGCCTGATGGCCAATGTATTCTCTGCATTTCTCCTGCGGGACCGATCGCGTCCGGCGTACGCTTGCACGGCGCCGGACCCAAACGGTCCCGCTTGCCGTTACAATATCTTCTTTTTTGTCAGCGGCGCTCGCCCATCAAGGTCAATCCATGGTCCCTCTCTCGAAAACGATTTTCAAGGCTTATGACATTCGCGGCGTAATTGGCAGCACGCTGGACGCCGGTATTGCGCGCAAGATTGGCCAGGCCTTCGGCGCCGCCGCGCTGGCCAAAGGCGAGCGCAGCGTCATCATCGGCCGTGACGGGCGTCTGTCCGGTCCCGAACTGGCGGCCAGCCTGGCCGAGGGCCTGCAGGCCGCGGGCGTGGACGTGATCGACTTAGGGATGGTCGCGACCCCGATGGTTTACTTCGCCACCAACGTGTTGAAAGCGCGCTCGGGCATCATGGTCACGGGCAGCCATAATCCGCCGGACTATAACGGCTTCAAGATGGTGCTGGCCGGCGAAGCGATCTACGGCGACGCGATCCTGGGCCTGTACGAGACCATCGCGCGCGACGATTTTCAACCGGCAGAGACTCCCGGCGGCTACTCGACCCACGACATCAAGGCGCAGTACGTCGAACGCATCGCGAGCGACGTCAAGCTCGCGCGCCCGATCAAGATCGCGGTCGACTGCGGCAACGGCGTGGCCGGCATGGTCGCGGGCGACCTGTTCCGCGCCATGGGTTGCGACGTCGTCGAACTGTTCTGCGAGGTCGACGGCCACTTCCCGAACCACCACCCGGACCCGGCCCACCCCGAGAACCTGCAGGACCTGATCGAGTGCCTCAAGACCTCGGACGCCGAGATCGGCCTGGCCTTCGATGGCGACGGCGACCGCCTGGGCGTGGTCACCAAGGATGGCCAGATCATCTTCCCGGACCGCCAGATGATGCTGTTCTCGAAGGATGTCCTGTCGCGCAATCCGGGCGCCGAGATCCTCTACGACGTCAAGTGCACGCGCCACCTCGGTCCCTGGATCGAGCAGCACGGCGGGCGGCCGCTGATGTGGAAGACCGGCCACTCGCTGGTCAAGGCCAAGCTGAAGGAAACCGGCGCGCCGCTGGGCGGCGAGATGAGCGGCCACATCTTCTGGAAGGACCGCTGGTACGGCTTCGACGACGGCCTGTACACCGGCGCGCGCCTGCTCGAGATCCTGACCCGCGAGCTTGACCCCTCGGCGCTGCTGAACGGCCTGCCGAAGGCCAGTTCGACGCCGGAGCTGCACCTGCACCTGCAGGAAGGCGAGAACTTCGCGCTGATCGATAAACTGCGCGCCGAAGCCGAATTCCCCGGCGCGGACCGGGTCAATGACATCGACGGCCTGCGCGTCGAATACCCGGACGGCTTTGGGCTCGCGCGCGGCTCGAACACCACGCCGGTGGTGGTGCTGCGTTTCGAAGGCGAGAACCCGCAGGCGCTGGACCGCATCCAGAAGGAATTCGCGCGCGTGATCCTGGCCGCGAAGCCGGATGCGAAGCTGCCGTTCTGAGCGAGTGAGTTCGCGAGTGAGTTCGTCGTGAAGATTTTGCTGGTGCGGGTGTCGTCCCTGGGCGACGTCCTGCACAACCTGCCGATCGTGGCCGACATCCAGCGCCACTATCCGGGCGCCCAAGTCGATTGGGTGGTCGAAGAGAGTTATGTCAGCCTGGTGCGCCTGAATCCGGCCGTAGCCAAGGTGATTCCGTTCGCGCTGCGGCGCTGGAAAAAAGGGCTGGGCAACCCGGCCGTGCGTGCCGAGCTGCGCGCGTTTTTCCGCGACCTGCGTGCCGAGCAGTACGACTACGTGTTCGACACCCAGGGCCTGATCAAGACCGGCATCATCATGGCTGCCGCCCGCGTGCGCCCGGGCGGGCACAAGGTCGGCATGGCCAACGGCACCGAGGATTCGGGCTACGAGGGCATCTCGCGCATCTTCCACAGCCGCAGCGTGCCGGTCGCGCTGCGCACGCACGCGGTCGCGCGCGGGCGCGAGGTCGTCGCCTCCGTGCTCGGCTACGGCGTCGATACGCCGCCCGACTTCGGCCTGCCGCCACCTGGCCAGGCGCTGCGTCCGGCCTGGATGCCGGTGGGCGACTACGCCGTGTTCTTCCACGGGACCGCGCGCGACGCCAAAAAGTGGCCGGCCCAACACTGGATCGCGCTCGGCCAGGCGCTGGCGCCGATGACGGTGCTGCTGCCCTGGGGCTCGCCCCAGGAAAAGGAAGACGCGGAGCGCTTCGCGCAAGCGCTGCCCAACGCCACCGTGCTCCCCAGACTGTCGATGACGGATGCGGTCGAACTGGCGCGCCACGCGCGGCTGGCGGTCGGCGTCGACACGGGCCTCACCCACATCGCGGCCGCCTTCGTGCGTCCCACGGTCGAGATATACGCCGACTCGCCGCGCTGGAAGACCGAGGGCAACTGGTCGCCGCTGATCATCAACCTCGGCGACGCCGGCGCGCCGCCGGGCGTGGACGAGGTGGTGGCCGCCGCGCGCCACCTGCTGGAGCTGGTCTGATGCGCGGGCTGTATTCGCTGCTGTGGTGGCTGGCGCTGCCGCTGGTGCTGGGCCGCTTGTGGTGGCGCGGGCGCAAGGAACCGGGCTACCGCCAGCACCTGGGCGAGCGCCTCGGCTTCTACGGCCCCAGGCTCGACGACCGCCTGACCATCATGGTGCACGCGGTCTCGGTCGGCGAGACGCGCGCCGCCGAGCCGCTGGTCGAAGCCCTGCTGCGCGCATATCCGGACTGCCGCATCCTGCTGACCCACATGACCCCGACCGGCCGCGCCACCGGCCGCGCGCTGTTCGCCAAACACGGGGAACGCATCGTCCAGTCCTTCCTGCCTTACGACACCGGCTTCATGGTCGGCCGCTTCCTGCGTCACTTCCAACCCGCGGTATGCATCCTGATGGAGACCGAGGTCTGGCCCAACCTGATCCACGCCTGCGCGCAGCACAAGGTGCCGGTGGCGCTGGTGAATGCGCGCCTGTCCGAGCGCTCGCTGCGCCGCGGCCGGAAATTCGGCGGCCTGATGATGGATGCGGCGCGCGCGATCACCCTGGTCGCCGCCCAGACCGACGCGGACGCGGCGCGTATCGCCTCGCTCGGGGCGCGGCGCGTCGAGGTCACCGGCAGCATCAAATTCGACGTGGTGCCGCCCGACGCGGCGCTGCAAACCGGCGCCATGCTGCGCGCACGCTTCCCCGGCCGCCCGGTGCTGCTGTGCGCCTCGACCCGCGAAGGCGAGGAAGCGCTCATTCTCGACGTCTACCGCGCGCTGGCCGAACGTCCGCCGGGCATGCTGCTGGTGCTGGTGCCGCGCCATCCGCAGCGCTTCGACGAGGTCGCGCGCATGGTCGAAGAACGCGGGCTGTCGCTGGCGCGCCGCTCGACCCTGCCCGAGCGCGTCGACAGCGACGTCCTGCTCGGCGACTCGATGGGCGAGATGTTCGCCTATTTTGCGGCCTGCGACCTCGCCTTCATCGGCGGCAGCCTGCTGCCGCTGGGCGGCCAGAACCTGATCGAAGCCTGCGCGCTGGGCAAACCGGTACTGGTCGGCGAACACACGTTCAACTTCCTGCAGGCGACCGAGGAAGCGGTGGCCGCCGGCGCGGCGCTGCGCGTGCCGGATGCCGCCGCGCTGCTGCGCGAGGGTGTCGCGCTTCTGGAAGATGGCGCACGCCGTGCGGCGATGGGCGCGCAGGCGTCGGCGTTCGCCGGGCGTCATCGCGGCGCAACCGTGCACACTGTTGAACTCTTGCGACAAATTATCGGCTAGCTTTTGTTACCATTCTCCTTAGCTTGAAGAAAAGGGGATGCAGATGTTGTGGTCTAACCGCACGCGAGCGGGCGGCAACGTGGAAGGCGACACCACATTCGCAGAGCCGGATGTCGCCGATCTGGGCGCCGACGCCATCCCGGCGGTGTCGATTCCAACCGTGCATCCGCCCGCGGCGGCGCACAGCCTGCACTTCTGGGTCCGCTATTCGCTGTTCGAGTACCTGGGCTTCATGTGGGAACACGGCGGCTACCTGATCCACCGCCGGCGCATTCCCTTCCCGATGGGCGTCTACTTGCGCGTCAAGAGCACGCTGGCCGCAGCCATCCACTTCGTCCTGCTGCGTCGCGGTAAGCGCACCTACGAGTTCCAGATCGACCAGCATGGCATCGTGCGCACCAGCGACACCGGCGTCTCCCTGATCAGCTGGGACGACGTGGCGCGCATCCGCACCTATACCAAGGGTTTCATGCTGATCCTGAAGCGCGGGACGCTGCCGATTCCTTTCCGCTGCCTGAGCCGGGAAGAGGCCGATGCGATGCGCGGGATCGTCGAAGCGCGCGCGGCGGGCGAGCTTCAACTGCGTGGCGCCGCGTGAACTTCATTCTTCGGGAAATAAAACCGGCATCTCGATCGAGCGCTTCCTGAGCGCCGCCTTGGCGCCATCGTAGTCAGGGAACACCTCACCCACCACGGCCCAGAAACGCGGGCTGTGGTTCATCTCGCGCAGGTGCGCCAGCTCGTGGATCACCACGTAGTCGAGCAGGGCCAGCGGGTAGTGGATCAGCTTCCAGTTCAGGCGGATGTTGCCGGCCACCGTGCACGAGCCCCAGCGCGTGCCGGCCGAGGAAATCGCGTAAGAGTGGTAGCTGACGCCCACCTGCGGCGCATACAGGTCCAGGCGCTCGCCGAACAGGCGCCGGGCCTCGTCCTGGAACCAAAGCTTCACGCGCTCGCGGATCTGCCATTCAGACAGGCCGGGCGTCACGCCCAGTTTCAGTTCGCGGGTGTCGAGGTCGAACACGCAGTGGCTGCGCGTGGCGTCCTGCAGGCGCAGGATGATGTCGCCGCCCAGGTAGGGCAGCGTGGCGCCGTCGATCCATTCCACCGTCGGCGTCAAGGCGCGCAGCACCCGCCGCTCGCTGCGCTCGAACAGCTTGGTCAGGATCCAGTGCTGCTTGGCGCGGATCGCGTTGTCGATGTCGGCCAGGGTGGAACCGCGCGGCGAGGTCACGTGCAGGCCATCGTCGTTGATCATGAACCCGTGCGAGCGGCGCGCCGAGCGGCGCAGCACGTAGTGCACGGTGTGCGATCCGAGCTGGATCTGCCTGAGCGGCGCGTCGTTCGGGCCGCGCGGCGGGACCGGCAGGGTGCGCGTCGGCACCGTCGGCGCCTTGAACAAGGGCGCCGGCGGCGTGGCCGGTGAAGGTGAGGGTGATGCGACAGCCTGGGGCGCCGCGAACAGGTCGCGTGCGAACAGCTCGCGCTGTTTCGCGTCGTTCTCGGGGGAAGTCATGGTGGGCTGCAGCGATGGTGTCTTGATTGGTGCTTGGGTCTGCGCGCCCAGTTCGTTCAGGTACCTGAATAGGCGTGGGGCGAAATAACGCGCATTTCGGATTCTATCCAATTTTCGACCTCTTGCATCAGGCTGTCGGGAGTGTGGTTTTCTGGTGATATCGGTTTGCCAATCGAGACCGTGATCAGGCCGGGCCGCTTGATGAAGGAATTCTTCGGCCAGCACTCACCTGAATTATGCGCGATCGGCACGACCATGGCACCTGTTGCTGTCGCCAGGCGCGTGCCGCCGCTCTTGTACTGTCCCTTTTCTCCCACAGGGATGCGCGTCCCTTCCGGGAACATGATGATCGACTGGCCGTCCGCCAGGCGCGTCTTGCCGATCTTGACCACATGGGCGAAGGCGCGCTTGCCCTTGCTGCGGTCGATCGGGATCATCCGCAGCAGCGCCATGGCCCAGCCGAAGAAGGGGATGTACAGGATTTCCTTCTTGAAGACGAAAACCAGCGGCCGCTTCATGTTCGGCAGCAGGAAGATGGTCTCCCACGCCGACTGGTGCTTCGACAGCAGGATGACCGGCTTCTCGGGCAGGTTGTCGTAGCCCTTGACCTGGTAGCGGATGCCGCAGATGACCCGGGCGCACCAGATCACGAAGACGTTCCAGCGCGAGGTCACCCAGAAGCGGGTGTTGTAGGGGAAGGGCGCGGCCAGCAGGCAGACGCAGGCCCAGACGACGGTGGCGACCACCATGACGATGGTGAACAGCAGGGAGCGCAGGAACAGGATGGGGCGCAAGGAGGCTCTCCGGATGGTGGGTCAGGCCACGGGCTGCGATACGACCTGGGGCGTGGCCTGGGTCTTGAGGAAGGCATTTACCATGCTGGCGAGGTCGGGGAAGACCTGGGTCCCGGGCGGCAGGCCGCCGGTCGCATGGGTCTTCTCGCCCTTGCCGGTCAGGACCAGGTAGGGAACGCAGCCGCTGATGAAGCCGGCCTGCAGGTCGCGCAGCGAATCGCCGACCGTCGGCACGCCCTTCAGGCCGATCTTGAAGCGTTTGCTGATCTCCTCGAACATGCCGGCCTTGGGCTTGCGGCAGTCGCAGTTGTCGGCGGCCGCATGCGGGCAGAAGAAGATGGCGTCGATGTCGGCGCCGACCAGCTGCGCGGCGTTGTGCATCTTCTGGTGGATCGCGTTGAGCGTGCAGATGTCGAACAGCTCGCGCGCGATGCCCGACTGGTTCGACGCCACCACCACGCGGTAGCCGGCCTGGTTCAGGCGCGCGATCGCCTCGAGCGAACCCGGGATCGGGATCCACTCGGCGGGCGATTTGATGAACTCGGGGGAGTCATGGTTGATGACGCCGTCCCGGTCGAGGATGATCAGCTTCATGGAGGGTCTTATGCAGCGAGCTTCGAGATGTCGGCCACGCGGTTCATCATGCGGTGCAGGATGGACAGCAGGGCCAGGCGGTTGTTGCGCAAGGCGACATCCTCGGCCATCACCATCACGTCGTTGAAGAAGGCGTCGACGTCGTCGCGCAGCTGGGCCAGGGTCTTGAGTGTGCCGCTGAAGTCGCCGCGCTCGAAGGCCGCGTCGACCTCCGGCTGCACGCGCTGCACGCTGGCGTACAGCTTCTTCTCGGCCTCGTCCTGCAGCAGGGAGGAATCGACGGAGCCTGCTTGCGCGAGCGCCTCCTCGTTCTTCTTCAGGATGTTGGTGATGCGCTTGTTGGCGGCGGCCAGCGAGCTCGATTCCGGCAGCGCGGCGAAGGCCTGCACCGCTTCCAGCCGCTGCACCACGTCGTCGACGCGGTCCGGGTTCTGGGCCAGCACGGCCTCGACTTCGTTCGGCGAGAAGCCGCGCTCGCGCAGCATGCCGCGCAGGCGATCCAGCATGAAGGCCGTGACTTCCGCGCGCGGGTCCTTGAACGTGGCCACGGTGTCGAACACGCCCGCGGCATCCGCCAGCAATTCCGAGAGTCCCAGCGCCAGGCGCTTTTCGACCAGCATGCGCATCACGCCCAGCGCGTGGCGGCGCAGCGCGAATGGGTCCTTCTCGCCGGTCGGCTGCAGGCCGATCGACCAGATGCCGACCAGGGTCTCGAGCTTGTCGGCCAGCGCGACCACCAGGCCGGTGTTGGTCGAGGGCAGGGCGTCGCCCGAGAAGCGCGGCTGGTAGTGCTCGGAGGCGGCCAGCGCCACTTCCTCGTTCTCGCCGTCGTTGCGGGCGTAGTAGGTGCCCATGATGCCCTGCAGTTCCGGGAACTCGCCGACCATGTCGGTCAGGAGGTCGGTCTTGGCCAGCTGGGCGCCGCGTTCGGCCAGCAGCATGTCGTAGCCGAGGCGCTTGGCGATGGCGCCCGCCAGGCGGGTCACGCGCTGGGTGCGCTCGAGCTGGGTGCCGAGCTTGTTGTGGTAGACCACGTTGGCCAGCAGCGGCAGGCGCGATTCCAGGCTCTTCTTCTTGTCCTGCTCGAAGAAGAACTTGGCGTCCGACAGGCGCGGGCGCACCACGCGCTCGTTGCCGCCGATGATGGCGGTCGGGTCGTCGGTCGCCAGATTCGAGACGATCAGGAAGCGCGAGCGCAGCTTGCCATTCGCATCGGTCAGGGCGAAGTACTTCTGGTTGGTCTGCATGGTCAGGATCAGGCATTCCTGCGGCACCGACAGGAACACGTCCTCGAATCTGCACTCGTAGACCACCGGCCATTCGACCAGCGCGGCCACCTCAATCAGCAGCGATTCCGGCATCAAAACCTGGTCGGCGCCGGCCTTGGCCAGCAGCTGGCTGCGGATGAATTCCTTGCGCTCTTCGCTGGTCGCGACCACCTTGCCCTGTTCCTTGAGCGCGGTGTTGTACTGGTCGGCGTGGTTGATATCGAAGGGCTGGCCGTTCGACAGGAAGCGGTGGCCGATCGTGGTGCGGCCGGCTTGCAGGCCGAGCAGGGTCAGCGGGACAACCTGGTCGCCGTGCAGCGCCAGCAGGTAGTGCACCGGGCGCACGAACTGCACGGTCTCGCCGTCCGGGCGCTGGTAGCTCATCACCTTCGGGATCGGCAGCTTGGCGACGGTTTCTTCCAGCACCGGCTGCAGGCCAACGAACAATTGGCTGCCTGGCGCCCTGTACGTGTAGAAGAAGCTTTCGGCCTTGCCGTCCTGGGCGCGTTCCAGCTCACTGATGCTCAAATCGGGGACACCGAGCGCGGCCAGCTTCTTGGCCAGCGGGGCGGTCGGGTTGCCGTCCTTGTCCAGTGCGACGGTCACCGGCAGCACCTTCTCGCGGATGGTTTTATCCGGCGAGGTGGCGCGCACCTTCGTGATCGAGACGGCCAGGCGGCGCGGCGAGGCGTAGGGGGTGACGACGCTGTCGGCTTCGAGGAAGTCGCGCGCCTTCAGGCCATTGGCGATGCCGGCGGCGAAGGCGGCGCCCAGTTTCACGAGCGCTTTGGGGGGCAGTTCTTCGGTCTGCAGTTCGACGAGTAGGGTCTGGTTCATGATTCTATTATTTTGCAGTCTTAGGCAGCATCGGGAAGCCCAGCTTCTCGCGCGAGTCGTAATAGGCCTGGGCGACCAGGCGCGACAGCGTGCGCACGCGGCCGATGTAGGCGGCGCGCTCGGTCACGGAGATGGCCCCGCGCGCGTCCAGCAGGTTGAAGCTGTGCGACGCCTTCATGATCTGCTCGTAGGCCGGCAGGGTCAGTTCCAGCTCGATCAGGCGCTTGGCCTCGGACTCGTGGTTGTTGAAGGCCTGGAACAGCAGTTCGGTGTTCGAGTGCTCGAAGTTGTAGGTCGACTGTTCGACCTCGTTCTGGTGGAACACGTCGCCATACGACAGGCGCTTGGTCACGCCGTTCTCTTCCCACTCGGTCCACACCAGGTCGTAGACGTTTTCCACGCCCTGCAGGTACATCGCCAGGCGCTCGATGCCGTAGGTGATCTCGCCCAGCACCGGCTTGCAATCCAGGCCGCCGACCTGCTGGAAGTAGGTGAACTGGGTCACCTCCATGCCGTTCAGCCAGACTTCCCAGCCCAGGCCCCAGGCGCCCAGGGTCGGGCTTTCCCAGTCGTCCTCGACGAAGCGCACGTCGTTCTTTTTCAGGTCCAGGCCGAGGGCCTCGAGCGAGCCGAGGTAGAGGTCGAGGATGTTTTCCGGGGCCGGTTTCAGGACCACCTGGTATTGATAGTAGTGCTGCAGGCGGTTCGGGTTCTCGCCGTAGCGGCCATCTTTCGGGCGGCGCGACGGTTGCACGTAGGCGGCGCGCCAGGGTTCCGGGCCGATCGCGCGCAGGAAGGTGCCGGTGTGGAAGGTGCCCGCGCCGACTTCCATGTCGTAGGGCTGGAGCAGGGCGCAACCCTGCTTGTCCCAGTAGGTTTGCAACGTCAGGATGATTTGTTGGAAAGTGAGCATTGTTGGGCTTGGAGCTATCGGCATCGCGCACAGGCGCGAACACGGTGGGTTTGCTAAAACACCAATTTTAGCGGGTTTTATTCTCAGGCTCGAATCGAATCGCTGTTCAATAATGGCTGCAGCGATTCTATTTCGGCAGACTTTACTAATTAATAGGGTGGATGAGAAGGTCTCAGTCCGATTTATTCTCGCGCGCCCGGCGGCGGCCAAGCAGCCAGGCGCCGGCCAGCAGCAGCGCGCCGATGGCCAGGAACAGCAGGTTGCCGAAGCGGATGTACGGCGTGCTGCCGGCCATGCCCTGGACGCTCGCCGCCAGCA
>Ga0308169_10006435_pt1 | contig 10367 bp, 6 predicted proteins | sample PhyBR1_2_FD_202139 | JGI IMG/M metagenome (GOLD analysis project Ga0308169, IMG submission 202139) | Phyllosphere microbial communities from UC Gill Tract Community Farm, Albany, California, United States - DLSLSB.R1 | ecosystem: Host-associated > Plants > Phyllosphere > Unclassified | place... | reverse complement strand
GTCAATGGTGGGTCAGGATGGCGCCATTACAGCGCAGCCCGCCCTGCGCCACTGTGCGCTGACTCACTTAGAACCATCTCAGGGAATCAGGCGTTGCGCCCTGAGCGCCGCAAACAGGTCGAAGAAGGAATCCTCGGTCGACTGCCAGCCGCAGAAGCCCAGCCGCCGGCTGTTCGCCATATCGGTCATCACCTCGATCGGCCGCCCGAGGTCGAGGTCCGTATGCCAGGCCGATGCGAGACGGTCGAGGTCGGGCTCGGCCAGCTTGTATTTTTGCGCGATGCCGCGCCACAGCGCGCGGTCGTTCGCCATTTCCGCTTCGAGCGGCCGGATCGTGCCGTCGAAGCCCGCCGCCTGCACGCCGAACCAGGCCGCCAGGCGCCGCCACAGCCAGCTCCAACGGAAATAATCGCCGTTGGTGATGTTGAAGGCTTCGTTGCGCGCCGCGTCCGTATCGGCGGCCCAGCGCAGCTGCCTGGCCAGGATGCGCGCGTCGGTCACGTCGGACAGGCCGTGCCACTGGGCCTCCGAGCCGGGAAACTGGAAGGGGCGCCCGGTTTCCTTGCAGATCGACGCGTACACGGCCAGCGTGGTGCCCATGTTCATCGCGTTGCCGACCGCCATGCCGATGACGGTATGCGGGCGGTGGATGGTCCAGGTGAAGCGGTCGCGCTCGGCCGCGGCGTAGACCTCGTCTTCCTGCGCATAGTAAAAATTCTCGAGCGGCAGGCGCGGCTGCGATTCGCGCAGCGGTGTGTCCGGCAGCGTGCCCGAGCTGGCATAGGCTTCGAAGGGACCGAGGTAGTGCTTGAGGCCCGTCACCAGCGCCACGTGGCGCACCGATTTCTTGGCCGACAGGACACCGAGCACGTTGCGCACCATCTCGGCGTTGACGCGGATGTTGTCCGCCTCGGTGTCCTGGCGCATCCAGCTCGTGATGAACACGTGGGTCGGCGCGTGGTCGGCCAGGGCCTCGCGCAGGCTGCCCGGGTCGAGCAGGTCGGCGGCGACCGGGATCAGGCCCGGCAGGTCGCCGGGTGGACGGCGCGCCAGGCCGTAGACGGTCCAGCCATGCGCCAGCAGCTCGCGCGCGGCGTGGCGGCCGCCGATGCCGCTGGCGCCGACGACCAGTGCGCTTCGTTGCATGATGTTTTCCCTTGCGAATTGATCGAAACGCCATTGTCACGTGCTTCGGCTGGCTGCGGCGCGCCGTTGCTCATTGCACCAGCGCCTCGAGCCGGGCGCACAGGCCGGGCAGCGGATGGTCCGCTATAAACCGCTCCGCGATCGCCTTGCAGCGGCCGGCCATCGCGGCGTTGCCGACGATGCCGCGCAAGGCTTGCGTGAGCCGCTCGGCGTTCAGCTTCGTGATGCGCAGGCTGGCGCCGGCCCCAAGCCGCCGCACGCGCGCGGCATTGTCGAACTGGTCGTGCGCGAGCGGAACGACCAGCTGCGGCGTGCCGGCGCGCAGCGCCTCGGCCGTCGTGCCGATGCCGCCGTGGTGGACCAGGGCCGCCACCCGCGGCAGCAGGCTGCGCAGCGGCACATAGTCTTGCCAGAAGATGGACGCAGGCAAGTCGGGCGGCAGCTGGGCGTGATGCGGCGTCAGGAAGATGGCGCGCAGGCCGAGCTGGGCGGCGCTGCGCTTCGCATGGCGGAAATAATCGAGCGCCTGGGTGTTGCCGGTGCCCGGCGTGAACACGACCGGGGCCGGACCGGCGTCCAGGAAGTGCGCCAGCCGCGGCGGCAGCGGCGCGTCGGGATTCGGGTCGTACAGCGGAAAGCCGGCGCGGTAGAGCGGCGCCGGCCAATCCGGCTGGGTCGGCCCGAACCACGCCGGAAACAGGGTCACCGACAGGTCGGCCAGTCCCATCATCTCCGGCATCAGGCTGGGCAGCGGATGCAGGCCGTGCTCGATGCGCGCCGCGTTCACGTCCTCCAGCGCAACCGGATCGATGAAGCGGCGCACGCCCCAGCGCAGGAAAGCACGGCGCATCCCCAGCGGCACCCATCGCGCTACCGTCCAGGGTCCGGCCATCATCGGGTCGTGTACGCTCGGCAGGTTCATCGGCGCCAGGTAGGCCGCGGCCACTTTCAGCCCGGGATGGCGCGCGCGGCACAGGTCCGCTTCCGGCAGGGCCAGCGGATGGGCCAGCAGCACGCAGGGTTCGGTCTTCGGCAGCGCATCGACGAAGGGCAGGATGCGCGCCATCGCCGGCCGGCTCACGCGCCACACGACCGCGAAGCCGCGCGTCGGATGCCACAGGTCGGGGTCGTGCAGCACCGCCTCGTCGACCGGCAAGCCGGTGAAGTCGAGACCGGCGTCCACCACATAGGGCCGGTGCGGCTCGGGCGCGAGGAAGCTGACGCGGTGGCCGCGCGCGCGCAAGGCCAGGGCCATCGCCATGAAGGGAAACAGGTCGCCGGCCGAACCCATGGTGACGACGACGAAGTGGATGGGCTTGTCGATGGCTGTCTCCTTTGTTCATTTACTGCGCATTTACTGATAAGATAGCGCACCTTTCACCGAGGATTCCACCCATGCGCCTGTAATGCCCGCTGCGCGACGCTCGCGACAGCCCTGAACATCCACCGCCGCCCCCGTTCTTTCAACCGGCGGCCCGGTTCACTTCTGGCATACAGGTACTACCATGGCGCATCCTTTCCACGTGGCCCTGCACGGGGTCGACATCATCCTTCCCGACGGGCGTGTCCTGTTTCAGGGACTGAACGAACACTTTAGCGACGGCATCACCGCCCTGATCGGCCAGAACGGCAGCGGCAAGTCCACGCTCGCGCGCGTGCTCGCGGGCACGCTCGCCCCCGCGCGCGGACGCGTCGAGCGCCCCGGCCTCGTGCGCTACGTCGAACAGCAGACCGGCACACGGTGCGCCGCGAGCCTGGCTGCCCTCGCCGGCCTGGACGAGCCCTTGTGCGCCCTGCGCCGCCTGGCCGCCGGCGAAGCGTTTGACACCGACTTCGATCTCATCGGCGAGCGCTGGGACCTCGAAGCGCGCTGGCAGGCGATGCTGCAGCAAGCCGGCCTGCACGAAGCGATGGCGCCTACCGCGCTGTCGGGCGGCCAGCGCACCTTGCTCGCGCTCATCGGCGCCTTCTGCAGCGAGGCCGACTTGCTGGTGCTGGACGAACCCGGCAACCACCTCGACCGCGAGCGCAGGCGCTTCCTGCTCGAACAGATGCAGGCCTGGCGCCAGGCCGGTCGCGGCCTGGTCCTGATCAGCCACGACCGCGCGCTGCTGGAGCACGCCGACCGCACGCTGGACATCCATGCCGGAGAACTGCGCCGCTACGGTGGCGGCTGGTCGCTGGTCGCAAGCCAGCGCGACGCCGAACTGGCGGCCGCGGGCGCGCGGCTCGAGCGCGCACGCACGGAACGCGACCGCGAGCACGCGGCGATGCGCAAGGACGCCGAACGCGCCGCGCGCAAGGGCGCACGCGGCGCGCGCGCGAAAGCGGCCGGCGGCCAACCGAGGATCGTGCTGAACGCCATGGGAAGCGGCGCCCAGCAGACCGAGGGCGCGCGCGCCGAGCGCCACGCGCAACAGAAGCAGGCCCTGCATGAGGCGGTGAGCGAGGCCTTCGAGGCGCTGGACGGCAGCCTGGACACGCCTGGCTTTCCGCTGCACGCCATGAAACTGAGGGATGTGCAGGTGCCGGATGGACAGGCCGCGCTGGTGCTGGAAGAGTTGGTGGCATCGTGGGGACTGCAGCAGCCTTTGACTTGGGGCGTGCACGGCCCGGCGCGCATCGCCATCCAGGGACCGAACGGCTGCGGCAAATCGACGCTGCTGCGCACGATCGCCGGCCAGCTCGCCCCACGTGAGGGCCACTGCCGCAGCCTGCCCGGCGTGTTGATCGACCAGCAGCTGGCGATGCTGGCCCCCGGCAGCAGCCTGCTCGACCAGTTACGAACCACGGCGCCCGGCCGCAGCGAGGGCCGGCTGCGCCAGCATCTGGCCCAGGCCGGCATCAGGCCGGACAGCGTGTTGCGCCCGGCGGGTCAGTTGAGCGGCGGGGAAAGGATGCGCGGCGCCCTGCTGCTGGCCGCGCTGGCGCAACCTGCGCCGCGCCTGCTGATGCTGGACGAGCCGACCAATCACCTGGATTTGGCCAGCGTGGAGGCGCTGGAAGCGATGCTGCAGTCGTGGCCGGGGGCGCTGGTGGTGGTGTCGCACGATGCGCAGTTTTTGGAGCGCATCGGCCTGACGCACAGCCTGGACTGGAGCCCGGCCGGCTGGCGCGCGGCCGAGGTCTGACGATTACAGGAAGCGGTCGAGAATCCTGCGGCTACCCTTGTCGATCCCGAACATGTCGCGGATCAGGAACTGGATGCCGTGGCTGTCCATCACCAGCAGCGAATAGGCGCCCAGGCGGCGGATGTCTTCCTCGCCCTTGAGCACGAACTCGGTGTCGCCGCGGTCGGTTGTGACGCTCCAGGTGCAGGGCGTGGCGAAGCTCGACACCGACTTGATCTGCAGGATCTCGGGCATGAATTCGCGCCCCTCGAGTTCCTCGGTGACGAGCGTGCGGATGCCGGCCGGCAGCGCGTCGAGGTCGTCGATCCAGGCCACTTCCTTGCCGCCGTCGCGCACCATCGAGATGCCGCGCGAGGGCGCCTGGACCGGGAAGGAACGCACCGGCGCCACGCCGACGAATTCCTCGCCTTCCGTGTTGGTCAGCACGAGCTTGCCGAAAGCGTCGCGGCGTAAGTTAAACGTGGTCGTCATCTTCAATCTTCCTCGCCGCCGTCCGGATCCTGGTCGACGTTGCGCGCCTGCGCTTCATACAGGCGGTAGTAGGCGCCCTCGCGCGCCATCAGTTCGTCGTGGTTGCCCTCTTCCACCACCGCGCCGCGGTCGAGCACGACCAGGCGGTCGGCGCGGTGCAGGGTGGACAGGCGGTGCGCGATCGCGATCGTGGTGCGGCCCTGCACCAGGTTGTCGAGCGCTTTCTGGATTTCCTTTTCGGTTTCCGAGTCCACCGAGGACGTGGCTTCGTCGAGGATCAGGATCGGCGGGTCGATGAGGAGCGCCCGCGCGATCGAGATGCGCTGGCGCTCGCCGCCCGACAGGCCCTGGCCGCGCTCGCCCACCATCGAATCATAGCCCTGCGGCAGGCGCAGGATGAACTCGTGCGCGTGCGCGGCGCGGGCGCTGGCGATGATGTCCTCGCGCGTCGCATCGGGCTTGCCGTAGGCGATATTCTCGGCGATGGTCCCGAAGAACAGGAAAGGCTCCTGCAGCACCAGGCCGATGTGACGGCGATAGTCGGCCACCGCGAAGCTGCGGATATCCTTACCGTCGAGCAGGATGGCGCCCTCGGCCACGTCGTAGAAGCGGCAGATCAGGTTGACCAGGGTCGACTTGCCCGAACCCGAGTGGCCGACCAGGCCGACCATCTCGCCCGCCTTGATGTTCAGCGAAATGCCGCGGTTGACGGCCCGGTTGCCGTAGCGGAAACCGACTTCGCGCAGCTCGATATTGCCTTCGACCTTGTCAACCTTGATCGGATTGACCGGGTCCGGCACGCTCGACACGTGGTCGAGGATGTCGAAGATGCGCTTGGCGGCCGAGGCCGATTTCTGCGTCACCGAGACGATGCGGCTCATCGAATCCAGGCGCGTGTAGAAGCGGCCGCTGTAGGCGATGAACGAGGTCAGCGTGCCAACCGTGGTGTCGCCGCGGCTCACCTGCCAGATGCCGAAGCACCAGATGACCAGCAAGCCCAGTTCGGTCAGGAAGGACACGGTCGGCGAAAACAGCGACCAGACCTTGTTCAATTTATCGTTGACGTCGAGGTTGTGCTTGTTGGCCGCACGGAAGCGGGCCGCTTCGCGCTTTTCCTGGGCAAAGGCTTTCACCACGCGGATGCCGGGGATGGTATCGGCCAGCACGTTGGTGACTTCGCCCCACACGCGGTCGATCTTTTCGAAGCCGGTGCGCAGCTTGTCGCGCACGACGTGGATCATCCAGGCGATGAAAGGCAGCGGCAGCAAGGTGACCGCGGCCAGCTCGGCGTTCATGCTGAACAGGATCACGCCGGTCATGATGATCATCAGGACATCGGACAGGAAGTCCAGCAGGTGCAGCGACAGGAACACACAGATGCGGTCCGAACCGCTGCCGATGCGGCTCATCAGGTCGCCGGTGCGCTTGCCGCCGAAGAATTCCAGCGACAGGCGCAGCAGGTGCTCATAGGTTTCCGAGCGCATGTCGGCGCCCATGCGTTCCGACACGATCGCCAATATATAAGTGCGCCACCAGCCCAGCGCCCAGGCCAGGACGCTTGATGCCAGCAGGCCGCCCATGTACTCGTAGACCAGGCGCGTGTTGACCGCCTGGCCGGTCTGGTAGGGCACCAGCACGTTGTCCGTCAGGGGCTTGGTCAGGTACGGCGGAATCATATGTGCGCCGGTACTTGCGAACATCAGCAAGAATCCAAGCAGGAGTTGGCCCTTGTAAGGCCGGGCGAAGCGCCACAGGCGGAACAGGGTCCAGGTCGAGGGCGGCGTGTGCAGCACCTTGGTGCAGATCGGGCATTCTTCCTGGTCGGCGTCGAGCGGCGCCTTGCAGCTCGGGCAGGTGTGCTGCTCGGGCGGCTGCACGGCGATGCCCGACACGACGCTTTCGACCTGGTCGCGGAACTGGTCGGCCACGCGGATCGCGCCCAGGTTCTGGCCCAGGGTGAAGCGCCAGGCGCCCAGCAAGCCATGTTCGTCGACCAGTTCGAGGTGGCCGACGCCGGCGTGGTCGTAGTGACGCATTTGCAAGCCGGCGCGGTAAGGCCAGTCGCGCCAGGTGGTTTCACCGGGCGCGCGCGCGAGCAGGCGACGGTCTGTGACGACGAGAATGCCCTTGGTGAAGCGTAATTTCGCATCGAGGTCAACCTCGACGCTGGTTAAAACGTTTTCCCCTGGCGCAAGCTTTTTCTCGACGTCCGCCTGCCATTGCTCAGGCAGGAAACTGGCGGCAACCGCCAGCGGCGCGGAGGGAACAAGTTGTTGATTCGTCATGGTCATGCCGCTCTACGCAGCTGGGTTTCCGTCTGATAGTAATAATGGGAATCGAGCCGCAGCCGGCAGATCTGGAGAATGGAACGCTGCAAGGGGGTTTGCCGTTGACAAACACGGCTTCGAACCGGAGAGCATGAATGTCATTACGACAAGCTTCGGGGGCGAGACTGGCAGAATTTGGTTTGGCACGGTAAGCTTCGGTCCGGCAAGTATACAACATGTACGTTGCAGAAAAAATTGGGGGCACTGCTAAAGAGTGACCTCGAAAAACCGTAGCGAGCGGCAGCAGTTCCGTTAGAGAAGCGCAGCTGTACGAGGAGTACAGCCGGTCCGCCGGTGCGGAGCATCGCATAACGGAACTGCAACGCGCAGTAGGTTTTGCGAGGTCGACGGCGGTTGCAGCAACGTACACACATAGGCAACGCCGCGCGGTGCAGAGCGCTCACCGCGTGGCAAGATATTTCATGACGAAAAAGAAAGACATTGCAATTCTCCGAGTAACCCACCTGCGCGGCCCGAACATCTGGACTTACCGCCCCGTCATCGAAGCCTGGCTCGACATCGGCGACCTCGAAGAATGCCCCTCGAACACCCTCCCCGGCCTGTATGAGCGCCTGACCGCCTGGTTGCCCGGCCTGATCGAACACCGCTGCGGCATCGGCGAGCGCGGCGGCTTCCTCGAGCGCCTGCGCGATGGCACCTGGGCCGGCCACATCCTCGAACACATCGTCCTCGAACTGCAGAACATGGCTGGCATGAAGACCGGCTTCGGCAAGACCCGCTCCACTGCCGACCGCGGCATCTATAAAATGGCCTTCCGCACGCGCGACGAGACCGTCGGCCGCGCCGCCCTGCACGCCGGCCACGCGCTGCTGCTGGCCGCGATCAACGACACCCCGTTCGACATGAAGGCCACGGTCGCGGACCTGACCGAACTGGTCGACCGCTACTGCCTCGGCCCCTCGACCGCCAGCATCGTCGACGGCGCCACCGAGCGCCGCATCCCCTCGATCCGCCTGACCGACGGCAACCTGGTGCAATTCGGCCACGGCGCCGCGCAGCGCCGCATCTGGACCGCCGAGACCGACCGCACCAGCGCGATCGGCGAATCGATCGCCAGCGACAAGGACCTGACCAAGACCCTGCTCGCCTCCTGCGGCGTCCCGGTGCCGGAAGGCGCAATCGTTCGCTCCGCCGAAGCCGCCTGGGAAGAAGCCGAGGACATCGGCCTGCCGGTGGTCGTCAAGCCCGTCGACGGCAACCATGGCCGCGGCGTCACGCTCAACCTGATGAACGAGGCCGACGTCCACGCCGCCTACGCGATCGCTTCGGAAGCGGGCGACTCGAGCGCCGTGCTGGTCGAGCGCTTCATCACCGGCAACGAGCACCGCCTGCTGGTGGTCGGCCAGAAAGTGGTCGCGGCCGCCAAGGGCGAATCGCTGTGGGTGACGGGCGACGGCAAGTCCACCGTGACCGACCTGTGCAACAGCCAGATCAACACCGACCCGCGCCGCGGCGCGAGCGAAGAGCACCCGCTCGGCCTGGTCGACCCGGACGACGACGAGATCCAGCTCGACCTCAAGCGCCAGGGCCTCACGCCGCAATCCGTACCGCAGGCCGGCCAGAAAGTGCTGATCCAGCTGAACGGCAACGTGGCCGACGACGTCACCGACGAGGTGCACCCGGACGTGGCCTACATGGCCGCGCTGGCCGCGCGCGTGGTCGGCCTGGACATCGCCGGCATCGACCTGGTGTGCGAAGACATCTCGCGCCCGCTGGAAGAGCAGCGCGGCGCCATCATCGAAGTCAATTCGAGCCCGGGCCTGCTGGCCCACATCAAGCCGGCCCAGGGCCAGCCGCGCGCGGTCGGCAAGGCCATCGTCGACCACCTGTTCAAGGACGGCGAGACCGGCCGCATCCCGCTGGTCGGCGTGACCGGCTCGAAAGATGCCGCGCTCGTCACGCGCCTGGTCGGCACCGTGCTGAACCACTCGGGCAAGCACGTCGGCGTGGCGAACCGCGACGGCCTGTTCCTCGACGCGCGCCGCGTGACCGACAAGGACGGCACCCGCTTCGATGCCGGCCAGCGCCTCCTGATCAACCGCACCGTGCAGGCCGCCGTGTTCGAATCGAACGCGCGCACCATCCTGTCCGAGGGCCTGCCCTACGACCGCTGCCTGGTGGGCGTGGTCACCGACATGGGCCTGGTGGCGGACGTGGAAGACCTGTACGTGCGCGACGACGATGCGCTGTTCAACGTGGTGCGCAGCCAGGTCGACGTGGTCTTGTCGGAAGGCGCGGCGGTGCTGAACGCGGCCGATGAACAAGTCGTGAAGCTGGCCGGGCTCTCGGACGGCGGCGTGATCTTCTATGCGCTCGACGAGAACAACGCCGTGCTCCGGCAGCATCGCGAAGCGGGTGGCCGCGTCGTGTTCCTGCGCGACCAGCACATCGTGATGGCGGCGGGCACCGAGGAAGCGCCGCTGCTCGGCCTGGCCAAGATCAAGCCGGCGACGGCCAGGCAGCCGGAGGCCGTGCTGGCCGCGGCCGCCGCCAGCTGGGCGCTGGACGTGCCGACCGATTTGATCTGCGCCGGCCTGCGCACCTACGACGCGGCCGCCGCGAAACAGGCGACGCCTGCGCGTGCGAAGGCGACAGCTTAAAACTCAATACGATAGGCCCGGCACGACCGGGCCGAAGATAGGATCGAAGGTTTATGGAAGTATCACGCGTACGGGCCCTGCGCGGCCCCAACCTCTGGAGCCACCACACCTCGGTGGAGGCGATCGTCGCCTGCACGCCGGAGGAGGAGTCGATCGGCGTGCTGCCCGGTTTCGAAATCCGCCTGCGCGCCCTGTTCCCGCAAATCGGCCAGCTGCAGCCCACCGGCCACGACGACACCGTCCCGCTGGCCCACGTGCTCGAAGTGGCGGCCCTGGCCCTGCAGGCCGAAGCCGGCTGCCCGGTCACCTTCAGCCGCACCACGGCCACGCTGGAGCGCGGCATCTACCAGGTGGTGGTCGAGTACAGCGAAGAAGACGTCGGCCGCCGGGCATTGACCCTGGCCGAGCAGCTGATCCAGGCCGCGCGCGACGACCAGCCGTTCGACCTGGAAGCCGCGCTGGCCGAGCTGCGCGAGCTGGACGAAGACGTGCGCCTCGGCCCCTCGACCGGTTCGATCGTCTACGCGGGCGTGGCGCGCGGCATCCCCTACCGCCGCCTGACCGAGGGCAGCCTGGTGCAGTTCGGCTGGGGCAGCCGCCAGCGCCGCATCCAGGCCGCCGAGATCGACGCCACCGGCGCCATCGCCGAGACCATCGCCCAGGACAAGGAA
>Ga0308169_10006433_pt1 | contig 10367 bp, 8 predicted proteins | sample PhyBR1_2_FD_202139 | JGI IMG/M metagenome (GOLD analysis project Ga0308169, IMG submission 202139) | Phyllosphere microbial communities from UC Gill Tract Community Farm, Albany, California, United States - DLSLSB.R1 | ecosystem: Host-associated > Plants > Phyllosphere > Unclassified | place... | reverse complement strand
CATTGGCTAATCTAATGGCGGGTGGCAGGCGTCACAAGCACGCCGGGGTCTTATAGGTTAGCGTGTTGCTGGATAATCAGCGGGCTTGATGCATTGCGGCGTGCGCGTCGGGCGTGGGCGAGCTAAGGTTTTGGAGGTCTGTCGCTTTCCAGGGAGCCATCGCGATGGGATGCCCGCAAGTCTGTAGCACCGCAACGTTGCAATGCAGCTTCGGCGCGGCCCCGGCGGTGCTCAATGTGCTACCGGTCAATCGCCTGCTGACCGGTGGGATGCCGGCGGCAAATATCATGGATCACATCCCACTGGTGAACATCACCACGTTCGGCATGTGTCAGAGCCTGGCCAACCCAACCGTGGCCGCAGCAACGGCGGCGGCCTTGGGCGTATTGACCCCCATGCCCTGCATTCCGGCCACCGCCACCCCATGGATTCCCGGCGGCGCACCAACCCTGCTGCTGGGCAACATGCCGGCCATCGACGCCAACAGCACCCTGATGTGCACCTGGGCCGGGGTGATCAAAATCGTCGTGCCGGGGCAGGTGCAGATGTTGATTCCTTGATTAGCACCAAGCTTCTGTGGGAGGCGATGTCGTTTACTTAAGAACGTAGATGACCCCGTGGCGAGGGAGCTTGCTCCCGCTTGAGTGCGAAGCGCTCACAAAATGGGCCTGCTGCGCAGTCCAGCGGGAGCAAGCTCCCTCGCCACAATGAATTAAACAAACCTTAGGTGAACAGCATTCCCTGTGGGAGCTAGGCGGCTGCAGGAACCAGTCCTCAGTTCACGCTTGCGCCGGATCATTCCAGCGCCTGAACCACCAGCGCACCCGGGATATCGGCTTGCCCTCGGCGTCCAGCGGGCGGCCGTCTTCGGCGTAGGCGTGGGCCGGCTCCAGCAGTTGACCGTTGAGGTAGCGGGCCTCGACGGCGGGGTTGCCGTTGGGGTGCATGCGCCGGTAACGGCCATCACGCACGCCGTGGCGATAAAACTCCGCTTCGGCCAGTTGCCCGTCGGGGAAGAAATTGTTCGCCTCACCGTGCAGCAATCCGCGCTGATAGGCCGCCTGGCGCTGCAATCCGCCTTCGGCGGCGTAGAAGCTCGCCACGCCCTGCAACTTGCCCTGCACGAACGGCAACAGCGCCGAGACCCTTCCGTTTGGGTGATACAACGTGCTGGTGCCCTGCAATTCACCTTGGCTGTAAGTGAGCTTCGCCTGCGGGCGCTGGGCTTCCTCGATCAGCAACGGGCCGTCCAGATGGCCGTCGACCAGTTGCCCGCTCAGTTGGCTGTCGCCGCGTTCCAGATCGAGTTTTTTCGAGCCCATCGGCGCGCTCCTGTCAGTTGACCTTCACCAGGCCACCCTTGATCGTCAGCATGCCGCCGCCGTCCACGGTTTGCTCGGCGGCGGCCTTGTTCACCAGGCTGATACCGGCGTCGTTGGTCAGGGTGGTGCCGGCCTTGTTTTCCAGCGATGTACCGGCCTGGTTGCTCAGGGCGGTGCCGGCTTTCTGGCTGATGGAAGTGCTGGCCTGGGCCGCGAGGTCGGCACCGCTCTTGATCGCGAAACTGCCGCCGCTTTGCAGGGTCAGGGTGCCACTGACCTTGATGGTCAGGTTGCCATCCACCGTCAGCTCGTAGTTGCCGGTGACCTTGTGCGTGTAATTGCCGCCGGTGCTGTGGTTCTGGTCCGAACCCACGGTGACGGTGCGGGTGTCTTTCACATCGAGGCTGTCGCTGCCGGTCTGGATCGTCACGCTGCGCTTGCCTTTCTCCAGGGTGATGGTCTCGTCGCCGTCCTTGATCGTGCGGGTGCGGGCGTTCTGCACCGTGAGGGTTTCATCGTGGCCGACCGTGGCAGTGGTGTCGTTGAGCACGTTGATGTTGAAGTCTTTCTGGGCCTGGAGGAACACCTCTTCAGCGTCCTTCTTGTCCTCGAAGCGCAACTCGTTGAAACCGCCGCCGCCCTTTGAGGAGTTGGTCTTGATCCCGGACTGGGTCTGGTTCGCCGGCAGGGCGTAGGGTAGGGCGTTGTCGCCGTTGTAGACGCAACCGGTCACCAGCGGCCGGTCCGGATCGCCGTCGATGAAGGTCACGATGACTTCCTGGCCGATGCGCGGCACGAACTGCATGCCAAAGCCCTTGCCGCTCCAGGGCAAGACCACGCGCACCCAGCAGGACGAAGTTTCGTCGTTCTTGCCGGTGCGGTCCCAGGGAAACTGCAGCTTGATCCGCCCGTATTCATCGGTCCAGATTTCTTCACCGGCCTTGCCCACCACCAGGGCCGTCTGGGTGTGCATGCGCGGCTTTGGCGTGATACGCGCCGGGCGATAAGCGGTGGCCTTGGGAATCGCCTCGAAGCGGTTGCGATAACTTTCGTGACTGGCTTCGTGACGGACCGAGGTCACGACCCAATCGATGTTCAACGTCGTGTCTTCATGACCGGCGAGGGTGAACCAATAACCCGGCACCAGCCAGCGGCAGTCGCTTTCGCCGACAAAACGCTTCTCCTCGCTGCGCAGGCCGTCCACCCGCTGCTTGGTCAACGCATCGCCCTGGGCCTTGGCGGTATAGCCGCCCGGATGTTCGTACATCGAATTCGGGCCCGCCACGGCTTCGGCCTGGCTGAAGAGCGAGGTTGTCGGGGTCGTGAATTCATAATCGGTCGCCTGGTAAACCCCGGCCACTGCTTGCAGGCACACTTGCCCAGTGCGAATGCCGTGCAGTTCGCGTTCGCCCATTTTCTGCCCGAGATAATTCACGGTCGGCCCGTTGGGAATCGGTGCGAAGGCATCGTTGCTGTCGGCCAGCACCAGCGTGTGCTGGCCTTCGTCATGGGTGAAGAACCAGAAGATTCCGTCCTCTTCCAGCAGGCGCGAGACGAAGGCCAGGTCGGTTTCGCCGTATTGCACGCAGTACTCCCGTGGCGTGTAGCTGCCGCTGAGCTTGAGTTGGAAATCGGTGAAACCGTGGGCCTTGAAAATCGTCGTGACGATGTCCGACGTGGCGAGGTTCTGGAACACCCGGTTGTTGCTGGCAAGGCTCAACCACCAGAGCCAGGGCCGGAGCAAAAGTTGGTAGCGCTCGGCGGTGGCATCGGCCGGCAGTTGGCGGATCTCGGCCACCAGCCAGTCCAGCGGGCGCAGCAGGGCGTCCTTGTGCAGCGTGGTGGTGACGTGGCTGGCGACGGCAGTGGTGAGGGTCAGTGGAGCGCCGTCGTTGATGCCATTGAGGGTGTGCGAGCCCAAGGCATTGAGGCTTTCTTCGCCCGACAGTGATTCAGGGTACAGCGCCGACATCGAGGCGGCGGTGAGAGAGAGGGTGGTGTTGCTGTCAGTGGCGCGGGGCATCAGGCATCCTCGGCGTATTAAATACTTTTGGAAAGCCGTCCACCGGCACAGTCCATAAGCACCAAGCGACCGGGACGCCGTGACTCTGCATGTCGATGGCCGTTGCGAGCACGCATGTTTTCAACGCGGAACTTCATTCAAGAGCCGCTGAACTGATTTCGATGAAATAACGCGTTTGCCGAGTTACCTGCAAAATAGTGATAGGACACCCCCTGTTTGGCACCGTTACACGGACCGCACATAAGCTGCAGGTTGCACATGTCATGTTCGATCAAGGTGCTCACGGTGATATTGAAATCCGGATCCCCTGGGTGAATCAGCCGGGTATGGGCGTTCGGTAAATGGGCACCGTTGAATTCGAACACCTCGATATTCTCCCGGTGCGTAGCGCTGTCCCAGATTTTAGCCCTGATGATGCCGGTTCCCGGATCAACGCCATATCGCCCGATATCGGTCAATGCGGTGCTTGGATTGATCTGATACTCAACGATGTAATTCCCCGTGACCTGTTCGATCACATTATTGTCGTCCAGGGTTATGGTTAACCGTTGTCTGAGCGGACCTGGCGAGCGGGGCAGAACGACTTGCTGAAACAGGATTCTGTTGGGTATTTCCTCTCGAGTCAGGACATGATCCGCCTGCGCCAGATACACCGGCAATACCCTGTTGCACAGACAGCGGAAGGTATCCTCCAAGCCCGCGCCATAGTCTTCTTGCTGCGGGCGGGCAATATCTGCGCCGCGCCAGAACGTTCGAAAATAATCCCAATGTTCTATCAAGGCCTGGCGAGTTTGATCCCAGCTGACCACGAAATTTCGATCGGCACTGTTCACGGTTGAATTGACTACAGCAACCACTTCCCGAGTTAAGGACATGTTCACTTCCTTCTGACTTGTCTACGGTCTATTCCAACACCCACTCCGCCAACTTCCCCGTCACTTGCGTCATCAACACATTCTCGACATCCCGTGCCCCCGCCGCGCTGCACTTGGCCAACACAGCCTTGACGATCCCCGCATCGAACTCGAACTGCTTGCCCGTCGCGGCCTTGTAGCGCCCACGCAATTTCTCCAGCTTCGCCAGCACAATCCCCTCCAGCGTCGCCTCATCCAGCGGCCGATACGCCACCACCGTCATGCGTGCCAAAAACGCCGGGCGGAACGCTTGCAACAGCACCTTGTGCAAGGCTTCGTTGAAGGCATCGGTGCCCAGGTGCGCAGCCGGCGTATCCAGTAACAGTTCGGCGCCGACGTTGCTGGTGGCGAGCATCACGGTGTTCTTGAAGTCCACCACCAGGCCGGTGCCGTCTTCCATCAAGCCTTTGTCGAAGACGTTGTAGAACGCCTCGAGCACATCCGGGTGGGCCTTTTCGATTTCATCGAGCAGCACCACCGAATAAGGCTTGCGCCGCACCGCTTCGGTGAGCACGCCGCCGCTGCCATAACCTACGTAGCCGGGCGGGGCACCCTTGAGTTGGCTGACGGTGTGGGCTTCCTGATACTCGGAAAGGTTGATGCTGATGAGGTTGCGTTCGCCACCGTACAAGGCATCGGCCAGGGCGTAGGCGGTTTCGGTCTTGCCGACCCCGGTGGGACCCACCAGCAGGAACACGCCGACTGGTTTCTGCGGATCGGTGAGACCGGCGCGGTAGGCTTGCAGGCGTTGGGCAATGGTATTGAGTGCGGTGCCCTGGCCCATGACCCGCTGGCCCATGCGCTGGCCGAGGGTGCGCACGGCATGGGCTTCGTCGGCGAGCATTTTGCCGACCGGGATGCCGGTCCATCCGGCGATCACGGCGGCGACGGTCTTGCTGTCCACCTGTTCCGGCACCAGTGGGTCGTCCTGGCGAATGGCATCGAGGCCGGCCTCCAGGCGCAGCAGTTCAGCGGCCAGGTGGTCGATGCGGTTATCGACGTCGGTGTCGGGTTTTTCGCTATCGGCGCGTTCGCTCAGGGCCAGCAGCTCGCGCCGGGTGTCGAGCAGTTCGCGCACTGCTTCGCGTTCTTCGCCCCAGCGGGTTTCCAGTTCGCGGATAGCCTGCACATTGCTGGTCGATTCGTCCTCCAGCAGGGTGATGCGCTCGCGGTGATCCAGCCCGGTGGCCTGTTCCCGGCGCAGGCGTTCGACTTCGTCCTTGAGGCTGTTCTGGCGATGACGCAGGCTTTCCAGGGGCGGCGGTACGTCGTGCTGGCCAAGGGCGACCCGGGCGCAGGCGGTGTCGAGGACGCTGATGGCTTTGTCCGGCAGTTGTCGACCGGAAATGTAGCGGTGGGACAGTTTCACCGCCTCGTGGATGGCCGCGTCCAGCACCTGCACGCCGTGGTGCAGTTCCAGTTTGCTCGCCACGCCACGGAGCATTTCCACGGCGGTGATTTCGTCCGGCTCTTCGACTTGCACCAGCTGGAAGCGTCGGGCCAGGGCCGGGTCTTTCTCGAAATATTTTTTGTATTCCAGCCAGGTGGTGGCCGCCAGGGTGCGCAGCTCGCCCCGGGCCAGGGCCGGCTTGAGCAGGTTGGCTGCGTCGCTGCCGCCCTCGGCGCCGCCGGCACCGATCAGCGTGTGGGCTTCGTCAATGAACAGGATGATCGGTTTTTCGGCGCTGCGCACCGCGTCGATCACGCCTTTGAGGCGCTGCTCGAACTCGCCCTTGACCCCCGCGCCGGCCTGCAACAAACCGAGGTCGAGTACCCGCAGCGTGACCTCCTGCAACGAAGGCGGCACATCTCCCGCAGCGATACGCAGGGCCAGGCCTTCGACCACGGCGGTCTTGCCCACGCCTGGCGCGCCCACCAGGATCGGGTTGTTCTGCCGGCGCCTGAGCAGGATATCGATGCACTGGCGGATCTCGCCGTCGCGCCCGACGATGGGGTCGATGCGTCCGGCCCGGGCGTCGGCGGTGAGGTCCTGGGTGTACTGGTCGAGTACCGGGTCCTGTTTCTGAGGGGCGTCACCGGGTTTCGCCGGGCGTTTGCCACCGACATGTTCGCGTGAGCTTTCGGTCCACTCCAGAAGATTGGCGCGCAGGGCGTCCCGGGGGATGCGCAACAATGACGAGGCGCTGTTGAGCAGCAAGCTGCGGCGTTCATCGCGGTCCAGCAGCGCGAGCAGCAGCAAGCCGGAACGGATGCTGTCCAGGCCCAGCACACTGGCCTGGACCACGGCGTCTTCCAGCAGGCCGATGGTCTGCGCCGACAGGGCGGGGGTGCGGGTGCTGCCGGATTTGAACAGGTCCAGGGCCTTGTTGGTTTCAGCCGTCACCGCGTCACGTTCGAGGCCGAAGCGCGGCAGCAGGCAAGCGAAGTCGCCGCCTTCGATGTCCATCAGTTCCAGCAGCAAGTGTTCGATTTCCACATAGTGATGGCTGCGCTGCATGCAGCGTTGTGCGGCCCGTTCGAGGGCGCGGCGGTTGTCCGGGTTGAGGCGACCGATCAGGCTGGCCAGTTCCATGTCAGGTGATCTCCGGCTGACGCAGGCGGGTGACGATCTGTTGCACGGCCAGGTTCGGCTGACGTTGAAGGCCGCCGTTCCAGTTCAACCGGGGTGGTGCCTGGCGGCCCAGTTGCAGTAAGCCGGCCCCGCGGATCAACAGCACCAGGGTGCAGTCCAGGTCGGGGCCGAAGTACAAGGCGAACAGGCTGGCGAGCACTGGGTGAGTTTCGCCATTGGGCAACAGTCCGCTGGCCTGGCCGGCGTTCAGCGGGCCGAGGGTCAGGCGCACACCGGCATGTTCGTCCCAGACTCGGGTGCCGGCCACGGCGCTGCGACCCAGGCGCAAGTTGCGCCCGCCCGGTTGCAGGCGACTGCGGCTGGCGGGCGGGATGTCGCGCCAACTTCCCTCATAGCTGTTGAGCGCCACCGGCAGCCCGAATTGTTCGCGGACTATCGCTGCGAACCCGGCCAGGGAGCGGCGCCCGTCGGCGTACAGCGCGGTGCAGGCCAGCACGGCGGAGTCGGGTGCGGCCTGGCGTTCCTGCAAGGCCTTGGGCAGCAGGCCGGTCAGGGCGCGCAGTTGCGCCTGTACAGCCGAAGACCCTGGCGCGGTGAAGCCCAAGGCGATGCGATGTTTGCGCATCACTTTGTAAAGCAGGCTCAACAAGCGATGTTGGAACAGGTCGAGAAATTCCGCCGGCGCGTGATCTCGCGCTCGCGCCCGTTGTTGCAGCCATTCCTGATAAGCGTAGGGCAGCGGTCCGTCGGGACCGCCGAGACCGAAAATCGGCGTGGTCAGGATCGGTGGCGAGCCGGGTTCCTGGGTCAGGCGCTCGATTTCACTGGCGGCGAACAACGGGGTCAACGGTCCGCGCAGGCGCAAGGCCTCGGCGTGCGGCGCGGTGCCGCTGCCCAGGGGTTCGGCCTGGGGATGTTCGCGCTCCAACAGCAGCAACGCCTGGAGCCATTCGAAGCGTTGCGGGTCGCGCCGCAGCCGTTGGCTCAGGTTCAGAGCGTCAGGGGTTTGCCGGCTTGGGGTTGCCATGTCTTCACCTCCTTGTCGGACTGGACCAGCACGGTGCGCACGAAGCGATTGGCGGTGGCATAGAGGGAAAAGAACTGCGCCAGCACCCCGGAGAACAGCACGGCACTGCTGCCGACGAAGTGTTGCGGGTCCAGTTGCAGGCGTACTTCCAAGCCATTGCGCCACCCGCGCCAGGCATCCTCGCCGACGTGGGCGATGACCCGATCGCAGTCCAGCCCGAGCACCCCTTCGATCTGGCGCTGGGGACTGGCCTCGTCGCGCAGGTTGTGCAATTCGAGGATTTCCCGCAGCGCGTCCAGTGCCTGGGGACCTTCGACCAGCGACAAGTGGTTGAGGGTCAACTGCGACACCAGGCGCCAGCGCGACTCCCCGTCCAGCCGTGGCAGGCTCTGGGGGCTGGGAGGGTTGCGCAAACGGGCCCAGGCCACCGGCCCCGGACGCTCGAAGCCCAACGGTGTGCCGGCCGGCAGGCTTTGGGCAAGGTGGCGATTGGTGCACAACAGTTCCGCGGTCAGGCTGTAGTCACGGGTCTGGGCGAGCGGGTCGAACTGGGTGTCCACCAGGCTGACCATCAGATCGGTGCCCAGTCGGTTGGGGCTCATGCCGCTGACCCGACGCGCGTGCCAGTAACAGGTCTGGTCGCTGCCGTGCTGGCTGCCGTAATAGGCCGGCACTTTGCGCACGCCCTGGCTGGACGTCGCACGCATGCCTCGAATGCTATGGATCTCGACGCTGTTTTCGCGGTGACTGTCGGCCACCAACCGGTATTCGCTACGGGTGCCGTCCGGGCGCAGGGGCTCGGACGTCCGGGGAAAAAGGTTGATCACCGGCGTGCAGCCCAGGGCGATGTCGCTGGCTTGCAGCGGCAAGCGATTGGCGGGCGCCCGGTCGAAAACGATGTACAGGTACAGCGCCGGGTTGTCGCTGGCGGCTCCGGCCAATGGCAGGTCGAAAAAGCCGAACTTGTCGGGAAAGGCAAAGTACTCCGCGAGCAAGCGCATGCCGGGATGCACGCCGTCTTCGTCCGGCAACAAGACTTCGTCACTGCCGAAACCGACGATTTGCGGCAAGCCCACCAGTGGTTCCGGCACGCTGCCCGGTGGGCCGGCCAGGACTTTGATGGCATGGGCGCCCAGCAAATCGTAGAGCCAGGCGTTGATCATCGGCGAGGCCGCCAGGTGCACTCGCAGGCGGTCGATGCCCAGGGTCGACCATTGGCTTTCCCCCAGGCAGCGCAGGTTCAGGCGCAAGGCCGAGCGCGCCTGCACCACGCCGGTCAGCGCCTGGGCCTCGTCGCTGCCCAGCAATAACGCTTCGCTCACCTGCAGCGGCCACAGGTGCACGGCGGCGGTGGTGCGAAAATGAATGCTCTGACCCGTGTCGGTGGTGACGAACAACGGTGTGTCCCGAGGCAGCGGGTAGCCCTCGTTGAGGTTGCCTTTGCTCGGGTCGGGTTCGAACTGCACAATGGCGCACGATGGCAGCGGGCGCATGGCCAATGGGTAAAGCTGTTCGAGCAGCGCGTCGCTGAACTCGGCGTAGTCGTCGTCGAGCCTGCGTTGCAGGCGCGCGGCCAACAGCGCGAAGCCTTCCAGCAGGCGCTCGACGTGCGGGTCGGGGCATTCGCCGGGGGATAGCTGCAGGCGCCGGGCGACCTTGGGGTAACGTTCGGCGAACAGGCTACCGGCGTGCCGCAGCCAAGTCAGTTCACGCTGGTAATAATCGAGCAGTTGCGGGTCAATCGAGTCGCTCATGTCGTACCTCAAGGCCGTCGCCGGCGTGCTCGATGACAAATGCCACAGGCCATGAGTGCAGGTCGCCGCGCAGCTCGCCCGACAGCCGTATGCACAATTGCTGCGGATGACCCGGCACCGGCGTGACCTGCACCTCGCCGAGTTGCAGGCGCGGTTCGAAATGGGTGACGGCCTGGCGGATTTCCCGAGTCAGTTGGCGACGATCATCGCTGCGCTGCTGTTGCAGCGCGGTCCAGTCGGCGATGCCGTAATCCAGGATGCTCGGCGGCTCGGTCAGCGCCCGTGGGCCGCGTCGGGTATTGAACAGGCGTTGCAGTTCGGCATGGACCGAGTCCTGCAACGCCTGTCGATCGAACGTCCGGCCTGTATCGTCCGCCGGGCTGGCCAGGCGTTCGAACAGGGGCGGGCGAAGCCCGAAACCGGCCATGGGCGCGCGCCGTCACTTGGTCATTTTGTTGGCCGCCAGGTCCCAGGTCGTGCCCGCCGTGCCTTCCTTGGTGCCGTCGTCTTTCTGGGCGGTGAGCTCCCATTTGATCTTGGTGAAGTTCAGCGACAGGGTTTCCACCGGTTTGCCACCGGTCCCGCCGCTGACACTGACGTTGGACAGCACGACGTTGGTCAGGGTGTAGATGATGAATGGCATGAGCTTGCCACTGCCCTCGGCGGCGTTGCGGCCGATGGTGACGACGGCCTGCGGGATCGGCTTGCCGGCGCAGCAATACTCATTGAGCGAAGGAGTGGAGCTGTCGATGAATTTTGTCAGGGTGAATTCGCCGATGTGGGGCCGGCCGGAG
>Ga0308169_10006432_pt1 | contig 10368 bp, 6 predicted proteins | sample PhyBR1_2_FD_202139 | JGI IMG/M metagenome (GOLD analysis project Ga0308169, IMG submission 202139) | Phyllosphere microbial communities from UC Gill Tract Community Farm, Albany, California, United States - DLSLSB.R1 | ecosystem: Host-associated > Plants > Phyllosphere > Unclassified | place... | reverse complement strand
GGCTTCGGTCAGTTCGGCCATCTCGGTCAGCGCCTGGCCTTTCAGGCCCACGGTCAGTGCGCCCAGCGGGTGCACATTGGCCTGGTCGACGATGCGCGCGCGGTGCTTGAGCATTTCGACCAGGCCCGGTTCGTCGAGCACCGGATCGGTGTCGGGCGGGCAGACCAGCGAGGTCACGCCGCCCTGCATCGCAGCCTGCAGCTCGGATTCGAGCGTGGCCTTGTATTCGTAGCCCGGCTCGCGCAGGCGCGCCGACAGATCGACCAGGCCCGGTGCGACTACCAGGCCGCTCGCGTCGATGCTCTGGTCGGCCGCAAAGCCCGCCGGTGCGGCGCCGATGGCCGCGATCTTGCCATCGACGATGAACAGGTCTTGCACGGCGTCGACGCCGTTCGCCGGGTCGATCACGCGCCCGTTCTTGATATGGAGTTTCATGCGTGGGTTCCTGCCAAAATGCTCATTACGGCCATGCGTACCGCGATCCCGAACGTTACCTGCGGCAGGATCACCGCCTGGCTGCCATCGGCCACGGCCGAATCGATCTCGACGCCGCGGTTCATCGGCCCCGGGTGCATCACGATCGCATCGGGTTTGGCCAGCGCCAGGCGCTCGGGCGTCAGGCCGTAGCTCTTGAAATATTCTTGTGCCGACGGCAGCAGCGCGCCGCTCATGCGCTCGTTCTGCAGGCGCAGCATGATGATCACGTCGACGTCCTTCAGGCCTTCATCGATGTTGGTGAAGGTGCGCACGCCCATCTGATCCAGGCCGCCCGGCAGCAGCGTGTGCGGACCGATGGCGCGCACTTCTGGCACGCCCAGCGTGGTCAGCGCGTGGATATCCGAACGCGCCACGCGGCTGTGCAGGATGTCGCCGACGATCGCCACGCGCAGGTTCGTGAAGTCTTTCTTGTAGTGCCGGATCGTGTACATGTCGAGCAGGCCCTGGGTCGGGTGCGCGTGGCGCCCGTCACCGGCATTGACGACGTGCACATCCGAGCGCGTGCGGTTCAGGTGCTGCGCGATCATGTACGGCGCGCCCGACTGCGCGTGGCGCACCACGAACATGTCGGCGTGCATCGCCGCCAGGTTGTCGATCGTGTCGAGCAGCGACTCGCCCTTGGTGGTCGACGAGGCCTGGATGTTCAGGTTGATGACGTCGGCCGACAGGCGCTTGGACGCGATCTCGAACGTGGTGCGGGTGCGTGTCGAGTTTTCGAAGAACAGGTTGAACACGCTCTTGCCGCGCATGAGCGGGACCTTCTTGACTTCGCGGTCGGAGATCCCCACGAAGCTCGATGCGGTGTCGAGGATGTGGTCGATGTGCGACTTCTTGAGGCCCTCGATGGTGAGCAGGTGCTGCAGCTCGCCGTTTTTGTTCAGTTGCGGATTATTGTGCAGGATCGGCATTGTCTTGTTCGATGGTGAGCGAAAGTTGGCCTGTCTCATCGCGCTGCAGGCACAGCGACTCGTTGGCCTCGAGCGTGGCGTGGACGCCGACGAAATCGGCAGCCACCGGCAGCTCGCGCCCGCCCCGGTCGGCCAGCGTGGCCAGGCGGATGCAGGCCGGACGGCCGTAGTCGAACAGCACGTTGATGGCCGCGCGCGTGGTGCGGCCGGTCTGCAGCACGTCGTCGACCAGCACCACGGTGGCGCCGTCGACCGCGAAGCGGATGTGGGTCGGTTTCACGTCCGGGTGCAGGCCCTTGCGCGCATAGTCGTCGCGGTAGAACGAGACGTCGATGGCGCCCAGGCGGTGCGTCAGGTCGAGGTCGCGCGCAAGGCGTTCGGCCAGCCAGGCGCCGCCGGAATGGATGCCGACGATGGCCGGATCGGCGACGCCGTCCAGGCCGGCGCGGACCTGGGCCAGCAGCTCGCGGTAGAGCGCCTCGGCATCGAATGCGTGTTTGTTGGTAGGCATAGGGTTAGCGTGATGCGTCAAAATACTGTTGCAAAATGATGGCGGCCGCCTTGTCGTCGATGACCTCGCCGCGCTTTGATGCAATCACGGCCGACGAATAGCGTTCATCGACCAGCTCGACGGGAAGATTGAAGCGGCCATGCAGCTGGTTGGCGAAGCGGCGGCTGCGCAGGGTCATGTCGTGCTCGGCGCCATCGGGATGACGCGGCTCGCCGACGATCAGACGCGCGGGCTGCCACTGCGCGATCAGGTCGCCAATGATCTGGAAGCGGGTGGCATTATCGATCGCGCTGACGACTCTCAAAGGCTGGGCTTGCCCAGTCAGGGTGTTGCCCATGGCAATGCCAATCCGCTTGATGCCGAAATCGAAGCCCAGGACGATATCAACCATGCCCGCCGTTCGTGCACTGGAACGCCTTACGCATGGCCGGCCTCGGTAGCGAGCATCAAGGGATCGATGCCCAAGAGCTTGATGGCGGCGTGGTAGCGTTCTTCGATCGGCAGGTCGAACAGCACGCGCGCGTCGGCCCCGACTGTGAGCCAGCCATTGCGCGAGATTTCTTCTTCGAGCTGGCCCGGGCTCCAGCCGGCATAGCCGATGGAGACGAGCATGCGCGCCGGCCCACCGCCATTGGCGACGGCCTCGAGCACGTCGATCGAGGTGGTAAACGAGACGTCGTCGGTGACGATGAGCGACGACGAATAGCGCCCGCCCGGTGAATGCAGCACGAAGCCGCGGTCGTCCTGGACGGGGCCGCCGAACATGATCGGCTCGTCGACGACGGTGGCGCGCAAGCCCTCGGCGAGCTTGAGGTCGACACGGTCGAACAGGGTTTCCATCGTCATGTCGGTCGGCTTGTTGATGACCACGCCCAGCACGCCCTTGTCGTTGTGCTCACAGACGTAGACGACGGTGCCGCCGAAGACGGGATCCTGGATCGACGGCATGGCGATCAGGAAGTGGTTCGCCAGGTTCAGGCCGGATGCTGCAGGGCCCGCCATGGTGGGGGAGCCATCCTGCTCACGGGGCATGCCCGGCATGGGAAGAGTTTTGCCAACTTTGGTTTTTTTCATACGATTGCTCTCAAAAGGCGCACTCTCGCGTTGTTACTTCTGTTGAATGGCTGCCAGGTATCTGCAGAGCAACCTACGCTTTCCGACAGTTTACACCCATTTGCCCTGCGGGCCATTGGAAGCATTCCTCGGGCGCCACACGTTTCGATCATGGGCAGTAAAATCTGGGCCCACCTTGACCTCGCACACGATGATGAATTCAAGCAAGTCTTTAGTCTGGTTCCGCCGCGATCTGCGTGCGTTCGACCATGCCGCCCTGCACCACGCCCTGCGTTCATCGCAGCAGGTGTATTGCGTGTTCGTCTACGACACCGATATCCTCGATGAGTTGCCAAAGGATGACCGGCGTCTGCGTTTCATCCATGCCAGCCTGGCCCAGCTCGATGCTGAACTGCGTCGCCTTGGAGGCTACCTGATCGTGCGTCACGGCAGCGCGCGCGATGAAGTCGTTGCCTTGGCGGAAGAACTCGGGATCGATGCCGTGCATGCCGGCAGCGACTATGAACCGTCGGCGATTGCGCGCGACCTCGCCGTGGCCCAGAAACTCGCCGCGCGCGACTGCGGCTTCCACACGTACAAGGACCAGGTCATCTTCGAGAAGCAGGAAGTGCTCACGCTCGCCGGCGGCGTGTTCTCGGTCTTCACACCGTACAAGAACGCCTGGCTCAAGCGCCTGGCCGCGCATCCGGAGACCTTGGCCACCTATCCGGTCGATGCCCATGCACACACGTTCGCGCCGGCCGCCGGTGCGCCGGCCGCCCTGCCGGCCCTGGAAGACATCGGCTTCACGTCGGGCGAGCCGCCGCTGCCTGCCGGGATGGATGGGGCGGAAACACTGTTTGAAACCTTTGTCAGCGAAATGGCCGACTACGGCCGCGCGCGCGACTTCCCGGCCGAAGAAGGCACGTCAAGGCTGTCAGCGCACCTGCGCTTTGGCACGACGTCGATCCGCCACCTGGTGCGCAGCGCGCGCGACATGGTGCAGTCGGGTGCGGGCGGGACGGGTGCGTCCGTGTGGCTGTCGGAACTGATCTGGCGCGACTTCTATGCGATGGTGCTGTCGCAGAACCCGCACGTGGTCGAACGTTCGTTCAAGCCGGCCTACGATGTGATCGAGTGGGAAACCGGGGCCGACGCCGACGCGCTGTTTGCGGCCTGGTGCGAAGGCCGCACCGGATATCCGCTGGTCGATGCGGCGATGCTGCAGCTGAACCAGACGGGCTTCATGCACAACCGGCTGCGCATGGTCACGGCCAGCTTTCTCACCAAGGATCTCGGGATCGACTGGCGCCGCGGCGAGCGTTATTTCGCGCGCCAGCTCAACGATTATGAGCTGGCCTCGAACAACGGCGGCTGGCAGTGGGCGGCGTCGACCGGGTGCGATGCGCAGCCGTGGTTCCGGATCTTCAATCCGATCACGCAATCGACGCGCTTCGACGCGCGCGGAGAGTTCATCCGGCGCTACCTGCCGCAACTGGCACAGCTCGACGCCAAGCAGATTCACGCGCCGTGGCTGGTGAAGCCGGATGTGCTGGCAGAGCGCGGGGTGGTGCTGGGACGCGATTATCCGGCGCCGGTCGTGGAGCACGACGCGGCGCGACAGCGCACACTAGAACGCTTTGCAGTGGTGAAGAAGGTGGTGGCGAAGGCAGAGGACGAGAAGGACGACGCGAACGACGACTGAACGCCGCCGTTACGCCATTACGCGGCCTCACGCCCCAGCAAGCCCTCGATCGCCGCCAGCAGCACCGTCTCCTGGTACGGCTTGCCGAAGTAGGCATTCACGCCCAGTCCGAGCGCCACGTTGCGGTGCTTGTCGGCCGTGCGTGACGTGATCATGATGATCGGGATCGCCTTCGTTGCGTCATTGCCCCGCACATTGCGGGTCAGGTCGAAGCCGTCCATGCGCGGCATCTCGATATCGACCAGCATCAGGTCCGGTGCGCCCTGCCCGATCAGCTCCAGCGCTTCGATGCCGTCCTTGGCCAGCACCACGCGATAGCCTTCGCGTTCGAGCAGGCGCTGCGTCACGCGCCGCACCGTCAGCGAATCGTCGACCACCATCACCGTGGAGCGCCGCACCTGGGGCGCGACAGCCTGCTTCACGCGTGCTTCACCCTGTGGCTGCTGCGCCAGTGCCAGCGGATCGAGGATCAGGACGATCTCGCCCGAACCCAGCACCGTGGCACCGTCGATGCCCGGCATGCGCGCCAGCTGGCGGCCGATGTTCTTGACCACCACCTCGCGGTTGCCCAGCACATCGTCCACGCGCAGCGCGATGCGGCGGCTGCCGCCATTCAAGACCAGCACCGGCGTCGAACGCTGCGTCGTGATGCGCTCGTCGTCATCCATGCCCAGCAGATCCGGCAAGCCATACAGCGCCAGTTCGTGGCCGGCCAACGCGATGCTGCCGGTGTCGATCGCGGCGGCCAGATCGGCTTCCCGCACCTGCTGCACCGCCTCGACCAGCGTCGATGGCACCGCGTGGGTGCGGCCACCGGCCACCACCAGCACCACCTGCGCCACGGCCAGCGTCAGCGGCAGCGTGATGGTAAAGCGCGCGCCCTGCCCTGCTTCGGACGCCACCGCGACGCGTCCGCCCAGCGCCTGGGCTTCGGAGCGCACCACGTCCATGCCCACGCCACGCCCGGCCAGCTCGGTCAGCGTGTCTGCCGTCGAAAAGCCCGGTGCGAAAATCAGGTCGGTCACCTGGTCGTCCGGAGCATCCTCGCCTTCGGCAAGCAGGCCGCCGGCCAGCGCCTTGGCGCGGATGCGGTCCAGGTCCAGCCCCGCGCCGTCGTCGCTGAAGTTGATCAGGACTTCGTTGCCGTGCTGGCTGACCTGCACCAGCAGCTCGCCCGTCTCGGCCTTGCCGGCATCCTGGCGCGCCGCGCGCGGCTCGATGCCGTGCACGATCGCGTTGCGCAGCAGGTGTTCGAACGGCGCGGCCATCTGTTCCAGCACGCCGCGGTCGATTTCCACGGCGCCGCCCCGGATATCCAGGTTGACGCGCTTGTCGGTTTCTTTCGCGGTCTGGCGCGCGACGCGGAACAGGCGCTCGGACAGGCTGGCAAACGGCACCATCCGCACCCGCATCAGGTCGCGCTGCAGGTCGCGCGTCATGCGCGCCTGGGCCGACAGTTCTTCGTTGGCCGAATCGACCGTGCGCGCCAGGCTTTCCTGGAACGAGGCGACGTCGTCGACGCTTTCGGCCAGCATGCGCGTGAGTTCCTGCAGGCGCGTGAAGCGGTCGAATTCGAGCGGATCGAATTCGCGCTCGCCGGCGATCGACAGGCGCGAGGCGATCTGCGATTCGGCCTGCATCTCGATCTCGCGCAACTGGCGCCGCAGGCGGCCCACGTTGTCCGAGAAGTCGCCGAGCGACGACTTGAGTACACCAATCTGGTTTTCCAGGCGCGAGCGTGTGATCGACACTTCGCCCGCCTGGTTCACCACGCGGTCGAGGATGTCGGCGCGCACACGCACCAGTGGCGCGCGGGCCGGCTCGACCGGCGCGGCCGCGGGGGCATCTGCGGAGGCCGGCGCCGCTGTCGTTGCCGAATCGGCGCCGGCCGGCTGCTGCAAACCCTCGAACAGCAACATCGCGCTGTCGTAGTTGGCCAGCAGCTCGTCGAAGGCAGTCGGCGGCAGCGTCGAGGTGCCGGCATGGACCATGTTCTCGATCTGCGTTTCCAGTTCGTGCGCGTGCTGGCCAAGGCGCATCGCGCCGGCCATGCGCGCACTGCCCTTGACCGTGTGCAGGTCACGCTGCATGCGCTGCGCGACGGCGGCATTGGACGGCTCCTGCTGCCACTGGCGCAGGTCGTGGCCGATGCGCGGCAGCAGGTCAGTCGCTTCTTCGAGGAAGACCGGCAGCAGATCGGCGTCGATCTCGTCGACGTATCCGCCGGCGCCGACCAGTTCGGGCTCGTGCAGGTTCTCAAACGCCAGATCTGGTTCCGATGCAGCTTCAGATTCCGCTTCAGATTCAGCTTCCGACACCGGCCCGGCCAGCACCGCTTCATCGGGCGTCACCGCCACGAAGCCGGACTCCGGCTGCGGCGCGGCCTGTTCCAGCGCGGGCGCGGCGAACGGGTCGTCGCCGAACGCGCCGAAGATGTCGTCGATATCGTCCGATGCTGCTGCTGGCGCGGCCTCGCGCGGCGCAGGTGCTGGCGCCATGAATGGCGGCGGTTCGGCCAGCAACTGTTTGTACGCTTCGGCGAACAGCGTGTCGAGCTGACTTGCCAGCGCCGGTTCGAGCTTGTCGAACGGCGATGTGCCCAGGCGCGCGCGCAGCGCGGCCAGTTGTTCGATCAGGTCTGGCTGCGCCGGGGCCAGTTCGCCCAGCGTGAACACCTGCAGCATCGCGCGCATGCGCGCCAGTGTCGCATCGAACAGGTCCAGCGCGGCCTCGTCGACGTTGGCGCCCGGCAGGGCGAGCTTCTCGAGCGTCTTTTCCAGCGCATGCGCCAGTTCGCACAGGTCGATGTAGCCGACCGTGGCCGAGGTGCCGGCCAGTGTGTGCGCGGCCGTGATCGCATCGGCCGATACACGCTGCGCCGGGTCCGCGCGCAGTGTGGCAAATGCGCCTTCCAGCGTGGCGCACAGCGATTCGGTTTCGAGCAGGTAGACGTCGTGCAGCGCCTGACCGATGGCCAGGTCGCCCACGCGTCGCACGGCGTCCAGGCCCGGCTGCGTGATCTCTTCGTCGAGCACGGGGATGTCGTCCAACTGCGCGTCCAGCTGCGCATCCAGCCCGGCATCCAGCCCGGCATCCAGTTGCGCATCGGCCAAGGGTGCAAACGCACCACCTTCCTGCACCCGCGCCGCTGCCTCGATCAGTGCGGCGCCATCGCGCTGCGGCGCCTGGCCGGCGGCCAGTTCGGCCACCCACGCATCCAGTTCGGCGTAGGCGTGCGCGAGCAGCGCCAAGAGGTCGGCAGTAGCCGCGCGGCCATCGGCCAGCCAGATGTTCATGACCCGCTCGATGCTGGCGGCAGTCGCACCGAAGGCTTCCAGGCCCACCATGCGGCTGCTGCCCTTGAGCGTGTGGAATGCACGGCGCAGGCCGGTCAGGGTTTCCTGGTTGTCCGGCTCGTCGGCCGCGCGCGGCAGCGTCTCGACCACGAAGGCGAGCACTTCCTGCGCCTCGGCGATGAAGATCCCGAGCAGTTCGGCATCGACGTCGTCCTGTGCGTCGGCCTCGGCGACAGGTGCCACCGGCGTCTCGCCGGCAGCAGCAGCCTCGGTGAACTCGAACGGCAGCTCGCGCAGCAGCTGCTTGTCGGTGTCGAACGTGAAGCGCCCGCGCGCCAATGCGCTGTCCTGCGCCAGCAGGTCGGCGAAGAAGCCGAGCGCGCCGATGTTCTGCGCAATATTGTGCAGCGACGCGTGCTGCGCGGTGACATCGCGCTCGCTGTCGGCCAGCGTGCGCACCGCGTCCTCGACGTGGTGCACCGTGAGCACGGCCTGCTCCTGGTCGAGGATGGCAAACGCCCCCTGCAAGCCATGCAGCACCGGCCCGGCCTGTTCCAGCACCTGGCGTTTGGACGGGTCGTCGTAATAATCGTCGAGCAGTTTTTCGATCTGGCGCAGCCCGGCCTTGACCTCACCCGCCAGCACCGCCACGGTCTGGCCCTGCTGGATCTGGCGTGCCAGTTCGCCCTGCCACTGCGGGGCATCGGGCGGCGTTTCGCCGGCGGCCAGCGCCAGCAGGCGCGCGCCGACGGCTTCGGCGTTCTGTGAAAAATCGTCGGGCAACTGGCGCAGCTGGTCCAGGCTGTTCTCGACGAACAGCATGGCGGCGGCCATCTCCAGCCCGAACTGGTCATCGCGCCCCGATTGCACCGAGTCACCGGCCGCGCGGCCCAGTTCACGCAGCAGCTGCGCGAGCGCAGGTGCGCCCAGCTTGTCGCTGGCGCCAGCCAGGCGCGCCAGCGCGTCGTTGAAATCGTTCTCGATGGCGGCGTCGGGCTTGCCGTCACCGGCGATCAGGTCCCAGTCCGACTTGGTGCGGGCCAGCGCTTCGCGCGCATCCTTGAGCGCCTGCGGATCGAGCTTGCCGTAGCGGCGTTCGGCATAGTCGTGCGGCACCGCGCCGTCCAGGCCGAGGGCCTGACGCAGCGCACCCGCCTCGGGGCCCGGCGCGCAGGCGGCGGCCACGAAAAACAGCGCATCGCGCAGCATCGTCTCGGGCGCATCCTGCTGGCCCTTGGCCAGGCGCCGCAATTGCAGGTTGATCTGGCCAAAGAGCTGTTTGACATACAGGTCGGTGGCAATCTGGCCGTCGGCCACCACGCTGGCAAACGCATGCATCGCCTGCCAGAACAGGCGCGCACGTGCGCTCTCCTGCGCAACGGCGATCGGCGCGATTGCCGCAGCCATGTCGTGCGCCTGCGCGCGGCGCGCGGCGTCGTCATCGTCGGCCTTCAGGTACGGCAGCAGGGCTTTTTCGAAGTGCGCGCGGCAGGCGGCGATGTCGACGTCGGCGTTGACAGGGGTAGCAGCAGGCTGCTCGGGCAGCACCGACAGATCGAGCGGCAGCAGGTCGGCCGGATGGACCTTGCGCTCACCATGGCGTTCGACCATGTCGCGGTAATACGGGAACAGGCGCGCCGGCTGTTGCGGGGCGCCGCCCAGGAGTTCGTCGAGGTATTCGCCCAGCGCCCCGAAGGCGTCCAGCACCACCTGCACGCTCTCGGTGTTGCAGGCCAACTGGCCATCCTTGAAACGATCGAGCACCGCTTCAGCGGCGGCGGTGAACACGCCGACGCCTTCGACATCGACCATCTGCAAGGCGCCGTGCGCCTGGTGCAGGTGCGATTTTGCATGCAGCAGCAGCGTTGGCTGCGCCTCGGGCGAACGGCCCGCGGCGTCGCGCAGGGACGTGGCGGCGCGCGTGAGGGCGTCGCGGATTTCGCCAATGACCCAGGACAGCGGGCCGGTATCAAAACTGCTGGAGCGGTTCAAGGTCGTCATCGCCCGGTCAGGATACCACGCGGAAGCGGGACACCGAATCCTTCAGTTCCTGCGCCAGCGTGGCCAGTTCCTGAATGGACAGGGCGGTCTGGCGGGTACCCTGGCGGGTCTGTTCGGTCACAGCGAGGATCTGCTGCATCTTGTCGGCCACGCCGGTGGCCTTGGTGGCCTGGCGCTCGGTGGCGGTCGACATGTCATCGATCAGTTCACCGAGGCGGTTCGAGACGCGCGAAATGTCCGACAGCGCGGCACCGGCGGCGTCCGACAGACGCGCCCCCTCGACCACACCCTGGGTCGATTTTTCCATTGCCGCCACCGCGTCGTGGGTGTCGGTCTGAATGGTGCGCACCAGCGCGCCGATCTGCTTGGCCGCGTCGCCCGAGCGTTCGGCCAGGC
>Ga0308169_10006431_pt1 | contig 10368 bp, 7 predicted proteins | sample PhyBR1_2_FD_202139 | JGI IMG/M metagenome (GOLD analysis project Ga0308169, IMG submission 202139) | Phyllosphere microbial communities from UC Gill Tract Community Farm, Albany, California, United States - DLSLSB.R1 | ecosystem: Host-associated > Plants > Phyllosphere > Unclassified | place... | reverse complement strand
TCGCCGACGGCATCTGGCGCGGCCGGATCGTGGATGCGCCGCGCGGCGCCAACGGCTTCGGCTACGACCCTTATTTCCTGATCCCGGAACTGGGCAAGACCACCGCCGAGCTGGAACCGTCCGAGAAGAATGCGATTTCCCACCGCGGCCAGGCGATCCGCGCCCTGGTCGACAAGCTGAAACTGAAATGATCCCGATCAAACCCGTCGGCAACGGCGTCCCGGCCGGTACTCGCAGTTCGACCGATATGCGTTCCCCGGCCACCGCCGCCCTGCAATACCTGCAGCCCGGTTCCCTGAACCTGGCGGCGCTGCCGCCGCTGTCGCTGTACATCCACTGGCCCTGGTGCGTGCGCAAGTGCCCCTACTGCGACTTCAACTCGCACGAGTCGAAGGGCCCGATCCCTGAACAGGAATACCTGGACGCGCTGCGCGCCGACCTCGAACAGTCGCTGCCGCTGATCTGGGGCCGCAAGATCCACACCGTGTTCATCGGCGGCGGCACACCCAGCCTGATGTCGGCCGCCGCGCTGGACCGCCTGCTGTCCGACCTGCGCACCCTGCTGCCGCTGGAGATCAATGCCGAGATCACGATGGAAGCGAATCCCGGCACCTTCGAAGCCGAGAAGTTCAAGTCGTACCGGGCCAGCGGCATCAACCGCCTGTCGATCGGTATCCAGAGCTTCAACGGCAGACACCTGCAGGCGCTGGGCCGCATCCACGACGAGAACGAAGCCAGCAAGGCGGTCGAGATCGCGCAGGCCAACTTCGACAACTTCAACCTCGACCTGATGTTCGCGCTGCCCGGGCAGACTTTGGCCGAAGCGCAGCGCGACATCGATACCGCGCTGTCCTTCGCGCCGCCCCACCTGTCGCTGTACCACCTGACGATGGAACCGAACACGGTATTCGCCAAGTACCCGCCGCAGCTGCCCAGCGACGACGAGAGCGCCGACATCCAGGACATGATCCTCGAGAAGATGGTGGGAGCAGGGTACGAGCATTACGAGGTCTCGGCCTATGCGAAGCCGGGACACCGGGCGCGCCACAACCTGAATTACTGGAGCTTCGGCGACTACCTCGGCATCGGCGCCGGTGCCCACTCCAAGCTGTCCTTCCCGCACCGCGTGCTGCGCCAGGTGCGCTACAAGCAGCCGGCCTCCTTCATCGAGGCGGCGCAAAAGGGCAATGCGGTGAGCGAGGAGCACGAGATCGCGCGCGCCGAGATGGGCTTCGAGTTCATGCTCAACGCACTGCGCCTGACCGGCGGCTTCGATCCGAACCTGTTCGGCGAGCGTACCGGCCTGTCCATCACCACGATCGAGAAGGCCCTCAACGAAGCCGAGGCCAAGGGCCTGATCTACCGCGACTTCAAGCTCATCAAGCCGACCGAGCTGGGACAGCGCTTCCTCAACGACCTGCAGGAGATGTTCCTGGCCGACTAGGCGCCGGTTTCAATACGAGAAGTGCAGGCGCAGCGAGCCGATGTCGACCGGCCCGCGCGCCCGGTTGTAGCCGGGGTTGGCGATGTGCTGGAAGTCGAGGGTCAGCTCGGCGCCCTTCGCGAGCGGAATCTTGTACCAGGCCTCGGCGATCGATTCCGGCCGGTAGTCGAGGCGGCCGTCGCCGATGAAGGCGCCGACGCCGCCGGCGGCCAGGTAGGCGCGGTGCGCCGCCGACAGGCCGTTCCTCACGACGGCCAGGCCGAGGCTGTCGCCGGCCCGGCCCCAGGCTGCCCCCTGCAGCGCGACCCCGGCGGAAACCGAGCGCTCGATCTCGGCGAAGGCATAGGTCTCCGAGCGGCCGTCGTTCCAGCTGGCGCGCGCGAACAGGCCGGCATTCTCGCCGAGCGCCTGTTCGGCGCTCACCCCGAAGCCGGTCTTGCTGCGTTCGCGGCGCACCTGGGCCACATCCGGAATGCCGCCGCCGGCCGCCGCCAGCGCGTCGCGAAAGCCCCCCATGCGCGCGCGGTCGCGGAAAGCCAGCAGGCGCAACTTGCCGGGCTGGCCCAGCCAGGTAGTGGCGCGTTCGATTTCGAGCTGGTCGCCGTAGTGGCGGAAGATGCGCTTGTCGAGCGGCAGGCCGTTCGATTCGGCCGGCATCATGAAGCGCCCGGCGCGTACCGCCCAGGGACCGTCGTCGTATTCGAGGGCCGCGCCCCAGGTGTAGCCGCGGGCGTCGGCCGCGAAGTCCCAGGCGCCGTGCGCCAGCAGGGCCCAGTTCATGAACTGGCTGCGGGCGTCGTGGGCATAGGCGTTGTTGTCGAAGATGTCGCTGACGGCCAGGTTGCCGGCCGTGAGCACCAGGCGCCGGCTGTCGACCGTGCCGGCCAGCTGGTTCATGTCCGATTCCACCGCCTGCCGTTCGCCGCCCAGGTTCCAGGTCTGGCGCAGGAACAGGCGCGCGCGGTACAGCGTCGGGTTGGGGCCGCTGGTCTTCTGCTGCTCGCCGTTGCTCATGCCGGCCAGGCCGTGCAGGCCGGAAAATGCCTTGCCCTGCACCAGTTCCGGGTCGAGATAGAGCTCGCCGCCGGCCCAGGGGCGCAGGCCGAAGGCGGCGGTGGCGCTGAAGGAATAGCCGGTCTCGCGCTGCGGCGACAGGCTGTTCGGCCCGCTGTAGGCGGCCGGGAAGGAAGGCTTGAGCTGCCAGATCCAGGTGGCCTGGGCGTGGGCGTTCCAGGTTTCTTCCTGCGGCAGTTCGCCGGCGCGCGCGCCTGCCGGGGCCAGCGCGGCCAGCAGCAGCCAGGCAGCATGTTGTTGGGTAGTACGGAACATCGGTATCTCACTTCGTGACAGCGCCCGCATGATAGCCGCGCAGTATGGCGGCGTCATTACGGATTCGTCATCCGTGCGTGCTTACAACGACATTACCGAATCGTAATATTTTCACTGTTCAGCCGCACCTATACTGCAGGCACTCCGCACGTGGGCCTTTGGCCCCGCCACCTTCTTCACACCGCCACACGATCACCATGCACGACCTGAGCGATATCGCCGACTGGCTGCGAAGCCACGCCATCCATCACGAATCGGCGGTGCACGACACGCTGCCCGACCCGGTGTTCCGGGTCAACGGCGAAGCGGCCGTCTCCTTCAGCACCAACAATTACCTGGCACTGGCCAACCATCCGCGCCTGGTCGATGCCGCCAAGGCCGGCCTCGATCGCTACGGCGTCGGCAACTGCGAGTCACGCCTGCTGGGCGGCGACCTGCCGGTGTACCGCGAGCTGGAGCGCCGGCTCGGCGCCCTCAAGCACAAGACCGACGCCGTGCTGTTCGTGACCGGCTACATGACCAATATCGGCGTGCTGTCGACGCTGACCAAGGCCGGCATGCTGGCGCGCCTGCACGGCTACCGCGCCAAGACGCGGCGCAAGTACGCCTATTTCACCGACGAGTACAACCACATCAGCATCCGCGAGGGCATCCTGATGTCGGGCGCCGTGCGCCACACCTACCGCCATGCGGACATGGACCACCTGGAATCGCTGCTCAAGGCGGCCGACGGCTACAGCCCGATCATCGTCAGCGACGGCGTGTTCAGCATGGAAGGCACGATCGCGCCGCTGCCCGAACTGACCCGGCTGGCCGAACGCTACGGCGCCATCCTGTACATCGACGATGCCCACGCCACCGGCGTGCTGGGCGCGAACGGCGGCGGCACCTCCGAACACTTCGGCTGCTACAGCCCGACCATCATGCAGATGGGCACCCTGAGCAAGGCGCTCGGCGCGATCGGCGGCTTCGTCGCCCTCGAGCGCGAGATGGCCGACGTGCTGCGCCTGACGAGTTCCGCCTACGGCTTCACCTGCCCGCCGCCGCCGGACCAGGCCAATGCCCTGCTGGCCGCGCTCGACATCCTGCAGGAAGAGCCGGAGCGCCGCGCGCGCCTGTGGGACAACCAGCGCTACTTCGTCGAGCGCATGCGCCCGCTCGGCTACGAGATGACCTCGACCGCCACGCCGATCGTGCCGGTGCTGATCGGCGACGCCGCGCGTTGCCAGTATTTCGCGCGCGAACTGCGGGCCGAGGGCGTGCACGTCGACGCGATCCAGTTCCCGGCGGTGCCGGTGGGCCGGGCGCGCCTGCGCTTCATGCTGAATGCGGCGCATACGCGCGAGCAGATCGACCACGTGGTGTCCGTGATGGCGCGCCTGAGCGCCTGACCCGCCCGCGAACTCCCCTCCTCAAGTTACCGGCTCCTCGGCCGGTTGCGCCGGCACCGCGGTCTCGCGGCGCGGGCCGCGTCCGGCAAAATACGGATAGGCCAGCGGCAGCAGCACCAGCGTGAAGATCGTCGCCGAGACGATGCCGCCGACGATCACGACGGCGAACGGGCGCTGGGTTTCCGAACCGATTCCATGCGACAGCGCGGCCGGCAGCAGGCCCAGGCCGGCCATCAGGGCCGTCATCAGGATCGGACGCAGGCGTCCGACCGCACCTTCCACTGCGCTGTGCCACGGCGCCATGCCGTCGCGCGCCACCTCGACGATCTGCTCGACCAGGATCACGCCGTTCTGCACCGAGATGCCGGCCACGGCGATCAGCCCGACCGCCGCCGAGATCGAGAAATGCAGCCCGGCCAGGGCCAGTCCGGCCACCGCGCCGACCAGCGTGAACGGCACGATCGCCAGCACCAGCAAGGCCTTGGGCACCGAGCGGAAGGCGCCGAACAGCAGGGCGAAGATCAGGAAGGCGGTCAGCGGCACGATGATGCGCAGGCGCTGCAGCGCGCGCTGCTGGTTCTCGAACTGGCCGCCCCATACGATCCGGTAGCCGGGCGGCAGCTGCAGCTGCGCGGCCACCTTGGCTTGTGCTTCGGCCACGAAGCTGCCCTGGTCGCGGCCCAGCAGGTTGGCCTTCACGGAGGCGTTGCGCTGGCCGCCTTCGCGGCTGATGCGGGCGGCGCCCTGGCGCGTGCCGATCCGGGCGATGTCGGCCAGGCGCACGCTGCCGGCCGCGCCGGGAAGGCTGACCTGCAGCGCGCCGATGCCGTCCAGCGAATCGCGGGCCTTCCCGTCCAGGCGCAGGGTCAGGTCGAAGCGGCGGTCGCCTTCGTAGAACTGGCTGACGGCGATCCCGCCCAGTGCCGCCTGGATCGCACCGTTCACGTCCGACACGTTGAGGCCGAGGCGGGCGATGCGCTCGCGGTCGATGGTGATATCGAGTTCGCTCTGGCCGCCGATGCGCACCGCCTCGACGTCGGCGGCGCCGTGGATCCCGCGCAGGATCTCCGCCACCTGTTCCGCCTTGCGGCCGAGTACCGCGAGGTCGGGGCCGTACAGCTTGACCGCGATCTCGCCCTTCACGCCGGACAGGGCTTCCTCGACGTTGTCCTCGATGACCTGGGAAAAATTCGTCGGCACGCCCGGCAGCGCATGGATGCGGCGCGAGATGTCCGCGACCAGCGCTTCCTTGTCGGCGAAGCGCCATTCATGGTGCGGGCGCAGGTCGGCCAGGATCTCCATATTGTTCGGTCCCTTGGGATCGGTACCGTCGTCCGGCCTGCCGACGTGCGCGACGATGTTGCCGACCTCGGGGTAGGACTGCAGGATCGTGCGGACCCGGTGTTCGATGCCGCTGGTGGTCTCGAGCGAGCTGGAGGTCGGCAGCTCGATGGTCAGCCACAGGTTGCCTTCGTCCAGCTTCGGCAGGAATTCGCTGCCCAGCAGGGGCGCCAGTGCCAGCGTCAGCGCCAGCAGCGCGGCGGAGGCGCCGAACACCGCCAGCCGGTGCGCATGGGCGCGCAGCAGGAAGCCGCGGTAGGCCCTCTGCAGGCGCGGCAGCCAGGCATTCGGCCGCTCGCGCAGCGGGCTGGCGTGGTGGGCCCAGGCCAGCAGCGCCGGCAGCAGCGTCATGGTCAGCAGCAGGGCGCCCAGCATCGCGAAGCTCAGCGTGAACGCGACCGGCGAGAAGATCTTGCCTTCGACGCGCTGGAAGGTGTAGATGGGAATGAAGGCGACCACGATCACTGCCTTGGCGAACAGGATGGGCTGGCCCAGGGCGGCCACCGTGTCCCTGACCGCCGCTGCCGCGGATGGCGGGTGGGCGGCGCGCGCCTGCAGGTGCAGGCGTACCAGCAGCGCCTCGACCAGCACCACGGCGCTGTCGATGATGATGCCGAAGTCGACCGCGCCGAGCGAGATCAGGTTGGCCGGAATCCCGCGCGCGTCGAGCACGATGAAGGCGCACAGCAGCGACAGCGGGATCACGGCGGCCACGATCAGGGCGGCGCGCCAGTTGCCGAGGAAGATGACGAGGATCGCGATCACCAGCAGCGCGCCCACCACCAGGTTCTCGGCCACGGTGCGCACCGTATGCCCGATCAGCTCGCTACGGTCGTAGATGGTGCGGATGCGCACGCCCGGCGGCAGTCGCGCGCCGAGCTGCGCCACCGCCTGCTTGACCTCGGCCACGACCTTGGCCGCGTTGGCGCCCTTGCTCATCTGGACGATGCCTTCGACCACGCTGTCCTCGCGGTTGAACGACACGATGCCGGAACGCGGGCTGTGGCCGACCTCGACCCGGCCGACGTCCGACACCAGCACGGTACGGCCGTTGCTGGCGCTGACCACGGCGCGGCCGATGTCCCCGATGTGCTCGAAAATGCCGATGCCGCGCACCACCAGGGATTCGTCGCCGCGGCGCACCAGGCCGCCGCCGGCGTTGGCGCTGGCGTTGTTCAGCGCCTGGCGCACCTGGTCGAGGGTGACGCCGTAGCGGTTCAGGGCCAGCGGATCGACCAGCACCTGGTATTCCTTGACGGTGCCGCCGAAGCTGACCACGTCGGCCACGCCCGGCACCGAGCGCAGCGCCGGGCGCAGCACCCAGTCCTGCAGCGCCCTGGCCTCGTTGCCGGGCATGTCCTGCGGCACCTCGAGCACGTAGCGGAACACTTCGCCGACCGCGGTGCTGAGCGGCGCCAGGGCAGGCTGCACGCCGGCCGGCAGGGTCACGTTCTGCAGCCGTTCCAGCACCTGCTGGCGGGCGAAATAGTCGTCGGTGCCGTCGGCGAAGGTGAGGGTGATTACCGACAGTCCGCCGATGCTCACGGAGCGCACCTGGGTCTGGCGTGGCACGCCGCTCAGCTCGCGCTCGATCGGCAGGGTCAGCACCCGCTCCACTTCCTCGGCCGCCTGGCCGGGCAGCTGGGTCACCACCTGCACCTGCACGTCCTGGACGTCGGGAAAGGCTTCGATCGGCAGGTCGTCCAGCGCATGCCAGCCGACCGCCGCCAGGCAGGCGGTCAGGAACAGCACCGCCACCCGCTGGCGCAGCACCAGGTCGATGAACTTAGCCAGCATGGTTCGACGCCTCCGCATTGAGCAGCAGCGCCCCTTCGGTCACGACCAGCTCGTGCGAGCGCAGGCCGGTATCGATATAGCTGTGGGTAGCGCCGCCGAGGGCCACGCGCACGCGCCGCTTCTCGAACGTGCCGCGGTCGCGTTCCACGAACACGTAGGTGTACAGGCCTTCGGTCACCAGCGCGGTGTTCGGCACCGGCAAGGCTTGCGCCGCGCCGTCCGCGGGCACGAAGGCGACGCGGGCGAACATGTCGGGCTTCAGGCTGCCATCTGGATTGTCCAGTTCGCATCGTACCTGCACCCGCCGCGAGACCGGATCGACCGCCACCCCGATGCGCTTGATGCGGCCGTGGAAGCTCTTGTCCGGGAAGGCATCGGTCTCCACCAGCATCGGCTGGCCGGGGCGCAGCGAGGCGGCCACGCGCTCGGGCACGTCGGCGATCACCCACAGGTGGCGCAGGTCGCTGATCACCAGCAGCGGATTGGCCTGGTCCGGCCGCACTTCCTGGCCGATGTTGAGCTGGCGGTCGGCGACCGTGCCGGCGATCGGCGCGCGCAGGCCGAAACGGCCGTCCACCTGGCCTTGCGCATGCAGGTTGCCGATGCGCTGGCGCGCGCGGCGCGCCTCGGCGTCGGCCTGGCGGTAGTCGGCGTCCGCGTTCTCGACGTCCTTGCGGGCCAGCACGTCGGCCTCGACCAGCATGCGGGTGCGCGCCAGCGCCAGCCGCTTGCGCTCTTCGTCGGCGGCGGCCTTGCGTTCGTCGGCCTGGGCGCCGGCCAGGTCGGGCGAATCGAGTTCCGCCAGCAGCTGTCCGGCGCGCACGGTATCGCCGACGTCGACCCGCTGGGCCGTCACGCGGCCCAGCACCGGGGACGCGATCCGGCTGGTGCGGTCCTCGTCGTAGGCGATGCGGCCGGCGACCGGCTCGGCCACGGGCAGGGCCTGGGCGCTGACCGGGACGATGCGGAGAAAGGGCAGCTGGGCGCTGGCATCGGGCAGGCTGAAAAGCTGATCCTGGCCGGCGCGCGAAGCCGCCTGCGCTTGCGTCTGCGCCGGTGCCTGCGGCGCCGGTTGCGCGGCGGAGTGCATGGCGTACCAGCCGAGGCCGGCGGCGAGAAGGGCCAGCGCCAGCGGCGCCAGTCGTTTCTGATTCTTCGTCATGGGTGCTCTCGTGAGAGGGCGGCGTCGAGGGCCGCCAGGGATTTGGCGAAATCGGCATGGGCCGCCAGCGCATCGAGCTGGGCGGCGCGCCAGGCGCGGCGCACGTCCAGCACGTCCATCACGCCGATGGCGCCGTGCGCAAAGGCGAATTCGGCGGTGTCGTCGGCCTTGCGCGCGGCCGGCAGCAGTTCGCCGTCGTAGCGTTCGACGCGGCGGGCGCCGGCTTCGGCCTGGGCCCTCGCCTTGCCGATCTCGGCGCGTGCGTTCTGCCGCGTCCTGGCCAGGTTTTCCTCGGCGGCGTCGAGCGCGGCGGCGGCGCTGCGGATCTCGCCCTGCATGGCGTAGCGCACGAACAGCGGCACCTGGACCGACATCCCGATGCTGTTGCCGCTGCCCTGGGGATTGGCGGCGCTGGCCGGGTAGTGGTCGAGCTGGACGCCGACCGTCAGGTCGCGCGTGCGTCCCGCCAGCGCCAGCTCGTGCGCCGTCCGCGCCGCCTGCACGCGCGCACGCGCGGCGGCGACGTCGGCGCGCGCTTCGATCGCGTCGTCCGCAGCCGCTTCCAGCACCGCCGGCGGTGACAGCGAGGTGGGCCAGTCGCCGGCCGCGCTCAGCGCCGCCGCGTCGTGCATGCCGAGCAGCAGGGCCAGCGCGCGCCGGGCCTGGTCGAGGTCGGCGGCGGCGTCGTCGGCATCGTTGTGCACGCGCAGGGTGTCGATGCGCAGGCGGGCCGTATCGGCGCCGGCCAGGTCGCCGGCGCGGCGGCGCGTCTCGGCCGCCTGCATCGCATGGTCGGCCAGGGCCGCGGACTCGGCGGCGATCCCGGTGCGGCGCTGGGCCGCCAGCAGGTCGTAATAGGCGCCGGCGACGTCGCGTCGCAGCTGGCGCCGCGCGTCCGCGAGATCGAAGCGTGCGGCCTGTTCCAGCTGCCCGGCGGCGGCGGCGCGCAGTCGCCGCTTGCCGCCGCGCTCGATCAGCTGGTCGACGCGCACCGCGCTGTCGACGGTCTTGCTGCGCAGCGGACCGGAGCCGATGCCGGCCGCCGGATTGATGTTCATGGTTTGCAGCGTGAGCACCGGATTGGGCGCGGCAGCGGCGCTGGTCACGGCTGCGGCCGCGCTGTCGACGGCGATCGCGGCCGACTTCAGGTCGTGGTTGCGGCCGTAGGCCAGCGCCAGCGCCTCGTCGAGACGCAGGGCCTGGGCGGCGGCCGGGCCGGCCGCCAGCCAGCAGGCCAGCAGCGGCAGGATGGTCTTGCGGAGAGGTTTCACTGCCGCCCCCCCAGATCGGCCGCCGGTTGTGGGGACAGCACACGCTCGACGCGCGCCAGTCGCCCGGCCCGGCAGTCTTGCGGCCACAGCTCGACCTCGTCGCCCGGCTGCAGCGCCAGGCCTTCCGCTACCGTCGCGACCGTCTCACGGTGCATGCGCACGCCGCGGTAGCGTACCCGCACGTAGCGCCGGTCCGCTTGCCAGTCCCAGCCGTCCGGAACGCAGGTCCGCGCTTCGGCTTCGGCCGCCTGCGGGCCAAGTGTCGCCAGCACCCTGGCGCGGCGGGCGCCATGATCCCAGTCGACCTCGCCATGGCCGAGGGCCTGGACGCACGAAGCCAGGCAGCCGCAGGCCGCCAGGCCGATGATGAGTGGGCCAATACGCATGCTATCCTCTGAGAAAATACGCGCTGAAAATTCGCGCTGGACAGCCAGGCATGATAGGCAGGCGTAAGCGGGGCGAGATTACCATCGAGTAATCATTACGAAGTCTTAATCCGGCCAGGACTTGCGTTGCAGAAACGCCCAGCTTACCGATCGGTAATGCCGGGCAATCCGCGGCTCGCCTATACTGCCTTTTAGAGCCGGCATGCCGCCGGCCCCCATTTTTTCTATTGCCATGCCACATTGTCTT
>Ga0308169_10006429_pt1 | contig 10371 bp, 9 predicted proteins | sample PhyBR1_2_FD_202139 | JGI IMG/M metagenome (GOLD analysis project Ga0308169, IMG submission 202139) | Phyllosphere microbial communities from UC Gill Tract Community Farm, Albany, California, United States - DLSLSB.R1 | ecosystem: Host-associated > Plants > Phyllosphere > Unclassified | place... | reverse complement strand
GGGTTTCCGGCAGGATCGGACGGGGCCTTGGTCGCGGCTGACTCCGACAAGCTCATTGACGTCAGCATGACCACCCCCAACGGCGTGGTTGAGATGTCAACAGACACCATCCGCATCCGGCCCGGTGCGGACAACATGGTGGACCACGTGGATATCTTCGTCAACTACCCTGACGCGCAGGACGCGAACCGGGAGATCAAGCGGGCCGCAGATGAACTGGGCTTCGTCATCCTCCAGGACGCCGAGCCCATCGGCGCCGATTTCAAGGACGGCTCCGGCAAGGAGCAGTGGATTCCCGGGATGGGCAACAAAACGGGGACTGTCTTTTCCGCAGAGATTCTTTCCAACCACGACACCGGCCGGATGACGTTCGTCTACTCCGTGCAGCTTGCCGATAAGTACTACACCCCTGACGCCGAAGCCGGCATCAGGTCCACGGGCAGGCCGTAGGCCGTTCCTACACCGGCGGCCCCGCGTTGGACTTCAGGTTCTTCATGACCAGCGTTGACGTCAGCCGCTCCACCCCGGGCAGGGACGTGAGTTCGGTGTCGTAAAAGCGCTGGTAGGCAGGCAGGTCCGCGGCGATGATCTTCAGCAGGTAGTCGGGGGAACCGAACAACCGCTGCGCCTCCACAATGTTGGGGTTGTCCGCCACCCGGTTCTCGAAGATCTCCATGGTGGGACGGTCCACCTGCCGGAGGGTGACGAACACGATCGCCTCGAAGCCCAGGCCGACGGCGGCCGGGTCAATGTCCGCCTTGTAGCCGCGGATCACGCCGGACTGCTCCAGGTCACGCAGCCGGCGGTGGCACGGCGCCACCGTCAAGCCCACCTTTGCGGCGAGCGCGGTGGCGGTCATCCTGCCGTCCTCCTGGAGGTAACGCAAAATATTTCTGTCGATGCGATCTATCACGCAATAAACATACTGCCGTTACCGCGAGGCGGGCGAAAACAGGACAGCACTTATGGCGTGATTCTCCCTATGGTTGCTCTTGAGACACCGTCGACAGGAGAACCCCGTGAATCCCCAGCTGTTCCTGGCCTTTATCGTGGTGGCCGCAGCCCTGGCCTGCACGCCGGGAGTGGACTGGGCCTACACCATCGCCGCCGGCCTCCGACAGCGCAGCTTCGTGCCGGCCGTGGCCGGGCTTTGCGGCGGCTACGTCCTGCACACCGTCCTGCTGGTGGCAGGCCTGGCAGCCCTGCTGGCCGGAATGCCAGGCCTCCTGGGCTGGATTACCCTTGCCGGCGCGGCATACCTTCTTTGGCTGGGCATTGGAACCCTCCGGTCCTGGCGGGACGCAACGTTTGGCGCCGCGGCGGCAGGCGGCTCAGGCACCCAGCTGCGCACCTTCCTGCAGGGCATGGGCACCAGCGGGATCAACCCCAAGGGGCTGCTGTTCTATGTGGCGCTGATCCCGCAGTTCGTCAGCGCCGATGCCTCCCTGCCGGTGCCGGTGCAATCGGGACTGCTGGGGATGACGTTCGTGGCGCTGGCGGGGCTGGTGTACACGGCGGTGGCGCTCCTTTCGAGGACGCTGCTGCAGAGCAGGCCAGGCGCTGCGCGCGTGGTGACCCTTGCCAGCGGCATCATCATGGTGGCGCTGGGGGGCCTGCTTCTCGGTGAACAGCTGGTGCCTTTCCTGGCCGGCCACGCCTAGTCCCCGCTGAGTTCCTTCCAGTCCTGTTCCCACATCCGCCGCATTTCCTCATCCTTGCGGATGGGCACCGGCGCCCCGATTTCCCGCTGCGGCTCCGGGTCCCCGCGCCGGCGTCCCCAGTCGCGCGGGTTCAGGGACCGCCGGCTTGAATCAAGCACCAGCAACGCACGGTCCGTCAGCGCATCGTTGCGGAGCGCCAGGTGCGTTTTGCGGCGGCGCAGGACCTCGGCGATGGACTGGTGTGCCGCGTCCAGCCGCCCTTCCCGGCGCAGCGCCCGGGCACGGACCAGGAGCAGGGCGGCGGAGAGGTCATCGGCATTCAGCAACCCTTCCGTCCAGTCGATGACCGTGCGGCTCCGGCCCAGGTCCAGGGCCAGCGAGCAGCGGGCCAGGGCCATGGGGAGCGACGGCGGCAGGCCGGCCAGGGCGTCCAGGGCAGCTTCCGTGCGGCCTGTCTCGCGCAGGGAGTGGGCCAAGGCCAGGAATACAGATTCCTCACTGAACAGCACCGGGATTTCCACCCGTTCGGCCAGTTCGATCCGGGTGAGGATCCTGGTGAGGTAGGTCGATGAGTAGCGGTTGGCCTCCTCATCGTTCCTGGTGGTCAGGCCGCGCTGGAGGAGCTCGGAGGCGCGGAGGTAGCCGCCGTGCTTGTACTCGAGCAGGCCGGCCATCAGGTAACACAGCCCGGCCCAGCCAGGGTAGGTACGGGCCAGATAGATCAGCCGCTCCGGTTCCCGGCTGGTGAAGACGGCCTCATGGACGGCCCTGGCCGGTTTTGACGGCAATCTCTTGAGCCGCGGCACCTCACCGTCGATGGACAGCAGGGCCGGATTCCGTCCGCCCAGCACCCCGGTGAGCAGGCCCCCCACTCCCCCGGCGAGGTCGTGGACCGGGGTCCGCAGCTGGGCGTGCCCGAACGGTGTGAGGTCGCGGCTGTCCCAGTAGATCGGTGCGGTGTCCCCGGCGCTCATCGTTCCATGCTAACCGGGAAGGGGCGGGGGGCGGCCCGGCGGTCAGCGGCCGGCAGCCGTAATCCACACCCCCACCACCCAGGTGCTGGCGGCCAGGCAGTCCAGCCCGAATTCGGCGAGCATCCCCAGGCCGGTGGCCTTCAGGGCAGCCCAGCTGGACCTGGCCGCCGTCGGAAAATTGCCGGTGCGGAGGAACTCGCTGACCAGCAGCCCCGCCGCGAAACCGACGAAGAGTCCCAGCACGGGAATGATGAACATCCCCACCACGCCCGCCACAAGCGCCACCACAATGCTGCGGTTGGGGATGGCATGCTGCTTGAGCTTCCTGCCGGCAAGCACGGCGCCGGCAGTCATGCCGCCGGCAACAAAGACCATGGCCACCGCGAACACCACCCACCCTGCGGTCCCGGCGCCGCCCCAAATGGCCCAGGCCAGGAGGCTGATGCCCACCAGCACGCTGCCGGGAAGGACGGGGATGATGGTGCCCGCCACGCCCACCAGGATTCCCAGGCCACACAGGATGGTCACCACGGCTTCGGAGGTCATGGCCCCAGTCTAGGGGCGCCCGTTTAACGCCCGACGGCGGCCCCTCCTTCCGCAAGGAGGCACCGCCGTCGTTGCCTGTCCCCAGGCGCGGACTTACTCCGCTTCCACTGCCGCGGCGACGGCCGCGGTGACCGCGGGGGCAACGCGCGGGTCCAGCGGGCTGGGCACGATGTAGTCCGCCGACAGGTCCTCTGCGGCGAGCTCGGCGATGGCGCGGGCGGCGGCCAGCTTCATGGCCGGCGTGATGCGGCGCGCGCCGGCGTCCAGGGCGCCGCGGAAGATACCCGGGAAGGCCAGGACGTTGTTGATCTGGTTGGGGAAGTCGCTCCGGCCGGTGGCCACCACAGCGGCGTACTTCACGGCTACCTCGGGCAGGACTTCGGGGTCCGGGTTGGACAGTGCGAACACAATGGCGTCCTGGTTCATCAGGGCCAGGTGCTCCTCGGCGAGCTTGGAGGAGGAAACGCCGATGAACACGTCCGCGCCGGCCAGTGCTTCGCCGGGGCCGCCGGTGATGCCGCGGGGGTTGCTGCGCGCTGCGATGTCCGCCTTCTTGCTGGCGGTATCGGCGGCGAGGTCGGCGCGGCTGCTGTTGATGACACCGCGGGAGTCCAGCAGGACGACGTCGGTTACGCCTGCGGCGAGCAGGATCTCGGCGACGGCGATGCCTGCGGCGCCTGCACCGGACACCACCACCTTGAGGCCGTCGAGGCTCCGCCCGGTCACCTTGGCGGCATTGGTCAGGGCTGCGAGGGCCACGACGGCGGTTCCGTGCTGGTCATCGTGCATCACGGGGCAGTCCAGCGCTTCGATCAGCTTTTCCTCGAGTTCAAAGCAGCGCGGTGCGGAGATGTCCTCGAGGTTGACGGCGCCGAAGCTGGGGCGCAGGCGGACCAGGGTCTCCACGATCTCGTCCACGTTGGTGGTGTTGAGGACCAGCGGGATGGAGTCGAGGTCGCCGAAGGTCTTGAAGAGCGCCGATTTGCCTTCCATGACGGGCAGGGAGGCGCTGGCGCCGATGTTGCCCAGGCCCAGGACGGCTGTGCCGTCGCTGACCACGACCACCAGGCGCTCGGCCCAGGTGAGGGTGCGGGCCAGTTCAGGCTTGGCGTGGATGGCGCGGCTGACCTCGGCTACACCCGGGGTGTAGGCGATGGACAGGTCCCGCTTGTTGGAGAGCGGAACGGTGCTGGTCACGGACAGCTTGCCGCCCTGGTGCGCGCCGAAGATTTCGTCGTCGGTCAGGGCTGTTGCTGCTGAATTGTCGGTGGCGGTAACTGCGTCAATGGACACGTCGTTGTCTCCTGGTGCTCGCCGTGGGCGCACGGCACATGGAGCTGGAGCCCGGCCGGGCCCAGCGGGGAAAGTAGTGCGACAGGAAACCCAAGGGTGGCGGGTCCAGGGGGAACGCCGGGGGTGTTTCCGCCCTGCCGCTCCGGTGACCCCATGTTAGGCAGCACCCAAAGTCCCCGCGGGACGTTGGAGAACGCCTAATCCGCTGCCAAAAGGTTTAACCAGCCAATTTAGTGACTCAGATCACGGCATTATGGCGTATTTAAATGCCTATTGGCCTAGACCAGTTACGCAGTTTTGGTCACTGTGAATCCGGATTCGGCCCCCGGAGACAACCGCCCGCACGCCTTTTTGAGGTCTTCCTCGGCCTCGAAGAGGGAAAGGCGGCGGTTCCGCACGGACTGGACCAGACCAGTGACGGTCAGGAGGAGGACCCGCGCGCCCACCGCATCGCCGCAGGCGCCGGCCACGAGCTTCTCACTGAGGGCATCGATCTCGCGCAGGAGCTCGGTGGTATCCCGCTCCGGCAGGTAGACACCCCGGCTCAGGCACTGTTCCACTGCGGGCTGCATGACGCGCATGTGGAAAATCTCCATCACCAGGCCGGAGAGGGCGCGGCCACGGAAACGCGGAGACGATCCCCGGGCACCGGCCTGCAGCTCGTCCAGCTGCTGCCGGAAGAGCGCGAGCATCAGGTGGGTGGGAGACGGGAAATACCGGTAGAGCGTACCCAGCGGCACGTCGGCTTTTTCTGCGACTTCGGACAGCTCCACGGCGTCAAGCCCCTTGCGGGCAAACCCTGCGGCGGTGTCGAGGATCCGCGCGTAGCGGAGGCGCTGGCGGGGAGCGGAAGGCCGGGCGGCCATGGGCGGATGGTCTGAAAAAGTCTCGGGCATCAGCATTCCGGGGTTGTGTTTTAGGGGACTGCGGCCAGGAGTGCCCCCACTTCCGTACCACCCTGCAGCCCGGTTCAACTATACGGCAACCGCGCGGAGCAGGTTGGTCAGCGGGCTTACTTTCCGCCTCCTACGGGTCAGTCCACGCCCTTGATCTTGACCACGAAAAAAGCACCCAAAAGCCCGATGACGGCGGCGGTGAGGAACAGTGTCCGGTAGCCGCCCGCAAACGTTACGGCCACCAGCGCCAGGGCCGGGGCAACCACCTGCGGCAGGGAGTTGGCCACATTGATGACGCCCATGTCCTTGCCCCTGCTGACGGCGAACGGGAGGACCTGGGTCAGCAGGGCAAAGTCCACCGCGAGGTACGCGCCGAAGCCGACGCCCAGCACCGCTGCCCCGGCGAGGGCGCCGGGCCACACGGGGAAGAACGCCATGATGGCCCCCGCCATGGCGATCGTGGCGGAGGAGCCGATGACGAACGGCTTCCGCCGGCCCACCCTGTCACTCCAGGGACCGGCCAGCACGGCGGTAATCATCACCATCACCGCGTAGATGCCCGTCAGGACCAGGACTCCGGCAGCCGGATCCGGGTAGCCAATCACATCCCGCAGGAAGAACAGCAGGTACACGATGGTGAGCTGGTTGCCCACGTTCACCAGGAACCGTGTCAGCCAGGCCCAGGCGAAGTCCGGATACCGCAGCGGGCTGATCCAGAAGCCCTTGATGAAAGCGCGGGGGCGAAAAGCCTCCACTTCCGACTTTGGCAGGGCGGGATCATTCCGGTGGAAAAGGTATGGCAGGACTGACAGCAGCAGGGCGGCGGCGCACAGCCAGTAGCCCACCATGAAGTTGCCGGTTACCACCGCACCGAAAACGGCGCCGGTGAGGATACCCAGGGTCTGGCCCATCGCCGCGAGCCCGCCCACTCCGCCGCGCTGGGCCACAGGCACCCGGTCCGGAACGGCGGCAGTGATGGCGGCGTAGGCGGCATTCGCGCCCAGCTGCACCAGGCACCAGAAGAGCACCATGAGCGCCACGGCACTGGAAAATGACATCGCCAGCAGTGCCGCAGTGGCCAGTACAGCCCCTGCCAGCACCCACGGAGAGCGGCGGCCCAGGCGCGAGGTGGTCCGGTCCGAGAGAGCGCCGAAAAGCGGGTTGGCCACCAGGGAAACGGCGGCACCGCAGGCCGTGACCAGGGAAAGGATGGCTTCCTTGCCGGGTGCGTCGATGCTGATGGCCTGTTGGCCGATGAATACGTTGATGGGGCCGAAGAAGGCGGCATTGATGCCCACATTCACCAGCACCAGGCCGGTGACCCACCGCGCGGTGACCTTCTGCACCGGCTCGGCAAGCGCCGCCGCGGCAGCCGTGCCGTCCAGCGGCGACGGCTTTTTGGACAGACTCATTGGCTTGGCTCCCCCTGGTGCGGCCGGTTGGCGGTGGGAATCAGACTATCGTGGGCCGTACCTGGCCGCCGGGCACCGCCCCGGCCGCCCCGTCGCCGAAGACCAAGGAGCAGCAGATGAGCGCATCCACCCCCGCACAAAACGCAGCCGTGAACACCGCAGACCTCTATGACGAGCGGGGCTCCGAACTGGCATCGATCTCCCTGCAGTTCCAGTCCCTGGGCGGCCGGTCGCATTTCAACGGACCGGCCCGGACCATCCGGTGCTTCCAGGACAACGCCCTGGTGAAATCGACGCTCGCGTCCCCGGGGAACGGCGCCGTCCTGGTGGTGGACGGCGGCGGATCGCTGGGCACGGCCCTGATGGGGGACATGATCGCCGAAAGCGCCGTGGCGAACGGCTGGGCCGGCGTCGTGATCAATGGCGCCGTCCGGGACCGGGAGGCCCTTGCCCGGCTGGACCTTGGGGTCAAGGCACTCGGCAGCAACCCGAAGAAGAGCCTGAAGGAGGGCGCCGGGGAGGTTGACGTGGATGTGGTGATCGACGGCGTCACCATACGCCCCGGGGCCGCCATCTGGTGCGACCCCGACGGCATCCTCGTGGAGGCGTAGGCGCGGACCGCGTCCCGGCCACGGGCACCGCAAAAAGTTGGCAGGGCGGGGAATAAAAAGTGCGAGTAAGATAGTTACTGAAAGCAACTATCGCTGCTTATATCCTTTTCTCTCCCTGGAGCCTTCATGTCTAAAGCCTCTGCCGCGCCCCGCGCCGGAGAAACCCTGACGCAACGCCAGATCGTCACGGTAATGGTCGGCCTGATGCTGGGCATGTTCCTCGCATCCCTTGACCAGACCATCGTTTCAACGTCCATCTACACCATCGCCAACGATCTCGATGGGCTCTCGCTGCAGGCGTGGGCCACCACGGCGTACCTGATCACCTCCACCGTCAGCACCCCGTTGTACGGCAAGCTGAGCGACATCTTTGGCCGCCGTCCGCTGTACCTGACGGCAATCGCCATCTTCCTGGTGGGTTCGCTCTACGCGGGCTCGGTGCACTCGATGACCGAACTGGCCATCGCCCGCGGTATCCAGGGCCTCGGCGCTGGCGGCCTGCTGGCGCTGGCGCTGACCATCATCGGCGACATCGTCTCCCTGAAGGACCGCGCCAAATTCCAGGGCTACTTCATGTCAGTCTTCGGCATTTCCTCAGTGCTGGGTCCCGTGGTGGGCGGTGCCTTCGCCGGTTCGGCCAACATCCTGGGCTTTGACGGCTGGCGCTGGGTCTTCTTCATCAACATCCCCATCGGCCTCGCCGCCCTGACAGTGGTGTTCCTGTTCCTGCACCTGCCCTCGAAGCACCTGAAGCAAAAGATCGACTACTGGGGCGCCGCGGCCATCACGGTGGCCATCGTTCCGCTCCTTCTGGTGGCCGAGCAGGGCCGCTCCTGGGGCTGGACCTCGGTCAACTCCTTCCTCTGCTACGGCCTGGGCGTAGTGGGCATTGCCTGGTTCCTGCTGGCCGAAAAACGGGCCGGCGACTACGCCCTCATCCCCCTGCGGCTCTTCCACAACGTCACGTTCGGGCTGTCCTCGCTGCTGAACTTCATCATCGGCATCGGCATGTTCGGCGCCATCGCCATGCTCCCCATGTACCTCCAGCTGGTGAAGGGCCTCACCCCCACGCAGGCAGGCCTGATGATGATCACCTTCACGGTAGGCATCCTGTTCGGTTCCATCACCGCCGGCCGCACCATCTCGGCGTCCGGGACGTTCCGCATCTTCCCCATCATGGGCACCGGTATCCTGACCGCCGCCGCCCTGGTGATGGGCTTCTCCCTGGGAGTGGACACCGGGCTGTGGGTTCCCGGCCTCATCGCCGTGTTCTTCGGCATCGGCCTGGGCTTCTGCATGCAGCCGCTCACCCTTGCCATGCAGACCTCCGTCCCGCCGCGCGACATGGGCGTGGGCACCTCCTCCGCGGCCTTCTTCCGCTCCATGGGCGGCGCCGTGGGGACCGCCGTCTTCATCTCCATGCTCTTCAGCCTGGCCGCCAGCCGGATCGCCGACGGCATGAAGAGTGCCACCACGGATCCTGCCTACCTCGCCGTCCTGAAGGACCCTGCCGTAGCGTCCGATCCTGCCAACGCCAAGCTGTACGACTTCTTCAAGAATGGCGCCTCCAACGATTCGCTGAACGACACCAGCTGGCTGCACACCGCCAACTCCACCCTGACCCGGCCCATTACCGAAGGCTTCGCCACCTCGATCGACACCGTGATGCTGACCGCCGCAGCACTGACGGGCCTGGCGTTCCTCATCAGCTTCGCGCTGCCGCGGAAGAAGCTGACGGACCAGAAGGCCTCGCCGCAGGATAAGGACGACATCCAGATCCCGGCCCACTAACCCCGGAACCGCAGGGAACAAACGACGACGGCGGCACTGCCCGCCGTCGTCGTTGTGCTTTCCGGCTGCGGGGTGCCAAGTGGAACCTGCGGCGGTGACGTGCCACACTGTTTAGCGCGTGTGCGCCGGCCCTTTCGGCCGGTACCGCAGCCGACGACGTCCGCACCGCATCCATAAACCTCCAACACCAGGGAGAACCATGCCCACTGCACAGGAGCAGACAACCACCCGGATTCCGCGGCGGGTGATCTGGCTGGCGCTCGCGGGGGCGGTGGGTGGATTCCTCTTCGGCTTCGACTCGTCCGTGGTCAATGGCGCCGTAGACGCCATGAAGGAAGAATTCGCCCTGTCCGAGGCCGTGACCGGCTTCGCAGTGGCCATCGCCCTGCTGGGCTGCGCCGCCGGAGCCTTCCTGGCCGGCAAGGTGGCCGACCGGTACGGCCGCATTCCCGCCATGAAGCTCGGCGCCCTGCTCTTCCTGGTCAGCGCCGTGGGGACGGGTTTCTGCTTTGGTGTCTGGGACCTGATCTTCTGGCGCCTCGTTGGCGGACTGGGCATCGGCCTGGCCTCCGTGATCGCCCCCGCTTACATCTCCGAGATATCGCCGCGCAAGGTCCGCGGCCGCCTGGCCTCGCTGCAGCAGCTGGCCATCACCACGGGTATCTTTGCCGCCCTGCTCTCCGACGCGCTGCTGGCAACCACCGCCGGCGGGGCGGACCAGCAGTTCTGGCTCGGCATCGAAGCCTGGCGATGGATGTTCCTCGCCGCCGCCGTTCCGGCCATCGTCTACGGCTGGGTAGCCTTCACGCTGCCTGAATCCCCGCGCTTCCTCGTGTTCCAGGGCAAGGAAGAGCAGGCCCGGAAGGTGTTCGACTCGATTGCGCCCGCCGAGGACACCGACCGGCATATCCGCGACATCCGGGAAGCCATCGAGGAAGACAAGCTGGCCGGGCAGAAGGGCTCCCTCCGCGGCAAGACCTTTGGCCTGCAAGCGGTGGTGTGGGTGGGCATCATCCTGTCCGTGCTGCAGCAGTTCGTGGGCATCAACGTGATCTTCTACTACTCCACCACGCTGTGGAAGGCCGTCGGTTTCCAGGAACAGGACTCCCTGGCCATTTCCGTGGCAACGGCCGTTACCAACATCCTGGTCACCCTGGTGGCCATCGCCCTGGTGGACCGCGTGGGGC
>Ga0308169_10006425_pt1 | contig 10376 bp, 9 predicted proteins | sample PhyBR1_2_FD_202139 | JGI IMG/M metagenome (GOLD analysis project Ga0308169, IMG submission 202139) | Phyllosphere microbial communities from UC Gill Tract Community Farm, Albany, California, United States - DLSLSB.R1 | ecosystem: Host-associated > Plants > Phyllosphere > Unclassified | place... | reverse complement strand
CAATACGAGTCGGATTCGTTACAAAGCCAGCACTGTCCTTGTTGACACACATTGTAAAATATTTTCCACAGGGCCTGTCAAGCATTCGGCGGGCCAAATGTCCAGAAGGAGGAAACGCGTGGGCAACGGGTTCGGAGAGAAACTCCGCGCGGAGCGCCTTGAGCGTGGACTGACGCAGGCCGAACTGGGCAAGGACCTGTATTCACCCAGTTACATCTCACTGCTCGAGACGGGCCGGCGTGAACCGACGGCTGAAGTCATTGAAGAACTGGCCCGCAGGCTGGAGTTGGCACCCAAGGCGCTTGAGGCTTGGAGCCAACCTATTTCTGTCAGCGACGCTGAATACGTGCTTGCCGGCCTCTATGCGCGCCAGGCCTGGGACCTTCGCGACTATCCCCTCGCGGCGAGTCATGCTGCCACCGCCGCCAAGATCGCCCTTGAAGGACGTAACACCAGCGCCTGGTGGAACATGACCTATATGCAGGCCGAATGCCTCATCAAACAGGGCAACTGGCGCGAAGCCCAGAAGATCATGGAGCACCTGCTGGAACACCCTATGGCAAGGGAATCCGCGGGACTGGCTGTGCGGGCGCACCAAATGCTTGCAGGCATCTATCAGGGGCAAGGCCAGCTAAGCCTTGCAGTCGACCAGGGGATCCAGGCCGTAGATCTCTGCAGGCAGCTCCCCAAGGGATCCACTCTTATCGTTAACGCCCATCACGCCCTCATCGGCGCTCTTGCCGAAAGTGGGCGGCTCGATGAGGCGTGGAAGTACTGCCTGGCCATGATCGATCACGTGGACGAGCTTTCCATGACCCAACTCGCGGGCGAAGTAGCCTGGGTTGTGGGAAACGTTGCCTTCATGCGGCATGACTATGCAGAAGGCGTCAAGCACCATGAGCGCGCGGCCCGCCTGCTGTCTCCCGCCAATGACATCGGCCTTTGGGCCCGGTTCAACAAGGCATCCGCCGCCGTGAGGCTTTCCTCGGGGATCGTTGAACCAGAAACCCTGTCAGCGATTGAGCGCGCCGAACTGGCGTTGTCCATCGTGGGCGGCAACAAGTCCGACCAGCTGGAGGTTGCCTTCATTCGCGCCCGCTGGCTGTATCTGACCGGCGACATCGTTGCCGCCGTCGAGAAGCTGCGCGAAATCCACGCCGAGCGGGAACACCTCGCAAAGCACACAGCCGGCGAAGTTTCCCTGCTCTTGGGCAAATCACTCAAGGCCGCAGGCGATACCGACGAAGCGCTGGTGCACCTCGAGGAAGCCCAAAAGGCCTTTGCCGCGGCCGGCGCACAGGACCGGGTCCAGCAGGCCTTGGACGCGATCCTGGAAATAAAGCTCGCACAAAAACGAGCGGCAGCCGCCGCCAAAGCCAGCTAGCAGCTAAGCCACCAATAAAAAAGCCAGGTAAACCCCGCGCACTGCGGGGCTTACCTGGCTTTGGGCTTACCTGGCTGTTCGGCCAGCTAGGAGAACGTCTTTCCCGTGATCTTCTCGTACGCCTCGACGTACCGGCTGCGGGTACGCTCCACCACATCGGCGGGAAGTGCCGGCGGCGGGGTGTCGGAGGACTTGTCCCAACCGGACTCGGCCGAGGTCAGCCAGTCCCGCACGTACTGCTTGTCGTAGGACGGCTGCGCCTGGCCGGGCTTGTACGTGGTGGCGTCCCAGAACCGCGAGGAATCCGGCGTCAGTACCTCGTCGCCCAGCGTGATGGACCCGGAGACGGCGTCGTACCCGAATTCAACCTTGGTATCGGCCAGGATGATGCCGCGCTCCCGGGCGATCTTCTCCGCCGTCGTGTAGATCTTCAGCGTCAGCTCGCTCAGGCGGGCGGCGATGTCGTCGCCCACCAGTGCCACCACGGCGTCGTAGGTGATGTTCTCGTCGTGCTCGCCGATCAAAGCCTTCGCCGACGGGGTGAAGATGGCGTGCTCCAGCCGCGAGCCGTCCACCAGCCCCTCGGGCAGCGGGATGTTGCACACCGTGCCGGAGGCCTTGTACTCCAGCAGCCCCGAACCGGTGAGGTAGCCGCGGGCGATGCATTCCACTGGGAACATGTCCAGCTTCTTGCAGATCATGGCCCGGCCCTCAACCTCGGCGGGGACGCCGTCCTCCACGGTGGAACCGAGCACGTGGTGCTCAACGCCCAACTGGTCGAACCACCAGAGGCTCAGCTGGGTGAGGATGCGCCCCTTGTCCGGGATTTCGCTGGACAGCACGTGGTCGTAGGCGCTGATGCGGTCGCTGGCCACCACCAGCACACAGTCCTGGCCCACGCGCTGCAGAATGGACGGGTCGGCGGGCTCGTAGAGGTCGCGGACCTTGCCGGAGTAGATGTGCTTCCAGCCCGGCAGGTCCAGGGTTGCGGTGGCGTAGCCGCGGTTCTCCGATGTGTCAGTCATGTCAGGCCTTTGCTTTCACGATGGGCATTGAACCGGTGGCGCCGTAGGGAACCTTGATTTCTCCGCGCGCAGCCTTGCGGGCGATGTCGCTGCGGAACTGCGAGCCTTCCAGCTGGACCAGCTCCACGCCGTCGTACGCTTTTTCGCGCGCCTCCACGAGGTCGTTGCCCAGGGCGACGACGGCCAGGACGCGGCCGCCGGCGGAAACCACTTTGCCTTCCTCGTCCAGGGCGGTTCCGGCATGGATGACGTGCACGCCTTCCAGCGCTTCCACCTTTTTGAGCCCGCGGATCCGGTCCCCGGTGCGCGGCTTGTCCGGGTAGTTTTCCGAGGCGACGACGACGGCGACAGCAGTTTCCTTGGACCAGCGAAGCTCCTCTGCCTTGTCCAGTTCGCCCTTGGCAGCTGCCATGAGCAGGGCGCCGAGGGGCGTCTTGAGCCGGGCGAGAACCGCCTGCGTCTCGGGGTCGCCGAAACGGACGTTGAATTCGATGACGCGGGTGCCGCGTGAGGTGAGGGCCAGGCCGACGAACAGCACGCCGACAAACGGGGTGCCGCGGCGGGCCATCTCGTTGACAGTGGGCTGGGCTACCCGGTCCAGGACTTCCTGGACCAGGCCTTCGGGAGCCCACTCCAGCGGGGTATAGGCGCCCATGCCCCCTGTGTTGGGGCCTTCGTCGTTGTCGAAGATGCGCTTGAAATCCTGCGCCGGTGAAAGGGCGACGGTGTTTTGGCCGTCGCAGAGCACGAACAGGGAAACTTCGGGGCCGTCAAGGAACTCCTCGATGACCACGGATCCGCCGGCGTCGAAGCAGGACTGGGCGTGGGCCAGGGCCTCGTCGCGGTTCCTGGTGACCACCACGCCCTTGCCGGCGGCGAGGCCGTCGTCCTTCACCACGTAGGGGGCGCCGAAGGTGTCCAGTGCGGATGCGGCTTCCTCGGCGTTGGCCGCCACCATGGCCATGGCCGTGGGTACGCCGGCCTCTGCCATGACTTCCTTGGCAAAAGCCTTTGAGGCCTCCAGCTGGGCGGCAGCTTTGCTGGGCCCGAAGACGGGGATGCCGGCTTCGCGCACGGCGTCGGAGACGCCTGCGGCGAGCGGAGCCTCAGGGCCCACCACCACGAGGTCCACGGCCAGCCGTGTGGCCAGCTCCGCAACGGCCTGGGGATCGTTGCCGTTGATGTTGTAGGTAGGGACCAGCTTGCTGATGCCGGCATTGCCGGGCGCCGCATGGACCTCGGACACGTTGGGATCGGCAAGCAGGGAGCGGACAATGGCGTGTTCGCGGCCTCCAGGGCCAATGACGAGTACCTTCACAGTCTCCAAGGGTACTTTGTGCACCCTTCCCGCTCCTAAGCTGTGACCTCGCCTGCCCGGCCGTCAATCCGTACCCCTGCCCGCTCCGAACCATACACATGACAACGCTTCGAAACCGGAAAACCGGCCCCGCCGCCATGGCCGCTTTGGCAGGCGTGGTGGCGGCCGCCGTCGTCCTTGCCGTTGCGGAGCTGATTGGCGCATTCTTTACCGCCAGGGCAACCCCGCTGTTTGCCCTGGGGTCCACTTTCATCGACTTCACGCCGCCCTGGCTGAAGGACTTTGCCATCGCCACGTTCGGCACCAACGACAAGGCCGCCCTGTTCGTGGGCATGGGCATGACCATCGCGGTGCTTGCCTGCATTCTTGGCGTGGTGGCCTACCGGAAGTGGGCGCTGGGGGTCCTTGGGGTGCTGTTCATGGGCGCCGTGATCGTGGCCTGCGTGGTGAGCCGTGCCGGGGTCGGTGCCGCGGACGCCATTCCCTCGGTGCTGGGGACGGTCGCCGGGCTGGTGGTCCTGCGCCGCCTGCTGGTGCCGTTGTGGGGGATGAAGGAATGGCCCGAAGCGCCGGCGGATACAGCGCACGACGGCGACACGCGCCACGGCGGCGAAGGCACCAGCCGCCGGGGTTTCTTCACCGCCGCAGGCATCACCGCGGTGGCCGCCGGGATCGCGGCCACCGGCGGCCGGCTCCTGGGTGCCGCGCGCAACAACGTGGCCCAGGCCAGGGAGGCCCTCCGGCTTCCGGCACCGGCCAAGGCGGCAGCGCCAGTACCCGCCGGCGTCCAGTCCCCCGTTCAGGGCGTTACCCCCTGGCTGACGCCGAACAATGAGTTCTACCGCATCGACACGGCCCTGAGTGTTCCGGAAATCAACGTCAACGACTGGGAACTGCGCGTGCACGGGCTGGTGGAGCAGGAAGTGACGCTCACCTTCCAGGACCTGCTGGATGCCCAACTGATCGAATCACATGTCACCCTCACCTGCGTCTCCAACCCGGTGGGCGGCAACCTGGCCGGCAACGCAAAGTGGCTGGGCCTTCCCATCCGCGAGGTCCTGGCCCGGGCCAAGCCCAAGGACGGCGCGGACATGGTGCTGTCCACCTCTATCGACGGCTTCAGCGCCTCCACACCCCTGGAGGTCCTGCAGGACGACCGCGACGCCATCCTGGCCATCGGCATGAACGGCGAACCCCTTCCGCTGGAGCACGGCTATCCCGTGCGGATGGTGGTCCCAGGGCTTTACGGATTCGTCTCCGCCACGAAGTGGGTGGTTGACCTGGAAGTGACCCGCTTTGCCGACAACAAGGCCTACTGGACCAACCGCGGCTGGTCCGAGCGCGGCCCCATCAAGACCATGGCGCGGGTGGAGGTGCCCAAGTCCTTTGCAAAGGTACCGGCAGGAAAGGTCGCCGTGGGTGGTACCGCCTGGGCACAGACGCGCGGCATCACCAAGGTGGAGATCCAGATTGATAACGCGGATTGGGTGGAAACCACCCTTTCCACCGAAGCCTCCACCATCACCTGGCGCCAGTGGTCCTACGAATGGGACGCCACGCCCGGCCCGCACTACATCAAGGTCCGGGCCACCGACGGCAACGGCGAGGTACAGACGGACAAGCGCGCCGATCCGGTTCCTGACGGCGCCTCCGGCTGGCAGTCGGTGATGGTGACCGTGCAGTAGATGGTCACCCTGCAGCAGTGGGTCCCCGTGAGGTAGCAGGCTGGCCCATAGACTGGCGGTATGCCGCATAATCCGCATGCCACTTTCACCGTGGACTCCGCCGTCGAACTGGCCGTGATCGAACGCAGCGGCTTTGTGGAGTCGCGGCACATCGGTTCCGCCGTCCTTCTGTCCGCCGACGGGTCGGTGGTCACCGAGCTTGGCGATATCAACACCCCCATCTTCGCCCGTTCCACGTTGAAGCCGTTCCAGGCGCTGGCGTCCATGCAGTCCGGGGTCCCACTGCGCGGCGCCCAGGTGGCCATCGCCTGCGGGAGCCATACAGGTTCGCTGGACCACATGGACGTGGTAGCGGGCATGCTGAAGGCCGCCGGCGTCCGTGAAGACCAGCTGCAATGCCCGGAAGCCTGGCCCCAGGATGAAACAGCCCGCAATTGGCTGGTGCGCTCGGAGAAGGGGAAGTCGCGGCTGGCCTACAACTGTTCAGGGAAGCACGCCGCTTTCCTTTGGGCCTGCACCGAAAACGGGTGGGACACGCACAGCTACCTGGAGCCCAACCACCCGCTTCAGCAGCGGGTCCGCACGGTCATCGAGGAATACACCGGCGAGCAGATAGCGCACCTGGGCATCGACGGCTGCGGTGCGCCCGTGGCAGCCGTTTCCCTGAAGGGGCTGGCCAGGGCGTACTCGCAGCTGGCCAAGGCCCCAGGGGACCAAAGCTTCAGCGCCAGGGCGGCCACCATTGCCACCTCGATGCTCGATTACCCATGGGCCGTGCAGGGCCGCGGCGAGGCCAACACCCTGGTGATGGACGAGCTCGAGATCATCGCCAAGATCGGAGCCGAGGGCGTCCTGGCCATGGCCACGCCCCAGGGCGTTTCCGTGGCCGTCAAGATCCTCGACGGGAACGTCCGCGCCACCTCACTCGTGGCCCTGACACTTCTAGCGGCAGCGGGGGCGGTAGAAATTCCGGGCGTTGCCAGTGCCCTGGACAGGGTGGTGGAGCCGGTGCTTGGTGGCGGCCGTCCGGTGGGCAAGATCCGTCTGGGCCCGGCGGTTTCCGCGCTCCTGGACTGACGCCGCATTTCCAGACCGACACTAAAGGAAAGACTGAAAGCATGGCCGTAGCCCGCCGTCGTATAGACGTCCAGGAAGGCAAAGCAGCACTGAAGGCATGGCTGGAAGCCACCCAGACGCCGTCGGACGCTTCCGTGCCGCGCACTGTCCTGGCCACCGCCGTGAGGTACTCGCTGGAGGAAGTGACCGCCCGCGCCCCGGGCAACTCTGTTGAGGTGCGCGTGCCGCCCTTTGGCGTCACGCAGTGCGTGGAAGGCCCGCGGCACACGCGCGGCACCCCGCCCAATGTTATCGAGTGCGACGCCGCCACTTGGCTTGCGATGGTGACGGGACAGGAGCGCTGGGCGGACGCAGTCTCTGCCGGCAAGGTGGCAGCGTCAGGGCTGCGCGCGGACTTGTCGGCGCTGCTGCCCCTCTAGCAGCCCCGCGCACCCCCTGCCTCTGCCGCGTCGCCTTACCCGCGGCCGATGAAGGGCATGCCCGCGGCGGTGACCACCACTGAGCCAACACTGGCCGTGGCGGGCATGTTGGCCATCATCAGCACCGCACGCGCCGCGTCCTTCACGGGGAACATCGGCTCCACCTTGCGGCTGCCGTCCGCCTGGAGCGCCCCCGAGCCGACGCCGATGGTGTCCATGATCTCGGTGGCCGTATTGCCAATATCGATCTGCCCGCACGTGATGCCATAGCCGCGCCCGTCCAGCTCGATGCTCTTGGTCAAGCCGGTCATGGCGTGCTTGGTGACCGTGTACGCAACGGTCCGGGGCCGGGGCGAATGGGCCGAGATGGAGCCGTTGTTGATGATCCGCCCGCCCTGCGGGCGCTGCGCCTTCATGGTGCGGACGGCGGCCGCCGCGCACAACATGGACCCGGTGAGGTTCACGGCCAGGGTGGCGTTCCAGTCCGCCAGGCTGATCTCGTCCACGCCCGCTGCGGGCCCGAACACGCCGGCGTTGTTGAACAGGACGTCCACGCGGCCCCACTTTTGGCGGGCCGCGTCGAAAAGGCATTCGACGTCGTCGGGCCGGGTAACGTCGCAGGGCACCACGAGCGCGTCCGGATGATTGTCCGCCGTCTCCTTCAACTGCGCCTCGCGGCGGCCGGCCAGCACTACGCGGTAGCCATCGGCCAGCATTTGCCTGGCAACCTCCCGGCCGATGCCGGAGCCGGCCCCGGTAACGACGGCGACGCGGGCAGTGGGAGGGGGCGTATCCATTCTGTCTCCTGGCTTAGGGCTGCGCCGGTACAGCCGGCTTGTTCAGCGGCCAGCCTATGACGGTCTTGGGCCGCGGCGCAGCGAAGGTCCGCACCTTGGAGGTGGAGAGGCGCATCCGGACCAGGGATTCGGCGATGGTCACCGCGGAAGCCACGCCGTCCACGACGGGTACGCCTGCCCGCTGGCGGATCTGCTCGTCCAGCCCGGCCATGCCGCCGCAGCCGAGCACAATGACCTCGGCCTTGTCCTGGGTGACCGCAAGCATGGCCTGGTTGACGATAGCTTCCACGGCCCGCTCCGGCTCTTCCTCGAGTTCCAGCACCGCCATGCCGCTGGCCCGCACGGAAGCGCATCTCGCATCCAGTCCGGCCAGCTTCAGCCGGTCCTCGATGAGCGGAACCGTCCGGTCCAGGGTGGTGACCACCGAGTACTTGTGCCCCAGGAACATGGCGGTGCTGGCCGCGGCCTCGGTGATGTCCACCACCGGCACGTCCAGCAACTCCTGGAGGCCTTCGCGGCCATGCTCACCATAGCCTGCCTGGACAACGGCGTCGAAGGGCTCCGGGTAGGACGTCACGGCGTCCATGACGGCGATGGCGGCCAGGTAGCTTTCGAAGTTGCCCTCACAGGAGTCGGCCCCGAACCTCGGGGTGATACCGACGATCTCCGTGCCGGGACCGGCTACACTCCGCGCCGAGGCGGCGATGGAGTCGGTCATCGACGAGGTGGTGTTTACGTTCGCAACGAGTATGCGCATGGGGAAGGTCCTTTGGTGCTGCGGGTCCCTGTGGGCCGCTTGCTGGTGGGGCTCAGTGGGTACTGACGACGGCGATTGCCTCACCGTCGTGGTCTTCGAGCCTCTGGTTGCGGTCGGCGATGAAGAAGTAGAGCGTGGCGGCAATGCCTGCTGCAAAGAACCAGGCGAACGGGGCTGCCGCAGCCAGTCCAGGCACGAAAGCGATGAGCAGGGCCAGGACGGCGGCGGGAACCATGGCAATGATGGCGCGGGGGTTGACGCCCTTTTTGTAGAAGTACGCGCCGTCAGGGGATGCCGTGTAGAGCTGCGGCACGTTGACCTTGCCGCGCCGGATCAGCCAGTAGTCGGCCATGACAACACCGAACAGCGGGCCGAGCAGCGCACCGAGTCCACCCAGGAAGTACACGATGACCAGCGGGTTGTTGTAGAGGTTCCAGGGCAGGATGACCAGGCCGATCGTCGCCGAGACCATGGCCGCCTTGCGGAAGTTCAGCCGCTTGGGGAACAGGTTGGTCAGCGCGTAAACGGGGGCCACGAAGTTGGCCATCAGGTTCACGGCGATGGTCAGGATCAGCAGGGCGAGGCAGGCCAGGACCAGGAAGAGCGTATTGGGGATGGTCTGGACGATGTCCGAGGGGCTCTTGATGATGGTGCCGTTGATTTTGAACTGGCCGCCGGCCATGACCACTACGATGGCGCCGAAGACCTGCATGTTGATGGGGATGCCCCAGAAGTTGCCGCGCACCACGGCCTTCCTGGAGACCGCCGAGCGGGTGAAGTCGCAGAAGTTCAGGACGAAGGTGCCGTAGATGGACACCCACAGGGCGCCACCGGCGAAGATGGTGAGCCACATTTCCGGCCCTTCCAGCGCCTTGTTGGAGGACCAGGCGATGCTTCCGCCGGCTTCGACGAAGATCCAGATGGCCATGGCGGCCATGGTGGCAAGGATGACGGGGCCGGCGAAGGCTTCATACTTACGGATCATTTCCATGCCGAAGCTGACGATCACCAGCTGGACCACCCAGAGGGTCACGAATGCCATCCAGCCCAGGGTGGACAGGCCCAGGATGGAGTCTTTGTCCATGTCCACCAAGGCCGGGAACATGGCTACGAGCATTACGCGGAACACCACGGATGCGAGGTAGGTCTGGATGCCGAACCAGGCCACTGCCACGGCCCCGCGGAGGAGGCTGGCAATCTGGGCTCCCCTGATGCCGAAGCTGATGCGGCTCATGACGGGGAAAGGAACACCGGTTTTGACGCCCATGAAGCCGGACAGCGTCAGGAGGCCGAACAGCAGCGCGGCACCGATGCCGAGGGCCAGCAGGATCTGCCACCCGCCCAGCCCCAGCGCGAACAGGCCAATGGCGAAGGCGTAGTTGCCCAGGCTGTGCACGTCGTTGGCCCAAAGGGTGAAGATGCTGTAGCTGGTCCAGCTCCGGCCGGCTCGTTTGGTGGGGGCAAGATCGGAGTTGTACAGGGAAGGGCTGATGCTCGTGCCCGAAGCTGCGCTTGCTGATTCGCAGAGGGCTTCAACGCTTCCGGGGGTGTGTGCTGCGGGGGCTGACGACGCTGTCAGGCCCTGCTCAGCAGCAGCGCCCGCCGTGGGAGGGGTTTGCATAGGGGTCTCAATTCTTTAGAGGATTCCGGGTGGTGAGGCCGACCGGGGAGTCGTTTCTGTTATTCCACCTAGCGGAAACGAGATATTGAATAGTGAAATAATGGTATGACCCAGGTCACTGACGGTCAAGCGCCCCGGGCACTCCGGGTCGGTCACAATCCGTCGCTTCGCTTCTATGCGCATCAACGGGCGGGAGGTGGCGGCTGTCACGTTGACCCCGGCTCTCTCACTCACTAATCTCATCTAGCAATAATGTTTTCTCACAATACGAAAACATGAGCCGATCCATTCAA
>Ga0308169_10006422_pt1 | contig 10378 bp, 13 predicted proteins | sample PhyBR1_2_FD_202139 | JGI IMG/M metagenome (GOLD analysis project Ga0308169, IMG submission 202139) | Phyllosphere microbial communities from UC Gill Tract Community Farm, Albany, California, United States - DLSLSB.R1 | ecosystem: Host-associated > Plants > Phyllosphere > Unclassified | place... | reverse complement strand
CATCCAACAGTGGTGGCCAAAGCTTCAGCCCTCCACACAGCAGTGGCTGGTGGACAACAACGGCGATGTCTCTCCCAATGGCATCATCCTGGAAATTATCGGCGCCGGCGGCCCACCGGTGGGGGATCCCTGGTGGGATGAAAGCGATGAAGCAGGTGGAGTGGTCCTCCCCGACGAAGCCATCGACTGGATCGACGCGACCGCCAACGACGAAGACCCAACGTAGCAGTCTCTTACAGCTCCGGGGGAAGCCCTGATGTGTGATTTCCGGCCGGGTGGATGATTGTCGCATGCAGCGAATTCCGGCTGGGTGGCGGCCTCTCTCCTCGTCACGATTGTCTTCGGAAGTGTGTACCTGACGTTGCAGCCTATTGGCAGTCAGGCCGTCAACGCCGCGCCGGCAGCTGGCGCCGCGGCGCAGGTCCAGAACATTGGCTTCGAAGCGCAACCGGGCCGCGGCTGGAACTGACCAAAGACAGCGGCATCTTTGTCATCGTCTACGGGCAAGACACTAAACCGGTCTCCACGACGGTGACGCTGCACGTGATGTTCCGGATCTTCCGGCCGGCGTCCTGGACACGACCCGTGCCGCAGGGACTGACACCGTGACCTGGCAGCCGGAGCGTGCCCTCAGGATGGCTCTCGTTACCCGGCAGGTCTCAGGCAAGGTAGTGGTTGCCGGTCAATCCCTGACGCCGTTCGAAAACATGGATAAATGGACCCAGCTCGTGCTGACAGCCGGCTGGCTCGGCAGCATGCTGGTCCTCGCCGCCTCCTGTGCCGTCAGTGCTTTAGTTTCCCGCCGGCGCAGGCCAAAACCCGGCTCTGACGGTGTTGGACACCACGCATGAACACTCCACGTGGCTGGCGCCTGTTGCACAGAGTCCGGTGAACCGTTGGCCCGCGCTGGATGCCCTGACTCCCGGTACGACGCATAGCCACCCGAACGCTTCCCCGGTCGACCCTCCACGGGGTCCTTTCTCTTGCTGCCAGGCACTGCCGCAGGGCTAGTGGGCGTAGGAACCAGGAGGTGTGCTTACCGACCCGACGCCCATTTCTTCCCTCACGCCTCATGGTCCTGGCCCCTGCTGGACCTCTGATGCTCAGTATGGGTTGGTGTGAATGTCCGTCGGAACCTGCCCAATGATCACTGGTGTGTGGCGGGCTCCGGACCCCACAGGTTTGCGCAGTGACAGGGGAATCCATCCAGCCCTGTTTCGCGTCGCTGGCGCAGGTTGCTGAGGAGTTGAACGTGAACCAAAGCCTCCTGCAGGGTCTCATCAGGCTCACGGTGGTTCAGGCGCGGTACTCCTCGCGCGATGTGTTGGCGAGGAGCGGCGCGCCCAGATATGCGGCCAGCCTGGTTCCGGCTTTGTCCATGATTTTGTGGTGGTTCCAGGCGAAGAGAGGGCGGAGTAGCGGTGCCGTCAGGTTCATCCATCGCCGGGTTGTGCGCACATGCCAGTAGTAGAGGGCGCTAGTCACGGCCCCTGTCTGGGAAAGCTCCCATCGGCCGGTTCCTTCCAGCTGCCCGGTGGATCTGGACTCAAGGAGCCGGGGCGGGTCCTGGCGCACGTTCTCAATGGTGAAGGACAGCGAGTACGGCAGCTTGCCTCTAATGGTGAATCGATAGGCTTTCCCCACCCCGTCATTGCCGCCGGGCGCAACCTGGGCGACCTTGGAGATATACGGGAACCAGTTGGTGTAGGTCCCCGGGTCCGAGACCGCCTCCCATACGGTTTCGATGGGTGCCTGCAGCTCCCAGCGGGTCAGGAACTTGTAATCAGTCATCCCAGCTCCTTACTAGCGCATCATTCCCGGTTGCTGACCCGTCAGGGGCGCTCAGGACCAGAAATCGGATACCTGGGCGGTGTCCTCCGTCATTTCCAGGGCTTCGGTCACTTTGCTGCCGGAGATGGTGAACACGATAACCGACCGCTGATCGAGGGACCTGCCGTTGCGTTCGGCGTGGTTGGACTGCACCCCGATCGTGTACCTGTCGCCTGCGGCGACATCCTCCAGGGTGAGCGTGAGGGTTCCTTGGGAGCGTGAAAACAGCTCCCCGAAGTACGCCAGGATTTCCCCGACGCCCTTCTTGTCTCCCGAGAGGCCCCCGGTTCCCCCGGTATGCCAGACGGCGTCTGCGGTAAACAGCTCGCGGAGGGTGTCCATGTCGCCAGTGATGAATGCATCATAGCCGCGCCGCACCAGTGCGACGTCTTCCTGTGCTCCCATTTCATGCACCTCTGTTATCGTTGTGGGAATTTGGCGAGGCCACCGTAAGCCCGGGGGCCGGGCTTGTCGAGAGGCGAACGTCCCAGGTTTGGAGGGATATCGACGCTGCTTCCGGCGTCGATAAGACCGCGTCCGTCGCGTAGGTGGCCCCGGTCGCGTCGTTGACGATGAGGGTCTTGAACGAACCTCCAGGGCGCAGATCGACCAGAATCGTCTCCACAGGTGCTCCTGCTCCAACCGGCGCCCAGAAGTGACTGAGATGCTCGGGTGTGGTGAAGCAATCAAAGACGAGTTCCTGAGGTGCGTCAAAAATCCTCGAGAAATGAAGACCGCCCGCCATTCCAGTGTCGTCACTGGCCATGCGTGGTTCCTCCGGAGCGTTTAGTGCCTTGGACGGTTTTGAGGTGGTCATCGAGTTTGCCGAGGCGCTCATCCCACACCCTGCGGTGCTCTTCAACCCAGTCTCCGACCTCCTTCAGCGCGGTCCGCTCCAGATGGCAGGGCCTGAATTGTGCATCCCGGGTCCTGGATATCAGGCCACTGGCTTCAAGTACTTTCAAGTGCTTCGAAACGGCCGGCAGAGTCATGGAGAACGGTTCAGCCAATTCCGACACCGTGGCGTCCCCCGCGGCAAGCCTCGAAAGAATGGCACGCCGCGTGGGATCGGCAAGCGCCGCAAACACAAGATCCAAACGGTCGGCCGCAACACTCATGACCCACATCCCATGGAATCATTTTACCATCCGGTTAATTAACCGGAAAGTTAAATGCAGATGATCGCGCCCTTCTTCTTGAGCTGCACGCGGATGCTTCTGGGGTCGGCTCCTCATTCAATCCTTGGATCAGCAGCCGGGAGATCAGCGGCCACTGCCGCCCGTTGAGATTGCCCACCGGGATTTACCCCCGCTCAGGGCACCTCCCTTGGTCGGCACGACGAGCCGTCCTGGCGCGAAGTTGGGCCTCGGCATGCTCGAGCAGGATGGGCGCGGCGGCAGTCAGGGCGTCAACGCTTTGTTGGAGGGCGGCGGCCTGTACCCTCGCACGCGTGAAGTTCCTGGCCGCGATAAATGGCAGGATTGTCGCGCAGTGCTCAGCAATGTCCGTTGCCCCTGCCATAAACGACGCCGTGTGCAGGCTAAGGACGGCATCAACCGACACCGCCGGCTCCCCGTCAGCCAGGTCGGCAAGGAGCCGGGACAGTCGAACCTGCTGCAAGCCGAAGAAATCGTTGAGGAATTGGAGCGCCAAAGCAGGTCCCCCGGTATCGTCGGCGATGTCCAGCAGGTGTTGCAGTTCGAGCACTGGGTTATCCCCGCTGACGCCCGACGGGGAAGAGGCTGAAGGGGCACGTTCAGCCCCCGCTGGTTCCAGCGCCTCCGCGGCTGCGGGTCGTTCTGTACAAAACATGTTGACAGTGGTCTTCAAGGGGATCCTCGTGAATTACGAGCGCCGCCAACGGACCCCAACCCGTTAAGGGGCAGGCGCTCTGCTTGACCTGACAAGGACACTCTTCTGGAAGAGGATCAAGCGGACGCATGGTGCAAATCAAGATTCCCTCAATATTGCACTGCGGGATATGGGGTTCGACCGCCCTCCCGAAGCCGGCGGTCCCTGTGAAAATCGGCCTCCCCATGCATTGAACCCCGATGGATAGCCCGGAAGGGCCCGAATTTGGAAAACCAGCATTCTGCCTACTAGTTTTGCTGTTGGCCAAAGCGCACGTTTCCCCCAATGTGCGGAGCAGCTGAAGGAGGGACCCTCGCGGATCGAGACAAGGACGCGGGGGTCTTTCACCATGTCCGCAAGACCTTTACGCCGGCCGCGTGAAAACTAACGGCCCGAGAGGCCTTTGGCCGCAAGGTTTCGTTCAGCATCCCGTTCCGGCGGGGCTTCTGTGGCAGATGAGTGCGTCAAATGCGGGACTTTTGCTTCGACGCCGTGCATTGACGTGATGCAGCATTCCAGTCCGGCCTCCCACGTGCCGGGCTACTGTTTTCACTGCGCAGCGACGCGCTCTGCCGGACGTGGCGAAACTCCGGCCAAATATCGGTTGGCCGAAGTTCCGTGAATAACCCTGCAGGGTCAACCTTGAGGTTGGCTGGGAACGAGTGGGGGAGCACGGTTCGCCCGAGACTTTGGCTTGACGCTGCAACCCGGCCGCACGCAACGCGTCGGCAGTTCCAAGAGCAGGGGCTCAGGCAGGGGATGCCGCCTGGTTGACTGCGCGGCGCGCTGAGGGCGGCTCGGGAAACTTCGTGGGGGAGTCCCCGAGGGTGGACCGAGAGCAGGGCATCACTTCTCCCGGTTGCCCCGGCGAACCCTTGCGCCGGTAGGAGTTCCTGCGAAAGACTCGTCGAACGCATGCTGAATTGATGGAAAATTGGAGCGGTAACACCACGAAAGCGCAGGCAGTGATGCCACGCGCACGGGCGGCAACGGCGCCGTCCCGGGGTCCCGCAGACCGAAAGGATCGCAATGGCAGGAATGTTCGAACTGTTTATCGACGCAGAATCAGCTTTCAGGTTCCGCCTGACAGCACCGGACGGCACCGTGATGGCAGTATCCAGGCCCTTCACCACCAAGACCGACGCCGTGGCAGGGATCGCCGCCGTCCGCGAGTACGCCGGCATGGGCCTGGTCGCCGACTCCTGCACGACCCTCAACGCAAGCGAACTTCGAGCCTACGGTGACCCGCCTGCTCCCACCGGCTCCCAGCCGGTTCCAAAAATGGACTTTCACGGGCCCGCCCGTGCGGTCCGCCGGGCCGTATCCGGACCGCGCCGGGCCGGGGCTATTCATAACCTTTCGTGAGGCTCAGGGCAGTGAACTGCTCCCCTTTCTGGCCGGCACTTTCGGCGCTTGAAATCGACCGTGGGAGTGCCACTTCCCGTCTTTCCGGGCTGCCCTTGAGGCTCCAGGTCGAGCGACCTTCGGCCGCTAGTTGGCCACCGTGGCTCTCGTAAATTCTCCAGCCCCTATTTGCCGTGAAGCCGGGGTCGGCGACCCGTAAGGAACGGGCTGTTCAACTGGAGGTGATTTCCCCAATCTTGCGATCGCGCCCTGCCGGATGCCAACGAGCGGTCCGTTCGTACTGAGGAGTAACATCTCGGGTCTTTCGACCCTAACCTGAAGCCCCGCGCGAGGTGGACTTTGAAATTGTGTATTCCACAGTGGTCAACCTGACTGCCGCGTATGGGGGCAGTTGCCATGACAGAGGCTCACTGTCCTGAGTGCGGCGCGCCGGTCATTCCCAGCACCTTGGAGAGGCACACCTTGGATGAGGGTCTCGAACTCGTGGAAGTCCCGCACCGCTGCAGCAACCCCACGTGCCCTTATCACGACGGGCCGTTCCCGTTCGGCGCCTTCAGGTTGCGGGACCTCAAGGAGTAGTCGGCCGCTCTATTCTTGACGCATGGGGACCTACCGGCTCGCATACACGAACGGCGCTGACATCACGATGTTTGATGCATCCGACACCGAGGAGGCCGTGACTCCTGCCGATGAGTTCGACAACCGCCACGGCAGCAGCGCGACCACCCTGTGGATCATGCAAGACGGCGGGAATTGGGCTGCTGTGGAGCGGATACGCTAAAGCGGCAGTGGCCCCCCCAAATGATCCACTGCCGCTGGGAAACGCCGTGCGCACACTGGGAAAGTCCTGGCGCTCATCCTAACCAACGGGTCTGACAAGCAGAAGACCCCGAGTCCTTGGGGGGTGGCTCGGGGTCTTGCTGGCCAATTCCAGACACCGGGGGATGGTGCGGTACTTGCCTCGAAAAGGCTACCGGTGAATACACCCTGCGCCAACATGCATATTCGCAGGCCGCGCCTGCAGGCGTGCAGACACTCATGTCTGGCTCGGGAGTGCCGGCGCTTCGGGTGGGGTAGTTGGGTATCCCGGTGAGCTCTGTCGTAGAGGCCGGAGCAGCGGATCGCCCTTGGCCACCACATACTTTCCGCGCACCCCCGGGCCCTTCCCACCGTTAGCCTGACGTAACGCAGGATATCTACCGTTGATGTGACGCTTAGCAGGTGAGAGATATGCGCAATCGGCTTAATCGCACCAGCCTTGGCTGCGTCTAGTCGAAGGGTAGTGCTTTGTAAGCGGTCTTCGTATTCATGTTCCAGCCGGCGACGAGTCCTGAGCCGATCATTTGATCGCTGAGGCGTGCGAGGCGGTAGGCGGGGTTGGCGTCGAGTGCGAGTTGGAGGAATTGGTGTGCTTTGCTGCCTCGTCCTTCCCACCAGTTGATGTAGCCGATGGTCGTGAGGACTGGTGCAGCGTGTTCTGGGCTGGTGCGGGGGTAGGCGTGGAGGAGGAGTTGTTGGGCCCATTCAATGCGTGACCATTTCGGTGCGGCGTCGGTTTGGGCGAACAGGATGTCTTGCATGGGTTCGTCCAGGCCCGGGATGTCTGCAATAAGCCGGTCGCGGATAGCAGGGAATTGCAGGTGGGCGACGAGGGCGTGGCAGTCGTCATCACTGGGGTATGAGGTGGAGTCGAGCATGTCGGCCCAGAGTTTCCGGCCGTTACGGACTGCATCGCGGTCTTCCTGGTTCCTGATAGTTTCCATGTGCTGTTCGACTGCCTTGGCTTTGGTTTTCTCGTGATTTGTGGCGGGGAGGGTGAGTTGGTTGGTGGGTTGGATGGCGCTGCCGCGGTAGATGAATTCGGCGTTGATGGCGCTGGTTTGGGTGTCGCTGACGGGCAGGGCGAGTTCGTGGCCGGGCTCGCTGTCGTAGGGAGAGAAGGTGTCGTCTCCGACGAAGAGGCCGTCGCGGATGGTGATGCCTTGTTCGGCGAGGACGCCGGTGAGCGCGGCGATGGTGCGGGCATGGGGCCTGGGCTGCCCGGGTTGGGCGGGTTCGCTGGTGTACAGGGCGAAGAGGAGTGATGTGGCGGTGGTGTCGGATGTGAGGTAGTGGGCGACGGTGCGGGCGTAGGGGAGTTCCTGGCCGGGTTGGCGGGGAAGGTCGATGCGGAGGGTCGCGCTGACGCTGTTGTCGTTTAGGGTGATGCAGACGAGGCTTTCTTTGGGCCAGAAGCCGAGTGTGTGCCCGATGAAGCTGAGGACATCCGGTGGTGTTTTGATGGTGAGCTTTTCCATGATCCTGTTTCTTTCACCCTGGGTTTCCGTGGTTGTTCTGCGTTTGTTGGTGGTGGGTGTCGTTCTGGTAGGGGACCACCCGCTGGGGTCAGGGGCCGGAGTGCAACTTGGCGGACCGGCTTCGGGGCCGGAAACTTCATCCGCAGGAACTGCTTCTACTGTGAGTGTGGGGAAGTTTTCGGTTTCGGGGCCGGCGCGGTAGCGGCCTGGTTGCGCGGAGGACCCGCCCAGCGATCATGGGGTATATCAGAATGACAAGCAGCGATGAGGCTTTGTTTATCCATCGCCGTCTTGGGCTCGGGCGCCATGACCTTCACAGATAAGTGGGGATCAGACCACTCGTAGCGATCGTGAGGCCGGCGTGCGGAGCCTCCGCAAAGGGGGGAAAGTGGTGGATTCCAGGATCGCAAATGCCTGTCAATGGGGTGAATCGAATCTGTCAGGACAAAGAGAGACCGCATCCCTTGGTGGTTTCCGGATGCGGTCACAAGTTGAAGGCCTCAACGGCCGAAAAAAGGGCTGTGGAGATTGTTCACGTCCCGGCCTCGGATCGCCCTGCCACAGGGTGGGTGTACAGCGTCCATACTTACGCCTGCTTTATGTGAGCCTTGTTCGGCTACCCGGGGGCCGAAGCCGCCAGCATGCCGGGAGAGGAAATCCCCTGCACGCTTCTGGTCGATTACCCGGCTGCCGCTTATCAGGCCGTGTTGGACAGAACTGCGGCCATGCAGCGTTCCGCGTGGTAGGCGTTGTGGCGTGGGCGCACGTCCTCGCCTGCCCGTACGACGGCGGTGGCCTTGCAGGTGGCTTCAGCCCATGTCCTCCGCGCAGCGTGGACACGCCGTACCCTAGGTAGCACGTCTCTCGAGCTACAGTGACTCCTTCGTTTCGTCGGAAGTGGCCCAGGGAGGACAGGCTTGGGAGTGGTGGCGGCGGCTTGTCTACGGTGCTAGTGCGACCCGGTTCCGGCCGCCGGCTTTTGCGGTGTAGAGGGCCGCGTCGGCCTCTCCAATTACGGCGTCGGCGTCAGGGTGGTGCCCGGGGGTGAAGGCGGAGATTCCTGCACTGATTGTTAGGTGGCCCGTCGGGTCCCCGGAGTGGATGATGTTGAGGGCGTGGACGGCGTGAAGTGCCCGTTCCAGCATGTGTTTGGCGCCCTGTTGTGACTGCTTCGGCAGGACGAGGAGGAATTCCTCGCCGCCGTACCGGTACACCCCGTCGCTGCTGCGTGCCGCTGCTGCCAGTGCGGTGCCGACCGCTTGTAATGCCTGGTCGCCGGCCTGGTGTCCGTAGATGTCGTTGTAGCTTTTGAAGTTGTCGACGTCGCACATGGCGAGACAGTATTCCTCCTCGTACCTTTGGCTGCGGGCGTGCACTTGTGTGAGGTCTTCGGTGAGCTTGAGCCTGTTGCTCAACCCAGTCAGGGGATCGGTTCGGGCCTGCTGTGTGAGCATGTCCCGGTACCGGGCCAGGTCGGCGTGCAAAGTGGTGACCCGCTGTGCCACCAGCAGCCGGGTGTGCAGGACAAAAGGGTCCAGCGGCTTGGTGACGTAGTCGTCCGCGCCGGCCTGGAGCCCGGCAAGGACGTCGTCCCGGGACCCTTGGGAGGTGAGCAGCACGATGTAGGTGTACAGGTCTGCCGCCCGTGCCCGAATGGCACGGCAGAGGGCGGGCCCGTCCCGGCCGGGCATCATCCAGTCCGTGACCACCACGTCCGGCTCGTGCTCCAGATACATAGCCCACGCCTCGTCGCCGTCCCTCGCGGTCAGGCAGTCATGACCAGATCGGTCGACGGCGGCCTTAGCTACCAGGAGCGAGCCCGGATCGTCATCTGCCACCAGGATTTTCACGGCGCACCGTCCAGGGCCCGATCAAGTTCGATATTGACGTGCGCGAGTTCCGCTTCGAGTCGGCTGATAAGCTGCCCGGCATGGCCGTGATTTCCGGCCGACCCGATAGCCTCCAGCTCGCCGCACAGGGCCGCGACGGTGGTGGCGCCGATGTTGGCCGCGGCACCTCTGAGTGCGTGGGCCGCCTGGGCAAGGGCTGGACCGTCGTTGTCGTTGATCGCTTGATGCAGGGAGGCGATCCGGGCCGGGACATCGTTGCGGAAAGCTTCTGCTGCGGCCGGCAACAGGCCCAGCCCATCGGATGGCCCAAGGTCACGAAGAGTCGCCAGCCGGCTTTTATCGAGCCCCTGCCTGGCATGCCCGCTGGTGGGTGATGGATGACCGCCCGTGACGGCCAAAGGTTGCTCGGGCAGGTAACTGCCGACCTTGTCGGGGACCCATCGGGCCAGGACTGTTTCGAGGTCAGCGGAGTCAACGGGTTTGGCGAGGTAATCGTCCATGCCGGCGGCGAGGCAGCGTTCACGGTCCCCGTCGAGGGCACCGGCAGTCATCGCGATGATGGGAAGCCGGCTGTTCCCGTCCTGACGGCTCCGGATGATCCCGGTGGCTTCGAACCCGTCCATCACCGGCATGTGGCAGTCCATCAGGACGGCGTCATATTCTGTTGTTTCGACGGCGGCCACTGCGTCGGCGCCGTTGGCGACGACGTCCACGGCATAGCCGAACTTCCCCACTGTTGATCGGGCCACGAGCTGGTTGACTTCATTGTCCTCGACGACCAGGAGGCGGCCGCGGACGGGCCTTTGGTGGGAGGGGCCGGTGCCGGTCAGGTCACGCATAGCAGAGCTAGTCCTACCTGCGAGCCGCTCAGTTGGGGGGCGTTGTTCGCTGGTGGACATTAGGCGGATCAGGCGGTTGTAGAACTCGGAGCTGCGGACTGGTTTCATGAGCCATTCCCGGACTCCGGCGTCGGCGATTGCTGAGCCGTTGATCTGCATGGTCGAGGTGAGCATGATGAGTTCGATGCTGGCCAGGGCAGGGTCAGCTTTGATGGCCCGTGCCAGTTCCAGGCCGTTGGTTCCGGGCATGCATAGGTCCAGGACCGCAAGATCAAAGGGTTCTCCCCGCTCTGCGGCCTTACGGACGCTGTCCAGAGCGGTCTTGGCGTCAGGTACGGCGTGAGGT
>Ga0308169_10006421_pt1 | contig 10380 bp, 11 predicted proteins | sample PhyBR1_2_FD_202139 | JGI IMG/M metagenome (GOLD analysis project Ga0308169, IMG submission 202139) | Phyllosphere microbial communities from UC Gill Tract Community Farm, Albany, California, United States - DLSLSB.R1 | ecosystem: Host-associated > Plants > Phyllosphere > Unclassified | place... | reverse complement strand
GGGAAGAAGGGGGGTGGGAGGTCCCTGTTTCCGGGGGGCCAACCCAAGAGGGTTTAGACTGAAGGGCTTCGGTCCGTTGCGCTCCCGCACCCTCTTTGACCCATCTTATACACGCTTGCACATGTAGCGATTACTTTGCGCTTCCGCCTTCGCTGTGACACGTCTCACGACCCTACCCTCTACACCCGTCTCCTTGGGTGTCCATGCCTAGGTGGAGCGCTGCCTGTCTCCCACCAATGTTGACTCGTCGCACGACAATATCCTAGACTAGACATCTTAAACCGACGCCTAATGCCATTGCCGGCATTCTTTCAGACCGATTTTGCATGTCTTATGATGGACGAGTGAAATGATATGTTCCAAAGGTGCCTGTCTACTCGTACAACAGAGCCCAAAAACACGTCAATGGACTTCCCTGGCCGCCATCACACTACACCTCCACGGTTCGCCTCTCGCCTTCCCCCTCAGCGTCCTCGCCTGCCCGCTCTTCCGCCGCCGCATGTGCCTCCGACCCAAGATCCACCAGCGCCGTGTCGCTCCGATGTGCTCTGGCCAAGCTCGCCGTGCTCCTCTCGGAGTCGTCGTACGTCGGCAGACCCACATCGATAGGGACAACCCCTCCGCCCAAGAAGCCCCTCGATGCAATCGCATAAGAGGGCACGCGGTTGATCGGGTCCGTTTCATCCTCCTCGTCCTCGTGGTTGTGCTCCGCGTCCGGCGATCCCGGTCCCTCGACGTGGAACCGCGGGCGGGACGGCTCGTTTGCGAATTGAACCCTTCCGCCTCCGTGGGACCCGGAACCTCGGTCGTTGAGGTTCGTGAATGATACCGAGTTTCGCTGGATGCCGTCGCCGTTGAGCGAAGTCAGGCCGATATGGGACGAATTTCGCAGGATGGGCTTGGCACCGTTGTGTCCTCGGCCCTTGAGCGACGAAGGGAGGTGCAGCAGACTACCGAGTCCACCGGTGTGCCGGCGCTCGGGATGGGGGCGGTACGGCTCATCTCCACTAGTGCGTTCCGGACTACTGGCCCTGCTGCCCGCTCGCGACGCTACGCGACTGGTGCGTCCCGATCGACCCGAGTCGAGGTTCGAACGACTGTTTCGCCGACTCAGAGGTCGACTGGGGCCGCGTGATGCCGCCGGGGTACTGTTCGGTGAAGAAGTGTTCGAGTGTGTTTGGAGCGCGCCGAGCGAGAGCAACAGCTCAGAATCCGCCCAGGACGACAACTCCCGTCGAGGCGGAAGGTCATCCATCTCGCCATCCCGATGGCCCATCGGCGAGCCCGGTCGAGACGGTCCGCGGCTGACCGGCGGAGTAAGTGAGTGGGGTGTCGATGAATGGGAGGGTGGTCCTGAGTTCTGGGGCCGAGGCATGAATCCTGACGTGCTGCCTGAGTCGGCGAAAGCGACGCGGTCGTAGACGTGGTTCGAGTAACTCGGCAGGTCGACCTGCTGCGCCTCCTCCGAAGCCGCTCCTCCGAACAACAGGCCCCGCGTACTGGCTCCCGCTGCCCTTGCCTCGTCCAGCAACGAATGATCCAAGATGATGATGGGCAATGCGCACCGCAGCTCAGAGACGTGCCCATCGGCGTTTGAGATGGAGCACGACCACTTCAGCTTGTGCGTGATAAAGACCGGGTGGACCGAGTGCGACGGCGTCGTCCATGCCGGGATGGGGATCGTGAAGTGTGTGTTGACCTCGTCGTCGCCGATCTCGACATCAGTCTCGCTCGTGGCGTCGCTGGCAGCAGACGAGGCGTTACTCGGCCCAGCAGCTGCAGAAGGATCGCCATCGGCCGACGTAAAGTAGCTGCCTTGCCGTCCAGCCGACGAGACGAGCGGTGTCCTTGCAGCGGGCGTCGTAGCGTATGTGCTCCCGTTGGTCGACCTGTAGCTCTCCGCACGGCCCGACTGCGCCCAGTGACTCGGCGGACGGACCAGCTCTTCCGTAACGAGGTATGCCTGCCCGTTCCGCAGCTCGTGCTTCACGCTCGATGCCACGCGTTGGTCCGGGTGATTCGAGTGCCGCGTGTGGACAAGTGAGTACTCCTTGATCACGCTCGTGACGCTCGTCACCCGCACGCCCTTTGCCAAAGGCATGAATTTGACATTCACCGGAATGTCGTCTCCGGCCGCATAGGCCTTGAACGGTAGCGTGATCGCGTACATGATCTTGCCGGGCCAGGTGTTCTCGATCTCGAGCGTCTGGTTGAACTCGAGCGCGTCGGATGTGTATGTCCGGTGCAGGGTAAAGTACTTGACGTCGTGGAAGTTTGAGGCGAAGCCCGACCGTACGACCGTGGCGTGCATCTTGTACACGATGGACGCATCGCCCGAAAAGGTGTGGATCGACGAGGGCAGGTTGCCCTGCAGCGTGAGCGAGAAGGGGAACGAGTGGTACCCCGCCTTGAGCGTGTGCGTGTGTTTCTTCTCGCCCTGCAGGAACGACCAGTCGTGCGTGAGCACGTGGTGCGTGAAGTGGTGGTTCTTGGATCCGGTTCTACCGTCAGCTTCGATAGGTGACACCCCTGTGGCTCGCCCAAAACTCACCCGGTGCCGTCCGAAAAGTGAACCTTGGCCTTGCCATGCAGCGTCATCTGAATCTCCTTGATGTTTGTCGGCTCTGCGAGGTTCAGATCGACCCGCCCGCTCAGGTACGCAGGGTTCATGTCTCCCCCCTGACCACGCATGACCAGCCGGTCATTGTCCAGCACGATCTCCACAGGCTGGTGCGGGAAGTAGCTGCCGCCTGGCGTCACTGCGCCCGAGGCCCACATGTCGGACGACCTGTCGCTGAACGACCCATAGCCCGGTGTGACCGCTCCAGACGTCGTCGAGGCCGCGCCGGGCGTGATGGCGGGCGTGGATGCGCCCGACTCGTGGGGCTGCGAGGTGAAGTAGTCGTTGAGTGGATCGTTGAGATCGCCGCCTGAACCCGTCGAGCGAGGTGGGACGATGATGTTGCTGGGAACAGAACGAACAGAGTTGGATCGAGTGGGAGAAGGCGCGCGGGAGGATGGACGGGAAGACGACCCAAGGGAAGGGGTCATATGTCCCAGTGAGAAGTGCGGCATGATGGGCAAAGGTAGCTGGTCGATGGCCGAAAGGTGGGGTAAATGATAAGCGGGTTTTACGGAGACGGGTAGGCGAGGTTCTGGAACGGGTCGCTCAGTGATCGATCACAGCTGTGCGTTGCCGCCGGCGTTGATTAGAGCTGAATCGAGGGGTAGTGCGGTGATCTGTGTCGCTTTGGCTATCGGTAAACTGCGACTGTGGGTCTCAACGTCCTGTCTGGCCCGACGCGATTGTCGTCTATATGCTGGATCAGGCGTCAGATGTGTCGATGGGGGACTGTCCTCGTCCGTGTGGTGACGGCGAATGCGAGCCCGTTGGTGTGTTGGTGACGTCGTGTCAACTGTGGTAGATCCAAGTAATCAGTCTAACAAGAATCGCTCGCTTTGGCCGGTTGCAGGTGATTACCGTCGATTGTTGATTGCCGGTCCTGATCGTATGTATGTACGGAACAGAGTATCAAGTCAAGATGGACGTGCACGATGCGATAGTGAGAGCGAGCAAATCTTTCGTCAGAGCCAGTCGGCCGCGATAACAAGCGATGAAGCAACGTGTCCTAGAGTGACTCGTTACTGCAAGGTCAGGTCAGGTCGTTATCGCCCATTCCGTGCGATGCACCACCGCCCGCGCCGTCATGACAAAATTGAGAGCCAACCAGGGCCGGAACCGGTCGACCGCTCTCTCTCTCTCTCTCTCTCCCTCTCCCCGTCTGTCCGTTTAGCCGGTCGGGTCATTCGGGCAGTCACGTCACCGCTCCGCGAGCACTCTGAGCCCTAGCAGCGCAGATCCACCGACCCTGGTCTACTCCCCAGCCAATCCCGGCCCGAGCCCTCGACCACCTGAATTTCCCTGGATTTCCAGGTGGCGTGCTCACGGTGCCTTCCAAGAAACTGTCAACTGCCGCATTCCGAGGATTACAATCAATACACCGCATCAACCCGCCCAGGCCTGCCGCGCAGTCGGCATCGTCACGCCGTGCGTGGCTGCAGGATGGGAACAGGCCGCGACTGGGCCAATGCCGCTGCACGGGACATGTACCGCACCGCCGCAGAACGTGGCCGCGTTCTTGGCTTTGCGCGCTGAGCGCTGGGCGGTTCGCGAAATATAGCCCCAAAAGGTCAGATCACAGCAAATCTGATCGGCCGCGGCGATCCGTCTCGATCTGTGTTGACACATTTCACAGTGCCGCATTCCCAACTTTGGCCCGCTCGTTTGCTTGTTTGTTTGCTTGCTTGTTCGTGCGTGCGACCGCTTGCGTGCTTGCGGGTTTTGAACGCCTGGCGGTGCACAACGCAGCTGCTGCGTCAGGCGAGAGCATCATCGCTCATAGAGTGGCCGGCATACTCGCTAGGGATGCCAATATTCTCACGCAAAATGGACCACTCTCGCTTGTTGACCGTTGTGAACGATGGCGCGGGTCAGGTAAGAGTCGCATGGTCAATGATGCGCAATGACGCGTTGATGACCAACGAGCACACTGCATTCCGCATCTCGCAATCTACAACTTTACATAGCCGCGTACAAGTTGTTTTCTCCACCTATGAACGCCGTCTCAATGAGCCCCGGCCGCAGAGACGTCGCCGGACAATGCCTCGGCGATGGTCTGAGACCAAGGAGTGGTCGGACGGCCGATCAAAGTCGAGATGGTCTTCGAATCGTTGAACAGCCCTCCCGTCTGCTCGGCCGCATCGTCAATGCCCGCTAGGACCGCCGCCCACATCGGCGGCAGCCCATTCTCCTGCAGCTTCTGCACCAGCGCCTCCCGTTCGAGCGGCTCATGCTTGACCGATTTGCCGAGTGCCTTGCCCGCAGCGTCCGCTAGCGCGTCATAAGTCATCGCCTCGTCGCCTGCCAGTTCGTACACCGCCGAGTCCTTGACCTCTGCCGCCGAGATGACGGCCGCATCGGCCGCTGCGTAGTCTGCTCGCGAGGCCGGGGAGAACTTGGCGTGAGGAGCGGCCGAGTAGTGAACCCCGCCGTGTTGCCATCCCGGGGCGGCGCGCAGGAAGTTCTCGGTGTACCACCCGTGTCGAAGGAGGGCGTACGGGATGCCGAGGTCCTTGATGAAGCGCTCGGTTGCGAGGTGGTCGTTCGCGAGGGAGAGGTACTCGCTGTCGCAGTATAGCACGCTCGTGTACGCGACAAATTGAACACCGGCGAGCTTCGCCCCCTCGAGGATGTTCCTGTGCTGCTGCTGTCGCTCGGGCCCGGTGGTAGACGAGGAGATGAGCAGGACGCGATCGATGCCTTCGGCCGCCTGCGCCCACTCCGACGCGGGGGCGTTGTAGTCGATCTGGCGTGTCTTGATACCCTTGGCGGTCCATTCCGAGGGAACCTTGTCCAACGAGCGGACCGCGACGGTAATGTCGTGGGCGGGGACTCCGCGAGCGAGGAGGCTGGCGATGACCAGCTGGCCGAGCTGGCCCGTGGCGGCGGTTACGAGGATAGTCGGGCTCATTTTCGTTTAGGGTCTGCGGGCGGGGTAGGTTGAGTGCGCAGGTACGTCGCTGTCTTGGTGTCACAAAGTTGCTGGGAAGGGGTGTGCACAGTCACAACGCCATCTCCGGGACGCTATATATACCGCTCTGGTCTCTTTGGGGTTATGCATGTACCTGCTCGATGGTTCACCAATCCACCGATGTGAACCTGTGACATTGTGAAACGGCTGACTAATCGAGCGAGGAATTGGGCCATGAGGGATCCGTCGGAACAAGGGATTCATGACTAAGTTGCAGTCTGCGTTGATCCGGTTCTCGGAACACGGCCACCAACAAGCCGACGGTCCCCTGCTGCTGATTCAGCACACACGGCGGAAAGACAGGGGGTCTGGTTGCCAACCGATCAAGACCTCTCGCGATAGTTGCGAAACCGACTGCCAACGGCAGCCATACACCCAAGGAGCATTGCGTCTCGCGGCCAGTGACGATCAGTAGATCTTGCCAAGCTGTCAGGGCCGAGAAAAGGCTTGGTTCTTGGTCCAGGCACTAGTCTTCTTCCATTTGACATCGCTGTACAAGGACCAGATAATATCCGGCCATTTTCCTTTGGAGACATGCACTTTCGCTACTAGTGGGCAGTCCGATTACTATAGGTAGCATAGCGCACCTAAGCCATCTCGACATCCTGCCCGTCCTTTGCAGCCCCACCGGCCGCAAAGCCTTCAAGCTCCTTATCCAGATCCTCCGCCGTGGCAGGTGCTCTCTTGCCTCCTCGCGCACCCCCGGCGGGTCCACCCCGACCCCTCGGCGCGCCCCTTGGCGCCGCACCCCGGACCGATCCCCTTGGGCCGTTGTTGAGACCGCCTCGTCCCCGGGCTGCCCCTGCGCCGTTGTTCGCTGGCCCGCTTGGCGCACCTTGAATTCGGGAGAGAAGGGACTGGCCGGTCGTCGCAGCGCCGCGAGCTGCGGGAGGGGCGACTCGAGCGGGCGGCAAGAGCTTGATGGAGATGGTTTGGCCTGGAAGTAAGCTCTGCTTCGTGCTCTGCTGTCGGAAAGACCGGGACGATCCAGGAAGTACAGGTGACATTGGATGGCGGAACCGTACGCACCCTTCGTCATGGCCCCGTCAAACTTGTTGATGGCAACCTTAGCCTGTTGAGGAGACGCGAACTCCATGGTCGCTTGCCCAGTCGATCGTCCTGAACGGTCGTACTGTAAGGGCAACGAGTTATGCAGGAGTGAGTGAGTGGTCTGAGGATCAGCTATGCTATATCCGAGGGCATTTGCTTCACGTACCGAACGGAGGGAAGGGAAGTATGGCGCATAAGCTGTCATTCACATTCCGTATCTCCATCTCGCTCTTGTTCCAGTCTTGATGCTTCATGGACGGTCATACCGCATACCGGCCGACAGTCCCAGACGCTTGCGCGATAGTGATGACCGGCCCCGCGTTGCAGCAGGCGGTATGGTCTCCCGACGAAATCGCCGTTGCACCGACATGGGAAGAGCTAAGAATGGACGTAGACGCTTACACGGATAGTAGGGCCCTGTACAAGGGTTCCAGCTTGGCTGAAGATGGTCTGTCGTCAACAACAGTCATACCTGGGCACATGACTCGCCCACCTTCAAGTCCGCTGGGGTCACCTCGTAGTGAAGTCCCACAACCTCGATCCGGGGGGAGAGACCTGTGAAGCCGACGACAGAGCCCGCAAAGCGGGTGGGGTCTTGCGACCGGGAGTCTTGTCGGCGCGTGTGGGACGCCGGACCCTGATACGCGTCGTGCACCCATGTATCCTCAGTGGACCGGGGAGGAGGACGCTGGAGTCAGAATTGGTCCAGATCAGCCGCACGTGAACGAGCGTGGCACGGTCCAGTAGCTAAAGGAATGATCCTCAAGGACTAGACTCTGCCGTGACTTTCGTCACGCACGACATCGAGACCCTTGACAAAGGTGTCACTCACAGCATAAGGAGTGGGAGCACCCCTCTCGCGCGACTGCCTCGGCGCGCCTCGTCCTCTTCCTCCTCCACCGGGGCCTCCATTAGTCTTCCGCTTGTCGGAGATGAGATCGTCGAGGGGCTTGTCGAGATCCATGATAATATGTGACAGGTGTTGGTGGAGTGTAAAGCACGAATGTCGAGGCCGAGTAGAACCAAGTGGAACCATCAACCGGTGTTGGAGCAGGACGAAACCGGCTCAACGCTCACGGAATTGCTTCTTTGGGAAATTCAAGCGCGATCGCGTCTAACCTGCGCGCGCGTTGGTGGACTGGGACATTGAGCTTGGATTTCGGTAAAGCACCACCTTGTTATTGCCATACCGCTTCACTCTCCCGACCCATCACTCACATCCTGTCCGTCTCGGCACGACATGGCTCGAGCGGTCTCGCCCGAGAATGACGGTGGCTCCGCGGACGAGATCGTCGTTGCTTCTCTCGCACCAAAACGCACACCGTCCCGCCCACAATCCGCAAAAGCAACAACAACACCCGGTTCGCGCACCCGCACCATCGTCGAAGTCGAAATTCACTCGCCCAGAAAGCGGCAGCGGAGCATGCACGATGTGGATGGACCTGTAGCTGGACCATCGAGCGCAAAGAAGACGCCCGCGCATCCAGTGAACGGCGCGACAACGAACGGCACCTCCACCCCAACTTCTCTGAAGACAAGCACCAAGCCGGCCGAGCGCGTCGCTAGACCCATAATCAAGGAACTCTCACCCGAACCGCTCTTTCGTGTGCGTGCCGGACGCAACAAGCCTAATTTCACGCCGCAACCCAAACCTGCTGCGACGCCAAATTCTGGCTCTGCCTTAACCCCAGTTTATGTCCCCCCGTCAGTTCCCGACACCATACCTCCGCCCGGGGAGGTGGTATACGAGCCGCTGTTCACCAAGCGAAAGGGTCGTACGCCCGCGAGACTGCTGAAAGCCAACAGCGGGACGCCGCCCGTGGCCAAAACCGACCACTCGCAACTTCCAGATCCAGAACCGCTCCTACCTAAACGGGCAGGCCGCACACCTCTCGCAAAGAATACGAGCTCAAATCGGGGTACGCCCGTGCCCGCCGCGTCCGTGGACGGGAAGACGAAAAAGGGAGACAAGGCGACGCCCGAAAGCAAGGGTCGGACACCGGCGAAGCCGACACCGGGCAGTACGAGGAAGGGCCTCGCTTCGGGCGTGGGCAAGCCACTGCCCACTCAGTCAGCCAGTGTGCGCAAACGGGCGCGCGTGCAGTCGCCAACCAAGGAGAAGGGAGCAAAGAAGGACAAGGCCAAGAATGCGGACCCGGTGTTCGATTTTGACGACACGTTCGCTCCGGAGCCGTCACCCGCGACCATTTCGAGAGAGACCTTCTTGGCGAACGAAAAGTTGAGGAAGCAACGCGAAGCGAGAAATTTCACGTTCGAGGGCGATGCGAATGCTCCAAAGTTAACGAGAAGCGGGCGGGTCATCGGGGAGGTGGAGATAGAAGTCCAGCCGGAAGAAGAGGAACCAGAGGAGCAAGAAGAACAAGAAGAACAAGAAGAACCAGAGCGAGAGGCACAGGAGGTGCTGGAAGTGGCGGAGAATCACGCAGAAGCGGTCTTAGGAGATCGAGCGAATGGCGTGGAGGTGTCGACGGGGCCGGAGGTGATGTCGGTGGACGAACAGGAGGTTCTGAGAGATCGAACTCGACGGATCAGTCCGGTGCCGGAGCCGATCGCTCGACACATGGAACCGCTTTCTGCGGGCGCCCGCGTCCTCATGCTCGATGTGTTGGGTACGCTCAGTGGTCGGGGTGTCGCATACGACCCGCCACCTTTCGCTCACGAGGATAAGAACGAGGCTTTGAATGGGGTGCTGCACCTGCTGAAGGGCACCGTGGAGAGGGGAGAGGGTAACAGCGCATTGCTTGTAGGCGCTAGAGGTGTGGGCAAGACCAGAGTGAGCTCCATTTTGCTCTTGTTCGAATCGAGGCTCATGGCCAGACGATGGCCCGTGCGCTCAGATTGCTGTCCTCGAGCTCGACGAGCAGCCCAATCGTCGTCAGGTTGTCGGGACTTGCGCAGACGAATGACCGCTTGGCGATACGTGAGATGGGCCGGCAAATTGCAGAAGCGGAGGGATCGAAAGTGGCTGCCGAGGATGAGGAGGATGAGAACGCCGAGGATGCTGTGAGCTCAATCGGTCGTTCCTATCTAGCAAGCTGACAAGGCAGGAGTACGCCCCGACTACCCTGCCATCGCACCTCTTGGCTCTCTTGACGAAACCGTCTCCCCGAGCCATCATCATCGTCATGGAGGAGTTCGACTTGTACACCGAACATGCCCGCCAGGCATTGCTCTACTGCTTGCGTGCGTCGTGCCTGAGTCCTTCCGTTGGACCATTGTAGCTGACTCTCAGTCGACGTCGTGCAGAGCGTGAAGACTGGGCCAGTCGAATCGACAGGGCGAGGCGTCGCCGTCATAGGTATCACGGCTCGCGTGGTGAGTTAGGATGTCTCTAAGCTAAGGGTATGCACTGAACCCGCAGGATACGCTACTGTTGCTCGAGAAACGGGTCAAGTCGCGGTTCTCGCACCGTATGTGGCGAGTCGTCTCGCCGTTGTCGCCAGAGGGTATGGGCTGGAGAGAGCTCCTGGGGAGGGCGCTCGAGCCGTGGAAGTACGACGCCAATGTGCGAGTGGACCGGGACACGGCGATTTGGAGGAGCGACTGGGAGTTTGCTATCGAGGTGAGCCCATTTCAATCCGAGTCGGGAGTGGATTGTGCCAAGACCAGACTCTGTTGAAACATGACAAAGTCGTGAGAGGCTTCGAGAGGCTCTGCAGCTTGACGACCGACGTGCGGCTTCTATACCGGCCTTTCGTGAGTGCCCGGTGACTTCCGG
>Ga0308169_10006417_pt1 | contig 10384 bp, 9 predicted proteins | sample PhyBR1_2_FD_202139 | JGI IMG/M metagenome (GOLD analysis project Ga0308169, IMG submission 202139) | Phyllosphere microbial communities from UC Gill Tract Community Farm, Albany, California, United States - DLSLSB.R1 | ecosystem: Host-associated > Plants > Phyllosphere > Unclassified | place... | reverse complement strand
TGATAAAGCTTCGGATATTGCTTTGATCAAAACTTCGGACATGGTCAGCTGCAAAAGTTCGGATAAGCGTGCGAAGATCCAGACTCGAGACAAACTCAGCTAGAGTTGCGAAGACCCGAAGACGAAAAGGCGAAGGACCGAAGGAAGAGGGTCAGATTGGAGAGGCTGTAGGGAGCTCCAAGGAACAGTATCCGGCTCTATACAGGAATCTGATCGGATCTGTGAGCTTGTGAAACTTGCGCAGAAATCATGAACTTTCGAAAGACTCGAAATCTGAGAGTAGGTACTTTTCACTTCAACCTCTCGCTTTGATCGACTCGAATACCTTAATCACTCGAAACAACTCTCAAGGTGAGTCTGATACTGGTCTCAGCGGTCTCCGAGAGCTAGGGAGGGAGGAATGCGGGAATGGAGATGAGGTGATGAGATGGGTTAGGGAAGCGCGAGAGAGACTCTACGAATGGCGGGGGTGGTATGGATAGCCTATAGCCAGGTACTGGAGACTATCGAAGGGCTATGGAGGTCGCCAGCGGGGAGGAAACAAGTGATCTCTTTGGTTGATTCCACTCGAATTTCGTCTGCACTCGAGGGCACCTGCTATACCGAGCAAACTGCTTCTATTACGCGAATGCTGACCTACCTTGACCTCACAGACTCGAAGAAGATCAAAATGATGCTTCCGACAGAATTACTCGTTCTCATATTCTCCTGCGTTCAGGTCAAAGGCTCGACTCCGACTCGTGAGTCTCTCTCGCTCGCTCGCTGGCCAAGGTTCACGCTGATCCAAATGCAGCGATGTAGACGAATCACAGGGAACTTTCGCTTCACTGGCTCTCACCTCGAGAAGCTTCCTCCCACTCGCTCGAGAACACCTTTACACCCATCCGCTCGTCGTCTCCAAGTCAATAGTATCCTGGGCCAGGGCAGTCAAGCTTGCCGAAACACTCGCTGGAAGTAGACTTGGCGAAATGGTCCACACTCTCGTCGGTCTCGCAACCTGGATCAACGTTCTTCGACAAAGCGAACCTCTTTCTCGACTCCCTTACCAAGCTCAAGGTTGTAGCTCCGCCTACTCGTGGTTCCTTGAGATGCTCAGCCTCTGTCCACGTCTCGTTCGAACCGATCTGTTCTTCTCCTCTGAATACGAACTGAACCTCGCCCTTAAGGCGATTGGACCTTCTGCCGCGACCCTTCGTTCCATCAGGTTCAAAACGGTACCATATTCGTATTCTTATCCGATGCTTCTTACACCGCTCAAGTACGTGGAGTCCGCCCTCCGTAGCCCAGTCCTTCGTCGGGTCAGCCGACTTACTCTCGTCGATATTTACAATTCACCACTTCAAACCGCCCGCACTCTCGTCGCGCCGAGGCTCTCATCACTCCTCATCCACGAAGCTGCGAGACAAACGAACTTGCTGCAACTCATCCCCGAAGATCTTCCAATGCTTCGTCACCTCTCCCTCCGAACCAAATCGAATCACCTTTTTCCTCCCAACCTTTCGCCCATCTTCGCTCGACTCACTGCCAGCATACAAGAGATCTCTTTTATCACCCTTACCCGCTTCGCCCTCGCACCAGAACTATCTCAGTATCTTCACTCTTCCCCGTCGACTCCCATCATTCCTCCGGAGCATTTCCTCCGCTTCCCAAACCTCCGCTCCCTCCGATTCTGCGGCTTCATCGGTCCATCTCTTTCACTCCTCCAACAGCTCTCTGCATCTTGCCCGCTTCTTTCCCTCATCGATTTTAAGGAATCTTTTTGGATCTCCAACGATTCTACCCTCGCTTACTCCGCAACCGATCTCTACTACGAAGCGATCTTCCCTGAGGACCGCATCATCCTCGAATTCAAGAAGCTCTCGAAACTTCGAGAGCTCAATCTCGGCTACCTACCGACCTCGGATCCTTCGAAATTCAGCAAGTTGGAGAAATCGATGAAAGAAAGCAGAATCAAGCTTACTTGGACGATGTGTCGCAGTGTACGAACCATGTGTGGATGTGGCAGCTACCATGTTTACGAAGATGACGATTGATTGCAAACGAGATGGGAAGTCGAGGGGAGAGAAGAAGGAGGAAAAAAAACAACGCTTGAATTGGGAAGGAACGCGCGAGAAAAGCTTGAGAACTGTCGAGGGTAGTTGTAGCTGTGCAATGGCTTTACAAATCTTGCTTCTTGTTCAATTGACAAGCGAAAGTATAGCGAATTCCAGAGAAGCATTTCGCAACAAGCATTAGAAGTCAAGGTTGAGCAATCATTTCGCTAAGATGGAAAGCGTCTAGCATATCACAGAGGTCGGTCTGTCGCTGAACCGAACTTGCTCGGCGAAGGGAAACTTTGCAATGGATTTGAGCGAAGGAACAACTTGGCTTTCCTCTCTTCACTTTGTCTCTCGCTTTGGTCGATTCGAATCACGCAAGCAGTCGATCTAACTTCAAAGGTGAGTCTACTACAGCTCTCATCGATCCAAAAGGTATAGTCAGGGAGAAATCAGAAACCAGAGATGAGCGAAGAATATCGGAGCAAAGGGCAGCGAGGAGGTCTAGCTGGAGCGTGAAGTATATCCAGATAGTCTAGTATACTTCCGAGGAGGCTACAGGAGGTCTCGCAGCGTCGGATGAGCGGGATAGTGATCGCTGCTTCCTCCTCTCTCAAACGAAGAAGAACTCTCTCTCTCAACTCAGCTGAGCTCGACAGTAGCTAGTAAGCTGAACTTTACCCTCTTCTTCATGCCACAGACATGTCAGCTCCTACTCTTCCTCTCGAAATTCTCGACTTGATTTTCGATCTCGTTCAACCGAAATCTTCTCTTCCTACTCGTGAGTCCACCCGAGCTCCCTTTCTACTCAATAATACTGACACAGTAGCTACCATCAAAGCTTGCTCGCAACAATCTCTCGCTTCCCTCGCTCGCACCTCGAAACAATTCGTTTCTCCAGCTCGCATTCGTCTTTACTCCCGTCCGCTCGTCGAAAATCCCTCGTTTCCCTGGTTCAGAGCTAGTGATTTGGCCAATACTCTCATGTCGAGCAGCCTCGGACGCCTTGTCGTCACGCTACAGGGAATCGCGCCTTCACGTCGCAGGCTCGCGAATTTCCCCCCTCCCCCAACTACACCCCGAATTACTGGATGCACCGAATCGACTACCTGGTACCTCACTATATTGCAAGCGTGTCCTCAGCTCCATGAGGTCGACATCTACTTCGAAAGCCGGGAAGAACTCGACAGAATCGACACCGCTCTTTCGGTCTCAGGCTCGACTCCTCAGAATGTCACCTTCACGAATCTTCACGAGGGATCACTTCCGCCTCTCACGCGCTTGACGAGCGATAGCGTCAAAAGGACGCTCGCCCGTCGACCATTCCGCAACGTCGAAAGAGTCCGACTTGAAAACATCAAATTCACTGGTACAACTCGCATTACGAATGCCATCAAGCACCTTCAACTTCACGATTCGGGATTCTCCGACGTTCACCTGAATGGCTTCAATCTCGTTGACCTCTCCCGATTCGAGAGCCTACATCTTGCCGCCGCCTTTACCGATTTTCGCGCCCTCCTCATCTCCCTAGCTCCCTCCCTTCGCTATCTCGACCTCACTAGAAACTACGCCCGGCCTGAATGTCGACCAACCCTAGCATCGTATTCCAGATTCATTTCTAGAGGTCCTCATCCGGCTGATCTCCCGCCTCTCGCAAACCTAACCTCGATCACCGCGCAGTCCAAGCATTTCAACTGGATTCAGGCTCTCGTGCATCTCGCCACTTCCTCCCCTCGTCTTGAAGTGATCGACTTTCATGGCTCGCGCTGGATTTTACCGGGCACTCCTATGTCGGATCAGCCCGCCTCGCTCAATGTCCACGGCACTGCATGTTCTGAAGACGAATTGATCACAGCACTGGGACGTTTCAAGAAGTTGAGTAAGGTGGATCTTGGGGGTGCTTCCCACTAGCGATCGTCAAGCTTATCAAGCGGTGAGAAGCGAGTTGGAGCGCAGGGGTATCGAACTTGGCTGGGAGTGTTGCAGAAAGAATTCATGGTGCACGAGATGTGGTAAAGATCACGCTTGAGGAAGTTTAGGAGGCCGATGAGGGGAGAAAGGTGGAACCCCGAAAGTAGCTTCACGATGCTTGAGATGGGATCAGACCCGAGCGGAACATAGCTTGCTCACATTTGTATCAAACTCTTGAGAGAAAGCGCAGCGAGAGTAGCACAGATATTGTTGACAACAATCGAAGAAAGAAAAGCGAAAAAAGTACACAACAGATCGATCGACCAGCTAGCTATCTCTTACCTTCCCCTCCTCCTGTTCACCGAGCATCTCGCCGTTCAATCATCACCATCGACGTTGAAAGCTGGCACAAAGAATGTCAAAACACCTCCTTGCAGATCATCTTTCGAATCTCCAACGTAAACGTAAAAGATCGCACAGTGTCCGGGACAAAGACCTACAGAGACTTTCTATAAGCTCAACACTGCTCGAGGAAGTAAAGGAAGACTCACAGAAGATCGTAGTCTGAGCGATAGAGTAAGAAGCGAGGAATTTGAGCAAGTTCTTCGTTTCGACCGTTACTGAGAATCGCTGATTCGGATCTTCTTGACCATTCATGGGATCGCCTACCATACAACAAAAGCGTCAGTAGGGGTTATCGGGAGGCGAGACGAGATCAAGGCCAAGAAGAGGAGAGGAACGAGAATGGTGAAAAGAAAGGCAAGCGTGAACTCACCTCCATCTTCTCCCAAATTGGGTCTCTTCAGGTTCAACCATTCCGTTTCTACTTTCGCCTCATCAGCTTCAGCGCGCATCCTATCAGCGTCAATACGGAAGAATCAGTCTCTTCGTTCGTGTCTCGTTCGATTCGCACTTCGAAGCGTTCATGTGCTTGCTCGCGCTCAAGCTGGAGCGAGACCGATCAATCACGAGAGGATGATGTGAGAGAGCTGAACGTACTGAAAGAGTCCAGCGTTGTTTGCTGACAAAGTGATGACAGGTGAAATCGTCTTCATTCGTTCTGTTACAGTTCGAAGAATTTGAAGCGGTGGAAGAAGGAGTGCGGCCTGTTGTACGGGAGAGAAAAGGAATGGTCAGTCTCATAACCGGCAAGGAAGTATCGAAGAGGAAATGGCGAGATCGAAAGAAACGACGGAATGATTGGGAGGAAGCGAGGAAGAAAGAGGATGGCGAAAGTAGTCGAGGGTTCGGAGGCGAGAATCAGCGGGACTTACATCTGGTGCAGGACAGAGAGGTTCCTTCAGTTGTTCAACATCTTCTAGCTTCTTCACCTTGACGAAGACATCTTGAGTGATTTCTAGACGTTTTCCCATTCGACTCTGCAATACCCGATCAACGGGTCAGTCTTGGAGCGTAGAGGCACAGAAGGCGCAGGCAGGAGACTCACAGCACTCTCTATGACGATTGACAAGACTGGATGAGCTCCTTTACCAGTTCCTCCAGGTCCTTCTCCTCCTTTCTTTGCTAATTTGATCGTTGCTTTCGTCGATCCCTGTCGCGTCACGAGCTGTTAATTCAGAGCGCGTGTGAGGCAAAGTGACAGTGGACTCACAGCAGCAGACTTGAGAGCTCTCGCGAGTGCATCAGTAGCTACTTCGAGATAGATTTCGTTTGAAGAATTGGATTCGAGTCTAAAAGTTTCAATCTTGAAGATAGAGTTCTGCGCATTTCAGACGCTCTCGTCAGATCGACGATAGCTTCTTCGAGAGGGAGCTAAGTAAGTCACCACAGCGATCTGACTGAATCGAGGGAAGAAGAAACGATAGAAATGGTCAATTCCTCCACGGACAGATGAAATAAGATCGTTCTGACTTACCTCCATACTTGTACTCCACCTCTCTCTCCCTGACAGATCAAATGAATCGCATCTGCCTTTAATTTGAGAGTTGCGACTTTGGACAAAGGAGCGAGAGAAGTGATCAATCGAGTCAATTGAGTAGTGTTGGAAATGTCGGCTCGGAACCGCATTCCTCCTCGGAGTAGAGCAGTCAGCAGCGAGTTCTAGGGTTGAGAGGGGAAGAGTAAGAAGGAGAGAAACGAATTCGTTTCTTTAAACTTGAACTCTTCACTCCCGCTAGCTCTGGTATCGATTCGAATACGCTAGCGTTGACTAGATACTCTCAGGTGAGTCCTTGAACTTTTTTCAGCTCTCCCTGTAGCGGTATGGAGGTGGGAAAGTCAGCGGGAGATGAACTTTGGAGAAAGGCTTCAAACGAGTCGAGCATTGCATGGGAGCATTTAAAGGATTCTTGTAGATAGCAACACATATTCTGAGCAGACCGATATGCTATTCAGGCTCTCCAGGAAGGATTTTAGGCAGTTTTTCCTCTCCTCATCACGCAGTCACTCAACGGCCCTCCTCCACCTCTTCATTACGCTCCAGCTGAGTTCGACACTGACTCATGAGGTCTCTCCGAAAACAGACATGCCGATTCCTACTCTTCCTGAAGATGTTCTCGAAATCATTTTCGATTGCGTCCATGACAAAACCGCTTCTCCGGCTCGTAAGCTGACTCGTCTACACTTCCCTAAGCTTTCCGCTTGCATTCTGACGACTACACTGTCTAGGTGAATCGCGCTCGACCTTCGCCTCTCTCTGCCTCGTCTCGAAAACTTTCCTTCCCCTCGCTCGCGTTCGACTCTACTATCGACCTTTCCGATCGGAGGACGATTCCTCTCGAAACGTCAAGAGAATCATCAATACCTTACAGACCGCTATATCCCTCCGCCCCCTCGTCCGCATACTCCTCTCACTCGGCTCCTCACCTTCATACCTTCCCCTATTCGATCTCTGTCCACACGTCGTCGCACTCGGGCTGGACTGCTCGTACGGTAAACCGACCAAGTCACAGCTACTTGTCGCTCTCAAACCACTCATCGGAGTGCGCAAGCTCTCACTCGTATGCCCGACCTCGCCATCCTTCGACTGGCGTTCGTTCGCTCTCGAAATCCTCGCATTCCCCGCCTTCGGTGCTCTTCAGGACCTCTTACTTCGGACTGGGTCAACAAACAACAAGCCTCTCCTGCATGCTCCAGTCCTTCTGCCGCTCAAATCCCTTACTATCGATTCTACCTTGAGCTTCGAAACTGTCGGATCCTTCCTTCCCGACAACATGTCGACTTTGAAATCGCTTGTTCTGAACAGAGTCAAATTCACCTCAATGGAGATGCAGAAACTGGTGGAAAGTCTCCCTCCTACCATCATTTCTCTTTCACTCGGAGCGCAAACAAAACGCTGTGTCGTGTTCGCTCAAGAATACAGGAGGACCCGCTTCAGCTTCCCTCACGTCCCCTCTCATCCCTTTGTTCACCTCTCAAGCCTCACAACTCTCGATCTCCCTAACACTCAAGGCCCTTCCCTCGCACTATTGATGACTCTCGCCTCCTGCTGCCGTCAACTCGTCGAAGTCGATTTCTTCGGATCAGTCTGGACATCCGACGCTTCTTTACCCTCAGAACTTACCGCAGAAGAGCATTTCGACCTCGTATTTCCTCAACAAGCGATCATCTTGGCTCTTCAATCGCTCCCGAAGCTGAAGAAGATCAATTTGGGCTACTTGATGTACTCGGATAAAGAGGAGAAGGGTTTCAGGTTGAAGAACGTTTTGGAAGAAGGAGGATTCGAGGTCGAATGGGGCGTAGTCTACTCAGGGTCAGACGATTCGGAGGATGACGATGAGTCTTATGAATCAGACGATTCCGAATCCGATAGTGAGGAATCTCGTGCAGACTCTGAGAACGATACCGAAGCGCCTCGTGGTGAGGAGGAGGAGGCTGAGGCCAGTGCTTGAATCGAGAACGAGGGATGGAAAACATAAAAGGGATCGGATGAGGAATCGCCTGCATGTACACGCATGAGTGCCTGGAGTGTAGTCACAATTGATCAGTAGATAACGCTTTGCTACCATTCAGCCTGATGCTCGCGAGAGAGAAGAGAAGCCTTTCGCAACCCATTTCTCTTCGTCTGTTTCTCGCAACTCCCGTTGATTTTTCGCCTTTCAATTTTCACCTCTCCTCTACTCACTGCTGTCGTGAGATCCGAGAGCGAGAGCAGCCATTTCGCCGATTTGGACTTCACACCCCTCTTCAATCGGAAACTGCGAACGAACTCTTGTCTTCCTCACTTTCACCCGCTTCATCACCAAACGCTCCTCAACCCACTCCGATAACTCTACATACCCTCAAAGAACACCAACAAGTCCCTCAAACACCCCAGCTCCAACACTCGTCATCGCCGTTGATCAAACAATCATGTCATTTATGGATAAGTTCAAAGTTACCGCCAAGTCCGTGGGAACGCAAGCCACTGCGTTTGCCAAACAAGTAGGTACAGAAGTCCAGACGGGTGGTGCTAAAGCGTTGGTATCATTCAAGTTGGAGAACGAGGCGAGTCCCCCTCTCTCTCTCTCTCCACTCACACCTCGATTCACGAGCTGACTAGTGGATACTCCGCAAGCTTACAGTGTCAGAAAGCGGCAAAGACGTTGCAATCATTCTTGGCTGACCCAAATCATCCTGAATCCGCTCTCAATGCGATCCCCAAAGCAGTCTTAAACAAAGCCAAAGGGTACGCTGTCACACTCTCGATGCAGCACAGATCGATCCGTACTAATTCGAAAGGAGAGTCTGTACAGGTTCGCAATCTTTACAGTTTTGAAAGCTGGATTCGTTTGGTCTGGGAAAGCTGGATCTGGAGTAGTGATTGCGAGGTTACAGGATGGGACTTGGTCAGCTCCTTCTTGTATCGCTACCGGTGGTGTAGGGTTCGGGTTCCAAGCGGGTGCCGACATCTCAGAGGTACGCTTTCGTCTCCTGCTCAGCTCAGATTCTACTCAGCTGAAGAATCCGAACGAGAATACAGTTCGTGATAGTGTTGAACTCTGATGAAGCACTCTCGGCATTCGCTAAGGGTGGAAACGTTACGATTGGAGGTCAACTCGGAGCTACTGCTGGACCAATCGGAGTGGGAGGAGCTGTCAATACTGCTCTTCTCAACCCTGCGCCCGTCTTCACTTACTCGAAATCGAGAGGACTATTCGCTGGTGTCAGTTTGGAGGGAACCGTTTTGATCGAGAGGGTGCGTCGCAAAAATCTGTATTGGCTCGAAAAGTTGCGGAACTGATGATTCGAGAATCTTTTTGATCGCTACAGAAAGATGCGAATGAAGCTTTCTACGGACAAGTGAGTGATATCTTCAATCCTGATCTGCACGGCTAGTACTGATTGGGGTTTGACAATCTTCACAGCCTATTCCTGCTATCGATCTTCTCTCGTATGTTTCTCGTTTCTCTCTTCTTTCCTCCCTCATGCGAAGCTCGTCGCCGCCTCGACACCTACTCGAGCGCGCGAATACCGCCTCGCTCTTCGCAAGTTCTCCGACTGACTCATTTTTCTGGATTTCGGTCGAAACAGCGGCAAAGTTCCTCCTCCTGAAGCCGTACGTCTCACCGCTACCTCTTCTTTGCTCTCACATCCTCGCTGACCTCCTCTCTTTCACCTGATCAGGCCTCAGCTCTCTACGAAACGATTGAATCCGCCGAGTCAATCGACGAATCCGGACTCCCCGACGCAGCCTACACTGTTCCCGAAGGTCAATTGGGAGGTACCGCACCATTGGATCCTACGACTGGTCGACCTACTCAACACGGTGGAAAGGAGGGAGAGAGGTTGTTTGATGCTGGCGCAGAAGGTGCTCGTTAATTTTGAATCGCTTCCGAATTTTGCAAGTCTTGCGTTTCTCATTTCAGTACGTCGTAGTTCGTTATACATAGTCTTCTTTGCTTGTCATACAGTTTCCCTAATTCTTCAGAGTTGAGTGCATATCGGAGAGTTCTGATTGGAACACCTGTTTTCGGTTCGAATCTGAGAGGGGAGGAGAAGGTCAGCGAACCTTTCGATCTTTTTCCTTCCTTCCCTCTTTCTCATCTCCTCTCTTCCTCTTCTACTCTTCACTCTCACGCTCTACAACCAACAACTCAAGTAACCTCGACTCTCGACTTCCTTCAACCTCAACTTCTTCAGACTCGACCTCTCAACCCCTCTCATCGAACATGTCTACTGTAAGTCTTTGCTACCTCACTCATCCCAGTTGCTCCTCACTGATAGCCTTGCCTTCTTTCCCGTGTCCCTTCCCTTTCTTCCTCTCCCTTCTCTTCCTCCTCTCTCCTTCAACCCCCACATACGCCACTTTCCCCCTCTTTCTCTTCATCTCTCCCTCCATTACGCTTCTCCCTCACACAGACCAAGCAGCAAACCATCATCTGTGGGCAAAACTGTGCCTGCGCACCAGCAGTCAAATCCGCCGCAAACTCGAAATCAGCTTGTTCGGCACACGAAGGATGCGCTTATGCGAAGGAAGGCAAGTGTGGGTGCGCGGA
>Ga0308169_10006416_pt1 | contig 10386 bp, 9 predicted proteins | sample PhyBR1_2_FD_202139 | JGI IMG/M metagenome (GOLD analysis project Ga0308169, IMG submission 202139) | Phyllosphere microbial communities from UC Gill Tract Community Farm, Albany, California, United States - DLSLSB.R1 | ecosystem: Host-associated > Plants > Phyllosphere > Unclassified | place... | reverse complement strand
TGTTCAGCTTTGCCGGCGTGATCGTCAGCGTCGCGATCATCGGCGTGCTGTGGATGTTCTACGAAGCCAAGGTCACGCAGCGCACGCGCACCTTCAGCGAAAACAAGGCGCATACGCTCAACATCCTGTCGCACCTGGTGGACACCGGCGCCCGGCCCGAGCGCATGCTGCCAGCCCTCGCCGCGGTCGAAGTGAACCGCGAGCGCATGTTCAAGGAACTCGATTACCACTCGCGCGTGCGCGTCCGGGTCTGGCTCGATGGCCGCCTGCTCTACAACTCGATGCCGCAGCTACCGGACGTGCTGCCCGAGGTGGCTGCGCGCGGCGCCTACGCGTGGGTGCGCTGGACGGCGCATGACGCCAACAACCGCATCGTCGTCGAGCGCCGCCACGAAGTCGACGACGAGTGGATGCTGACCATCTGGGGCGTGAGCTTCCTGCTGTCGTCGACCTTTTTCAGCCTGCCGCTGCTGTTGATTCCGGCGTGGCTGATCGTCGGCATCGGCCTGCGGCCACTGCGCTCGATCGCGTCGAGCATCGCCCAGCGCACGGATGCCGACCTGACGCCGCTGCCCGACTCGAAGTACAAGGAACTCTCGCCGCTGGTGGTGGCGATCAACGGCCTGATGCACCGCCTTTCCCAACGCATCGAACACGAACACGAGTTTCTGACCGACGCTGCGCACGAGCTCAAGACGCCGCTGGCGGCCATCCAGATCAACGCCCACGTCTTGATGAGCCGCGCCGGCGCCGAGATGGCCGAGCGCTGCGCCGAGCCGGCGGCCGGTCTGCGCAGCGGCGTCGCGCGCGCCACGCACACGGTGCACCAGTTGCTGGCGCTCGAACGTGCCCGGGCCGAACCGCAAGTGGCGCAGGCGTGTCCGCTGACGGACGTGGCCGACTTCGTGCGCGAGCGTGTGGCGACGGCGGCGCACCTGGCGGTGCAACGCAATATCGAGATCGAATTCGACGCTGCGCCGGACGCCGGCGGCGCGCTGCCGCTGCATCTGGAAAGCATGGCGTCGGCGGTCGATAACCTGATCAGCAATGCAATCAAGTATTCGCCGACGGATGGTCGCATCATGGTGCACCTGACCCGCTCCGCTTCTGGCTACCGGCTGGCGATCTGCGATGGGGGACCAGGCATTGCACCGGATTTGCGCGACAAGGTCTTCGAGCGGTTCTACCGGGTGCCGGGGCAAGAGCAACTGGGTTCCGGCCTGGGGCTGGCGATTGCAGAACGGGGCGCGGCAAGGAACGGCGGCACGATCTCGCTGGAGGCTGGCGAGCATGGGCGCGGCGTGTGCGCGACCATCACGTTCACTGGCGCCGTGGGGTAGTTTTCCGGGCGCCGGCTACAGCCAGCCGACGCGCTTCAGACGCCGGTGCAGCAGCGCGCAACCGGCAACGATCCCGAATAGTACCGCCGGATAACTCCAGCGCCAGGCCAGCTCCGGCATGTGCTGGAAGTTCATGCCGTACAGGCTGAACACCATCGTCGGCACCGCCAGGATCGCGCCCCAGCCGGCGAGGCGCTTGACGACGTCATTCTGGCGAATCGTCACCTGCGCCAGCGACACCTGCATGGCGGCATTGATCATCTCGCCGATCCGGTCTGCTGTCTGCGTTACGCGCGCGACATGATCGAGAATGTCCCGGTAATAGATGCGGTTTCCGGCCGGGATGATGTCGCCGTGAAAACGCAGCAGTTCGTTGCAGATGTCGATCAAAGGCGCAGCCGCCCCATGCACCGACAGCAGCTCGTTTTTTAAGTTGTAGAACTCTTCCAGGTTGTCCGACGATGGATTCGGCAGAAACAATGCCTTCTCCACCTGGCGGAACCGGTCCTGCAGCATATCCATGCATGGCTGGTAATGGTCGACGATAAAATCGATGATCGTGTAGAGCACGTACCCGGGGCCGGTCGCAAGTTTGGCCGGCACGCTCTCGGCGCGTTCGCGGACCGCTCGATAGCCGTTGGACTTGCCATGCCGGATCGTCATCACGAAGCGCGGCCCGACAAACACGTGCGTCTCCCCAAAGTGGAGCGTCTGCTCGACCAGCGACACCGTATGCAGCACGACGAACAGGTTCTCGCCGTACTCTTCGATCTTGGGCCGCTGGTGCGCCTTGCGCGCGTCTTCCACCGCCAGGTCGTGCAGGTCGAATTCGTCCTGCACCATGGCCATCAATTCCTTGTCCGGCTCGAACAAGCCGAGCCAGACGAAGGTGTCGTCGTCTTCCAGCGCGACGCTGATGTCCTCGATCCGGATCTCTTCCAGCTTGACGCCCTTGCGGTACACGGTGCAGTTGATGCGCGCCGCCACTTCATTCACGGATCGGCTCCTTCAATGCGTGCTGGCCAGGGTTGCGGCCCCTGGCGATGGTTCGGCAGATAGTCATGCGGTCTCTCGTGCAAGATTGATCGTGGCCGCGATTCTACGCAGCGCCGTGTAAAAATTTTGTCAAAAATGCGGCAAAACTATCAGCACGGCACGCCCGGCGCCGGGCAGTGCAGCAGGTCCAGCCGGCGCACGAATTCGCGCAGCACGATCCGGTACAACTCGTCCCCGAGTACGCTGTCTTCGGCGCCGGCATCGATATTCGGGTTGTCGTTCACTTCGATCACCACCGGGCCGCGCGACGTCATCTTCATGTCCACGCCATACAGGCCGTCGCCGATCAGGTTCGCCGCGTGCAGTGCGTGGGCCAGCAAATCGGCCGGCGCCTCGTCCAGCGGCACGGCGCTTGCCATGCCGAATTCAGCCTTGCCATTGGCGTCGCGCTTGGCGACCTGCCAGTGGCCCTTGGACATCCAGTATTTGCTGGCGAAGATCACCTGGCGATTGAGTACGCCAATGCGCCAGTCGAATTCGGTGAACATGTATTCCTGCACCAGGATCAGCGCCGATTGCTGCAGCAGTTCTTCCGCCACGCGGGCAAATTCGGCCGCATCCTTTACCTTCATCACACCACGCGAAAACGCGCCATCCGGGATTTTCACCACCATCGGATAATCGATCTGCTCCTCGATCGCGGCCAGCGCTTGGGCGTCGGCGTGCTGCAGCGTGAACGTGCGCGGCGTCGGCACGCCGTGCAGGCGCAGCAGATCGGCCAGGTACACCTTGTTGGTGCAGCGCAGGATCGAGCCGGCGTCGTCGATGACTACCAGCCCTTCGCTCTCGGCCTTCTTGGCGAACAGGTACGTGTGATGGTTGACGGCCGTGGTCTCGCGGATGAACAGCGCATCGAATTCGGCCAGGCGCGCAAAGTCATGACGGTCGATGAGTTCGACCGTGAGGCCCAACTCGCGCCCCACTGTGCCAAGTCGCGCCAGCGCCCCGGTGTTACTCGGCGCCAGCTCTTCATCGGGATCGTGCAGCACCGCGATGCGGTAGCGGTAGCGCCGCGCGCCGGGCACCGGCTGCGGCAAGCCCGCGAATGCACCGAGGGCCGCCTCGCAGGCCGCGCGGCCATGCTCGCTCAGCGCCTTGAGCCCCTGGGTGCGGATCGCCGCGATATGCCATTCTTCGCCACGCTCGTCGCCGCGGGCAAATTCGACCCGCATCAGCGGCGCCGGAAAGGTCTCGAAAATACTGCGCGCCACCGCCGCCAACGGCGTGTAGTCGGTGCAGCCGAACCGGATGTCCATCGAAAACTCGACCGGCATCGGTGCGCTGCCATCGGCGCCCAATACATCATTCAGGGCACGCTCGAGTTCGCACGTGTCGAGTGAATAGATCGCCTTGCGCGACAGGTCGTTGATCGTCTTCACCGACGGCAGCACCTTCTGGCCGCGCGCCTGCGCCATTAGCGAGCAGTAGTAGCCGACCGACAGGTATTTGTAGCTGCGACACAGGTTGATGACCAGGATGTCTGCGTCCAGCACAGGGTTGGCCAGGAAGTCATCGGCTTCGATGACGGTGCAACCAGTGCGCACGGCACGCCAGTCGCCGGCACGGTCGACGATGATCAGGAAGGCGGGGGCGTGAGGTTCGGGTTCGGGAGGCGCTGCCTGGGTCGCCGTGACGGCGGGGGAAATCATGCGAAGCGTGGTCATTGACGGTATCGGAGTTGATCGGGGGTGGATCGAAACGGGCGCCTGGCTCGATGGCCGGCGCTGTGCAGACTCTAGCGACTGGCCTGTAAAAATCGCGTAAAGAAAGCGGCCCAACGCGACAAGCCCGCGTAAATGCCGCGGTCATCACCTCGCGCAGGTTTCATGCAGGCCGGTCGGGGCGCAGCAAGGCCCACAACCGAACGTCGATCGCTTTTTCATCGACACGCCAGCGCGCGCGCAGCAACCCTTCGCAGCGAAATCCGAGACGAGCCAGGAGCGCCGTCGATGCGTCGTTGCCGGGGATGACTTCGGCTTCGATGCGGACCAGGTCGAGCGCATCGAAGCCGTACGCGAGCAGCGCGCGCACGGCTTCGCCGGCCAGGCCCTGCCCCCAGTACGGCGGCGCCAGCAGATAGCCGAGCGTGGCGCGCCGGTGCTGCGGATGGATGTCGAACAGCGCGCAACTGCCCGCCAGGCCGCCGTCGCTGCGGTTGACGATGATCATGTGTAGCCCGCTGCCGCTGGCGCAGTCAGTCTGCGCTTCGGCGATCGCCGCGTGCGCCTGCCCGGGACATGTCCACACCGGGTGGCTCCAGTGGCGCATCACTTCGCGGTCGCCATACAGTGCCAGCAAGCCGTGCGTGTCGGCGTCCGTCGGCACGCGCAGGTAGAGGCGCGGCGTCATCAGGCTGACAGAGTCGATGGGGATCATGGCGTGGCTCGCTTCGCATTGGAAAAGCGCGCAGCTTAGCCCGGCCCCGCAGGCCGCGACAGGCTGCGTTTACACGGCATTGACGGGGGCGCCCGCCCCTTTTGTCCTGTTTTTACAGGCGCCCCGCTACGCTGATGAACATCGCATCAACTTCGGAGAATTTCAATGATCATCGCCATCGTCAACCAGCATGGCACCCCGGAACGCACCGTCGTGGCGCGCAACCTGGCGGTTCTGCGCGCGCGCAGCGGCAGACGCGTATGCCTGATGACCACCGCCGCAGGTGCGGACAGCGACTGGTGCAATGACCGCAGCAGCGGCGGCGTGCGGCCCTGGATCGACACGCGCCACGTGGGCAGTCGCGCCGTTCCGACCCGCCTGGCCGCTCTGCGCCCGCTGTTCGACGACATCCTGATCGACGCCGGTGCGCGCGATACCGACGGTTGCCGCTGCGTGCTGGCAGCCAGCCGCCTGGTGGTGGTACCAGTGCGAGGCGGGGCGCTCGACCTCGACCTGCAATACCGCCTGCTGGCCCGGTTGAACGGTGCGCGCGTATTGAATCCTGGCCTGCGGGTGCTGTTCGTCGCCGTCAGTGGACCGGCCGGGCCGGACGCCAACGAGCGCGCCGCCGTACTCGCGCACGTGAGCCGGGTGCAGAACGCCACGCTGGCCTCGACTGTCCTGCACGCGCCGGATGCCTTTAACTACGGCCTGGGGCGCTGCGTGTCGGATGCAGCGGCCTGTGACCCGGACGCCGCCGCCGAGATGCAGGCGCTGTACGACGAGGTGTACGCCGCGCTGCCGACCATGGCGCATTCGATGGAAGCGCAGATGGGCGCGGGGCATGCGCTCTGGCGCTGAAGGTGCTGACACCGTGTTTACGCGCGGCGCGCCACTATTTGCAATTCATTTATACGTAACACTGCAACGCAAAGGGAGTGACCGTGCGACACGCAACACCTGATGGTCCAACCGCGCGACGCGCAGCAGAGGTGTCCAAGAACGCCTTCGCGAACAGCGGCATCAGGCCAGCAACACCGGGCGACATCGCTGCGCTTGTGGCCATTGAAAACGCCAGCTTTCCCGGCGACCGGCTCGACCGGCGCCGCTTTCGCTACCTGCTCAGAGAAGCCAATAGCGTGACATTCGTCGACGTGGACGGCGCCGCCGTGCGGGGCTATATCCTGCTGTTGCTACGGACTGGCTGGCGGGGTGCGCGGGTGTATTCCATCGCCACGCATCCGGCCCATTTGGGCTGCGGCGTGGCCGCACGCCTGCTGACTGCGGCCGAGCGCTGGGCTGCGGCCCACGGCTGTGTGCAAGTGCGTCTCGAAGTCCGGGCCGACAACGCCGCCTCGCTCACACTGTTTCGCAAGCGCGGCTACGTTGCTTTCGGAAGCCATCGTGCTTACTACCACGACGGCATGGATGCGCTGCGGCTGCGCAGGACGCTGGCGCTGTAACCCTGAGTTTCGCTAGACAGTCATGCAGCGCCCAGCTGGGCCATTGCTCGATGATACTTTTCCGTCCTGGCTATGTCGGCAGCTGTCGGCGCCGCGATGCGAGCCAGGTCCGCATTGTCCTGGAGGTCCGCGTATTTCACGCGCCTGCCAATCGGGTTCGTGGCTGCGCGCGCAACAAAGGCCTCGTATGTTTCGCCGTCTCGCCGCGTCACAGCATCCAATGCCTCAAGAATGTAGCCGGGAAAGCCTTCAGCCGCGAGCTGGTCAAGGGTGAAATCGGTATCCTCGATCACATCGTGCAGGATTGCGACAATGCGCTCGGCATCGTTGGACATCGCCTGCATGACACGCAGCGGGTGCTCCATGTACGGACGACCTGCCTTGTCCACCTGACCGGCGTGCTGTTTCTCCGCGATCGCAATGGCGCGTTCGAGGAGCGCTTGGAGTGATGTATCTGTGTTCATCGGTTTTCCTTAAATCATTGTTTCCGCCGCTAGACGTTCTTCCAGCCAGTGCCCGGCTTGATCTCCAGCTTCGAGTACTCACCAACATCTCCATGCCGCTGGCCGGTGTCATCTTCAAAGATTGCACCTTTCGGGTCAGAACCGTACGAAGTTGACATCTGCGTATGGTCAGCCTGGGATCGGACCGACGCTACTCAAGCGGATGACATCAACATTCAAATGACCCGTGCCACCCAGGCAATCAACATGGCGGAGGGCACAAGAAGTGCTTGTGCGACGATAGTACCGGTCAAGCGACTTCCAACCAGCCATACAATCGCCTTTCTGAATTGAGGTTCTGTAACTTTGCCCTCGATGACGTCATCAGTCATTCCTGACATATGGGGATCAATAAATATCGCCATCATGATCGTCGCCCCGCCATTAATGATCGATGAAAGCGTGCTCGATGTGACCCTTACCGATGGATCTAAAACACCTGCGTAAAGCGACGCAAAGACGCCGACCGTCCACAGCGCTGTTGCAGCAACGTTAAGTAAGGTGATCTTGATCGACACTCCGTGACGTGAACGAATATCGGTCATGTTGCTCGCGGCTGGAATGGTGGCAACATCCTTTACATAAGAAAGCCCGCCTTTGAAGAAACCATGCAGGATTAATTTAGGAACAGAGCGGTGCGTCTGAAAATGAAGGACTGCGCGACAGAAAGCACGTTGGAATGTTGGGATTAGAAATGCGCCTGCAATCGTCGCAAGACTCGCCGATACGAGAAGCCAGCGGAAGTCATCTAGCAGCGCACTGTGCACAACGCCATTCAAATTAGTTTCAACACGTTTGGCTAAGAACGGGCCCAGGAAGGAATTAGAAGTGCGAGAAACAAGAACGAGGATACTGAAAAGAGCAAGCGATACAGCAATCCGTCTTGTGCGCACGCCCGCAATCCGGACCGAATATGCAAGGGTACCGATGATGTGGATTACAAAAGTTAAGAAACAGATCAAAAGCAGTTGTGTATCCAAGGCGAATCCGTAGGTTGCATCAAAGCACGGTGCTTTAGTGGAGTTGCAATTTTACCACTGGCTTAGAGGCCACTATGCCGACTTCGTTCCAAGCTTGCAGCAGTGGCGTTAGCGAATAAGGCCATACGTATCACCTGGGCAATGCTGACCAAAGGGACCGATTATTAAACTCAAGCAGCTTAAGCATATGCTTGGAGATACTGAAGAAGTATCCGAACCCCGATTGCATGACACGCCGTATGATAATCAACAGGTCTACATTGTTTCCGGCTCAGCCTGGTGCCAAAAACGGTAGCACCCGTTCAAGCAGCGTATCTGGCGCTTCCTCGGCAATATAGTGCCCGCACGGCAGCGCCCCACCCTGCACATCGGCCGCCACCCGTTGCCACTCCTGCAGCGGATCGAAGCAGCGCCCTACCACGCCCTGCTCGCCCCACAACACCATCAGCGGCAGCGCTAGGCAATTCCCGGCATCGCGATCGACCCAGTCGTGCTCGAGGTCGATCGTCGCCGCAGCGCGGTAGTCTTCGCAGATACCGTGCGCGGCGCCCGGCAACGCCAGGCAGCGCTGGTACTCGGCCAGCGCGCGCGGGTCGAACGGCGCCAGGCCTGCACTGCGCTTGCCCATCACGTCCCGCACGTACGCAGCCGGATCGGCCTCGATCAGGCGCTCCGGCAGCGGCGCCGGCTGGATCAGGAAGAACCAGTGCCAGTAAGCGCGCGCAAACGCGTCCGACGTTTGCTCGTACATCGCGAGCGTGGGCGCGATGTCCAGCAGCGCCATGCGCTCGACGGCCTGCGGATGGTCCAGCGCCAGCCGGTGCGCCACGCGCGCGCCGCGGTCATGGGCCAGCACGCGGAAGGTGGCAAATCCCAGTGACTGCATCACCGCCACCATGTCGGCCGCCATCGCACGCTTGCTGTAGTTGGCGTGGTCCGGCGCGCCCTGCGGTTTGGATGAATCACCGTAGCCACGCAGGTCGCAGGCCACGACCGTGAAGTGCTCGGCCAGGCGCGGTGCGACGCGGTGCCAGATGGCGTGCGTTTGAGGGTGACCGTGCAGCAGCAGGAGCGGCGAACCGGAGCCACCGACGATGGCGTTGATGGTGACGGTCGGGTCGATCTCGACTTGCAGGGCGCGAAAATGGGGGAACAGGTCTGTCATGGTGTCTCGTGATTACTCTCGTTACTGGCGTGTTGCTATGCAAGCCTGATGGGTCTCGTCGTGCCACCACTATACAAGCGGATGCCCTGCAGTGCGGCGGCGTGCTGCATCCTTGCCGCGCGCTCTGCTGCGTGCGCCAGTGCCTCGCGGCGCAGCCGGGCCGCGGCGCGCAGCGTCCCGATCCCGCCTGCAACCAGCGCGATCGCCAGCGCCACAAAAAACCACTCCGCGGGACTAATCCCATCCGCGTAGACAACGGCGCGCCCGGGCTGGCCGGGCCGATAGCGGACTGTGATCGGATCACCCGCCTGCTGGTGGGCGAAGCGCGCCTGCATGACGGCGTGCGAGCGATGGCACGATACGTTGCTCAGCCAGGATGTGGCCTGGCGCCTGCCGGTAAATTCGCGGCCCCCCACAGTGTAGCGATAGCGCAGCTGTATGCACCATCGGGTCGAGCGGCCTGTGGATTTGTAGAGCGTGCTGCTGGTGATCTGAGCCTGCGCCTTTGGCCAGTCCCAGGCCGCGTACTTGTCGAACAGGGTCACGCACATGAACACGCTGATCGCCACGCCGACGAGCAGAACCGCCCATCCGAGGAGGGAATGAAGCTGGGGGTCCGGTGGAAATGTGGGCTCGGCCCTGGGCGCTGACGTTGGCTGGCTCATTGCTTGGGTGGGCTTGATCGTGGTGCCATCGTGCCGTGAATCCGGCGCGCTGGCAATCACTCTGTATCGCCGTATGCGGCATGCATCGACGCGCGTTCGCCCGCGCGTTGCGTAATGCACTTACATGAACCTGACATCCCGCCATTGTTGTAATTACGTCATTCGCGATTAGCACGAATTGACACCATGGCAAGTGCTAAGCAGTATGGAATGGAGGTCCCGGCCTCGCCCTTCCCAGTGGAACACCCGCGTTTGAATATCAAAGGATCGCACCATGCAGAGAGCCAAGACCGAAAAGACAGCAGTTGCCCTTGCCATTGCCGCGCTGTGCGCAGGCTTTGCCCACGCCCAGGAAGCGCCGCAAGCCGAGACCACCGCTGCATCCGCGACAGTCGTCGTCACCGGCACCCGCGTGGCCAACCGCACCGTGCTCGATACCAGCGCACCCGTCGACGTGATCTCGGCCGAGACCCTGAAGAATTCGGGCAGCACCGAAATGACGCAGGCGCTGTCGATGGCCCTGCCTTCGCTGAATTTTCCGCGGCCGGCACTGACCGACGGCACCGACACGATCCGCCCTGCCACCCTGCGCGGCATGTCGCCCGACCAGACCCTCGTGCTGGTGAACTCCAAGCGTCGCCATGCGTCGTCGCTGGTGAACGTCAACGGTTCGATTGGCCGCGGTTCGGCAGCGGTCGACCTGAACACCATCCCCACCGCGATCGTCAAATCGGTCGAGGTGCTGCGTGACGGCGCCGCAGCCCAATATGGCTCGGATGCGATCTCGGGTGTCGTCAACATGCGCCTGCGCACCGACCGCACGGGCGGCGAAGCGACC
>Ga0308169_10006415_pt1 | contig 10386 bp, 11 predicted proteins | sample PhyBR1_2_FD_202139 | JGI IMG/M metagenome (GOLD analysis project Ga0308169, IMG submission 202139) | Phyllosphere microbial communities from UC Gill Tract Community Farm, Albany, California, United States - DLSLSB.R1 | ecosystem: Host-associated > Plants > Phyllosphere > Unclassified | place... | reverse complement strand
TCCTCCGACTGTATTGGTTCTGACAAGTTAGTCGTCGAGTAGATCCGCTTCGGGCAAACGATTGCTAGGAGTGATTGATCGAAACTTTGGAACGCTGCCTTGGTGTCGACGATACCTTGACCGAATCGGCGAATCAGGTTATCTCATCGGTGTAAGCTATCTCCCTCTCAACGCTCTCGGGTGTACAGACGCTGATTCGGGGATCGGGTGAATAGCTCAAGGAGTTGGTCGAGACTGGATTGGTTCAAGATTATCCACCACTTTGCGATGTTGAGGGTTCTCAAACTGCTCAATCTGTACGCTACCCTTCTTTCTCTATTATAGCTGACGTGAGAAGAGTTGGAAGCTGATGGAAGCGCTCTGGTCGATGACAGGAACACACTATCTTGCTTCGACCGACATGTAAAGAGGTCGTTTCGAGAGGGGATGATTACTAGATTAGCGTTTATTTCGCAATCACAAGACAATCTTGTCGTGATCTCGGCTCGCACGAGTTGTTGTCTGCAGGAGAGAACTGCGCGAGGAGACGAAACTACAGAATAGAATTTCGATATTTGGAAACGATAAAAAGCGACTACACACAAAATACAATAGTTCATTGAGGGCGTCTGACAAATCTTGTCTCTCCGTCATTCCAACTCGCAACCCTTAACGCCGAAACAAGGGAAACTTGCGAATCCAACGTTCCGACGAATCCTCTACCCAGCGAGAGGATCGCCTGATCCACAGCTGAATCCCACCATCCACTAGCGGCCCCGTATCTTTCCTTCAAGAGGGCAGCAGTACCGACAGTAGCGTGATTGACTGCATACCATCCTAGCGATTGGAGAGAGGAATGGAATTCGGAAGAGGTTTCGTCTGTTGTCACGAGCACTATCCCAAGAAGACGTCGCAGAATCAGTCTGCAGCCTCAGTTCGCGATCAGTTAGACCGTGACGCACCGATGGTCTCCTCAGGAAGAGTCTTGAGTAGGTCTTCGACCTCAGCTTTGTAACTATCGAGAGGAGCCACGCAATCGTGGCCTGTTGGACACCACGAGGCAAAGTCTCCTCGACGAATGTGTACCGTGATGATGCTCGATGGGAGTGTCTCGAGTCCGAGAGCGCGCTGTACTGCCATGATCGCGACCTCCCAAACTGCAGGGGTGAAATCGATGTATCTTCCGACCGACCACCATTCTGCAGAACGAGCGAAGAGTGGTTAGTACGATATTCTGCCGAGAGTAGAGGATCGAGACGCACCGGGATGTGTCCCTCGCAAAGAGGGATGGAGAAGCTTGATCATTCCACCTTCTTTCGCTTGGAGCCCATCGAAATCCTTGTAATCCCTATTCCAGAACGTTTCAGGCGCTGAAGTACCGGATCTCGAGAGTGCCCAGATATTCGTATAGCACATGAGCTGACTCGACTCCATGTTTCGGGGGATCTTGCGATTCGTCGACTTCGCAACTTCGTGAGTTAGCTTGAGGCGGTTCAGGACGTCGTAGTCGAATAGGACGTGGCCCTCGATCGAGTTCGAGAAGAATCCGTATGGTCGTTCAACGGACCACGCTGATGTCCATACTCCGTAGTCGCCGAAAGATGCACTGTGAGCGAAGAAAAAGGATCCAGCTTTCTACACGTTCTCGGCTGGATTTCGAGTTCGACTCACCCGTGTGACCATCCGTTCCAGCTGAAGTAGCTGGAGAAGGGAGAAGCAACGGATTCAGTTCTCTAGAAGTGTCGAGTGTCAGTCGAAAGCAGCGATATGCTCACCAGCCAATCTCGTCCTTTTTGCCCAACCACGAAGAATCGAACACTTTGACGTCGCTCCATTCGACGAATAATGTCCCTGTCTGTAAAGCTCGCAATCCCTCAGCTCGATGCGCTCAAGTTGAAAACAGAATCGAGAACTCACATCTCGTCGAAAGCGTTCCATATCGAACAAATCCGACATCCTCACTTGACTCTTCCCATAGTGATCGTTATCCTTCCATATTGACGGTATGATCGAGATTCTTTGCGTTTCTTGACCGAGATGAAGTAGCGAAATCGCAGAGAGGAATTGGCCAACCTCGCCGGTCAAGCTGTCGGCCGTCAAGTAACGTAGGTCTGGTCGCAGACCATCGTAGAGAGAGTCTGTCGGAGCTCGATTAGTGAGGAGCTTGTCGGTATTCGAAACCAAGATCAGCTCTGCAGCGAGAAACGGATCAAGAGAGTCAAAAGCGAACCTCTTTAGGTCCCGGCACACCACCTGTCCCTACCGCTGCTAATCTCGACGTTGGTGGTCCCAATTTTACTCCTCCGGCCTCTTCAAACTTGGCTATCTTGTCACAAGTTTCCGCCGTTCTCGTCAAGTTTGCCTCTCTCCCTCTCGAGTGCCCTAATTTCGATTGATGTACCACTCCCGCTGACAACAGACTTGATAACACGAATCCTACGATGACCCAAATCAAGGCATGAACCCCTCCTTGCTTTGTTACGCGAGGAGTGGGTTGAGAATCGTCTATGGTCGAACCTGCGACATTCCAATAGCCTTGAGATTCTGACCCACACCGGAAGTGGTTCAGCGCGCTTCTTGCGTTGCGTATAGTGAACATGAGCAGGAGGATAGGAGAGAAGGGAGAGAAGGAGAAAGAAGGGAACCTCCTTCCCCCCAAACGAGGAGTCTGCTCGAATGGGTTCTAGCGGATACAAATGGGGACAATACTCGAAGCTACAGCAGTGAGGGAGCGACGAAGCAGCGTTGAAGCAGGACAGCGAGTGAGTGGAAGGAGAGAAAGAGACGAAATTTAGAAAAATTTCGAAAAATCAGTCGCCAATTTTCGCAATTCATGGGCTACCATCGCTTCAGACAGGGTCAGTCGTACCTGATTGTACACTGGGGCTCAGGGTAGCTGCTTGGGTCTTGTTAAAATTGAGAAAGTGAGAAAGTTGAATCATTCTTTTCCTCTTCTCTCTCCTTCACTCACCCCACTTGAAGCACTAGTCAATCATGGTCTACACTCTCGGTAGGTCTCTCTCGAATTCAGCAGGGTAGAGCACATCACATCAATCGTCTCTCGCTCTCGGTCGGGAGAGAGGTTGAAATTTGAGGGGAAAGATTGACAAGGACACACGCTGGAGGACTTGGACGAGCTAGAGATAGTTCAACAGGGTACTGGACTTGACATCAGGAAGGATCAGCTGGAACAAATTTCTCATCGCTTCTTTAGAGCAAGTTGAACTGACCTCATCTTCACTTCGAATCTCTCCAGTCTGCCACGTCCTCTGCAAGCCCGAACATGTCGACGACATGAAGAACAAGCTCATCGAAGCTGCCGCCATTTACAAGAAGGACAAGGAAACTATTGACTGGCTCGTTCACCAAGTAAGTTATTCGCACTCCTCACTCAAACGGTAGACTCGACGCTAATCCAGGACCTCGCTACGAGTAGGACGTCAACGACCCTTGCAAGTTTGCGATTGTCGAACGATTCGAACACGAGTCCAGCCAAAAGTACCGTTCGTCTCCCTCTCTTTCTTTTCTTTCTGCTTCGCTTTCTGTCGCTTACGTCCCCCCTCTATGCTCTTCCTACACTTCCGATGACCCCCACAGATCTCGAGAACCCTTACTGGGCTGTGAGTCCGAAACTCGCTGCTCCAGTATCATGATCAACGAGATCAGTTCACTGACTTTTTCGATTCTCTCCTCTCGCTAGACTTTCAACCCTGCTGTCGAACCTTGGCTCGTCGAACCCATCAAGCTCGGACGTTACAACGAACTCTAAGCTTCTCCACCGTACATAGTAATCGCATGCAAAATCAAACCAGAAGTTTCCGTCGTTCGAGCACCATTTGTTGAGCTCGAGAGCTTGATCGTATCGAGTCGCGCTCGTCCCGACAGTCTCACAACGAGAGTTGGTCGTCACAGCTCATTCGACCACGGCTCTAGGCTGAAGGTATCATCTCTTCGATCTGTTATTTCCCACTCTGAGGCGAAGCTACTGATTTCGCTCGACTCGCTCAAAGCTACATCGGAAGGTTTCTCTATTCAATCGCACATCGTCGCGATGATCAAGAACGAGAATGGCAACGGGCCACTAGAAGTGCGAGAAGTTACGAGACATCGCTTCCGATTGGATTTTTCGAGCCCTTTCTGGACGAATCGTTTCTAGGGTGCGATTAACTTTTTTCGACCCCTTCTTCCTCCCCCAACGAACTTCTCACCTCGATCAACAATTTGCTCACTCAGCAAGAGAGAGAGAGAGAGAGCTTGCGATGTTCGATCCTTCCTTGCGAAACACCTCTGAATCTGTACAAGCTTCTTTGCGAGACCTCTTGTCGATCACTGGAATCGCTAGCTCCGTTCACCGTCATCTCTCCCATCATCATCTTCACAGAGAAGAGCGTGAAAGAGCAATCCATCGAAGGGAGAAAGCCTCGGAGTACTGAGTTTTGCGTATTTTTTCTAGTTCATTCGTAAGCTTTGCAGCACTCTCAGATGTAAATAGACAGGCAACGAACTCACTGCCAGCGAAGGAAAGAGAGAGAGACGAGAAATATTTAAGGATGCGAAACGTCAAACCTTCCCTCGAATTCCGAGAATTACCCTTCGAGAAGTCTGTTTCCCCCATTCACTCTCATTCACGATCAAAATAAACGGCTGAGGACGACCATTCACTTTGCAAGCCCATACCTACCTACCAAGCAACCTGCTAATATCACCAGCTCTAGAAGAACCCCGGAATCTTACTTCTCCTTCCTTCCTTTCCCTCCCCAATTCCGATTCGATCAACTTGCGACAGTGTTTATCAAGGTGGATTACTAGATGTCATTGGCAGGATCAGGGTTGGGTCAATCGAATAGTAGCGGTGGAATCTCTCGCTCTTCAAGACTCGACTCTCTCTCTTCCATCGCTAGCGGTGGAAACACTTCTCCTCCTCCTCATCTCGACCAACCCCACTCTCCTTCGTTAGCCCGTACTTCCCTCTCTACCTCCCCTACCAGTCCATGGTCAGAGTCACTCCCACTCCCTGAATCGACTGCTCCATCGAGGAACAGTTCATCGTCTCAATCGCTCGCGCCGCCCTCTTCTTCCTCGACTAGAACTCCTGTCAAACCCGCTTCCCTCAAATCTGCATCTTCCAGCTCGAGTAGAACCAATACAGGTTTCCAAGTCACCTCTAGAACTCGAAACTACGTCCCTCCACTTTCTCCAGGTATCGCCGACTCTCTCGCACTTCCTCAAACTTCCTCATCTTCAGCCACTGCTTCCGGTTCATTCTTCCCTCCCAATCCTTCGTTCCCTTTCGCTTCGACCTCGGATGCAGTCAACCAAGGTTACCTCGGGAGGAGAGGTTCTTCTCCGGCCACTTTCAGTCATGCAGGTTCGGCTCTCGGTTTAGGTGCAGGAGGAGGAGTGGGGGGCGGCCCAGCGAAAGACAACATCGTCGAACCAAAGACTACTCTGACGTTGAGTAGTAGTATAGATTCGAAAGGGAGGAGGATGGTGAATCAGTATGTCAGGTTGAAAACGATCGGTCAAGGAAGTCATGGAAAAGTTTGGTTGTGTGCCGAACCTACGATTAGGGAGTCGAGTGAAGACGATGATGAGGTCAGATCAGGTGAGGGTGAAGAAGAGAGAATGGAAAGGGAGGAAAGGGAAGAAGCGGATCGAAGGAGACGGAGAAAAGGAAAACACCCTCGTTCGGCGAGTGAACGATGGGAAGAGGATATAGATGAAGGGAGAGTTCAGTACTGTGCGATTAAGTCAGTGGCGAGGGAAGGACCAGGTCGACACAAGAGTTTGAGAATGGCAAAGAATCGGAAAGCGAGTACTCAAGGGAGTGGGGGAATCGGTGCAGACGACAAGGTGAAACGGGAAGTCGCCATCATGAAACGACTCGATCATCCAAATATTGTCAGACTGAAGGAGGTTATCGATGATGCGAAGAGCAAGAAAGTTTTCATGGGTGAGTTTCAAGTTTCGTTTGACTCTGCATTTTGTCGAAAACTAATCTCTGCTGTCGCATCGCATAGTTCTCGAATTCATGGCTGGAGGTCAAGTAGTATGGCAGGACGACAACAAGCAACCGACGTTGACGGTAGATGAAGCTAGAAGAACTTTCCGAGATGTCGTTCTTGGTTTGGAATATCGTACGTCTTCCTCTCCTCTACTCCTCTTACCTTTTTACTCACATCTACTATCTACAGTTCACTACCAAGGCATCATTCATCGAGATATAAAGCCAGCAAATCTCCTTTGGACAGAAGATCACAACACAGTCAAGATTTCGGATTTCGGAGTTTCGCACGTTTCGGACGCTCTTCTACGTGCATCACCAGACGACGGTACTTCCTCTCAAGGTGAAGACGACAAAGCTCTGCGCAAGACTGCTGGAAGTCCCGCTTTCTTCGCTCCTGAACTATGTCACCCTGCCGAATATACGCCAACTCCTACCGCTCATCCTTCCCAACCCCATCTCAATGAAGAAGACGACGCTTACTTTCCTCGAAAGATCAATACTTCATCTCTTCAACCCTCTTCACACAACATGGTTTACACTCCTCCGACAAGTCCAAATGGAATCCCTCTCACCTCGAAACTCATCTCCCTTCCCCTCCCAGCTCAATCACCTTCTCAGCCTCGCACACGACCTCCTGTAGGAAAAGCCATCGATGTATGGGCTCTCGGAGTCACTCTTTACTGCTTACTCTTCGGAGATACCCCGTTCACCGCTCGAACCGAATACGAACTTTACAACGTTATCGTACACGAATCAATTCGGATACCTCAAAGGATGGGGGTCGAGAAGGCCTGGACTGGAGTCGGAAGTGGATGGGATGGGTGTGGAGAAGGAACAGAAGGGAGGGAAGTTATCGACTTGTTAGGTCGGTTACTCGAGAAGGATCCGACGAAGCGAATCACTCTCGAACAAGTCAAGGTACGCATTACAGTTTTCGCTTCCAGTCTCTGAGAAGCTATGCTGATTCTCTGTTGACATTAACCTACAGAAACACCCTTGGGTTCTTCGAAATCTCTCCTCACCCGAGTCTTGGCTCGATGCGACAGATCCAGCTCAAACCGATCACGTCGTCGTCACTGAAGAAGATCTTCAACACGCTACGCAAGAACGAGGTTCCGTCGACACTCTTCCTCCGATTCGAAATCGACCGGGCATTCGACGAGCGCTCAATGCTGCTCTCGCTCGTTTCCCTGCATTCTCTCGCATCAAGTCGACACGAACGACAGCTTCGACGAACTCGGATGAACGAGAACAAGAACGGAGGTCGAGGAGCAAGAGCAATAGTTCGACTGGACACAGCGTCGAAGATGCAGCGCCGACTGGTTCCGCGAGTGTCAGTCGACAATCGAGTGATGCAGCGGGAGGAAGGAAGAAGGACTCGCTCGAATTCGTCGGAGCAGATTTCCGTCGCGTGATCTCGAGCAGCGCGGCACTTCAAGGAAACTCTCGAAGCGCTAGTCCTGCAGCACCAATCGGTCTTCGTGGAGGTCTCGGCAATCGCTCGATACGTCGAAACGGCAACGATACGAATCCTCACTCTCCCTCGGTCACTCAAGCTACCGCTTTCCCCGAATTAGCTCGCTCGATCTCTTCTTCTTCCGCCATTCCTGGTCAAACGCCTGGAGGCCGGTCCTCTCACTTTGCTCGCTTCTTCAACGGTCACAGACCATTCGACGAATCACGAACCCCTTCTGCACCTTCTTCCCCTTCACTTCGAGGAGGAGTCAGCTATTCTCCGAATCCGATGGCTGATACAACCGATTCAGACTTGCCTGCAACTCCCAACGGTACAACACAACGACATCGGACCCTCACGAAGATGCTGTCTCGTCTCGGAGCTGGAGGAGGAGGAAGTACACCACGCTCTCGAACGAACTCTCCTGCTTCCTTCGACCGAGATCTCGCTTCAAAATCGACTGAGGCGGAACCGACAAGCGACTTCGTTCCTTCACAACAAGTGCTCGAGCAGTTTGAATCACGCGAGAAGTACGACGCTTTCGGTCGCCTCGTTCGTCCAGCTGAGGATTCGTCGACGGGCAACAAGATCGAACCGGATGAAGACGAAGGAGGAATCGATTTGACAGAGTTTGAATACTCTGATTCAGATCCTGATGATGACGATCTCGAGGACGACGACGATTCAGATCTCGACGAACTTCGCACTTTTGGTCAACCTCTCGCATCTGCCGATCACTTCTCAGGATGGAACGTCCCTGCTTTCGCCGATTTTTCCTTGGGACCTCGAGCTGGAGATGATCCAAACTCCCTCTTCTCGAGCCCGACCACTCCTCCAACAGCAACCGACAGCAGTCCCGACGTTGATCCCCTCGACGAAAAGTTCAAGACTGCCTCAACCTTCGCTCATTACGATCAAGCTACTCCTCGAGCTCAAGGGCAAGGTCCACCTCTCATTCAAACGAACCTACCTCCTCCCCCTCCCGCTCCAGTCTTCTCGCTCTCTGCCGCCTCTCCCGTCGACAATCGATCTTCCCCCTTCACCGCTCCCTCTCCTTCCGTTCAGCATCACTACGAACGCCCCGCTTACCCTCGAAGAGATGGATCGATGGGAGGAGTTACTCTCGAACCACCAAAGCACAGTCGAAAGTGGAGTGGACTCAGTGGGAATTCTGGAGATGCCGATGAGGAAGATGGAGAAGAAGAGATCCTCGTGGTTCCTCGACGCCGACGAGCTCCTACACTTCAACAGCAAGTCGCCGAAGATTCTTCTCACGCTTCTCGATGAACGCATCATTCCTCCTATCACTTCATGATTGACTCGATTTTATACGCTCTTTATTCTTACTCCTTAGTATTGTTCAAAGTCACGCTCCACCCTCCACTCCTTTCGCAAATATAGACTAGACTGTACACTCGCACTATACCTCTCCCTCTTCCTCTCTCTGCCGGTACAGGATTCTTTCCTCTCTCTCTTTTTCGACTTTCGTTCGCAACTATTCTCTTTTGAACAATCTTTTTTCGCAATCTTCTAGTTGACTCTTCTCTCGCGCAGCTCTTGATTCAGGAACAGAGAGAGTCCTGAAGAGTTCGACATATTGCAAGATGTGGAATTGCGAGCTCAGAAACTCCTTGCAATTGCTTCCTCACGTTGAATTTCGCTGCGTTTTTTCCAGGCTGTACGTTTGTCACTTCTTTCCATTCTTTCCCTTCGTACATTTGTTTCCCTCCTTGTTGTCTTCCTTTGGATACCGGAAATCGCGTCTAGCCTCCAGATCTGCAAGTTCTTTCGCATTGTTTCCGACATAAGCGTACATCGACCAGTACATCTGCATCACAATGACGGGTCAAGAGAGATTAGGGGAACAGGAGTGAAGATAGAAAGGAAAGAACGAACGACGAGGTCACGATTCTCTTCGAGGCAGGTCCGAAGTAACGCAAGCTTTTGTTCTTCGCTCACTGCCTCGTCGCGGATGTGTCGTCTGCCATTCGGTACTTCGGGATCGTCGGCGTCGAGATAGCAATTCTGGAATACCAGTTTCGAGAAACCGTCGTCCTTCTTCAGATATCCTTCGAAAATGCTCTGGATCTTCTTTTGCTTCTCTTCCGAGAGCTTGAGGAATTCTCCATCTTTCATCCGACCCTGCCATACCACCTTATACATTCCGAATGCTTTCCAGGAAATCTTCTCCTTCTTTCCGTTCTTTCCTTTGACCGCTTTGACAGGCATCTCAGCGAAGATCGCAGCTGGTTCCCCATATCTAGGCCGTTCCGCAGATACCCAACTCCTAGGGGAGTTTGTCACTATGAATGGCTTGCCCGGAGTTGTCATTCCCAAGTTCAGCTCTGGATGAAAAGCGTAAAGGTCGTGTTTGTAACCTGCGTTAATCCGCGCCTGTTTCATTCGATGTACTGTTACAGTGACACGCTGCGTGGGTGATATCATCAGAATACTTACCGTCAGCTTGTCATAAGCACCATAAGCGCCCACATTTCCAATCTTCAACGAGTGAAAATGAAAAAGCTTGACTTTGTCAAGAATTTCGACTTCTTCGCCCTCGGTCTGTAATTCGGGCACATCATGCCAGGTATCTGGATCCAACACAGAGAACTTTGCCGCGTCGATGCCTGGGGGTAAGTCCCACGGAATGTAAGTCTGCGTAGAATAATCGTCAGTTTTCGCTTTGAGAGAGGCTCAATGAGCTCGCAAACCTACCGCATGCACTTGAGCAAGTTGCTGATAATCCTCTTCCAGCTTGATCCTTTTCTTTTCTTTCTTGATCCTTTTCTTCTCTTCGTCTGTCTCTGCGATCGGAGTTCGAGCACTCGGTGCACGAGATCGCGAGTTACGCCTAGGCTTTGCCGCAGAGTCAGCGAGTGTTGATGCGCATCAAGGGAGATAGAAAAGTACCTGGGGTTGACGTCGTTGTCTTCTTCATCATCGG
>Ga0308169_10006414_pt1 | contig 10386 bp, 11 predicted proteins | sample PhyBR1_2_FD_202139 | JGI IMG/M metagenome (GOLD analysis project Ga0308169, IMG submission 202139) | Phyllosphere microbial communities from UC Gill Tract Community Farm, Albany, California, United States - DLSLSB.R1 | ecosystem: Host-associated > Plants > Phyllosphere > Unclassified | place... | reverse complement strand
CTGACAAACAGCAGTTCACCACATACCCTGCCTACCAGTTTGCAGCTCGCACACAAGTGCATACATTCGCAAACAACATTCTCCTCAGCATCAGCGCAATCGGTGGAATCATCCTCGGTATTGTCATTGCAGCAACCAACAACTCATCAGACATCCAAGACGTACTCTTGTGGGGCTTAGGAACCGCGTTAGTCACCCAAACCGTCCTCACAGTCATCATCAACCTGGAACTCGTCTACAACACCAGCCTGCGTCTCACAGAACAGCACGCACTGCAAACACGCACAGGCGCATGGAAACTCATCCTCATCAACCGCGTCTGGTCATGGGGCATCTGGACAGTCGGCGCACTCATGGGAACAGTAGGAATCATCTCCACCTTCCTCATTGACGGCGGGATTTGAGAATAAACTAAGCTATTTTCTTAGCCTCATGTTTTAATATTAAGTAATTACATGATTGACGGAAAATAGTACTGGGTAAATAATCCAAAAAGGACTCAATTTCTTCTTCCGTTGCTCGAGCCTCCACTAAAACCCACAGATAAAAGAGGTATTTTAAAAAATACCCATGATAGATAAAATCCCATGTTAAGTCAGTAGAACTTGCCAAGTTATGATGAGCTACTCTATTCCTTAGAGAGTCTGCTGTTCGAACAATATCTCTCAAAAAGTGTTCTTCTAACAAAATTGCATACCTTCTGCGGTTAGGCTTAGCTGCTCTTTTGAAAACAGTTTTGCTTCTGCCGATGGATTCTAAGACAGAATAAATATTTGCTTGAGTTCTTGAATACCCTTGTTCTCTATCCTTGTCAAATTTTTTTATTTCGTCTTCATTCACGGGGTATAGCCCAACTCGGTATGCAGCTTCGTATACAGCATAAGAAGATAGCAAATCATATTCAGCTTGTGATGATGATTGGATTCTTTTTATAGCTATTTCTATATTTGGATTTGCAACAAACAAATCCATGATATTTCTTAGAGTTTCTACAGAAACATTATTCATTCGGGCGGGACCCCGATTACCATTGTGCTGCTTCCAGTTTTTGTAAATCTCAATTTTTGCGCCATTCTTAGTGGTTGCAATAGGATTACCTTTTAACTGAAACAGCTCTCCCATCTTGACAGATGAAAGAGCTGTAATATAACTATTCATAACGTTCATCAAATATTCTAAAGAAACAACCTCTTCATTTTTGGTAGAAATGTAGATGTAGTTTGTTTCGGGACTAATGGTAATAGTTATGTTATTCCAGTCAAGTAAGGTAGGAAAATCAAGTTCAATTTTTTCGAGATAAAAGTATGCATTTCTTTGTTGCCTCATGAAATAATGTAAATCTTTACCTTCTAAATCTTGAATTTCTATTGATAATGAAACAATTTTCACATTGTCCAAGTCATGCTGCATGGTTAACTCTCCTATAATGGCTTCTTTATAATCAATTGATACAGGTGTATCTTGTAAGTTTGTTAATAAAACACTACTTGAAGAGGAACTGGGCCAAGAGATATTGTGCAAAGAGTAGAAGGTTATAAATTTCCCACTTGCATCTAATGCATAAACTTTGTTTGCAATTTCTTCAGAAATTGCTCCTACGGAATAAGTTGTTTTTTCTTTATTGATAAAGTGAAACTTACTTATATCATCACAAAGTAAACGCAATTGATAATCTAATGGAACAGTAATTTTATTATCTTCCCATTTACCTACAAAAGGTGTCTCGGTTGGATTCTTATCACTTAAAAGAAATAACTCATTATTGCCTAGGTTTACTGATTCTTTGGCTTGTAGCAGAACATTCTTAGCCTTAGTCGTCTTCATTTCTTCTCCTTAAATAGATTTAAATAATTTAATTATATCGTTAGCTCGTGACAGAATCATTGATCCTACCCCATTTATCTTACTTAGTTCTTCAAAAGTGACAGGTTTAGCAACGACAATTGCATTTAGCCTAGTTTTTGTTGCCCATCTATGATAGGAAGCTTTGGCTTCTGGTGAGGAATTTTTAATATCAAGAGTAATAATATGAAGTTTGTCATATAATTCTTCCTCAGATGAGTGCAAAGTTGGATTTAAAATTTGCCTCTTTGCTGGAATTGTGAGCTTAGTTTGTTCTTCTAAATTTCGAGTAATAGCGCCCAAATGTGAGTTTCGGTACCCGCGTAAGAACAGTACTCTCAAAGCTGCAAGAAGAACCTGCTCCATGTACGGTTTCTCCCAATCCGATAAAGCGTCTTCACCAGTAGCTTTATCATTCGTAACCTGAACATTCGGAGACGACTGCAATGCGTTAACCATTGCTCCTTCTAAGAAGCGTGTTTCAGAGCGATTGAAAGGAACCTCATTATCACGTTTGAAAAGAACAGCTAAGTTCCAATAATCTTTCGTTTTATTATGCTCTCGTAGGCGACGTTCAAACGAATAATCTGTTTGACCTACATACGCTGTAAACGTATTGTCAGTATTGATATGAGATAACAGAACATAGAATCCTTTTGTATCCTTATCCCACTCGCTTCTTTTCAATGATGAAATGGCATATCGTTCAACAAAAGCCGCACGCAAACTACTCATACGGTCAATAAGCTCAATAGGTTCCAACGAGTCAAGAGTGTCAGGAACTGCAACATCTAATTTGATAACCATGACTTAGTTCCACTTAATTTCGCCTTGAAGCTGACCGCTAAACTCAGGACAGATTGTATTCACTGCTAACTTCGCAATACCATCAGCCTCAGCATCAGTAGCTTGACGAGTTACGCTATCGCCCACAACACGAGGGATAACAAACTTCTTCATGTCCTCTAACGTCATCTCAGTGCCATGGCGTTTCTGATAATCAACCTCAGCACAAAGTTTAGAACCATTTTTTAACACATAACGGTCAGGACGGTTAGCATCACCAGCAAGCTCAGGATAACTTGCCTTGAACTGACTAATAAAAGCCTGAGCTTTCGGGTCAGTTTCAGGAAGGTCATTATAGTGCGCACTACCAGCATTGTTAGGAGTGTTCAAGTCACCACCTGGGTCAACCGTAGCAGGGTCAGAGGAACAGCCAGTCAATGCAAGAAATGCTAATGCGGCAGCTGGAATGATGAGAGCAAATGATTTCATTGTAGTCATGTATACCCTATCTGCTATTTTGAGTAAGATGAAGCAGATATCATCAAGATGAGATTAGAGACGTGGAAAAAGTATACAGAATGGCCACTAACAGGTCTTGCCATAGCATTCCTCATCCTGTATTCAATACAAGTCATAAGCAACCTACCTGAGAACAAAACAGCACTCATCAATATTAGTATCCAGATTATTTGGGTAGCATTCATTGTTGACTACATAATACAACTCACTCTTGCCCCGAATAGGAAAATCTGGTTCTGGAAAAACTCATACCAGCTTGTCATCATCGCTCTACCCATGCTTCGGCCTCTTCGTCTCCTCAGGCTTCTTTCCCTACTCAAACTACTCCAACAAATAGCCTTCAAAGCACTACAAGGCAAGCTCGTTATCTACGTTATTAGCACCGCCTTCTTCCTGGTCTACATGGGAGCGTTAGGAGTTCTTGATGCTGAACAAAATGCTCCCAACGCAAACATCAAAAACTTCGGTGACGCTATCTGGTGGGCAACAACTACAATAACAACAGTTGGTTACGGTGACTACTATCCAATCACCCTCACCGGAAGACTCGTAGCAGTAGGACTCATGGTAAGCGGAGTCGCAGTAGTCGGAGTAGTAACAGCATCCCTCGCCTCCTGGTTAGTCGGGCAAATCAATACAAACGCTATCCAGGTAGAGAAACAACAAGATCAGAAGATACTTGACGCTATCGAAGCAATCAAGGATAGGTTGGAATAATCTTTCTGGGAATTCTCAACCGCACGACAAGTAAACTGTTTACTTAACGTGGAACATTCACAACTGCATTGTCAAAGGAGAAGCTAACTCTGTAGTCAACAATGAAGTAGCGCTTTACTTTTATCCCGAAACATGATATACTGGTCATATGGCAGTGAAACAATACTTAGCGGATCACCCGCTTTACTCCTTAGAGTACAGTCCTGCCAACACGCAACCCTTAGCCGAAGTAACGATGGGTATGGGTACTGCCTACATTTGGGTATGTAGTGTTTGCACCTACACTTGGAAGAGTCGTATCGCGCACCGCATTACAGGAACATCTAATTGCGCTGCTTGCGAAAAGAAAATTCTTTCTACGGCTAACCCTGAACTTGCAGCTGAATGGGGAACTCAGAATGAGACGGCACCAGCTGACCATAAGCCAGGTGAAAGAACCCGCGTATGGTGGTTATGTCTGCAAGGCCATCCTGAGTACAAAGCTGCAATTGCCAACCGTCGTCTATATGGTGTGGGTTGTCCCATCTGCAAACCTGTACGTAAAGGTAAGTCAGTAGCAGAAGTTGCGCCACAGCTTATACTTGATTGGAGCAGCAAGAACACAGTAGCGCCTGAACAGGTGTATGCTTCTGCTGTCACACGCATTGCCTGGGAATGCCATGACTGCTCTTATGAATGGACCACTCGCATTAGCCACCGTGTTGAAGGTCAAGGCTGCCCGAAATGTAATGGGACGCTCATTGCGGATAAGTCTATTGCTGTGATGAGACCAGAGTGGGTCGCTGAATGGAGTGGTAAGAACGCTAAGAAGGCCGATGAAGTTGCTGTCGGTTCGGCTGATATTGCCGTATGGAACTGTCCAAATGGTCATGAGTATAAAATGAGACCATTCGAGCGCGTTGCTGGTTCTGGATGCTTAGCTTGTCGGCTAAAAGAGAATTCTATTGCAGAAAAATATCCTCTACAGGCGAAAGAATTTGACATAGACCGCAATGAGGGTAAAACAGCTAAAGACGTTTTCGCCAAAAGTGGACTAAGATTCTGGTGGAAGTGCGAAGACGGCCATTCCTGGAAAACTTCTCCAAACAGCAGATTTGGAGGAAAAGTTCCGACTGAATGTACACGTTGCACTAAAACTACTCTCTCTCGTATAGAAGAAGCTTTGCGAGAATCGTTTGTTACGGATGGCATTCTGGATATTGACCATGAAGATGTATCTAAGCATCTACCAGTACCATTCAACCGACGCTCTCAAATGGCAGTAGATGCCTCTGGCAAGTTTGAAGAACTTGCAGTTGTCATTGAGTACGACGGGTGGTACTGGCATTCAGGAACTGGACGCAAGGGTGAAGGTACGTTTGAGCGAGATATCGCTAAAACGCAGGCGTTACTGGATGCAGGGTATTTTGTGGTTAGAGTTCGGGAAGAGCAACCAAAAGTATGTCTCGCTTACTTGCCTATCAAGCATGACCACCTTTTACAGCTCTCATTTCACCACCAGAAAAACGGCCACGATACGAAGGAAATTCGGCAACAAGTGTACTCGTGGTTGCAATCCTTCTAAACCTGTGCTAAGCTACATACTCGTAAGCAAGAAACACGAAAATTCTTTTAGAGAAAAGGAAAAACTAGCCCATGGCTAACTCTCATCACCCGCTTCGTATTTTCGGGGTGTCAATTATCGTCTCGGTTCTGTCCATCGTTGTGGGCTTCCTCTATGGTAGCTGGGAGGCTGCATTCCTGGTCCTCCTGCTCGGTGTGATGGAAGTTTCACTCAGTTTTGATAACGCGGTCGTGAACGCCCGAATCCTTGAAAAGATGTCAGAACGTTGGCAGTCCCTTTTTCTCTCTGTGGGGATTATTATTGCGGTCTTTGGAATGCGCCTGCTTTTCCCGATTCTGATTGTCGGTGTTACCACTGGTCTGAACCCGTTCCAGGCGTTTGACCTTGCTATGGAGAAGGGTAACCCTGAGACTCCTGGTACCTATGGTTACATCCTGCATGAGGCGCACCCGCAGATTGCTGCGTTCGGTGGTATCTTCCTTTTGATGTTGTTCCTTGACTTCATCTTTGAGGAGCGCGATATCAAGTGGCTTCAGTGGATTGAGGCTCCGCTTGCGAAGATTGGTAAGATTGATTATGCTTCTATCATCGTTGCTCTTGGTGGTCTTTTGGTGATTGCTGCTGAGGCGCATGAGCATGCTGTTACTGTCATGGTTTCTGGTGTTGCTGGTCTTATCACGTACCTGCTTGTGAATGCTCTTGGTGGCTACTTTGAGAACCGTCTTGAAGAGGATGAGGAGCGCGAGAAGATTGCTGGTGTTACGAAGCTTGTTGGTAAGGCTGCGTTCTTCATGTTCCTGTACCTTGAGGTCATTGACGCTTCCTTCTCCTTCGATGGTGTGATTGGTGCGTTCGCTATCAGCACTGACCCGATTATCATTGCTCTTGGTCTTGGTTTTGTTGGCGCTATGTTCGTCCGTTCCATCACCATCTACCTGGTTCGTAAGGGTACGCTGAACGACTATGTTTACCTTGACCATGGTGCACACTGGGCGATTGGTGCACTTGCTGTTCTGCTGATTGTTAGCATTGCGGTTCCTGTGCCTGAGGTTGTTACTGGTCTGATTGGTGTGGTTCTGATTATCGCAGCGTTCGTGACTTCTATCATCCGTAACAAGCGTGAGGCTGCTGAGGGCAAGGATATCACCACTGATATTCATGCTGGTGTTGAAAGCTAAGCGTAGTTCTTCCTGAGGGGAGGATGCCTAATCCGAAAGGGTTGGCATCCTCCTTTTTCTTTGTTAGGAATACGGTTGTATTTGACAAAGGATTTTTGATGGTTGCCAGTAATCAACATTTTAGCCCTGTGACGCAGCGATGGGAGAAGTGTGATGCAAAGAAGAAAGCATGTCGTTATGTTGCTGAGCCGCATCGGTTTGAGAATGCTTCGGTTGCTCTTGCGGAGAGGGAGCAGGCGTTGGCTCCGCAGGTTGAGCAGGAGCGTAAGTCTTTTGTTCAGGGTATGATGTCTCGGTTCTTTGGCTGTAAGCCTACTGTTGACTCTGTTGCGCCAACTCCTGCTGTGGTTCCTGCTGGGACTGTTGTTGAACGTTTTGGTCGTTTGAAGGTTATGTCTGAGGATACTGTTTCTCATGGTGCGAAGAGCTTGTATGTGTTTGGGGATTATACTTCGCAGGAGGATGCTCAGGCGTTGCATGATGCTGATCCTTTGAAGGCGTATCAGAATGGCGAGTGTGGTGTTCTGGCTGGGGAGCTGTGGAATCGTAATCCGCATGTTGAGGAGTATTATTTCTTCTCTATTCCTGAGGACCGTGAGTGGGGTACGCATCATTTTGTGAAGTTGAAGGATGGGTCGTTTGCGGATAGTATGGGCGTGTGGTCTGAGTCAGCTTTTGTTTCGTACTGGAAGGAAATTGATAAGAATGTTTCGTTGGAAGTGTACGAGGAGGGGCAACCTGTTCCTGATAAGAATCCGAACATTGAGGTGAGCAATCAGGCATTGTTTGATGCGATTACGAAGAGTATTGAGAACCATTTCAGTAAGCAATAATTACTATTCCCCTTTATTGTGTACAGCGTTTGAGCTGATAACTATGTAGAACTCTTTGAGGGGATATGTATGGCTTTACGTAGAGGTCTGGTTTCAGTGTTAGCATTGTGTGTTGCATTGGTTACTTTATCTGGCTGTTCGCAGTTGAAGCAATTATCTCCTCTTCCTGATGAGCAGCGTTATCATTTCATCAATGAGGTAAGGGGTGATTTGGATTATGCGTCTTCTGGCGATGTGGTTACGAAGCGATACGATTATGGGGATGGCGTATTTTCTCCATCATTTTTCTTTGCTGAGATTGAAGGGGTCTCAACATTTGACGAACTGACTGAACGTTTGAAATCTCTTGATAATGCGGAGTGTTCCACTTTTGCAGTTATTCAAACTGCTTGTAGTGTCGGCCAAGTTGATGTGACGATCAACCATGATGACGAAAATGATACCTCTGTTGTTTTGAAAATTACTGATATTCATAGTGGTCGAACTGCAAAGTAATAAACAATTCTTCCTAAGGGGAGGATGTCTAATCCGTAAGGGTTGGCATCCTCCCCTTTTCTTTTTGTTCTGAGTGTGGTAGGATGTGGGTATGAGTGTTTCTTCTGATCTTGTTCCTGTGAATAATTCTTCTGAGGTTTCTGCTATTGTGGTGAAATCTGGTAAGAAGGAGTTGGTGTCTGCGGATGCTGTTGCTTCTTGGTTGGAGTCCACTGCTTCTGGGAAAGCACTGTTGTCTTCTGTTCTCCCTTCTACTGTGAAGAAGCGGTATAGCGGAGCAAATATCGTGGGGTGGACAGATGCAAAAGAAGTCGTAGTGTTTTCATATGTATTTGGGTTTCTGTCATCTCTTTTTGGTGCAATTGTTGGCGGTGCTCTCAATGCTCACCACATTGCGGTTGGTGAACCTACCAGTGTGTCTTCTGTCATCTGGCCGATTTTGGTGACAGCAGTTACTGGTGGGCTTTCTTTCTATGTTCCAACACGCATTAAAGTTAGTAAGTGTCAAGCTTTGTGGAATAGGTTGGTACCTGTGCAGTCTGATGGTACACGGAAGTGGTTGCAGGAGCGTTACGGGGTTGCTGTTTCTGATGGGGTGTTGACTGTGTTAGCTTCTGGTGTGTTGACAAGCCAGGATAGTACCCCGTTTGCTGATGTTGAGGGTCGGTTGTGGGTGTTGCGGAGGAGTTCTTCTGGGTTATATCAGGTTGAGCCGCAGCAGGTCACTGTGCAGGCTTCTGAGGCTCCTGAGGGTATTCGTCAGGCTCCTGTGATGCTTTCTGTGGGTGCCGCCCATCTTGATGGTGAACTTGGAGAGTTAGGTGAGCGGATTGATACTCAGTTGGCTCAGTTGCAGAAGTTCGCGTTGACACCCGAGGAGTCCCATGTAGTTTCTCGCACTGTTGGGGATGCTCGTGATGCGGTGGCAGCGTTTGAGCGTTTACAGTTGTTAGGCGCTGAGGAGAGCGGTTCTGCATACCTGTTGGATGTTTTGCGGTTACTGGATTCAGAGTTGGAAAGTATTGTGCAGGTGAAGGTTGCGCAGGAGACTGAGTTGTTGCGTGCTGGAAAACAAAAGGCGATTGCTCGCCAGGTTGAGGTTGGGGTTTGAGTATGAGTAAAGATATTGTTGTGGCCAATAGTTCCCAGGAGATTGCTCCTATTGAGTTGAAGCGTAAGGGTCAGAAGGAACTTATTTCCAAGGCGGCTGTTGCGTCTTGGTTGGAGACTACTTCTTCGGGTAAAGACCTGATTAGTTCTGTACTATCTGTGAACCCTGATAACCATTTGTATGGCGCTACTATTGCGCATCGTTCTGCGAAACTTTCAGCTCCTTCTGGTCAGACGCATGTCAATCGCTATGAGTCTATTACTGGCCCTGCGCTACTTGGCTGCCTTATTCCTGGGTGGGCGTTGAATGGTTTTCTTGTTGGGCCTCAGCTGTTCAACCATTTCCCTGAGTTGAATAATAGTGATAATTTGGCAATTTTGACCATTGCCTCTCTATTTCTTGGCCCTGTGCTTCTGGCTACTCTTGGTTGGTTGCCGTTCTTCCCTGCTCATCGTCGGAAGTATGAGCGCGCGTGGAATCAGTTGCTTGCTGTGCAGTCTGAGGGTATGCGGGGTTGGTTGAAGTCCCGACATGGCGTTCAGGTTGGAGAGAAAACGTTGAAGGTTTTGGCTGATACTGTGCTGCGGGGTGGGTATCGTATGGAGTTTATGGATGTTGAGCAGCGTTCTTGGGTGTTACAGTGCAATGGAGCTTCTCAGTACCAGTTGGAGCGAGCGGATGGCTCCGAGTTACAGAAGGCTGATTTTGTAGCGGTTGAGGTGAAGCGGCAGGCGGTGTTAGCTGTGAGCACTGCTAAGTTCGGTGGGGAGATTGCTGTTTTGGGTGAGCGGGTTGATACTCGTATTGCTCAGTTGCGTCAGTTCCCGTTGACTGTGACACAGAGTGCATCAGTACAGGCTGCTGTGGAGGATGCTCATGCGACTGTGGCTGGTTTTGAGAGGTTGCAGGCGTTGGGCGCTGGTAAGGCTGCTGAGTGCCATCTGTTGGATGTTTTGCGGTTGTTGGATGCTGAGATTGAAAGTATTGTGAGAGCAAAAGCGGCTGAGGAAACTGCGGCGTTGTTTGCGCGGAAGGAACGAGCTGTGGCTCGTCATGATGAGGTTGGGGCTTGAGTATGTCGGATGCAATTACGGTAAAAAGTTCTTCTGTTACAGATGTGAAGTTGGGTAAACGGGAAATTGTTTCTGCGAATGAGGCTGCAACTTGGTTGCAGGAGGCAGCTTCTGGTAAGGGGTTCTTATCTTCTGCGCTTTTGCTGCAGATGAAGCGCAGTAAAATTCAGGAGACAACTATCACTCGTCGGGCTTCTGATTTGAATCGTGAGAGATTATCTCAAATGTTTGGGTTGCCTTTCTTGATTTCCGTGGTACCTGGTATTGT
>Ga0308169_10006411_pt1 | contig 10390 bp, 11 predicted proteins | sample PhyBR1_2_FD_202139 | JGI IMG/M metagenome (GOLD analysis project Ga0308169, IMG submission 202139) | Phyllosphere microbial communities from UC Gill Tract Community Farm, Albany, California, United States - DLSLSB.R1 | ecosystem: Host-associated > Plants > Phyllosphere > Unclassified | place... | reverse complement strand
ACCCCACCAAACCGGGACTGGTCACGGTCCCTCATCCAAAGAAGGACCTGCTCAAGAAAACGGCCATCAGTATTTTGCAACAGGCGCTGCTTCAGCCGGCCCGTTGCGCGACGTTCCCGGAGGACGATGAAGATGCTTTACCCGATTGCGATTTCCATGGGCGATGACACGCACGCCTGGGGGGTTGAGGTGCCGGATATACCCGGTTGTTTTTCCGCAGGCGACGACCTGGACGAGGCCATGGCGATGGCGCGTGAGGCGATCGAGGGTCATTTCGAGATCCTGGCTGAAGACGGCTCGCCGATCCCCCCGGCCAACACCGTCACCCTGCACGCAGCCAATCCGCAATATGCTGGCTGCACCTGGGCACTGGTGGACATTGACGTGACCAAGTACCTGGGCAAGGCGCAAAAACTCAACATCACGTTGCCTGGCTACCTGCTCAACCGCATTGACGAATATGTATTGCACCATCCTGAAGAGAAGAGCCGCTCCGGCTTCCTCGCTTCAGCAGCGCTGAAGGTGTTGCAGCAAGGGCGGTGAGGAAGCGGTCATGACTTGGGGGCGAGCTTGCTCGCGATAGCGGTGTGTCAGGCACCTTGATATTGCTGACCCGACGCCATCGCGAGCAAGCTCGCTTCCACAGTGCTTTACATAGCCACCCCAGGGCTACGCAGCTATTTATTCTCTGATTTGGACTCCTGCATCTGCACCGAAGACTTGGTGCCGTCGGTGTTGTCCTTGGTCTCGTTATCCGAGTTGTCGAAGCAGCCGTGCAGGGCAAACAGGCAGCAGGCGAGGCAAAACGTGCGGGTGAGATTCATGATGTACTCCGATGCTGAGGGCTTTCAGGAGTGACCTGCGAGAGTGCCAATGGTTGCGACTGTCATCGTGCCGGACGATGAACGTCGACGGATGTCTGCGAGGAAATGTAAGTAGAATTTTCACCGCTTCGTTGCTGTCACACCAGGCAGGTGTATTCAAAAAGGATCGCAGCAATGACCTTCGCAAAAATCGCTCAAAAACTGGCCCTCTGGGCCGGCAGTCCAAAGACATTTCTCGGGGCCATCGTGTTGTTGGTGCTGTGGGCCGCCAGCGGGCCTTTTTTCCAATTCAATGACACCTGGCAACTGATCATCAACACGTCGACGACCATCATTACCTTCCTGATGGTGTTCCTGATCCAGAACACCCAGAACCGCGACACAGATATCTTGCACCTGAAGGTCGACGAATTATTGCGTGCGACCAAAGAGGCGCAAAACGCAATGCTCGGACTCGAGTCGCTGGACCTCAAGCAATTGGAGGCACTGAGAAAGCATTACCAGGCCATGGGCGAAGGCCAGGCCAAGGGCCTCGACGGTCTGGAAGAACCGAACAAGGTCGACTTGAACCAGTGCTGACGAAGAATGCGCGAGGGACATGAGGTCACTCGCGCAGCCCCGCTAACGTCAGGGCAACGGATTGCCACCCGTCACGCCAAAGACTTCCCCTGTGATGTAACTCGATTCCTGTGACGCCAACAGCACATAAAGCGGTGCGCATTCGGCCGGCTGGCCTGGTCGCTTCATGGGTACCTGGGAGCCGAAGGTAGGAATTTTCTCTTGCGGTTGTCCGCCACTGGGTTGCAAGACGGTCCAGATCGGACCCGGTGCCACTGCGTTGACGCGGATGCCCTTGCTGATCACCTGCGCGGCCAGCGACTTCGTGAACGCCACGATTGCCGCTTTGGTGGTTGAATAATCCAACAACGTCGCGGACGGATCATAGGACTGGATCGAGGCCGTATTGATAATCGTCGCACCCGCCGGCATCAGCGGCAGCGCCTTTTTGCAGAGCCAGAACATCGCATAGATATTGGTTTTCAAGGTGTCGTCGAACTGCGCGGTGGTGATATCGGCGATGTCTTTTTGCGCTTCCTGTTTACCGGCAACGTTGACCAGGATATCCAGGCCACCGAGTTGCTCGTGGGCCTTTTCCACCAGTTGCACACAGAAAGCCTCGTCCTTGAGATCACCCGCAATGGCAATCGCCTTTCGGCCTTCGGCTTCGATCAGTTCGACGACCTCTCGCGCATCGCGCTCTTCGCTGGGCAGATAGTTGATCGCCACATCGGCGCCTTCGCGGGCGTAGGCAATGGCAGCCGCGCGGCCTATCCCTGAATCCGCTCCGGTGATCAAAGCCTTGCGCCCCTCCAGGCGGCCAAAGCCTTGATAGGTTTTTTCGCCATGATCAGGCCTGGGCACCATGTCCTGGTCGATACCCGGCGGCGATTGCGGCTGGTCAGGAAATGGCGGATGGGGATATTGCGTCAGTGGGTTCTGCATCGCGTATTGGTTGGGTTCTCGGCGTGTAGACATCGAGGTTCTCCTTTTCGGCGGGCAAACATCAGCCGGGGCGCGACCGCCCGGGCTGGAATATGAACGTGCGACGGATCAACGGCTGGCCTGTAGCGCCCTCGCCATCTCGAGATGGGTCTGCAATTTAGGCAAGGTCTCGTCGGCGAAGGCCTTTATCTCCGGCACCTCGGTGGTCTGGGCCTCCTGTTGAATTTGCGCAATCGCTTCCTCGGTGGCCTTGACCTGGCTGGCGGCATAAGCGGCCTCGAACGAATCGCCTTCCTGTACCTGGGGTATCAGGGCTTTGGCCTTGTCTGCCACTTCTTCGCGTGGTGCGACGGGCAGGTCGAGCTTCTTGGCGATTTTTGCCAAGTGCTGGTTGGCGGTGGTGCGGTCGTTGATCACCATGATGGTGTAATCCTTCACCTCCCTGGACTCGGCTTTTCCATGGGCCATGCGACTGGCCTCGATGTCCGCCATGCCTTTGGCGGAGGCATCGTTGATGAATTCGGCAGGCGATTGGGCCCAGGCACTGTGAGCACCCAGGCCCATCAACACGACAAGACTGGTGGTGCGAAAAAAGATGGCCAAGCGGCTCATGATCGCGCCCTCCTCTGATAAAAGTTCTGGCGAGTTCTACGCCACAGAATCAGAACCACCGTTGACGATTCAGCGACACGTCTGGCCTGGCTTGCGGCCAATTTCGGCTTTCGGCGGGTGCCTGTCAGCGGTCGTGATGGTGGTTCTCCCACTTTTGCGACCCGCTTCAGACACCTTCGTTCGATCATGGGCGTTATTAGCAGGATGATATTTTCCCGGACCAGGCATCATTCAATCCTCCAGATTCACGGATGTTGGCGAGCAAGGCCCGCCTGATATTCGAAAGGCTGGAGAACTGAAAGGTTTGAAAATCCGTTCGCTGCCACGACGAACGGTGACGTGTCGTCAGATGCCAAAGGCCTGGTGGTTATGGCGCTTGACGGCGTACATCGCCTCGTCGGCGTGACGGAACAGCGCGACGTCTTCGACGCCATGGTCGGGAAAACAGGCCACGCCGATGCTCGGCTCGATGCTCAGGTAATGCCCGTCCAGGCGTAACGGCTGGGACAGTGCATGACGGATTTTTTCCTGCACCCGGTAGGCATCTTCCAGTGCCTGGATGCTATGGAGCAAAACCACGAACTCGTCTCCACCAATGCGCGCGACGGTGTCGCTGTCGCGGATACATCCCTTGAGACGATTGGCCACTGTTTGCAACAACATGTCGCCCACACCGTGGCCGTAGGTGTCGTTGACCTGCTTGAAGCGATCCAGATCGATATACAGCAAGGCCATTCGCCCTGACGCGGAGCGTGCGACAGCCAGCGCAGCCTTGAAACGCTCGCGCAGCAATTCGCGGTTGGGCACCTGGGTCAGTTGATCGTATTGCGCCATGTGCTGTAACCGGGCGTGTAGCCGCTGGCGCTCGATGGCGATGGTGATCTGTGCACAGACGTATTGCAGCAGTTCCTTGTCCTGCTCGGTGTACCGTTCGCTATCGGCAGCGCTCTTGACGATCAGTGCGCCGATCGTGCCGCTCTGTGAGTTCAGCGGCACGCCCAGCCAACAAGGCGCGTCTGGCTGCGCCATGAGGTCGCAAAAAACCGGCGACAGTTGACTGCAGCCAGGCGTCAGCAGGATCGGCTGGCCGCTGCGGATCACCTCGGCGCACAAACGCCCGGTGACCGTGCCTGGCAGTTCAGGCTGCCGCTCCCGGTCATCGACGTGATAAGCGAAGTCCAACTGCGCACACTGCTCGTCATACAGCGCGACCGAAAAATTCAGCGCCGGCAGCCATTCGCCAATGATCAGGTGGATCCGCGTGAACAACGCCAGCAGGTCCGCAGCGGCATGGGCGGCCTCGGAAATCGCATACAACGCCGCCTGTCGGGACTCGGCCAGCTTGCGCTCGGTGATGTCTCGCGCCACGGCGATCCGCAACTGGTCCGCCGACGACCAACGGGCCGACCAGAGGATATACACCACCCGACCGTCCTTGCGCAGGTAGCGGTTCTCGAAATTGAGCTTGGGCTCCCCGCCCATGACCTCGCGAGCCGCCTCAAGGGTCCGCTGGCGGTCGGCGGGGTGCACCAGATCGATCATCTGCCGGCCGATCAGTTCCTGCGGGGTGTAACCGAAGATGCGCTCGCAAGCGGCACTGACAAACACGAAGCGCCCATGGGCATCGACCGCACATACAGCGTCCAGCAATAGGTCGAGGTAACTGGCCAACGGCGTGGCGTTTGGAGTGTCCATGAAGCTGAAGGCCATCCGGATAATGCAGCGGTGGGCGAAGCCTAGCGATGAGGATAGCCTAATGCGATCAGGGGGCGCTGAGCGAAAGTGCTCACTGATCGGTAAAAAACACCATGGCGGCGTAAGGAGCCTGCCGACAGGCCTTGAGCCGCGACGCCAGGTCGCCAACATGTACTTCGAGTTTATGCCCGTCCGGGTCGAGAAAGTAGAACGAGTCGCCTTCGCTGCGATTGTCCCGCCACGACAACACCCGCGCGGTATCCAGCCGTTCTACCAGCGCTGGAAAATTCTCGGCACTGGTGCTGAATGCGTAATGGGTGTAGTCCGCCGCCGGCTCGGTTTTGCGCAACGGGTCGAGGGACAGGCACAACCAAAACCCTGGTAGCGACAAGTAAGCCCCACCGTCCCACTTGGCTTCAAGACGAAGCTGCAGTAGCTCGCCATAAAAAACCACGCTTCGATTGAGGTCGGTGACGGCAAGAGTCAAATGATTGAGGCCAGAGAGCATTAACGAGCACCTATGCAGATATGGATGAACTAAACCGCAGCAAAACCTGGGGCAAACGGCCGTATTTCCGTGCTCCGACAGCGCGCCCGGATTCGCCGCCCAAACCCTTAGGCAAAGTCCTACATGGAAGTCTCCAGTAACACTCAAACATGCCAGAAACGGCCGATTCAAAGCCCTGCACAACGATCTGTAAAGTCCGGAAACATACAAACAACGAAACACCCCACGGACAGCAACGTTAACCAAGGAATGTAATCGCACCATGAACCAGACTGCGCAACCGACTCATCGCTTCAGCAACTACCGCAAGGTCATTTCCCTCGCAGACCAGGACTGGCAGAGTGCCGAAGCCGGGAAAATCTCAGGGCTGAATGTCGAGGTCAAGACGCCCAACGTGCTGGTCGACCAGTACGGACGGACCTTTCATCACTTCTGTACCACGTCTTACCTGGGGCTGGATTACCACCCCGCGCTGCTGGACGGCGCCATGACCGCGCTGTGGGAAACCGGGACCCTGCGGGTCGCCAACTCAAGGAACCGCTGCAAGCTGGCGCTCCTGGACCAGTACGAAACCCAATTGTCGGAACTGTTCGGCGCCAGTTGTCTCAGCGCACTGTCGTGCAGCGCGGCAAGCGCCGGGATCCTGCCGCTGCTGGCCAGCGGCACGTTCACCGATGATCATCCGCCAGTCATGGTGTTCGACAAGCACGCCCATTATTCAATGAATCACCTCAAGGCCGCCTGCGCCGATGAAACCCAGGTCATCACCTGCCCACATAACGATATGGATTTCATCGAAGACTTGTGCAAGCGGCAACGCAACGTCGCCTATGTCGCCGACAGCGCCTACAGCATGGGCGGCATGGCGGACCTCGACAGCCTGTTCTATCTCAAGCAACGCTACGGCCTGTTTCTCTACCTGGACGACTCCCATGCCCTGTCCGCTGTCGGGGATTGCGGCAGCGGCCTGGTCCGTTCGCGTTTGCCCGCCGTGGACGAGCGCACCCTGATCGTCGCCTCGCTGGCCAAGTCATTCGGGGCCAGTGGTGGCTTGGTCATGTTCGGTAGCGAGCGGCATAAAGCGCTGGTGCAACGCTATGGCGGACCGAGCAATTGGTCCCAAAGCCTGAACGCCGCGGCCATTGGTGCCGGCATGGCCTCGATACGCCTGCACAGCGGCCCGGAGTTCAGCGCCTTGCAGGCGCGGTTACAGGCTAATATCCGTTTCTTTGACACCCTCATTCGTACCGAACAGCATGGCAGCCCCATGGCGATTCGCCTGGTGCCTTGCGGTGAAACACCCCTCGCCAACCGCGTGGCGGTCGAATTGGCCGAGCTGGGGTATTTCACCTCAGCGGTGTTTTTTCCGGTGGTACCGCAAGGCAAGGCCGCCATTCGCATTACCTTGCGCGCCGATATGGAACAGGACGTGATTCGTACTTTCTGTGAACGGATCACCCATCTTCTGCTGGTCCATGGTCGCGATATCCGCCCTTGAAACGAGTCTCTTGATGAAGAACCGTACAACCCTGGCCGTCACTTGCACGACCGTGTTCCTGGCTCAGTTGGGCATGAGCATTTATCTGCCGGCCCTGCCTGACATCGCCCATGACTTGGGCGCCGATCCGTCCCGGGCGTCCTGGGGGCTGTCGGTGTACCTCATCGGCATGGCATTGCCCATGTTGCTGTGGGGCAGTCTGAGTCAGCGCCTGGGACGCAAACCGGTCTTGCTGGCGGCATTGGGGTTGTATGGCCTGGGCAACCTGGCATTGCCGCTGGGCACCACGGTCGAGGCGTTCCTGGCCCTGCGGTTGATCCAAGGGATCGGCGCCAGTGGTATCTCGGTGATGGCGCGGGTGCTGATACGCGACAATTTCAGCGGCGATCTACTGGCCAAGGCGCTCTCATGGATCTCGATCGCTTTCGTGATCGCCCTCGGCATCGGCCAGTATCTGGGTTCGCTGATCCAGGCCGCTTTCGGCTGGGAAGCAATCTTCCATGGGCTGGGCGCCGCCAGCCTGGTCATGGCAGCGGCCGTTTCCCGGGCCCGGTTCGCGGCGCTGACGGAAACCAGCAACGGGCAATCGGCGTTGCGCATCTACAGGCAGCTAGTGGGATGCCGGAGTTTTCTGCTTCCCGCGCTGGTGGGTGGGTTGGGGTACGGTGTGATCGTCGCCTTCAATACGGCGGCGCCACTGATTCTCCAGGAAAGTTTTCACTGGTCGCCGATCGAGTACGGCCTGCTGGGCTGGCCGATCAGTGCAGCGTATCTGCTCGGTGCGCTGGCGGTGAACGCTTGGGTGGTGCGTACAGGCCAACGACGGATGATGGGCTGGGGTGTCATGCTGGTATTGGCCGCCAGCGCGACCATGCTGGGGGGCAGTCTGGTCTTGGGCGGCATCGCGCTGTTTTTCTGGCTGCCCTATTGCTTCGCGGTGTTCGGCCAATCGTTGAACTACCCCGTCAGCCTGTCACTGGCCAACGAAGGCTCGCCGGTGGCCGGTGCCTATGCCATGGCGCTGAGCGGTTTTCTGCATCAACTGATGGCAGCGGTGATCGGCGCCATGGCAAGCCTGCTGTTGAGTCAACAGGCCTGGCCGCTGGCAGCGTTGTGTACGCTGTTGGGGGCGGCGGCGATGCTCTGTGTGAAGCTGATGCCGCCCCGAGTCGCTTAGTACGCGCTGCGGAAAATCTCTTCGATCTGCCGCTGGTCCGCCGCCCTTGGGTTGGTCAGGCCGCACGCGTCTTTCAAGGCATTGGTAGCAAGCACCGGTACGTCATTGAGGCGCACCCCCAAGTCACGCAAACCGGCCGGAATGTCCACGTCACGGGCCAGGCTGCGGATCGCTGCAATGGCGGCCTGGGCCCCCTCTTCCGGGCTGAGCCCGCGCGTATCGCCCCCCATCGCATGAGCCACGTCCGTCAGGCGATCAGCGCACACCGAGGCGTTGAAGCTCTGCACATGAGGCAATAGCACCGCGTTGCATACACCATGAGGCAAGTCGTAGAAACCGCCCAACTGATGCGCCATCGCATGGACGAAACCCAGCGAAGCATTGTTGAAAGCCATCCCCGCGAGGAACTGGGCGTAGGCCATGTTCTCCCGCGCCGCCAGATCGCCGCCGTCGCGCACGGCCAGGCGCAAGTTGTTGCTGATCAGGGTGACGGCCTTCAGGGCGCACGCATCGGTGATGGGGTTGGCGGCCGTGGACACGTAAGCCTCGATCGCATGGGTCAACGCATCCATGCCAGTGGCGGCAGTCAATCCCTTGGGCATCGCCACCATCAGCGCCGGGTCATTCACCGACATCAGCGGCGTCACGTTGCGGTCGACAATCGCCATTTTCACGTGGCGGCTCTCGTCAGTGATGATGCAAAAGCGGGTCATCTCGCTGGCGGTGCCAGCCGTCGTATTGATGGCGATCAGCGGCAATTGTGGCTTGGTAGAACGATCAACGCCCTCATAGTCACCGATATGCCCACCGTTGGTGGCACACAGGGCAATCCCTTTGGCGCAATCATGGGGCGAACCGCCGCCCAGTGACACGACGAAATCGCACTGGCTCTCCTTCAGCAACCCCAGCCCGAGTTCGACATTGGCGATGCTTGGGTTGGGCTTGGCACCGTCGAAAATCACCGAGTCGATATCCTGAAGCGCCAATAACCCGGCCACCTTGCTCGCAACGCCGGCCTTGGCCAGCCCCGTGTCGGTGACGATCAGCGCCTTGCGAAAGCCATAGTTACGAATGGCCGTCATGGCCTCGTCGAGACAACCCAGGCCCATGACGTTCACGGCGGGAATGAAAAAAGTACTGCTCATGGGACACGCTCCTGGGGAGACCGAGGTGACAGGGCCTACAGAATGACCGAGTAGTCGGGGCGTATCTTGATCTGGCTCAAGACTGGGTCGTGATAAAGTCGCGCCCTGCCTTTGCCACGTTTTGAGATGAGTTTCGCAATGACCGATTTCCAGGAATATGACACCCGGCTCGAAGACTGGGAGGCCTTGCGCGCTGAGATCGCCTTCAGTGGCCTGCTGGTAGGCAACGGTGCCAGCCGAGCGGTGTGGGACGATTTCGGCTACGACTCGCTGTTCGAAAATGCCCGCACCGTCGAGGAAAAACCCCTGAGCCCGTCGGAACTGAGTGTGTTCGACGCGATGCAGACCCGCAGCTTTGAGCAAGTGCTCGGTGCGCTGAAGACCACCAGTCGGGTCAACAAAGCCTTGGCCGTCAGCTCCGCCGCCCCTCGCAATCGCTACTACGCGATCAAGGAAGCGCTGATCAACACCGTGCATGCGGTTCACATCCCGTGGCGCCTGGTGCAACCGTCGACGCTGGCGGCGCTCAGCCAGGAGCTCGGCCGCTATTGCACGGTGTTCACCACCAACTACGATCTGCTCAACTACTGGTCGATCCAGCACGCGCCCGGCAGCATGACCGACCTGTTCCAGGACGGCGACCACCGTTTCGACCTGAGCCAGGTGAGCACCGATAAACCGCGCCTGCTGTATCTGCACGGCGGCCTGCACCTGGTGCGCAACCAGGACGGCACGGCACGCAAGCTTCCCGCCACCGAAGGCACATTGCTGGGCAGCTTCGCCATCAACAACACCCTCAAGACCCTCGACGACGTACCTTTATTCGTCAATGAAGGCCCGAGCGAAGACAAGCTCAAGACCATTCGCAGCTCCGATTACCTGTCGTTCTGCTACGACCAGTTGCTGCACCACAGCGGTAGCCTGTGCCTGTTCGGCCATGCGCTGGGCGAGCAGGACCGGCATATCGTCCACGCCCTTCGCCAGGCGGCCCCCAGCACTGTGGCTATCTCCATCTACCCGCGCAGCCAGGCATTCATCCAGCACCAGAAGCGCCATTACGCCAAGGTCTTCGAGGGGCTGGATGTGCAACTGCGGTTCTTTGATGCCAAAAGCCATCCGCTGGGCGATCCGAAGCTGTCGGTGCCGGTGGAGGTTTAGCGTCTGTGGCAAGGGAGCTTGCTCCCGCTGGACCGCGCAGCGGTCCCATTGGCTTTCAGACATCAAGCTGCCAGACGACTGCTTCGCAGCCGAGCGGGAGCAGGCTCCCTCGCCACATTGGTCATTGCCACTTCACAGCCGTCATCGCGAGCAAGCTCGCTTGTATGTTTAGACTTGAAGGGGTGGGCGGGACTAAAAGCTCGATTCCGACTCTAGCCAGTACGGACCGTGGGAGACTTCTCGTCCCGCCCCTTCTACCTAAAGCGCCGA
>Ga0308169_10006409_pt1 | contig 10390 bp, 11 predicted proteins | sample PhyBR1_2_FD_202139 | JGI IMG/M metagenome (GOLD analysis project Ga0308169, IMG submission 202139) | Phyllosphere microbial communities from UC Gill Tract Community Farm, Albany, California, United States - DLSLSB.R1 | ecosystem: Host-associated > Plants > Phyllosphere > Unclassified | place... | reverse complement strand
CTACCTGAGCCAGCCGGGCCAGCACGACCAGACCCCGATCGGCGGCGACCATATACAGTCGCCGGGCGCCAAGGAAGCGCCGGCAGGCGTGGTGGAGGGCGCCAGCGCGGGCGCGGTGGTCGGCGCGGTAGCCGGCGCGGCCACGATCCCGGTCACCGGGCCGCTGGGGCCGGTGGTCGGCGGCCTGGTCGGCGCCCACGTCGGCTCGCTGTTCAGCTTTTCGAAGATGAAGGAAGCCGGCGAACGCGAAGAGGGCGGCCGGGCGCCGGTCGAGAACCGCCATGCCGGCATGCTGGTCGCGGTCGCTTTCGACGACCCCGGCATGGAGGCGCAGGCGGTGGACGTGCTGCGTGGCCTGGGCGCCACGCAAATCGAGCGCGCCAGGGGTAATATCGTCGACGGCGACTGGGCCGATTTCGATCCGGGCAGCACCCCCGACATCATCCGCTGAGCATTCCCCGGAAATTCCCCGGCCCAGGGCTGTTTGAGATTTGTCAACGCTGCGTATGGCAGCGCTTCTAGACTCGGTGTTTCCGCCGCGCTCACGGCGCGGCCTTACCGGCGAGGGACGACAGACATGCACGAAGACAAAGCAGCTGAAAAAGTAGCCTTGGTAACGGGTGGAATGGGCGGGCTGGGCACGGCGATCTGCCGGCGCCTGCACGACGAGGGATTCCGGGTGGCGCCAACCTGGTCGCCGCACAACGCCGCGCCGGACGCCTGGCTGGCGGCCCAGCGCGACGACGGCTACCGCTTCCAGGCCTACAAGCTCGACGTCACCGACTACGGCGACTGCGAGTGGATGATGCAGAAGCTCTTGTCCGAGATGGGCCGCCTGGACGTCTTGGTGAATAATGCCGGCATCACGCGCGACCGCAGCCTGCGCAAGATGAGCCTGGAGGATTGGCAGGCCGTGCTGCGCGCCAACCTCGACAGCGTATTCAACCTGAGCAAGCAGGCCATCGAGCCGATGGTGGCGCGGCGCTGGGGCCGCATCGTCAACATCTCCTCGGTCAACGGCCAGCAGGGCGCCTTCGGCCAGACCAACTACGCCGCCGCCAAGGCCGGCATGCACGGCTTCACCAAGGCGCTGGCGCTGGAGATGGCGCGCCACGGCATCACCGTCAACACGGTCTCGCCCGGCTACCTGCGTACCCGCATGGTGGAGGCGGTGCCGCCGGATGTGATGAGCGGCAAGATCCTGCCGCAAATTCCGATGGGCCGCCTGGGCGAGCCGGACGAGGTGGCCGGCCTGGTGGCCTATCTGGTGTCGGAAGATGCCGGCTTCATTACCGGTGCGAACCTGGCCATCAACGGCGGCCAGCACATGTATTGATCAGCGGGAGCGTTCGGCGCGCGTCTGGCAGGCGATGCACAGGCGCGCTTCGGGCTTCGCCAGCAGGCGCGACTCGCCGATCGCCTGGCCGCACATTTCGCACAGGCCATAGCTGCCGTCCTCGAACTTGGCCAGCGCGTGGCGCAGCACCTGCATCTCGGCCGCATGGTGGCCGGCCGCTTCGCGCGAAAGGTCGTTCAGCAGGCGCACGGTGGCGCGGTCGAGCGGTGAACTTTCCACTTCCGAGACCGGCAGCTCGCCCTCGGCGGCCTGGGACGGCGCCGCGCTCTCCAGCGCCCGCAGGCGCTGCTCCAGCATCGATTTCAGGCGTGCGAGCAGGTCCAGGTCCGCGCCGCCGGACTGGACGCTTGGATTGACGCTCATGGGAAGGGCCCTCCGATGGATGCTGCGCGAGAACCCAGTGTAGCGCAAACTTCGAGCGCCTGACAGAAGCCCCGGGGCGCGGCGCGTCGCCGCACTGCGGGTCAGGCGCTCGCGGCCGGCGGCGCCCCGTGCACGGCAATGACGTCGAGCTGGGTCTTGAGCTGGTCGACCGCGGCCAGGATCGGAAAGACCTGGCCGGTGGCGGCCGCCGCGGCCAGGCCGAGGAGGCGGGCGACCAGGGTAATGCCGTCGCCGATGCGGGTGATCTTGCGGATCTTCTCGGCAGCGTCAAGGGTGAGGGCGACCAGGTGCTGCTGGGACTGGCCGAGCGAGCCGACCACGCAGGCGGCGGCGTCGCCGTAGAGGCGGTTGGCGCGCTGGCGCAGCTCGATCTCGGCGTCGAGAAGGGCGCGGGCCACGGCTTGCTCGGATTCCGGCACCTCGCCGCGGTGCTGTTCCTGGTTCTGGCGGATGTCGCGCATCACCCGCTCGTGGATGCTGTCGGCGCAGGCGGACAGCTTGTCTGCCAGTTCCTCGACCTGCTTCGCGGTGGACAGGGCCTCGGCCGGGGTCGGCGGCGCCTTGGGCGGGGTGGGCTTGTCGTTTGCCATGGGTTTCCTCGGGCTCGGGAATCAGGGGGAATCGGACAGGGCGCCGCGCAGGGCGACCAGGTCGCGTCCATAGGCGGACAGCAGGGCGCGCACTTCCGGCGAAGTCAGGTTGTGCAGGTTCTCGCGCATCTTCTGGTGGCCCTGCGCCACCTTGGTCAGGCCCTGCATGGCCGCGTCGTAGCGCTTGTCGATCAGTTTGTACTCGTTGGCCTTGCTCATGTAGTGCACCTTGGCCAGGGTCACCAGCATGCGGTCCGAATTCTTGGTCGAGAACGGGATCTCGACGTCGAAGATGCCGAGGATGGTCTTCTTCTCGTTTTCGTTGGTCTTCGCGTACAGGCGGGTCAGGGCGGTCATCGCGTCCAGCAGTATCTGGACGTCGGCATCGCCGTCGCGCACCATGGTCTCGACGCTGCGGTTCTGGTAGCCGGAGGCGATTACCCGGGTCAGCAGGCGCGTCAGCCCGGTATAGGCGGCGATATGGCGCTGCTGCAGGCCGGACTCGGCATTCGCCTTCAGGCCGTTGCCGAGGTCGTCGAGCTGGGGAGAAAGGTCGTAGCGGGCATCGCCGGCCAGCAGGCTCAGGGTCTGCATGTAGAGCACCAGGCTCTTCTGGATGCTGATGAAGTCGTCGTAGACGGCCTTGCGGCGCGCATCGTTCTCCTTGGCGATGCGGTCGGCGGCCGGCGACAGGTAGGGCTGCTCGCGCTCGTAGGTGTCGCGGTAGCGCCTGGACAGCTCGGCATAGCCGCCGAGACGGGCCGAGGCGTCGGCGAACTGCCGGACTTCGGCCAGGCTGACCTGGCCGCCGGGACCGGCGCAGGCGCCCAGCGCCAGGCCGGCGGCAAGGACAAGCAGGTAACGCGTGAAAGTGCGACAGATGTCCATGGGTCCTTTCTAGCCGGCAAAAGGCCGCGCTCGAAAAGCCCATTCTTTCAAAGTTGCCTGTTGGCTACCTTGCCTCGGATCAACTCAGCGGTCGATCGCCTCGCGCCATCCCAGGCCCGCCACGGTATCGCCCTGCGGGATGTATTCGCAGCCTACCCAGCCTTCGTAGCCGAGCTCGTCCAGCAGGCGGAACAGGAAGGGGTAATTGATCTCGCCGGTGCCGGGTTCGTGGCGGCCCGGCACGTCGGCGACCTGGATGTGGCGGATCAGCGGCAGGCGCTCGCGCAGGGTGTTGGCGAGGTCTCCCTCCATGCGCTGCATGTGGTAGACGTCGTACTGCAGGAAGAGGTTGGGGGCGCCGCATTCCTCGATGATGGCGGCGGCCTGGCTGCTGTGCGTCAGGAAGTAGCCCGCCATGTCGCGGTCGTTGATCGGCTCGATCAGGACCTCGATGCCGTGGCGCGCGCAGGCGTCGGCGGCGAAGCGCAGGTTGGCCACGAAGGTGGCGTGGGCGCGCCCCGGCGCCACGTTCGGCGGCAGCTTGCCGGCCATGCAGTGCAGGCGCGGCACGCCGAGTTCGGTCGCATGGTCGAGGGCCAGCTCGACGCTGTCCTGGAATTCGCCGACCCGGCGCGGATCGCAGGCGAAGCCGCGCTCGCCCGCGGCCCAGTCGCCGGGCGGAAAGTTGTGCAAGACCAGCTGCAGCTTGTAGCGCTGCAGGCGGCCCAGGATCTGTTCCGGCTCGAAGGCATAGGGGAACAGGAACTCGACCGCGTCGAAGCCCGCCGCGCGCGCGGCGGCGAAGCGTTCGAGAAAGCCGAGCTCGTTGAACATCAGGCTCAGGTTGGCGGCGAATTTTGGCATAAGATTAATTTTAGCTTATTGAGGCCGACGTTGACGCCGACGCCGTGGACGCGGGCGGCGCGGCGTCGGCCATTCGCGCCATCGGCGTGAACAGCCAGGCCGCCAGCGCCGCCACGCTCAGGCCCAGGCCGGCGCCGACGAACAGGCTCGCCAGGGTCACGGCGCTGGCCAGCCAGCCGGCGACCGCCGCGGCCAGCGGCGCCAGGCCCATGAAGACGAACATGAAGATGCTCATCATGCGCCCCAGCATGTTTGGCGCCACGCGTTGCTGGATCCAGGTGAACACGGCCACTTGCACGTAGCCGCCCAGCACCCCGATCGCCGCAAGGATCAGCATGCCCTGCCAGTTCGCCGTGACCAGCCCCAGCGGCATCAGGAGGAAGCCGGCCAGGCCGTCGACCAGCAGCAGGGTCAGGCCGAGACTGCCCAGCCTGCGCCTGCCGAAGATACCGGAAAGGCCCATGCCCGCCAGCGCGCCGGCGCCGTGGGCGCCCATCAGCAGGCCGAGGGCGGAGGCGCCGTGCAGGCGCTCGCTGGCCAGCAGCGGCATCGCCACCTGCATCACGCCGCCGGTCACGCAGGCGCACAGTCCCCAGTAGAAGAAGGCGGTGCGCAGGGTAATGTCGCGCCATACGGTCGCCAGGCCGGCGCCGACCGCACGCAGCACCGGCTCGCGTCCTTGTTGCGGCGCGCTGGCCGCCAGCGGCCTGACCTTGGCCAGGGTCCAGGCCGACAGCGCGAAGCTGAAGGCGTCGAAGCCGAAGGCCAGTCCCAGGCCGGCGCCGCCGCCGTCGCGCACGCCTGCGCTGCCGTCGCCGGCCAGCAAGAACAGCAGGCCGGCCAGCAAGGGCCCGGCCAGCATGGTCACCTGGCGCACCGCCATCATCATGCCGTTGGCCGCCTGCAAATGCTGCGGCGCCACGGCCTGCGGCAGCATCGAGGTGCCGGCCGGGATACTGAAGGCCGAGGCGATACTCAGGACCACGGCCAGCGCCGTCACCAGCGGCAGGGTCGCGCGGCCGCTCAGCACCAGGGCCGCAAGCAGGCCCAGCAGCACGGTGTTGACGTGCTTGGTCAGCATCAAGACCCGCTTGGGCGAATGGCGGTCGACCAGGGCGCCGCCGAACAGGATCAGGATGGCGCGCGGCACGCCCAGCACCGCCACCATCATGCCGAGCGCGAGCGGATCATGGGTCAGTTGCAGCACCAGCCAGGGCAGGGCGATCATGGTGAACTGGTCGCCGAGGGCGGAAATCACGCCGCCGCTCATCAGCCAGGCGAAGTTGGGGTCGCGCAGCAGGGCGCCGCGCCGCTGGTGTTTATCCTTGTTTTCCATGGCGTTTGAATTGAAGAAGATTTATTGGCCCGCCAGCTGGGCCAGCAGGGCCGAAGTCGCTTCCAGCTGGGCGCGCGAGGGCGCACCCAGCATGGCGCGGCTGATATCGTCGACCACGGCGGTGGCGTTGGTCACCATGTCGCTGCCGGTGGCCGTGATGATGGCGTAGCCGACGCGGGCGTCGCGCGGATCGCTCTGGCGGTCGACCAGGCCGATCTTTTCCAGCGGCAGCAGCGAACGGGTCACGCCGGAAGCGGTCAGGCCCAGCTTCTCGGCCAGGTCGACCCGGCGCAGGCGTCCGCCGGGGGCGCGCTGCAGGTGCAGCAGCATCTGGTAGTCGGCAAAGCTGATGCCGAAGTGGCCGCCGAGGGCGCTGTCGAGGCGGCGCGAGAGGGTAGCCCAGGCGCGTCCCATGCGCAGGCAGAATTCGGTGGTGAGGGTGTCGCTCATGATGGTCCTTCAATATTTGAAAAGTACTTGAGTGCTCAAATATATAGAGATCTGCAACGCTTGTAAAGTACTTGAGTGCTCAACTATCTCCTCGGGGCGTAAAAAAACCGGGGCCGCGCAACAGGGAAGGTTGCGCGGCCCCGGCGTTTCGGAGCTCTAGACGGCTACCGCTTAGCGGCCGCCGCCGCTGCGTGCATTGGCCGGACGCGGACCGCGCCCGCCATTGCCGCCGTTGCCGCGTGCGCCGCCATTGCCGCCACGGTTGGCGCCGGGCTGGCCGCCATTACGCGGCGCGCCGCCTGCCGGTGCGCTGCTGCGCTGACCGGCCGGTGCGGCGCTCCTGCCCGCCGGGGCCGCAGCGCGCGGCGCACCGCCGCCTGGACGGCCACCGCCCGGACGGCCGCCGCGGCCGCCATGGCCGGGCGCGCCGCTGCGCAGCTGGATCGGCTGCGCCTTGGCGTTCGGATCCGGCTCGAAGCCCTCGATCACCTGGCGCGGCAGGGTCTGCTTGATGAGCTTCTCGATATCCTTGAGCATCTGGTGTTCGTCGACGCAGACCAGGGACACGGCCTCGCCGGTGGCGCCGGCGCGGCCGGTGCGGCCGATGCGGTGCACATAATCTTCCGGCACGTTCGGCAGGTCGTAGTTGACCACGTGGGGCAGCTGGTCGATGTCGATGCCGCGCGCCGCGATGTCGGTGGCGATCAGGGCGGTCAGGCTGCCGTCCTTGAACTCGGCCAGGGCCTTGGTGCGCGCCGACTGGCTCTTGTTGCCGTGGATCGCCATCGCGCCGATGCCGTCCTTGCCGAGCTGCTCGACCAGTTTATTGGCGCCGTGCTTGGTGCGGGTGAACACCAGCACCTGCTTCCAGTTGTTGGTCTTGATCAGGTGGGCCAGCATCGGGTGCTTCTTGTCGCGGTCCACCGGGTGGATGGTCTGCGCGATCACTTCGACGGTCGAGTTGCGGCGCGCCACTTCGATCGGTGCCGGGTTGTTCAGCAGCTTGTCGGCCAGGGCCTTGATCTCGTCCGAGAAGGTGGCCGAGAACAGCAGGTTCTGGCGCTTCGGCGGCAGCACGGCCAGCACCTTCTTGATGTCGTGGATGAAGCCCATGTCCAGCATGCGGTCGGCTTCGTCCAGCACCAGGATCTCGATCTTGTCGAGCTTGATGGTGCCCTGGCCGACGTGGTCGAGCAGGCGGCCCGGGGTGGCGACCAGGATGTCGACGCCGTTGGCCAGCATCTTGATCTGCGGGTGGATGCCGACGCCGCCGAAGATCACGGCGGAGTTCAGGTTGGTGTACTTGGCGTAGGTGCGGATGTTTTCCTCGACCTGGGCCGCGAGTTCGCGGGTCGGGGCCAGCACCAGGGCGCGGATCGGGCGCTTCGAGCTCTTATTGGCCAGCGCCAGCCCAGCCTTGTCGGTCGACAGGCGGTGCAGCACGGGCAGGGTGAAGCCGGCGGTCTTGCCGGTGCCGGTTTGGGCGCCGGCCAGCAGGTCGCCGCCGCCGAGCACGGCCGGAATGGCCTGTGCCTGGATCGGGGTCGGCGCGGTGTAACCCGCTTCAGTAACGGCACGGACGAGGGCGTCGGTAAGACCGAGAGTATTGAATGACATAGTTTTTCTGTAGGGATCGGCCCGTCGCCCTCGCATCGAAGACGCCAGTCCAGCCGATCGGATTACACGACACGAGGAGGCCGGTACTGGAGCCGGCACACACCGAGAGGCGCGGCGCCGGCAAAAGAAGGTCGGCGCCACACGGCATTATAGTTAAAAATGTTTCGCTATGGAAATTTTAGCGCGGCGATGTCGCCGGTGGAAGCGGGCAGGGCGGCGCCGTGACTGGCACCGAAGCACTGACCGCGCCGGGCCTGCTCTCACGAGCGCCCGGACTTACACGGCCTCTATTTTACGCCAAAGGCCGGAACCGCGTATTTAAGCGAACGGTTTCAGGACTGCGACCATGCCGGCGAAGACCTTCGGGCCGGCGGCGATCACGTCGCCCTTGTTCAGGTATTCGGATTCGCCGCTGAATTCGCCGACGATGCCGCCCGCCTCGGTCACCAGCAGGGAGCCGGCGGCGATGTCCCAGATCTTCAGGCCCTTCTCGAAGAAGCCGTCGACGCGGCCGGCGGCCACGTTGGCCAGTTCCAGCGCGGCCGAACCGCTCGAGCGCACGCCGTGGCAGCGCTGGGCCACCACTTCGTACATGCGCAGGTATTCGGCCAGCGCGCGCGGATCGGTGCCGTGGCCGGAGCCGATCAGGGCCTTGTTGATGCGTTCCGGGTTGCGCACGCGGATGCGCTTCTCGTTCAGGTAGGCGCCGGCGCCCTTGGTGGCGGTGAACAGGTCGTTGCGGACCGGGTCGTAGACCACGGCCTGGGTGATCACGCCGCGCTGCTGCAGCGCGATCGAGACGCAGTAGTTCGGGTAGCCGTGCAGGAAGTTGGTGGTGCCGTCGATCGGATCGATGATCCAGACGTATTCGCTCTCGTCGTTCAGGTTGCTCGATGCGCCGGTCTCTTCGCCCAGGATAGCGTGGTCGGGGTAGGCTTTCAGCAGGGTCTCGACGATCGCCTGTTCCGAGGCCTGGTCGATGTCGGTGACGAAGTTGTTATGGCTTTTTTCGCTGATGGTGATACGGTCGAGATCGAACGATGCGCGGTTGATGACCGTGGCGGCGCGGCGGGCGGCCTTGATGGCCGTGTTGAGCATTGGGTGCATGAGGGCTTCCTGAAAAATGCTGACGCCCACCGCGCAAGAGGCGCCGTGAACGATCCATGAACGAGAATGACAAAGAGCAAAGCGGTGCCGAAACCGTTAAAATCGCCGCCGGATCCCTGATCCAGGCTGCATTTCAACCGCTCGTCACCGCGCGATGGCGCTATTTTACAATGAACCCGACCGAAACTGACATATCTCTTTTCAAACGCCTACGCTTTGTGTTAGTGGAAACCAGCCGCGCGGGCAATGTCGGCTCGGTCGCGCGCGCCATGAAAACGATGGGTTTCAGCGACCTGGTGCTGGTGTCGCCGCGCTGCGACGATCCGCTGAAGGACGCCGAAGCGGTCGCCTTCGCCAGCGGCGCCATCGACGTGCTGGAAGGCGCGCGCATCGTCGGCAGCGTGCGGGAAGCGCTGGAGGGCTGCAATTTTGCCGCCGCGGTGTCGGCGCGGCTGCGCGAATTCTCGCCGCCGGTGTGGTCGCCGCGCGATTTCTCTGCCCATGTCGCCGGGACGGCCGACCTGCGTCCGGCCCTGATCCTCGGCAACGAGCGGGTCGGCCTGCCGAACGACATCGTCGCCGGCTGCAATGTGCTGATCAACATCCCGGCCAACCCCGCGTATTCCTCGCTGAACCTGTCGCAGGCCGCCCAGGTGCTGGCCTACGAATGCCGCGTCGCCGCGGAAGGGGAGAACCGCACCCAGGCCGGCATCGGCTTCCAGGGCGAGCTTGCTTCCATGGCGCAGATCGAGGGCATGTACGCCCACCTCGAAGAAGCGCTGGTCGCCATCGGCTTCCTGAACGCCGACAACCCCAAAAAACTGATGCCGCGCCTGAAACGCCTGTTCGCCCGCACCCAGCTCGAAACCGAAGAAGTCAACATCCTGCGCGGCATCGCCCGCCAAATGCAAAAACACCGCGACTAAAATTCGGGGTCAGAGCACTTTATTGTTTAAATTCGGGGTCAGAGCACTTTTCTGAGCAATGGCTCATCGGAATCACAGGCAAAGGAACTTTGCCATATTGGCTTCTGGTGCAAACGAAATCAGGCATTCGGGCCGTGTGTGCAAAGCTGCTTCGCATGGGCCGGTAGGGTGAAAATCGCTCTGACCCCGAATTAAGCCAGAAATGTGCTCTGACCCCGAATTTTGGCGGCTAGATGTGGCGCTCTAGTTTTCGGCGTTTTACTGTCGGATCTTTCGCTTACACTAGGCAAAAAAGCAAGATAAGGGTTCGATATGGAGACTGGCCGCAGATCCTTCCTCAAGGCGGGCGCCCTGGCTGCGCTCGTGCTGGCCGCCGGCGGCGGCATTTATCGGTACACGCATCCGCCCGCGCCAAAAGAGTTCGCGCTCGACGGCGAGGCGCGCAATGCCCTGCATGCGATCGTGCCGGCGGTACTGGCCGGGGTGCTGCCGAGCGGGCCGGCGGAGCGCGACAGGGCCATCGCCCAAACCACCGAGCGCCTGAACCAGACCATCCACGGCCTGCCGCTGGCCACCCAGCAGGAGGTGCAGGACCTGTTCGGCCTGCTCGCACTGGGACCGGCGCGGCGCCTGCTGACCGGCATCCCGCACGGCTGGCTGGAAGCGAAGGACGATGAAGTGAGCGCCTGGCTGCAGGACTGGCGCACCCACCGGCTGGCCCTGTTCCGCACCGCTTACCAGGCGCTGCACGACCTGGTGCTCGGCAGCTGGTACAGCGACGCCGCCAACTGGGCGGCGATCGGCTATCCGGGACCGCTGAAGGAACTCGCATGAGGAGCGCGCATGAGTAATACCGCCATCATCCCCGACC
>Ga0308169_10006406_pt1 | contig 10394 bp, 10 predicted proteins | sample PhyBR1_2_FD_202139 | JGI IMG/M metagenome (GOLD analysis project Ga0308169, IMG submission 202139) | Phyllosphere microbial communities from UC Gill Tract Community Farm, Albany, California, United States - DLSLSB.R1 | ecosystem: Host-associated > Plants > Phyllosphere > Unclassified | place... | reverse complement strand
GCAGGGCTATACACCCGGCTCCTGATACAGCCTGCGGCACGCGCTCCCGTCCTCGCGGAACAGGTGACAACGCTCGGGCGGCAGGCCAATACCGAGGATGGCGCCCTCTTTTACCAGCACGACGTCTTCCTGGCGGTAGACCAGGTTCTGACGGATAGCGGGAATCTCGATGTGGATCTGTGTTTCATGCCCCAGCTGTTCCACCACCTGCACTTCCCCTTCAAGGGTGACGTCGGCGATATCGCTGGAGAGCAGATGTTCCGGGCGAATGCCCAGTGACATATTGCTGCCAACCTGAACCCCGGCACTGTCAACCGGCAGCCACACCAGTTGCTGATTAGGCAGCCGCACCTGAACCTGGTCGATGGCGGTGGCGGTCACTTTGACCGGCAGGAAATTCATTTTTGGTGATCCGATAAACCCGGCAACAAAGCGGTTGGCGGGATAGTGGTAGAGTTCAAGCGGCTTGCCGACCTGCGCAATACGCCCGGCATCCAGCACCACGATCTTGTCAGCCAGGGTCATCGCTTCGATCTGATCGTGGGTGACATAAATCATGGTGCGCTTCAGGCGCTTATGGAGACGGGAGATCTCGATCCGCATCTGGACGCGCAGCGCGGCATCGAGGTTCGACAGCGGTTCATCCAGCAGAAACACGCGCGGTTCCGCCACCAGCGTGCGGCCAATCGCCACGCGCTGACGCTGCCCCCCAGACAGGGCTTTGGGGCGGCGATCGAGCAGGTGCGCCAGTTGCAGAATTTCTGCCACCTGATTAACGCGCTGATGAATTTCCGCTTTTTTCACTCCAGCCAGCTTCAGGCCAAAGGACATGTTCTCCGCCACCGACAGATGGGGATAAAGCGCATACGACTGAAACACCATGCCAATGCCGCGTTCAGCAGGTGGTACGTCATTCATGCGCTGGTCGCCGATTAACAGCTCGCCACTGGTGATGGTCTCCAGTCCGGCAATCATGCGCAGCAGCGTCGATTTGCCACAGCCTGATGGGCCGACGAAAACTACAAATTCCCCTTCACGAATGGTGAGATCGATATCTTTCGACACCACCGTATCGCCCCAGGCTTTCGTGACATTGCGTAACACAACGCTCGCCATGATCCCTTCCCTCTTAGCTGCATAGTCGTGTCTGCTCAGCGGCAGACGGGTTCCGGGGCTCACTATGCGAGAGGAAACAATCGGTAACATCCTCCGCCATAACGCAAACTACTGGGGGAGGAGGCGGGAGGAGGAGAAACGCGGGCTGACGCCCCGGCCCGGGGGCTGCCGCGCTTTTTTGTGATCGCTAACGCAGACCCGAGGGATTTTTTGCCGCGTAAGCGCCCGCTTCAGGTGCTTTTTGCCAGCGCGATCACAGCGATTGCGCCTGGGGCGTAGAGCGGAGGAGGATGAGAAGCCCTGGCGGATACGCACAATGATGCCGACAAAGCATTCACCACTTCCGCTAACAGGATGGATTTATGACGATGAAAACCGGAACACGAATTCTGGCCCTTTCTGCCCTCTCTACTGTGCTCTTTTCAGCCAGCGCGATGGCAAAAATTGAGGAAGGTAAACTGGTCATCTGGATCAACGGTGACAAGGGCTACAACGGCCTTGCCGACGTGGGTAAGAAATTTGAGAAGGAGACCGGCATTAAAGTCACGGTCGAACATCCTGACAAAATGGAAGAGAAGTATCCGCAGGTTGCGGCGACCGGCGATGGCCCGGATATTATCTTCTGGGCACATGACCGTTTTGGCGGCTACGCACAGTCGGGCCTGCTGGCGGAGGTGACGCCGGACGCCAGCTTCCGCGAGAAGATCTTCCCGTTCACGTGGGACGCGGTACGTTTCGACGGCAAGCTGATTGGCTATCCGATTTCGGTTGAGGCGCTGTCACTGATTTACAACAAAAAGCTGCTGCCGAACCCGCCGAAAACCTGGGAAGAGATTGCCGGACTCGACAAGCAACTGCGCGCCAAAGGCAAAAGCGCCATCATGTTTAACCTGCAGGAACCCTACTTCACCTGGCCATTGCTGGCCGCAGGCGGGGCTTACGCCTTTAAGCTCACCGACGGTCATTATGATGTGAAGGATGTTGGCGTCGATAACGCCGGAGCGAAAGCGGGCATGCAGTTCCTGGTCGATCAGGTTAAAGCCAAAACCCTGAATGCCGACACCGATTACTCCATTGCTGAAGCCGCCTTTAACAAAGGCGAAACCGCCATGACCATTAATGGTCCGTGGGCGTGGGGCAACCTCGACAAGAGCGGCATCGACTATGGCGTCACTGAACTGCCCACGCTGAAGGGTAAACCGTCGAAAGCCTTTGTCGGCGTGCTGAGCGCCGGGATCAACGCCGCCAGTCCAAACAAAGAGCTGGCGAAAGAGTTCCTGGAGAACTATCTGCTGACCGATTCCGGACTGGAAATGGTCAATAAAGATAAGCCGCTGGGTGCCGTGGCGCTGAAATCCTACCAGCAGACGCTGGAAAAAGATCCGCGAATTGCCGCCACCATGAGCAACGCCAAACAGGGCGACATCATGCCTAATATCCCGCAGATGGCGGCCTTCTGGTACGCGATGCGTACCGCCACCCTGAATGCGCTGGGCGGTCGTCAGAGCGTTGACGCCGCACTGAAAGATGCCCAGGCCCGTCTGAAGAAGTAATCCTTCTATGCCGGGGTCATCCCCGGCTTGAGTGACCGTTAAGGAAAACCGCATCATGTCAGGAAAACCGAAAACGCGCAGTCTGCTGCTAAAAAGCGTTCTCATCGGGATCGGCTGTCTGCTGGTCGGCTATCTGCTGGTGCTGATGTATGCGCAGGGCGAATATCTGTTTGCGCTGCTGACGCTCATCCTCAGTGCGACCGGGCTGTGGATTTTTGCAAATCGTCGCGCCTATGCGTGGCGTTATGTCTATCCCGGCGTGGCCGGAATGGCGCTGTTTGTATTGTTCCCCCTCGCCTGCACCATCGCTATCGCCTTTACCAACTACAGCAGCACCAACCAGCTCACCTTTGAGCGGGCGCAGCAGGTACTGCTGGGCCGCACATTCCAGTCGGGTGAAGCAGTCAGTTTCTCACTGTTCCCGGCTGGCGATCGCTGGCAGCTGGTGCTGAACGATGGTAAAGCAGACGTTGTCTCGCCGCCGTTTACGTTTGGCCCGGAACAGACGCTGAAAATGGCTCCCGCGACGCCACCCGCTGGCGAACGCGCGACCTTAAGAGTGATCACCACTAACCGTCAGGCGCTGAGCCAGATCCGTGCCGAACTGCCGGATGGCCGTCAGTTGCGGATGAGTTCACTGCGTCAGTTCTCCGGTACCCAGCCACTCTATCGGGTTGGCGCGCAGGATGAGCTGATTAATCAGCAAAGCGGCACGCATTACCGCGCCAATCCGCAGACCGGCTTCTATCAGGCCGTGAACGCGAACAATACGTGGAATAACGAAACCTTAAGCCCCGGCTTTACCGTGAATACCGGCTGGAAAAACTTTGTGCGGGTGTTTACTGACGAAGGAATTCAGAAGCCGTTCCTGGCGATATTTGGCTGGACGCTGCTCTTCTCGCTGATCACCGTGGTGCTGACCGTCGCCGTAGGCATGGTGCTGGCCTGTCTGGTGCAATGGGAGGCGCTGCGCGGCAAAGCCGTTTATCGGGTGATGCTGATTCTGCCCTATGCCGTTCCGGCGTTTATCTCGATCCTGATTTTCAAAGGCTTGTTTAACCAGAGCTTTGGTGAGATCAACGTGATGCTTAGCGCGCTATTTGGCGTGAAGCCCGCGTGGTTCAGCGATCCGACGCTGGCGCGCACCATGCTGATTATCGTCAACACCTGGCTCGGTTATCCCTACATGATGATCCTCTGCATGGGACTGCTGAAAGCCATTCCCGACGATCTCTATGAAGCCTCGGCGATGGACGGAGCAGGCCCGCTGCAGAACTTCTTCCTGATCACCCTGCCGCTGCTGCTGAAGCCTTTGATGCCGCTGATGATTGCCAGCTTTGCCTTCAATTTTAATAACTTTGTGCTGGTGCAGTTACTGACCAATGGCGGACCGGATCGACTCGGCACCACCACGCCAGCCGGTTATACCGATTTGCTGGTGAACTATACCTGGCGTATCGCCTTTGAGGGCGGCGGCGGGCAGGACTTTGGTCTGGCTGCCGCCATCGCCACGCTGATCTTCCTGCTGGTGGGTGCGCTGGCGGTCATTAACCTGAAAGCCTCGCGGATGAAGTTCGACTAAGGAGTTGTTATGGCTATGGTACAACCCAAATCACAACGGCTGCGTCTGTTCACCACGCATCTGCTGTTGCTGCTATTTATCGCAGCAATTCTTTTCCCGCTGCTGATGGTGATCGCGATTTCCCTGCGCGCCGGTAACTTCGCCACCGGTAGCCTGATCCCGGAGCAGATCTCCTGGGAGCACTGGCGGCTGGCGCTGGGTTTCAGCGTGGAACATGCGGATGGACGGGTCACGCCGCCGCCTTTTCCGGTGCTGCTGTGGTTATGGAACTCGATCAAAATTGCAGCCATTAGTGCGCTGGGGATTGTGGCACTCTCGACCACCTGCGCCTATGCGTTTGCCCGCATGCGCTTTACCGGTCGCGCCAGCCTGCTGAAGGGGATGCTGATTTTCCAGATGTTCCCGGCGGTGTTGTCGCTGGTGGCGCTCTATGCGCTGTTTGATCGTCTCGGCCAGTATCTGCCTTTTATCGGGCTGAATACTCACGGTGGGGTGATCTTCGCCTATATGGGCGGCATTGCGCTGCATGTCTGGACCATCAAAGGCTATTTCGAAACGATTGACGGATCCCTGGAAGAAGCCGCCGCGCTGGATGGTGCAACACCGTGGCAGGCGTTCCGGCTGGTGCTGCTGCCACTGTCGGTGCCGATTCTGGCGGTAGTGTTTATTCTGGCGTTTATCGCCGCGGTCACTGAAGTGCCGGTTGCGTCGCTGTTGCTGCGTGACGTCAACAGCTACACCCTGGCAGTCGGGATGCAGCAGTATCTCAATCCGCAAAACTATTTATGGGGAGATTTTGCCGCGGCAGCGGTGCTCTCCGCGATTCCGATTACTCTGGTGTTCCTGCTGGCTCAGCGCTGGCTGGTAAGCGGGTTAACCGCGGGCGGGGTGAAAGGCTAAACGATCATCATTGTACGTTGCCACTGCTTACACAACGCCTGTTGTGGTTGAATGATTCGGCGGCCTGGGGGCCGCCTTTTTTATGCTAATCCGATTCCGACGCACGGCTGCCTGCCACCAGCGCCACGACCATGGCCGATATCGCCTGCTCTCCTTCCGGTTGGCTGACATCGCCGCGTGCCACCGCGCCTGCGATGGCATCCGCGCCCCCCAGTAAGCCCCACATCCCTGCTTCAGGAATCCCGCAGCTGCCCGTGAACGGCGCTAACCAGCGCTGGCAGCGGGCGATAAAGTCGAGCTGATAGTGGCGTTTGACGGCGGCCAGTTCCGGTGAGGTGCTGAGTGCTGACAGCAATTCCGGAATCTCGCGCCCCTCTGTCATCACACAGTCGACATAACAGGTCGCGAGCACGTCCGCTCTTTGTTGCACCACCCTCGGCGCAGCATTCATCGCCGCTTCCATCCGTTCGGTCTGGCGGCAATCAAAATCGTCATACAATGCCGCCAGCAACCCATGACGGGTAGTGAAGTGATCATAAACTACCGGCTTACTCACCCCCGCCGCGTCGCCGACCCGCGCCAGGGTCAGCGCCTCGCTGCCCTCGGTCTGCATTATCTGCCACGCGACGTCCGACAATTGCCTGCGTCGGGCCTCGCGTGACAGACGCTTACGGGGCGTTTTTTCAACGGTCATGTTATTCCTGATGTGCGAATACACGCTGGCCCAGTTGCTGCGCCAGCAGATAGTGTGACTCAGGATAACCTTCATCGCCGCTGAGCAACAACTCACTGGTCACCACCGGCGCACCACAATAATCAAAGATGCCCTGATCGATCTGATTCCGCATGCTGGCGAAATAGCCGCGCCGCAGATAAGTGCGGGTGTCCGCCGCGCCAATCGCCACCAGATGAACGGGAAGATGGCTGAGGCGTTTAACAATCCGGCCATCCTGCTCATCAAAGGCCCAGCCCGCAATGAAGACGCGGTCGATCCAGCCTTTAAGCTGGGCAGGAAACGACCACCAGTAGACCGGATAGACCAGCACCAGCGCATCGGCGCGGTCCAGTCGCTGCTGTTCGGCCAGCACATCCTGCGAAACGGCCGCCAGGCCGTTGAAATGCTGGTGATCGCTGAGCGTAAAACGGGGATCAAACCCTTCAGTTGCCAGATCGGCTTGTTCAGCCGTATGGTGGCCTGTCGAGATAATGCCCTGCACCAGCCGATCTGCCACGTGGTGGGTATGCGCATCCTGATTGGGATGGGAAGTCACTATTAATGCATGCATTGTCGTCACCTTACCTGTTCAGCCATTAAGCTACTAAAGGTAAGTTACTATTGGTAGGTTAGCAAGTGGCAACGTCAGGTCTATTCGCTGACCGCATGTGCTGTTAAAACGTCCCTGTCATCAGAAAGGCCTGCGTTTAGCGACGATAAGCCAGCACGCGTACCAGTCGATCACCGAGTTTCTGAATCAGCATCACCAGCGCCAGCAGCACCACAATCGTAGCCGCCATGATCTGATTATCGAAGCGCTGATAACCGTAGCGAATCGCCAGATCCCCCAGCCCGCCACCGCCCACCACGCCTGCCATTGCCGAGAAACCAATCAGCATGACAATCGTCAGGGTAACACCCGCCACCAGCGCGGGCAGCGCTTCCGGCAGCAGCACGCGGCTGACGATATGCCAAAGCGTGCCGCCCATCGACACTACCGCTTCAATCCGGCCACGATCGACCTCATCCAGGGCGTTCTGGACGATGCGGGCAAAGAAAGGAAACGCCCCCAGCGTAATCGGCACAATCGCCGCCGTACTCCCCAGCGTGGTGCCGACCAGCAAACGGGTAAAGGGGATCAACGCAATCAGCAGCACCACAAACGGCAAGGCGCGTCCGGTGTTCACCAGCGTATTCAGCAGCAGTGAAATCGCGCGATTAGGCAGAATACCTGTCGGCCGGGTCAGAAACAGCAGCACGCCGACCGGCAATCCTATCGCCACCGTAAAAAGGGCCGCCAGCAGCACCATGTAGAGGGTTTCACCCGTGGCGTTCAGCAGCAGTTCCTGAAATCGATCACGACTCATGCTACGCATCGTGTTAATGCCTCACGCTGATATTTTTCGATAAACGCCCGATCTGCTTCGCCATCCTTCAGCAGCATTTTGCGCAGGCGTCCCTCTTCACGTCCCATGATCTGGCTCAGGCTGCCGCTCTCAACCAGCTGGCCATTTTCGAGCAACGCTGCGCCGTCACAAATGCGCTTTACCACCGCCATTTCATGCGTGATCAGCACAATGGTGATATTGAGCTGTTGCTGAATGTCTGCCAGCAGATCGAGAATCGAGGTGGTGGTTTCAGGGTCCAGCGCGCTGGTCGCCTCATCGCACAACAGATAACGGGGTCGGGCAGCCAGCGCACGGGCAATGCCGACGCGCTGTTTCTGCCCACCGGAGAGCTGCGATGGCCAGGCTTTTGCGAAGGACTCCAGCCCCACCAGCTTCAGCAGAGACACAACCCGCACGCGGCGTTCAGGTTTTGAGACGCCAGCAATCTCCAGCGCCAGATCGACGTTGTCCTGCACGTTGCGCGAATGCAGCAGATTGAAGTGCTGAAAGATCATTCCCATCTGCTGTCGCTGCTGGCGCAGTTGCGCCAGACTCATCGCGGCGAGATCCTGGCCATCAATCTCGATTCGCCCACTGGAAGGATTTTCCAGCCGGTTCAGGCAGCGCAGCAGCGTGCTTTTGCCTGCCCCGCTCCGGCCGAGGATGCCAAAGATGGTCCCCTCCTCAATGGTGAGCGAGATGTCGTCTAACGCTGGCGCAGAGGCGCCAGCGTAATGTTTGCTGAGATGGCTGATTTTAATCATGCTGCTGGTCCGCGACCGGAATCACAGAGCCCTGATAGTTTTTACGAATAAATTCCGCCACCTGCGGCGAGCGCAGATCTTTTGCCAGCTGCAACACGCGCGGATCTTTCGCCCGTTCTGGCGTGGTCACCAGCAGGTTGGCGTAAGGATTATGCACCGCCGACTCCAGACCCAGCGCATCTTTCGCTGGCGTCAGCCCGGCTTCAAGCGCGTAGTTACCATTTATTACGGCGGCATCCACATCATCCAGCGAGCGCGGCAGCTGCGGCGACTCAATCTCAACAATCTTGATTTTTTTCGGGTTCTCACTGATATCTTTCGGCGTCACCAGCGTTGAGCCCGTTTCGCCCTTCGCATTAAGTTTGATCACCCCTTTGTCCTGCAACAGCCACAGCGCACGGCTCAGGTTGGTGGTATTGTTCGGTACCGCAATGCTGGCACCCTCTGGCAGCCCTGACAGCGATTTCACCTTGCGCGAGTAAATCCCCAGCGGCTCAATGTGCACGCTGGCGACCACCGCAAAGGATTTCCCCAGCGCCTTCTCCTGATCTTTTAAGTAGGGCAGATGCTGAAAGTAGTTGGCATCCACATCCCCGGCGGCCAGCAACTCATTGGCATTCACGCCGCCGCTCAGCTCAACAATTTTGATATCCAGTTTCGGATCCAGGGTTTTGACATACTCCAGGATCTCCGCGTGCGGCAACGGATCGGCTGCCACACGAAGCGGTGCGGCCTGCAGGCTTTGAGCAATCAGCAGTGAAAGACCGGCAAGAACCAGAAAGCGTTTTTTAATCATCATCATTTCTCTTTTGTTGTTATCAGTGAGTGTTATGTTCAGGGTAGAAACGCCGGGCGACTTCCGGATGCGAACGCAACCGGCCCTTGAGGTAATTCCAGCCGACTTCACGCAGTAGCGGGTTAAGCGGATCGCTGCTCGGTCCCTGCGCCAGATGAGCCAGTTGGGCAGGCAGTTGATAGATTGGCACTACCGCGTCCAGCTGGGCGCCCAGGAAAAAGGCGATGGACAGGCGCTCACTGCTCTGCGGTGGCGAGACCACGCGATGCACCGTCGCGCGCAGATAGCCGTTAGTCGCCAGCTCCAGTAGTTCGCCAATGTTCACCACAAAGGCGCCTGGCAGCGGCGATGCATCGATCCAGTTGTCCGGTGTCACTTCAACCTGTAAGCCCGGCTGGTCGTCCTGCAATAACATGGTCAGGAAACCCGAATCTTTATGCGCGCCAACACCCTGGCGTGATTCGCCTTCGGTGCGGCCCGGATAGCGAATCAGCTTGATATGTTCGTTGGGGTAGTCGCCATAGAGGTTGTCGAACGCGTTGCGCGGCAGCGTTAGCGCTTCGGCAAAGGCACGCAGTAACTCCAGCGCCACCGCCGTCATCTGCTGCTGCCAGCGGGTGACCACGGTCTGTAGTTCAGGCAGGGCTTCAGGCCACTGATTCGGCCCCTGCATCCGTTGCCAGGTGGGTGAATCGGCAGTCACGGGCAATGCTTCCCGTTCTGCACCAATATCAAACTGCTCGCGATAGTCGGGCTGGCTGCGGGTTATTTCCACACCTGCCCGGTTATAGCCACGAAAATGCGGGGAGTTAGCCATCGCTACCGCGGATTTTTCCGCCTGTGGCAGGGCAAAAAATTTCCGCGCGACGTCCTGAACCTCATCTGATAATTCACGGTCAATGCCGAGATTGATTAAATAGAAGAAACCGACATCACGCGCGGCCTGGCTGAGTTTTTCCAGGATTTGTTGCTGCTGCTGTTGATTACCTGACAATAACGAGAAATCAATTACCGGTAATTCTGCGGGGCTTAACGCACTCATCATTAACACTCTGTTGGCATCGAATAGCGTTACACTGCCACTTCATTTATGCGTTAACTACCAACTAATCCTGCTATGTATATGCGGCAGATGGGAATATCTCACCTGTTCTTAGCTTTTCCAGCCACAGATTACTCTGCGCGGTAGATCCTCTTTTTTGGCGGTAATGATGGCGAAAACAGCAAAAAACAGATCCATACATAAAAAGAGCTGCTAACACGTAATATTTCCAAATGTTTGTGAGAGTAAGCAGTCATGAGTTAGAGCACCGTGCTGAATTTGTCATTAAAGTTAGTTATTTCGGCTGAAAACTTGCAAAACCTTACAATCGTGGTCTATGGTTTACCGGCTGCGGCTTTTGCCGCTTCACTTAAAATTTTTCGGCTTCTTATAGCTTTCATTTCCACGGTTTCTCCTGAACATTGTTTGCGGCTGCGAAAGCTATAAGACTCCTTCATTGATGCACCTGAGGAGAATATGGACACCAGAAACTCATCGTCTGAACACCCAAAGAAACATTTCTGGAACAGGAAGCAAA
>Ga0308169_10006405_pt1 | contig 10396 bp, 14 predicted proteins | sample PhyBR1_2_FD_202139 | JGI IMG/M metagenome (GOLD analysis project Ga0308169, IMG submission 202139) | Phyllosphere microbial communities from UC Gill Tract Community Farm, Albany, California, United States - DLSLSB.R1 | ecosystem: Host-associated > Plants > Phyllosphere > Unclassified | place... | reverse complement strand
CTGGCCAAGGTTGACTCGCTATAGTCTCTCGCTTCGGCGAGACGGTCTGGATCGTCGCATCCTCGAGGTCCTTGGGTTCGTCTCCCGACAGTGAGCCGCCACTGAAGGCGCTCATCGGGGGAGTGGCGAAGCGTTTATCGGACGAGAGGGGATCGGACATGGCGGTGGGCAGATCGGCAGTCAAGGTAAGGTCCGGAGAACTCTGGGTTCGGAGAGCTGTAGCATCGGTGAACACCGATGCTGTAGCGTGTCCCAGACTGTGCGAGTTTGTACCGATTGACTCGAGTTCAGGCAAGCGGAGGCGCAGGCTGGTTCGGCGGGATTTGCTGTTGGTGCTCCCGGAGGTCGTCGAGACGATATGTACCCACGTGGGAGGCGAAGGGATGGCTGCAACGTTCGGACTGGCTGCTGGATACCAACCCGAAGTCTTCGTTGTTCGAGCAATCTGCCGTGGGTGGGAGAAGAAGGGTGGGGCAAGGTTCTCCCGAGAAACGAGGCCGTCCCCTCCACCCCGCTCGGGCGACGACTCTGAAAGCGAGAGGATGAGCTGTTTGTGACTTTGAGAAGCGATGCCTTCAACATGGGAGCTCGAGGCGGTGAGTGCAGGGATGACCTCTTGTGTCCTCCACCCCTGAGTCGACGTGATCTTCTGGCCAGCCCCCTGCGTGACGGCGACCGGGAACGATGGGGTCGCGTTCATTGTCGGTCTCGGGACAGTGGCCGTCTCGGTCAGTATTACTTTGCCCCTCGCTTCCACAGTGTGCCGAGACTGCACACCGACCCACTTCTCCACTCGACCTTCCAGCGGATCTACCTTCCAAGAAGCCCACCACTTTGCTCATTCCGCGTCGACACGTAACACCGGATGAGCCGCGATAGGTAAGCCGCCAAATGGACTAAGTACACAGGGATCAACTGGAACGGATGTCGCGGTAGTCAGCAGGTACCGCGCGAAGAGGTGGTTCCAGATCGACTCGTCGATGTTGGGTGCAGCGGGCGATGAAGTGACATGCAAGTGCAGACTCAGGCCCAACGGCGAAGGGAGCCGCAGCTGCGGGAGGACGTTGATGAGCTGCAGGTGTACCTGGAGGTCAGCACATTGTGATCGCACACCCCAGTTTCCGGTGACATCGTAGCTCACAGTGGGCTGCAAGAATGACAAGATGCTCCCTCCTTGACCGCCGTTCCCGTGTGCCACATCCAGCTCCGGCCCATACTGCACCAACACAAAATATCGCTGTTTGATGCCTGCCGTCCTCCCCTGTTCCAGCGAGAGAAGATGGGAGATGCCCTCCATGCTCTTTCTGTTTGGGCTCAAGCCTTCGTAACGGATGGATGATCTGGAACGATGACGAGGTGAGGTCCGGGATGTGGACATTTTGGCAGGATCCGGGGTGACAGGATGTTCAACTCGACATGCTTGCGCGTGCGTCTTCTATGTGCATGCAAGGACGGTGGGAATGAGCCCCAGGTAGTCCGTCGCTGACTTCGTTCGTCGTCGCGACCAAGGGATCGCAGCGCTCTTTGTCGTCACGCTGCGCGGTTTCAACGAGGGGTGGTCCTTGGTCTGCAGGCAGCGAGCGGAATCCTGCCAATTGGTCCAGGAACGGCCCGTTTCAGAAACTTGCCCTTCCTTTCGACCTGTCGTCACTCGTGCTCAAACGTCTTCGAGCTCGTATCCCGCATCCGTCACCTCGCGACGACGTGCATGCTACGGGGCTGTGCGACTTTTGCTCACCAACGACTCCATCGATATTCTGTGACGCGTCTATCCTACACGACCATGGCATACCCTACCAACCCCTCCTCGCCGACGGACCTCCTCTCGGCCCTGCCGGACAAGTTTGAAACGGCTCGACAGTCCGGTCAGCTCTTCTTCTTCCCCAGCGAGGACAAAGACGTCTACTCTCACGGCAAGCGCGTGAGCTCATCGTGATCGGAGGGTCGACAGCAGCTCACGCCAGTTCAACCTTCGTTCGTGCCCGGCGCTACTGGACAAGTCAAAGGCAAAGCAAGAAGCACTCGAGTCGGTGAATGCCTCGCCGGACCCAAAGCGACAGAAGCGGGAAGTACAGAACGGAGAAACGGTGGACAAGCAGAAGGCTCAAGAACCGTTCAAACCGCCTTACGTGCCGGAGCTGTATCTTGGCTGCCTCGAGGGAATCGAGGGCGAGCCGGGCATGTCTATCTTGGTGAGCCAGTTTCTTGAAGCGGCTGTTCACTGCTGACGGCAGCTCAACAAGGTGCGTTCAATCAGTGTATGTAATACGTGCCCTCTGACGTCCAGTACGCGGTGCTACCTGAACACATGCTGCTCTGCCCGGCAGAGTATGAGCCGCAATCGCTCCCTCCTACCCCGCACCAGCTCGCCATTGCCTACCTCATCCTTGTCGCAGCGGCACGACATCCCACTCGGCCTCGTCGGCTGCTAGCATTCTATAATGGCGGAGAGGGAGCAGGCGCGTCTCAGCGATGGCGGCATCTGCAGTTCATCGAGCTGAAGGGACGGGCCCCCGTCGAAGAGTGGACGGACAACGTTCAGTTCCAAAAGAGGGGTACGTCGCCTTCGAGTTATATCACGCTGCCAGCCCGCTGACGTACAGATGAGCCGGTGTTGCATCCCGACTTGCCTCACGTCCACATCGTCTACCCTCTCGGCAACCTCAAATCGATACCGTACCCGCCGACGGCCGAGCAGTCGTCGCAGCTGGTGGACGAGCTCGCTCCTGCAATGATGAAGTCGCTGGATATCGCGATCGACTCGGTACGCAGAGGCGAGGGCAACAAGCACGGAGGATGGAACCTGCTCATGACTCTGTGAGCCAGAGACTGACTATCGCCAAGGTTGACCGGAGCTGATGGTGCAGGGATCACCTCCACCTCATCCCCCGTTCTTCGCCGCGCTTCCCGGTGGACACGCTGCCTACGCCGATCGAGCTCAACTCGCTCGGATACGCGGGAATGATGCTTGTGCGGTCCAAGGACGAGGAGAAGGCTCTGCTGGACGCTGTGGACGGGCAAGGCGGGTTGATGAGTGTGTTGGCGAAATGTGGGGTGCCAAGGGCATGGGGTGAGCAGGCACTTGAGGCATTGACCGCGCATCTGGGCCACAATGAGGGGCTCAACGCATTGTCGTAGAGGCCATGCAGACGAATGATTAGAAAGTGAAGCCCAAAGCCCGCACCAGACAAGGCACGCATGACCAGACAGAGCACCGAGAGCCACGACGCGACCATGCCACTGCAAAGCAAGACCACCGACAGAGACATGCATCTCTGACGACAAGAACCCAGTATCAACATCTAGCAAGGATCGTCGATCGATGTCTGACCGTTAGCAGACGCCCATGCAAATCGATGCAGGCATGACGACGGCATAACGAGAGAACAAGATCAGACGTGCGGAAAATGGCCCTCTTGCGAGGGTAGGTTCGATTCCTATGGGGTTGTCGACACATTTGAATGCGAAGAGGGAGTCCCACGTTCATCAGGAGAGGTGGTAGTGGACGACGGGTGAATGAGGGGATCTCGACTTACCCGGCGAAAGCTGCATCAATGCGTGAGATACATTTATCGGGTCTTGAAGTCTGCTCTGTCAGATACCATCATCATACTTTTCGCGTCAACTCACAGTCGAGGAGGACCTGGAGGGCGGGCGAGTCCTGGCCGTAGTTGGTGATAACGACGCAGGAGCAGCCGACGACCTTTCGGGGCTTGCCCTCTCGGTCGATCTTGGCGAGACCGGCCCACTGGCCAAGGACCTTGGCGTCCGAGACCTTGATGAGCTGGATGTTGTGCTCGGCGCAGAGAGCCTCGATCAACTTGAGGTACTCGGCTGCAAGTCAGCTCAAACGTCCCGTCTTCGCATAATGACCGCTCGCGCAGAACTCACCCTCGGTGACGGTCTCAACGAGGACACAGAGGTGGGCCTCTCGCTTGTCGAGGGCCTTGGCGGCCTCTCGGAGACCTCGGGCAAGACCGTCGTGGACGAGGGCAGTCTTGATGACCTCCTGGAGGGCATCCTCGACCGACATGGGTCCCGACTTGTCGGCGACATCGGCGACCTCGACCTCGGCGGCGGGGGGGTTGGAAGCAACGTCGGATCCAGCGTCAGACATTTTTAATAGCCTTCGTCCACTGTTTTAGATGGGTAAAAGGTAAGGGTGAGGTTGGACGAGCATCATCATCCTTGAATTTTGGCACCATGCAGCGAGCGACTGGTACACCAGCCGACAGCGAGAGCGGAAGCAAAATTGCACCAGACTTGAGCGAGGCGGAGTTTGCCGGCGATTTCGCAACAGCGAAGCTGTGGCAAAGTTCCGTCGGAAAGGGTGTCTGAGCCGCTCGCTCGCACGCGTCTATCAAGCTTATCAAACCGTCCGTCACTCAGGGATGCTTTCTGCTGAAGCTGAGCTGCGAACTTTGCGCGCCCCCTGTCCGGTGCACTTCGTCGACCACACTACCCGTGCTCCCATCAGGCCCTCTCGATGCCGCTCCCATGCATATACAATCAATCTCGAAATACCCTCTTTCGCAGTCACGCAGCGCCAGCCAGGCGCCAGATTCGCACCCCTCCTTTCCTCTCCGACTCGTCCTGAGCAAAGTCGAACCCATTCCATCCGTTCCATACCTCGTGATACCCTTGCACCTCCAGGGCTGACCGGACTGTGATCGCTTCCGAGCCGATCACCTCCACCTCGTCCAGCAATGTCCCGAATACCACTACGTGCGACGGCTTCTGCTCCATGCTTTTGGTCTCGGGGATGCGATGGAGAGGTACAGGCGGGTTCGGGAAAACGTGCTGGATATAGGTCACTGGCCTCGAGTAGAACAATGCTTGCTGTGTGACGTGTTCGAAGGGGTTTGACCTAGGGTGAGCTCTCACCAGTCAGTTCTCAGTCTTGACTCACTCGAGGGGCGGCTCGCAAGTGAGGAACCAGCCGGCAACGTCCTTATGCAAACGACTCATCCATGGCACGGAGTGACACGGTGCGAGGATCACCAAACTCGTCACGTCCCCGACTTGCCCTGTCCGCAGCACATCCATGACGGCGACTTGAGCCCTCCCATGCGCGACGTTGAGGTACAGCCACGGCGCCAGCGGGGCGAATAAGCACAAGTAGAACGGAAACTTCGAGATGCGGGTGTACTGCCGTATCGACTGCGTGAGGCGATAACAGCCCAAGATGGTCGGCGTGAAGTCACGGCATAGCGGCGGGAGGGCAAAGAGTAACATAGGCGGGAGCAGAGGGTGGAGGAAGCGCCATTCGGAATGGGGTGAAAGAGACAGCGCGACGGTAGTGAACGTCAAGGCGCGGGCCAAAGTTCGCAAGCCATCGGGTCGATCGAGGTCGGCAAGTCGGCGAGGTAGAGGACGGGATGGCAGCAGGCACGACATGAAGCCCTGGCCCCACCAGTACCATATGGGGAAGAGCATGAGCGGTAGGGACTGCACGAGATGGTAGAATGGGTCGGTGGCGCCGTAAAAGGATGAGATGTTTCGAACGATGTTCTGGTGGATGAACGTAAGAGTGGGAATCATCAATCGACCAGTGATGGCATAGTCGAGCGCGGTCGACGCAGCAAGCGTAAAGCAGCTAGAAGTCAGCATCAGAGCTATAGTGGAGGCCGCGCGCAAGGCTTACAATGTGACCACGCCGGTGACGACGACTCGCACGGCTGATGCGATGCCTCTGTTCCGGATCGTCCGCACTGTGTGATCTGCACCAAGATACATCCATAGTGGGAGAGTCGTGGGCCGTGTGCAGATCGCAACTGAGGCGAAGAAAACCGCGATGACCAGGCTTGAGTTAAGCCTGCCGTCAGACCCATGGAAGTAGTCTGCACTCACCTTGGCTGTGCCCGTACATGAGGCCTCATGCGGTCCATCACGACGTAGTTGATTTCTCCGGCGTCAGCGTAAGCGACTACGCCCTCGTCCCTGAATTCTATGCTGCCCGCCGTTCTTTCGGGCGGCTTCTTCACATCCCTCATGCTCTTGCTCGTTGTCATGGGCGGCTCGCCCACGAGCACCGCTCGAGGAGTTGCGGGCTCAGAGAAAGGCCAATACAACAGAGCGAGGGTGACTAGCAGCGTCTCCGGCGAGGTCGAGAGTGCTCGAGGGAGGAGGTGGGCGTTGAACAGCGATGTGAGGGACAGAAAAAGCTGCGATGTCAGCTCATACGACCTCGTCCAATTGGGTCACAGCTTACCGCTCCCGAAGCCGCTCCGTGACCCATAAGCTTTGCCGCCAGTCGAGACGTCGCATAGTCTGTCAAAGCTGCCACAGCGACCCCGACAAGCCTTGGAGCAAGCGTCTGGCGTGAGCTGAAAGGAACATCTTGTTGCAGCTTGCAGACACATACTAGCAAGAACGTATCGTCCAACCCGCTTATCGCAAGCAGCTTATATACCCCTGCAAACACCCCAGGCCATAACCAGCCCCTCATCCGCCCCGTGGCGATGTACACCGACCACCAATCATCTCCCTCGTTCGCCGGCAAGTCCTTCCATTCCCACGTAAGATGGCCATATCCGAAGACGAGGTGATGAGCCGGTTCGAACGCTTGGTAGAACTCGTCTGGCTGGAAGAATGTATGCGGCAGTAGTAGCGAGAGGGAGCGTATGGTCAGAGCGAGGAGGAGAGATGGCGGAACCATAGCATGGGCCCGAAGTGAGGCCGGAGATGATGATGATGCTCTGTAGAACGCGAAGAAGGGCAGATCAATGATGGACGGTGTCGTGATTTCGTCATACCCGATAGCCGAGTGGCGCAGATACGCAGGATACATATTTCTGTTCTTCTCGATAGCTACCACGGCAGCGTCGGGCACAAAATTGGCGCACGGAGACTGGACTAACACAGCACCAGCACCCCAGGAAGGGTACGTCTGACTGCAGCAGATGATCCATAGGACCAGTGCGACGCGGCCGTTCGACAGACGTGGATCGTCGGTTCATCACCGTGACGTCCCAACCGCTTCTGACGAGTGTTGTCGATGCTTAATGAACGGGGGACCAGACATGGATGGAGGGCGGGAGGACCATCGCACTCCTCCGCTCGTGGAGACCGCTGCGAAGGAGACGGGGCGCTCCCCTGAGCGGTGGGAACCCTCAACACAAGGACTCTTCATCCCCGAAGAGCATTGCCAAGGCGTCCACCCCGAGACTCGGACACGAGAACCCACCAGGGCACAAGCCGTGTCAGCAACAAGAAAGCACGTACGCCTGCGACTGAGCGGCCCGGGATGCAGGAGAGCACTTGACATGGGGTGCACGTGATGCGGAACTCTCGGCCCGGCTCTGTTTCCGACGGCCCTCGCTAATTTGGGCTCACCAAAACAACGTTAGTCCGTTTCCTTGTTCACCTCTTTTGTCCGTCCCACCTCTTTGCTCATGCTTGATCTAGCACTTCGGCTCAGAATGCCGAAAATACCAGCAGACTGGGTCACATGGGTCCAAAAAGAAGGTTCCACCCATGCATGTCCGGCCATTCAAACGTTGGTGATATGCGCCGCGCGCGAATATCGGGGGTGAACGCAGTGGGACTAACGGGACACTACGCCGTAGGCCCGGCTCCCGCCAGCGGGTGATCGGACCGCCCAGCCTCCAGCCGCCTTGTCCATCTCACCATGGAAGCGCTATATAATCGACGACCGGAAGGCATCTCTGTAATGCAAGACGCCCGGATAAGGGCAACGAGAAGCTCGTCTAGACCATGCGGTCCATCACTTTTCTTGCGGTCGTGGCCCTGTTCGCCTTCGGCTTCGGCTCGGCCCAGCAGGATGAGATCGATCTGATCAAGCAAAGGCGTAAAGCCGACCTGAGCCAGTTCCCGACCCCTCAGAACTACGCTTCAGTTCCCCTATGGTTGCGCACCCAAGAAAACGATGGCACGTGGCCGGACGTAGTTTACACTGCGGGGTGCGATGCGCGTGAGTGTGGAGGATGGAGCACAAGCGGGCTGGGCTGACGGTCAGAACGAGCGAATTGGCCGATTCAGCAACACTGGATCCGAGTCATCACCCTTGCCTCTGTGTATACAGGCCTCGACCCTTTGTCGCCGCGGAATTACACCGGTGACCAGTCGGTCCTTCATGCTGCCAGTATCGCCATGGACTACTGGTTCGCGAATGACTACAAGTCGGATGATTGCATCGGAAGTGGTGGGAAGACGAATGGGACGTGTCCATGCGGCACTCCCGGGCTATGGAACACCGTAAGTTTGGACGTCATGCGAAAACCCTTCGCGAAGATACCTTCAGGACTGAGACCGCGCTGACAACCAGAACTGGTTCGATCAGGTGATCCTCATACCGCAACTTTGCTCCACCGCTTGCCTCCTGCTCTCGGAGGAGTTGAGCGATACGCAAAAAACTGGATGCCATGACATCCCCATCAGGGCCTACAATCGGAGAGATGATTTCATTCAAGGCCTGGGATACCTGACGGGGGCGAACGTGAGTCATAACATCCTACTGGACCGCCGATGGGGGTATTGCTGACAGTCAGACCATCAATGTTAGCCCTTCAGACTCACCAGCTAACAGGAAGTCAAGCTCACTCAGCAGGTCATGCAGAACAGCGTCAGTTTGGCAATCTACACAGACAACGCCACGATGCTATCCGACGCCCTGGACAGGGCCATGGCGGTCGTGACCGTGAGTCTACGGACTATTGACAAGACCTCGGATGCGTCGAGAGGAGACTCTGATGGTAGTTTACGGACAAAGCTCGCGCCGACGGAATACACCGCGACGGTAGCTTCCTGCAGCATGACGGTATCCTGTACAATGGTAATTACGGCAAGGACCTGGTGAGCCTGTCGTGGCCCCGTTGAAGCCGTCGGGCCCTTACCGTTCAGCTCAACGCCTTCATCCAGCTCGAAGGGGAAGCAATTGGGACCTCGTTCGCGGCGAACGAATCCACCCGGGCAGCCTTCGCGACAGACGTCAAAGGCAGCGAATGGATGATATATGTCGACAAAGAGACCAAGCAGGAGCATTGGGACTTTGTGAGTCCTTCCGCAACATAGAATATGAGCCGAGTGTGCCTACGGTGGTAATGATGGACAAGGTTAGGTCTCCAGGATCAGCGAGCTCATGACAGAACGTCGTGGGTCGTTTCATCGCGTTCAACACTGCCGATCTGCAAGCCATCTCGGACATCAACTTCAACGTGACCAAGCTGGCTGCCGCAACTGCCGACTTTGTTGGCGAGAATGACCTGAGTGACACTGTCAGGAGACTGGAGTCCAACGGAACCGAGAAGCTCGAGGGGAATAAGATTTTTCACGCGGCGGACTACATGGTGGGTGGCCAGCCCCACCCTACAGCACTCGAGCGGCAGAGGAACGGACTCGCAGAAGAGTGGAATCCGATCGATCTGAGCTGAGACTCAGGTGCATCGTCGCGAGGATTTCGTCATTGGGACCAAGCTGCTCTCGAACCGTTCTCACAATACCGAGACCACCAATGGCGCCAACATGTACGGGTACCACCTGGGCCAGGGAACGATGTTCACCTATGTGAACGGATACGAGTACCGAGATATCGAGGCTCAATGGGACTGGAACCTCATCCCCGGGACGACGGTCCTGCTTGACCACCCAAAGCTGAACGCTAGTATCGTAGGCTTCACTGGCAAGACGACCTGGGTGGGCATGGCTGTGGAGGACTATGTGGACCCGTACGATGGCAGCCTGGCGTACAAGAAGGCTTGGTTCTATCTCGACGACTCCGTCCTTGTCACGACTACCGGAGTGTCGGTCAATTCCAGTGTCCCCGGCCTCGGAGGTGTCCCAGTGGTAACTGTGCTGGACAACCGAGCTGCAGCAGACGGAGGGGTATGGCTTGACGACCAGCAGATCCAGACGAGTACCCTGGGATCTGCATTCAACGCCACAACACTATACTACGGCGGAAACGGCTATTTGTCATACGGTACCCCATTCCAGCTCACCGTTGCGGAGGGCAACCGTACGGGGAATTGGTCAGCAATCTCCACCTCGACACAAGGCGTCACGACAGGCAACATTTTCTCGGCGTACACTGCCATCCCTTCCGACCCGACCACGGCGTACACGTACGCCTTCTTCCCCGCCGCTTCGCCCGACCGCCTGGCGTCTGAGGCCTCGCAGCCCACCACGACAACGATTCAAGGTGACGGGGTACTCGGTGTAGCAGGCGCAGGTCGACTTCAGATTGCCTTCTGGCCTGGAGGAGCGATGACCACGACCGTGTCTCTTGCTCAGGTCGGGTGGGCAAAGGCCGGCAACGTCACGGTCACGACCTCCGAAGCGGCTGTCTTCATCTTCGCCACCAATTCTGCTGGCAGACTCGTCGTGACCCTCGCCGATCCGGGCCAGAGTCTGCCTTCGCTGTCCTTCAGCATGATCA
>Ga0308169_10006401_pt1 | contig 10401 bp, 8 predicted proteins | sample PhyBR1_2_FD_202139 | JGI IMG/M metagenome (GOLD analysis project Ga0308169, IMG submission 202139) | Phyllosphere microbial communities from UC Gill Tract Community Farm, Albany, California, United States - DLSLSB.R1 | ecosystem: Host-associated > Plants > Phyllosphere > Unclassified | place... | reverse complement strand
GATGGCATCGGCGCATTGCTTTCATCCTTTCGCGGCGTCGAACTGGTCGGACAGGCCAGCGATGGCCATCAGGTGGTGGAAAAATTCACTGCATTGCAACCCGATATCACCCTGATGGATCTGCAGATGCCCGGCCTGTCGGGCATCGAAGCGATTGCCGCCATCCGCGCCACGTATCCGCTGGCGCGCATTATCGTGCTGACCACTTACAAGGGCGATGCGCAGGTGCTGCGGGCGATTGCCGCCGGCGCCAGCGGCTATATGCTCAAAAGCTCGCTCAGGCACGAACTGCTGACGGCAATCCAGAACGTGCACGCCGGGCGGCGCCATTTCACGCCCGAAGTGGAAGCCGAAATGACGCGCTATGCCAGCGCCGATGTGCTGTCGAACCGCGAACTGGAAGTACTGAAACTGGTGGCGCAGGGAAACTCCAACCGTGAAACAGGCGTTCTGCTACGCATCAAGGAAGAAACCGTCAAGGCGCACATGAGCACCATCCTGGCCAAGCTCGGCGCCAAAGACCGCACGCATGCGGTCACCATTGCGCTACGGCGCGGCATCCTCGACGCCTGAGCGGCGTTGCCTACCGCCGGCGCAGCCAGTGCGGCAGGCAGCGGGTCAGCCAGCTGCCAGGCGTTCTGTGCAGCGGCAGGCGCAGATGCCACTGCGTGCCGCCGCCAAGGCGCTTGCTATAGGTCAGCTGCGCACCAAGCCTGGCAGCGCGTTCACGCATGCCGGGCAAACCCCAGTGGCCCGCCAGGTGGCCGTCATTCATCACGTTGGCCGGCATGCCCTGGCCATCGTCGCGCACGGTAATGTCCACGCCGTCGGCATCATGGCTGACCAGCACATCGATCAGTTGCGCCCGCGCATGCCGGAAGGCATTGCGCATGGCCTCGATGACGATGCGGTAGATCTCGTGCGCATCGTCCTGCTGCAAGATAGTGGTATCGCCATGCTCGCCATAGCGGAAACGCACGCCATACTGTGATGCCAGACGCTCGCCTTCACGCTGCAGCACAACGCACCAGGGCATGTCTGTTTCCTCGCCAGTGCGCAAATGGTGTACCTGGTTGCGCCCCTCCCTGAGCAGGCTTTCAGCATTGTCGAGCGCCTGCTGCATGGCGGCGCGCGCCGGATCGCCAGGCGCCAGCGCCAGGCTGGCCATATGAAAATGCAGGATCATCGCCTGGGTGCCCTGCAGCAACGTATCGTGCAGCTCGCGCGCGATGCGCTCGCGTTCGGCCTGCTGCACTTCCAGGCGCGCCTTGAGCTGCGTATCGTGGCGCCGCAAACGCCAGCGCAGCAATACAAACACGCCGACAGACAACAGCAGCACGCACAGGCTGCGGAACCACCAGGTCTGGTACATGGCAGGCAGCACCCGCAGGGCCATCTGCGCCGGCCGTTCACTCTCTATGCCATCGCCGTTGATGGCCATTACCATGAAACGGTAGGCACCCGGACCCAGGCCCGTATACTGGATCTGGCGCTGGCTGCCGGCATGCTGCCAGTGACGGTCATAGCCTTCGAGCATATAGCGAAAGCGCAGGCGTGCAGGTGTGCCCAGGCTGCTGGCGTTATAGGTAAATTGCAGGTCGCGCGTGCCGGCCGGCAGGCGCTGCAGATCGCCAGGCGCCACTGTCATGCCATCGACCTGCAGCGCCAGTATCTCGGCCTGTGGCGGCGGCAGTGGCGGCAGGCGGTTATGCGGATCGAACCAGAAAGTTGCACTTTGCCGTGAAAACCATATCTTCCCGTCGCTTGCCTCGGCCACCGAGCGGCCCTGCAGCAGGCTGATGCCACCATGCAGACCATCGATGGCATCATAGGAATGTGTCTGCATGACATAAGCAGGGTCATGCAGTGCATGCAGCACTTCGCTGGCAGCGATATGCGTGACGCCACTGGCGGTATTGAGCCACAAGCTGCCGTCAGTGGCCCTGAGCAGACCGACCACGCCCTGCACAGCAGCGGCAGGCGCAGCCTGCAATTGCACGAAGCGCTCGCCGCGCCACAGCGCTACGCCCTTTTCACCGCCTGCCCATAACTGGCCCTGATACTGTGCCAGGCCGCTGATCTTGCCAATATCGAGCCCCTGCGCCGGACCATAAACATGCAGGCGGCCGGCCTCCAACATGGCCAGCGAGCCGTCGGCATAGGAAAACCAGACGCGCCCGTCGCTGTCGGTCAACAGCATCAACGGCAAGCGCGAACCAGCGCCTGGCAGCAGCGGTTCGCGCCGCCATGCGCCGTTGCGGTATTGAAAAGCGCCGGCACCGCTGAAGATGGCCCAGATGGTGCCGTCGGCAGCAACGGCGCCTTCGCGCATCGTATTGAGCGCAGCGCTGGCAGCAGGAAAGGCGATGCGGCGAAGGCGCTTGCCATCGCTGACGGCAAACTCGTGCAAGGCGCCGTCGCTGGCCGCCCACAGCGACGCGCCATCGCCGATCAGTGCGTCGACCCGGCCGATGCGCGGCGCCTGGCGCACGGTACCGTTTGCATCGACCAGCGTCAATGTGGCCGCGTCATCGCGCCGGCCCAGCCACATGGCGCCATTGGCGCCGGGCAACAGCCGCTGCGCACGGAAAGGGTTGAGCGTGCCGGGCTCACGATTGCTGCCCAGCACCACCGGGCCGGCTTCGCGAAAACGGTCCAGCCCGCCAGCGGTGGCCACCCAGACATTGCCCTCGTTGTCTTCGCAAAGACTGGCTATCACGACATTACTGGGGCCATTGCTGGGCAGGAACGACTCGGTATCGGCGCTGATGCCGCGCTGCTGCGGCGCCAGGCTGCCGCTGCTACGCGTACGGTGCAGCCCATACTGGCTGTCAAACCACAGGCTGCCGGCACGGTCGACCAGCATGCTGCCGCTGGTGCCGCTGGTGTCGCGATAAATCCATGGGTGGTCGAGCCGGTCATAGCGTTCGAGCGAGTCGATAATGCGGATGCCGCGCAGCTCAAGCAGGTAGATGCGCCCATTGCGGTCCTGCTGGGGCGGTGCGCGCAAGTCGAGCTTGCCGATTGGCGGCGCAAAGCGTGCCTGCTGCGGCTGCCAGATAAACAAGCCTTTTTCGCTGAACACGCCCACGCGGCCTGCGCGGTCGGCAAACACAGCCGAGGCCTTTTGCGCCGTGTAGCCCTGCGCTGCGGCCATCGTTTTCCAATGGTGGCCATCAAAGCGTGAAATACCCGAGACGCCGGCCGCCCACACAGCGCCCTGGCCATCGATGGCAAAACCCCAGATGGCGCCAGGCTGCACGCCCTGCGCCTCGCCAAAATTGCGCACCACGCCATGCTTGACATGGCTGATGCCGCCAACTTGCCAGCCCACCCACATGCCGCCATCGCTGGCGCGCTGCATGACCAGCGGCACTTTGTCGGGAAAGCTGCCTTCGCTCGCCGCCAGGGGCGCAAAGCGCAAGCCATCAAAGCGGCTGATACCGGCATGCGTGCCGACCCAGAGATAGCCATCATTGCCCTGCGTTATAGAAACAATATCCTCAGGCGCACCATCGCGGGCGGTCCAGCTGGTGTGCTGCAGCTGGTGCAGGCCGCGCCCTGCCTCAATGGCTTGCGCTGCACTGCTCCATAGCAACAGGAGCAGCAGCAGCCATCCCGGCAGCAGCGGCATGCGCATCGCAGCTTACTTGGCCAGCGCGGCTGCGCGCGCAGTACGATGTTCCACCACGATCAGGCTGCCCAGGATAATCAGCGGCAACGCCAGCGCGGCAAAACCGTAGGCGATATAGGCAAAGGCAGCAGCGATACAGCCGATGGCAAAGCCCACCAGCGGCCACAGGAACTTCACGCAGCGCGCCCGGGTAGCGCTGTCGGACACGCCGCGCAGCACATCGACCGTATCAAGCACCATCTGCGTGACGTTACCGGTCATCATCGACGTTGGCGCCAGGTGCGCCAGCAGCAAGCGGCTGGTAGCACTGTGCACGCCCATCGCTGCCGTACCGAGCAGGCCCGAAGCCATCGCCATGTCCGACACGTCCTTGCCGACCGGCTCGGCCAGGCAGCCAAAAAACATGAAGCCGGCCAGCAGCAGCCATTGCAGCACGAACGCATAGGTCAGCGCCGGACCCTTGCGGCGCTCGACCGACAGCACCATCAGGCGCGTGATGGCAATACCGAGGATAAAGGCAGGAAAGGCCAGAAATTTCAACAGGATGGACATCTTGCTATGGTCGGCCAGGCTGATGCCGATCATCACAAAGTTGCCCGTGACGTGGGCGGTAAAGAGACCGAACAGGGCAACAAAGCCCAGTGTATCGACATAACCGGCCAGGAAACCCAGGCTGGGGCCGTACAGACGGCTGTTTGGTGGTACTGCATCCATGAATACTTACTCCTGCAAACTGAAAAAAATGCGACAGGGTACACGCCCTGACGCCGCATGCTTCCATGGTAAAACAAGCACCCGGGGGCCGCACCCGCCATTGGTTCAGTTACAGCCAACTGGTCTTTCGACCCGTGTAGCCGCGCAGGGTTGCCGCTACACTAGCTGGTGTGATATTCCGAGCCAGGCTCGCGCTGCCTTTGCACGCACCAGCCCCGGCGAATCGCCACCGCGCCGCGCACGCCGGCCCACTTTCAACCTGATAGCATGGAGCTGCACCATGAACCAACAAACCACCACCAACGCCAAGGCCGAAGCGCCGTTGATTCTGTTGAACGGCCGTTTTCATACCGTCGACAGAAGCCGCCCGCAAGCGAGCGCGGTAGCCATTGCCAATGGCAAATTCCTGGCCGTTGGCGACGCTGACGATGTCATGCGTCACCGCACGCCGGACAGCCGTGTGATCGACCTGAACGGGCGTACCGTCATTCCCGGCCTGAACGACTCCCATCTGCATTTGATCCGCGGTGGCCTGAACTACAACATGGAACTGCGCTGGGAAGGCGTGCCATCGCTGGCAGACGCACTGCGCATGCTCAAGGAACAGGCGCTGCGCACCCCGAATCCGCAATGGGTGCGCGTGGTGGGCGGCTGGAACGAATTCCAGTTTGCTGAAAAACGCATGCCGACACTGGAAGAAATCAATGCCGCTGCACCGGATACGCCAGTGTTTATCCTGCATCTGTACGACCGCGCCCTGCTCAACCGCGCCGCACTGCGCGTGGTGGGCTACGACAAAAACACGCCCAATCCGCCAGGCGGCGAGATCGTGCGCGATAGCGCCGGCAATCCGACCGGCATGCTGATCGCCCGCCCGAACGCGATGATTTTGTACGCCACGCTGGCCAAGGGCCCTGCCGCGCGAGCTGCAAGTCAATTCCACGCGCCAGTTCATGCGCGAACTGAACCGCCTGGGCCTGACCAGCGCGATCGACGCCGGCGGCGGCTTCCAGAACTATCCGGAAGACTACGCAGTGGTCGACCAGCTGGCCGCCGATGACCAGCTGACCGTCCGCATCGCCTACAACCTGTTTACGCAGAACAAAGGCCGCGAGCTGGAAGACTTTGAAAAGTGGACCGAGATGGTCACGCCAGGCCAGGGCAACGATTACTACCGTCACAACGGCGCCGGCGAAATGCTGGTCTTCTCGGCCGCCGACTTCGAAGACTTCCTCGAGCCGCGCCCCGAGCTGGCGCCAGGCATGGACGACGAGCTGGAAAAAGTGGTGCGCCACCTGGTGTCGAAGCGCTGGCCGTTCCGCCTGCACGCCACCTATGACGAGTCGATCGACCGCATGCTGACCGTGTTTGAAAAGGTCAACCGCGATATCCCGTTTGACGGTCTGACCTGGATGTTCGACCACTGCGAAACCATCACGCCGAAAAATATCGACCGCGTCAAGGCGCTGGGCGGCGGCATTGCCATCCAGCACCGGATGGCTTTCCAGGGTGAATACTTTGTCGAACGCTACGGTGCAGAAGCGGCCAAGCTGACCCCGCCGATTCAACGCATGCTGCAAACGGGCGTACCGGTCGGCGCCGGCACTGACGCCACCCGCGTGGCCAGCTACAACCCGTGGACTGCGCTGTACTGGCTGGTCTCGGGCCGCACCGTGGGCGGCCTGCGCCTGTACGATGCAGGCTCGCGCCTGTCGCGCGACACCGCGCTGGAACTGTGGACCACCGGCAGCGCCTGGTTCTCGAACGAGAAGGACAAGAAGGGCCGCATCCAGGAAGGCATGCTGGCCGACCTGGCCGTATTGAGCCAGGACTTTTTCAGCATCGACGAGGAAGCCATCAAGTCGATCGAATCGGTGATGACCATAGTGGGCGGCAAGATCGTCTACGGCCAGGCCGAATTCACACCGCTGGCGCCGCCACCGATCCCGGTCCTGCCGGACTGGTCGCCAGTGAAAAACGTGGCCGGCCACTACCGCGCCGCGCCGCCGCAAGCGGCCAGCGTCATGCTGCCGCACCAGTGCCAGGGTCCATGCGGCGTGCACAAGCATGCGCATGACGTGGCGCGCAAGAGCTCGATTCCAGTGGCCGGCAATTCGGGCTTCTGGGGCGCGCTGGGCTGCAGCTGCTTTGCATTCTGAGGTGGCGGTGACACAGAAGCTTCAACTGCTGGCCGGCGCCGTGGCGCTGGCCGCCGTGCTGCCAGCCCAGGCAGAAAATGTGCAGCTGTATGGCCGCCTGAACACGGCGGCCGAGCTGCTCCATTCGAGCGCCGATGGCGAGAACGTGCAGCGGCTGTCGAACAACCGTTCGGTACTGGGCTTTCGCGGCACCGAAAACCTGGGCGGCGGCTGGCAGGCGCTGTTCCAGGTCGAGGGCACGCTGGCGCTTGACACCGGCGCCGGCGGCATTGCTGCGCGCGACACCCGTGTCGGCCTGGCTGGCCCGTATGGCACGCTGTTTGCGGGCAACTGGAATACGCCCTACAACACGGCCAGCTCGGCACTCGATCCGTTCTACCCCACCACGGCTGGCTACATGAGCCTGATGGGCAACGGCGCAGCGCCCAACGAAAGCAACACCAGCAACCCCAGCTCGTTCGACCGCCGCCAGCAAAACAGCGTCCATTATTGGACACCAAACTTTGCCGGCTGGTCGCTGCGCGTAGCGCGCGGCATGGGCGAGGAACGCCCGGCCAATGGCGCCAAGCCCTACCTGATGTCCGGTTCGCTGCAGTACGATCAGGGTGCGCTGTACGGCGCGCTGGCGCACGAGAGGCACCACGACTACCAGGGCCGTGGCCTGACCGACCAGGCCAGCAAGCTGGCGCTGGCCTGGCGCCCCAACAGCGCCACGCAGTTCGCCGGCGTGATTGAAACGCTGCGCTATGAAACGGTGACCGGCAAGCTGCGCCGCAACGCTGCGTATGTCTCGGCCACGCACCAGTTCGGCCGCCATATGCTGCGCCTGGGTGTCGGCCACGCCAGGAGCGCCACCGGCAGCTCACGCGCCACCATCGGTGCCGTGCGCGCTGGCCCGGGCACAGGCGCCACGCATGCCACCGTCGGCTACGACTACCAGCTGTCGAAACGCAGCAGCATGTACGCTTATTACACGCGCCTGGCCAATCAACGCAACGGCATTGTGGACTTCGCCATTAACCGCCTGAACGCCGTCACGCCGGGCCAGCCAGGGGCGACCCTGTCAGGCGTGGCGCTGGGCATGCGGCATAACTTCTGACCGGGCTTCAGCTAAGCTGACCTCAGTCCCTAATGGCGCTAACTTAAGAGGACGGTAGGTCGGATTAGCGTAGCGTAATCCGACAATTCGCAGCTGATATTGTCGGATTACGCCGCTACGCGGCCTGCGCGGCTCGGCTAATCCGACCTACTTAGTTGGCCAAGTTTTTTCCTTAACTTAGCGGCATTAGCCTCAGTCCCAGCAGACCGAAAACACCGTATGGCCGCTAGCCGGCTGCGGTGCATTGCCCGGCTGGCCATACGGCCAGCCGGCAATCACACCGTCCGCTTCCATGCCTTCGATCCAGCGTTCGACGTCACTGCTGCTGGCAGAAGTAAAAATGTGCACGTTTTCTGCCGGTGGAAACCGTTTGGCAGCTACATCCTCTTCGTCATAGTCGCACCAGTCCTGATGCAGACCGACCAGCACTTTTTCCACCTCGGGCCTGGCAGCGATCTCGCGAAACATCGCATATAACTGGGCGATCGGCGGGCGGCCATAGCCCCACTGATTCGGCGCGATCGACTCTTCGTCGGCATTGCCGGCAAAGTAAAGGTCGAACTCGACCACGGGAGGCGTATCGCCATCGTCTTCCGGCAGCGAGGTCAGATACTGGTACAGTTTTTCAGGCATGAAGGCAGTTTCGCTGAAGTAAAAGAAGGCCTTATTCTAGCGTGCCGCCTGCCTGCGCTTTTGCCAGCACATTCAGGAAAGCGTCATTAAAGGCAGGAATATCATCAGGCTTGCGGCTGGTGACCAGCGCGCCATCGACCACCACCTCTTCATCGCGCCACTGCGCCCCGGCATTACGCAAATCGGCCTGCAGGCTGGGCCAGCTGGTGATCTGCTTGCCCTTGACCGCTTCGGCATCGATCAGCGTCCACGGTCCGTGGCAAATCGCTGCAATCGGCTTGCCGGCATCGGCAAAGGCTTTGACAAACGCCACCGACGCCTTGTCGATGCGCAGTTCATCGGGATTGGCTACGCCGCCTGGCAACAGCAGGCCGTCGTAATCGCCGACTTTCGCATCGGCTACCGCCAGGTCGACATCGAACTTGTCGCCTTCATCCTTGTGGTTCATGCCCTGCACCTGCTCGCCCTTGCCCTTGGGCGACACCAGCGTCAGCACAGCGCCGTGCTCTTCGAGAAAATCGTGCGGGCCCGTGTATTCCACCTGCTCGAAACCGTCCGTCATCAGCACTGCAATGCGTTTGCCGTTCAGTTGTTTGTCGGTATTGTGTGCCATGGTTGCTCCTTGTAAATGAAGCATGCGCAAGCTGGCATGCGTGAACCAGCACCATAACCGGCAGGTGGCCCGGCCTATGTGAGCGCACGCACTTTCTGTTCATTGTTCTGGCAGGCAACGCGCTTGCTCAAGCTCGAAATAGTGCTCTAGAAAGTCGTTGAAGCTGGCCCATTGCGGCGCCAGTCTGCCCTGCCTGAAATCGTCCAGCTGGCTGCCCAGCGACAGTGCCAGCACCTGGCCGGTGGCACGGTGATAAAAATAACCGCTTTCACCATCAAAGCTGTCCAGCGGCAGATAGTCCGATGGCAGCTCCAGCGTCTTGTGCGTGAAATCCAGCGCCTGGCCGTAGTTGGTATTTCTGGAAAACCAGCATACCTGCATCATCTCTTTGCCACGCCACATGAACGTGGGCCCATCTTCCACATGCAGACAAAACTGGCCGAACGGCGAGCCGGCATCCACGTTCAGGCGTGCCAGCTCCCGCGCATAATCGGCGCTGGCTTGGGGATACCACCAGCCCTGCTGCTTGAAAAAGTCGATCAGTTTGTCAGATAGCATGCAACACTCAATTATTCAGTTGGTCTATGCGAGGCTGGCTTTAACAGCAGCAATTGCTTGTCCATCACGCGAAACTCCAGCGGGTTGCTCAGTTGCGTGATTTCGCCATCGGTCGCCACTTTGATATTGCGCCGGCGCGACAGGGTTTTCACCTTGACCTGCATCTGTTTGAAGCTGAACGTGGCCAGTTCGTCGGCCTGGTCCAGCCGCCCCATTTTACCCAGCGCGCCATGCAACAGCAGCCACAACATGCCCAGCTTGCCTTTGGTGCGTGGCGCCACGGCAGCCAGATGGCCATCTTCAAGCGCATCGCTGAGCGGGTCAATACCGATCTGCTCCATCTGCAGCCGGTTATTGCCGACAAAAAAAGTCGCCGTACGCAGGCGCTGCAGTTTCCCATCCAGATTCAATACCAGGCGCAGCCGGCGATGCGGACTGAGGATGGTTTTCAGCGCCGACAATGCCGCAACCAGCCGGCTGCGGCCAAACTGTTTCTTGTCCACCTCCCGCTCCTCCAGCAGCTTCGGGTACAGGCCGATGCTGGCATTGACCAGAAACACGCGCTCATTGACCACGCCCACCTGCACCGGCTGCAGCGTCGACGCCAGCAGCGCATGCACCGCTTCATCGAGTTCCTCGGGTATGCCGTGGGCACGGGCAAAATAATTGAACGTCCCCTGCGGCAGCACCCCGAATGCACAGCCATGCGCAATCGCCTGCCGCGCCACCGCATTGATGGTGCCGTCGCCACCAGCTGCCACCAGTACGCCGCCAGCGTCGGCAGCCTGCTGCGCCAGCCGCGCCGCAATCTCGTCGATGGTGCCCTGTGCATCGATCACCTTCAGATAAAACCGCCGCCCTGCCCCGCCCAGCACCGACTCGATGACCGAACGCCGCTCCTCGGCTTCGTCATGGCCGGAACCGGCGTTGAGCGCAATAAAAAACGGGGCGTCGGGTGCGGCAGCGTTGATTGGCATGGCAGGGTCGCCTG